>Ga0164290_1000376_pt1 | contig 153200 bp, 130 predicted proteins | sample Micstemetagenome_FD_108782 | JGI IMG/M metagenome (GOLD analysis project Ga0164290, IMG submission 108782) | Contaminated culture microbial community from soil near Moab, Utah, USA - Microcoleus steenstrupii SON62 (Illumina Assembly) | ecosystem: Environmental > Terrestrial > Soil > Soil crust...
ATACTATGTCAAAAAAGCTTGGCGCATAACTCAATGCCTAATTAACCCAACATAACCAGTCAGCCCCATACAACAAAAAGAACCACTGCTTGGATCTGCGCCTGCGGCGGCATGGCAGCTTACACGTAAATTTATGCTATTATACGCTATCGTCCCAAATTCATGCCCGCTGACAATCAATGCTATAGTGTTATACATTTTTAGATTGTCGTTAGGACAATCCACCAAACTAATCAAGGCCATTTTTTGAATTTTAATTCGTCTATAGGGTAGATAATATTTTCTGTCCGTTAATATTAACCCGTATTTAAAGTTGATGAAGCTTCGCTAATCTCACTCCCATTACATAGGAATGCAGTAATCGATTGACAGATTGTTTCTGTCAGCCGGGCAAATTCTTAACCTGTATCAAATAGTATGATTCGTTTTACTTAGGACAAGGGAGCTCTTAATTGGAGGGATAGATCAATTAAGGGTAGTTAGCAAATTAAAGATTTTTTTGAAATGGACAAAATGAAGGCTGTATTATTTTTTTGCATTATTCTCATTATCGATCTTCGAGATATTTATGCTATGGTTTGAAAAAATCTACGTCCTGTTCAATATTGAATAAAAATTGTTTAATTCTGGAGGGTACTTGATAAATATAGTTATTAATTACTGAGTTAGAATCAGCTTAATAGTGATACCAATTCAAAACTTAGCAACAGAGTTTTCGAATATTAAAAGCCATCTTAGCTTAGAAAATAAAAGCTGCTAATCACTTCAATTGTGTCGAAATTGTGTCGAAATCACAAAAATAAAAAAGGGTCTCATTTTCATGAAACCCTTTACTGTACTTTGTGACCGCGTTAGGGTTCAAACCTAAAACCTTCTGATCCGTAGTCAGATGCTCTATTCAGTTGAGCTACGCAGCCATTTTTTGCTTTGTAACCTCCTTCCTAAAACCTTCCCGACTGTTCGTCGGGATGCTCTATTCAGTTGAGCTACGCAGCCATTTTTTGCTTTGTAACCTCCTTCCTAAAACCTTCCCGAGTGTTCGTCGGGATGCTCTATTCAGTTTAGCTACGCAGCCTTTTTTGCTGTGTACCTTCCTTCCTAAAACCTTCCCGATTGTTGGGCGGGATGCTCTATTCAGTTGAGTGCTGACGCTTTGGTCAGCATCGAGACGGCTTTGCTTCGTCCCAACTACACAGCCAATTCCTTTTAAAGGACGGCAAAAATAAAGATTTATTTCTTTCGTGCCAACTCTTTGTGCATTTTTGCTGTCAAAGAATCTCATGAAGCTAGTTTACAGGGCTATTGGCAAGGCACATGAGCCCTTTGTAAAGGAGGGCGTGGAAATGTTCACAAAGCGGGCCAGCAACTACTTTCCGGCAGAATGGCAGATACTACCCATGCCTAAAAACGCCGGTTTGCTGCCTGAAAATGAATTAAAGAAAAAAGAAGGCGAACTGCTGCTTTCCACCTTTCAAAAAGACGAGTATGTGGTATTGCTGGACGAAAGAGGAAAACAAACCAGCAGCGAAGGACTGGCGCAGTTTTTACAGGCCAGGGCCAATGAAAGTGTAAAAAACCTGGTGTTTGTGATCGGCGGAGCCTATGGGGTGAGCAATGAAGTGGCTGCAAGGGCCAATTATATATGGAGTTTATCCCAGCTCGTTTTTCCACACCAGTTAGTCAGGTTAATTTTGGCCGAACAGGTGTACAGGGCCTGCACCATTTTAAGAAACGAAAAGTATCATCACCAGTAAAAACAACGCATGAACGAATTGGCACTATTTCCTGTTACGTACACCATCATCATCATTACGATAGGCGTATCACTCATGGCATTTAACAACAATGACCTGAAATATAAACTGATCTTCTATCCCTATGGAATGAATAAACCTGAAGCCTACTACAGGTTTATCAGTTATGGCTTTATTCATGCGGATTACATGCACCTGTTCTTTAACTTATTTACTTTATACTCTTTTGGACGATTGGCTGAAATGGCGCTGTTTAACAAGCCACAGTACATTCTTTTTTACCTGAGCGCACTGGTGGCATCCACCATTTTTGATTTTGTAAAAAACAGGAACAATTCGGGTTATGCAGCACTGGGTGCATCAGGTGCCGTATCTGCTGTGGTGTTTTCCACCATCATCTTTAGTCCCTGGGATAAAAATATTGTGCTCTTTGGCATACCTGCCCTGGCTTTGCCTAACATCGTATTTGCAGTATTGTATCTTGTGTACTGTGCGTATATGGCAAAACGTGGTGGCGACAATATCGGACACAACGCTCACTTATGGGGATCTTTATATGGCTTTGCATTTACCGGCATCATACATCCTGACAAATTCGTGAACTTCTTTTACCAGCTTACACACCCGGTTTTTTAATCCATTCTGCAATCAATACCTGCTGGGTATGTGCTGTTATTTTAAACCGGTTGTCTATCCGCATACCTACCACCCAAATGATCTTTTTATTCATTTCCAGCACCCATACATTTTCCTTTTCAGGCAAGGACAGCTTTTTATCAATAAAAAAACGGCTGAGTTTCTTTTTTTTCTTCATCCCCAACGGGTAAAAATAATCACCAGGTTTCCATTTGCGCAGCAATAACGGGAAAGCAATATCATTCACATCCAGCTGGCCAATGAGGGGCGACTGTTTAATTTTATGTTCGGCCGCAGTACTGCGTTTCATTCTGATTTCGCCACCTTCAAAAAACACGCTGTCATCACCAGCTTCAATTAAAATATGCTGGCCTGCTGCCGGTTCATTGGGTGTAATGATGATCCAGTTCCTGTTTTTAATAATGCGGTGGGTGGAGGACTTTACATATTTACCCGTTTCACTTTCAAGCAACGCCGCAGTTTCATTTACCTGGTGTGGAGAAAAATTAAAATCCTTGATGATCTCATACAGTACAGTTTGCAATGGCACCGTTTGCTGCAGCTTTAATACAGGAATGTGAAATTCATTTCCCTTTTTCTCCAGTAACTTTTTCTTGTGTCCTTCAATGGCCTGCTGGTACAGCTGTTCTGTTTCGGTAAAGCGGCTGACATTATGCAAAACGTTCATGGACGCCTCCGGGTATACCGCTGTAACCTGTGGCAGTATTGTATTCCGGAAAAAATTACGGGTATAATCATTCCCCATGTTACTGCTGTCTGTAACAAATTCCAGCTGGTTGTTGGTTGCAAAAGCTTCCAGCTCTGCCCGCCTGGCAAATAACAAAGGGCGAATGAGCTTTCCCTGCCTGGGTACAATTCCCCTGATACCGGCAATACCCGTTCCCCTGAAAAAATTCATCACCACCGTTTCAATATTGTCATCGGCATGATGGGCGGTGAGTATAAACCAGGAACGATCAGGATAGGATATGTGATCAGTAATTGATAATCCCTTTTTATCTTTTTGCACATTGACGGCGACCTTTTGATCGTTGCTTCCTTGCCCCTTTGCCTCCTTCCCTTCCCGCCTGTTGCCAATGACCTCATTGAACCATGCATACCTCAACTCCCTTGCCGTGGTTTCAATTGATTTTTTTTCTGCTGAAGCAATTACCGTTGTGTCAAACTTTTTCACCAGCACTTCCACTCCATATTTTTCACCCAATGCCCTCACAAAATTTTCATCCCGCTCACTCTCCACCCATCTCAACTGGAAATTACAATGCGCCATGATAAAATCATACCCGGCACGATGACAGAGTTCACACAATACAACTGAATCAACTCCCCCGCTAACAGCCAGCAGTAACTTATCTTGTGGTTGAAAAAGGACCTGTTTTAAAATATATGATTTGAATTGATGAAGCAGCATGATGGCATTTGATAACACTGCAAAGTAATGAGATTGAACTAAAATGGTATAAGTTTCCGGCAAAACTGTATTTAGTGCGATATAAGCTGTTTATAATAATCAACACTTGTGGAAAATAATATCAACGGTTATAACGTTCAAATAACGAATTTCATTTTCACAAACTTACCCATTGCAGGAAAATAAAGAAATATCGGCGCTGCTTCACCTTATCGACGACCCTGATGAAGAAGTATACACTACGGTTAGCGACAGGCTCATCTCTTTTGGAAAAGGCATTATCCCCAATCTTGAACATTTGTGGGAGCATACGAGCGACGAAACGATACAGGAACGTATCGAGCTGATGATCCACAAACTGCACTACAAGGACCTCACAGCAGATTTTGACAACTGGAAAACCGGAAACTGCGAATTGCTGCAGGGAGCTTTACTTACGGCGAGGTATCATTATCCCGAAATTCAAACGATACAAACACTGCAGGAAATTGAAAAGATCCGCCGCAATATCTGGCTTGAACTGAACAACTACCTCACACCGCTTGAACAGGCCAACGTGATCAGCAGTATCCTCTACAATTACTACAAACAGATAGGTGTTGAAATTGGTTACACCCAGCCTGAAGATTTTTTTATCAATAAAACGGTAGAAACTAAAAAAGGCAATGCCATCAGCAACGGCATCTTATACCTGGTGCTTTGCCAGTTGCTCGATATACCGGTAAAGGCCATTAATATTCCCAGGCAGTTCATATTGGCGTACATGGATACCAGTTATGACCTGTTGAACCCCGGTGCCCACAATGCTGAAAAAATAAAATTTTACATTGATCCATTGAATGGCCAGGTGTATTCTCATAAGGATGTAGAGAATTATTTTAAACGCATTGCTGTTCCACCCACCACTTCTTACTTCAGGGCTTTAAGCAATAAAGCTGTTATTCAATATTTACTGGAAGAACTCAGTAAATGTTTCGACAACGACCTGAACCGTTATAAAATGAAGGAACTGCTGTTATTGGCCGAATTGCTGGGAGAATAATATGTTTCTTTGGAAGCAGTTTTTTATACTCATCCACACATTATAGTTTTTTTTCAAAACACACACTGTTGTCAATGCCAATATATTGCCCATAATTGGGTATGATGCGATAACCACATTTTTGGTATAATGCAATGGCTTCCGGTTGTTTTTTACCGGTCTCTAATACACAGCTGGCACAGCCCAGTTCAGATGCCCATTTTTCCAAGTCAGCCAGCACCGCAACTGCCAAACCTCTTCCTCTTGCAGCAGGCACGGTGTACATACGTTTGACTTCCATCGTTCCCGGTGCAATTTCTTTTACAGCCCCACAACTTAACGGCAGATCGTCTTCATACAATACCACCACATTCTTTAACATGTCAATTTTATTAAACTGGTGGTAGAAAGCATGCTCATCACCATCCCGGATGGCCAGGTCCTGATCAAGTTGTTTTACCAGCTCTATAAAATCATGATTGGAGGAGTTTGTGCGGAGTATTTTTTTTGACATGGCATAAAGTTAAAAATTCCGGGCCACATATAAACTGTAGCAAATTACAAGCTGGTGTTTACGAACATAACGTGTCCTCTGCACTATAAAAAAGCAGTTTGTAAAATATAGTACCAATATTTTCGTTGTTATACCATTAAATTAGCTTTGGGCGGCCCTGATTCAGTTATTTTTGCCCCACAGCTGCCAGAACTTGCTCATCGGCCATCATAAAGGCCTCACAAAAGAACTGACAGCTCCAACCATATTTTAAAACGAACACTGCTTATGCAGACTTTTGCAGCACTAAAAAAGAATTTAAAAAAAGACTACACGGGGCTGGTGCCTTTAAAGCTGGCATTGCTGGGGGATAGCGCCACGCAGCTGTTGGCGCAGGCATTAAGGGGCGCCGCATATGATGAAGGTTTTGATCTGCAGATCTGGGAAGCTGATTTTGGACAGGTGGAGCGCCAGGTGTTTGATGAAGGCAGTGAGTTATATGAATTTGCCCCCTCCATTGTTATCATCTTTCAATCCGCACATAAACTGCTGGGCACTTATAATAAACAAAAACCTGAAGCTTTCTCTTTGCTGGCCGATACCAGGATAGAACTGGTGGGCAATATGTACCAACAGTTAAAAGAAAAACTGAATGCCAGGGTTATCTATTATAATTATACGGGGATAAACGATGCTGTATTTGGCAGCTATTCAAATAAAGTGATTTCTTCTTTCCCTTTTCAATTAAGAAAACTCAACTACCTGCTGATGCAGTTTGCGGCAGCCACACCGGATTTTTTTGTATGCGACCTGGAGGCCATACAAAACCAATACGGTAAAACAGCTGTTTTTCAAAGCGCTATTTATATTAATACAGAAATGGTGCTGGGTGTGGATATACTTCCTGAGGTGGCGGTGAAAACGCTTGATATAATAAAAGCATTGAATGGCCGGTTTAAAAAATGTGTGATACTGGATCTTGATAATACTACCTGGGGCGGCATAATAGGTGATGATGGTTTGGAAAATATTCAGATAGGCAGCCTGGGTATTGGTAAGGCTTTTAGTGAATTTCAATACTGGGTAAAAAAATTACAGAAGCGGGGGATCATAGTGGCCGTTTGCAGCAAGAATACCGAGCATATTGCCAAAGAGCCTTTTGAAAAACATCCGGATATGGTACTAAGGCTGGAAGATATTGCCGTATTTGTTGCCAACTGGGAAACAAAGGTGGACAACATCCGTCATATACAAAGCATACTGAATATTGGCTTTGATTCCATGGTATTTCTGGATGACAATCCATTTGAAAGGAACATCGTAAGAGAGAACATACCCGGTATCAACGTACCGGAACTTCCAGAAGATCCGGCAGAATATTTGGAATACCTGTATACGCTGAACCTGTTTGAAACCGTTAGTTATTCCGGCGAAGATGCAGAACGTACCAAACAGTACCAGGTAGAAGCCCAAAGGGCGGTCTTGCAAAAGAGCTTTGGCAGCGAGGAGGAATTTCTGCAAAACCTGGAAATGCTGTCCGTGGTGGAACCTTTTACAAAGTTCAATACACCAAGGGTGGCACAATTGTCGCAAAGAAGCAACCAGTTCAATTTAAGAACCGTCAGGTACACAGAAGCAGATATTGAAAGCATTGCAGGCAGTGGAGATTATGCACCATTTACCTTTACCCTGGTAGACAAGTTTGGTGATAACGGGCTTATCTGTATCATCATACTGAAAAAGGAAAGTACTGAAACACTCTTTATAGAAACCTGGCTGATGAGCTGCCGGGTACTCAAGCGGGGTATGGAAGACTTTACATTGAACACTATTGTGAATTATGCAAAAGATAACGGCTTCGCATACCTGAAAGGTGAATATATTGCCACGCCAAAAAATGAAATGGTAAAAGACCACTATAAAAAACTGGGTTTTACAGAACAGGGCAGTTATTGGCAACTGGATGTGGCTGCCTACGAAAACAAAAAATGTTTTATAGATAAAAAAAGCTACCATGACCAGAGACGAAATTTTAAATGATATCAGCAAAGTATTTGCCGACACACTTGATGAAGATACCATTGTGCTTACGGAAAGCAGCCAGGCGGATGATGTGGAAGGCTGGGATTCTTTAACCCATGTGCAACTGGTAGTGGCAGTAGAAAAAAAATTCAAAATAAGATTTACCGCTAAAGAAATACAAAGCTGGAAGAATGTTGGTGAGCTGATCGACAGCATTACCAGTAAACTATAAAACGTTTTAGCCGCAGGCAGCAGCCAATCTATGCGCTTGCGCCGCTATACCATTTGATGAACCATTGCCCATCATTTATTCCGGCAACTGTTCAGATTTGATACGATCCGTTCCCCCTGTTGAAAACTACTCAACCTTAAAAAACAGGGGATAATGATTTTTAATTCTATTGGTTTCTTTATTTTTTTTGCCGTGGTATTGGCAATACTGTACGTGTTACCCGCCAAACTCAGGTGGCTATGGGTACTGGCCGGCAGTATTTTCTTTTATGCATTTGCAAAACCAGCATATGTATTGGTGCCGGTGTTTATTACAATACTTACCTTTTACACAGGCATTGCCATAGAAAATGCAGGTTCGGAAAAAGGCAAACAAAAAATATTTATAGCTGGCGTGGTCTTTATCATCGCCACGCTTGTTTTTTTTAAATATGCCAATTTCTTCACGTCCACTTTTACCGACCTGTTCAATTTTATTTTAAACAAACAGGTATCTAACAGCCTTTTCATCAACCTGGCTGCACCACTTGGTATTTCCTATATCACTTTCCAGGCCATTGGATACCTCATTGAAATAAAAAGGGAAGACGAAAAAGCCGAAAAACATTTTGGTCATTTTGCTACTTATCTTCTATTATTTACCAAAGTAATCGCCGGCCCTGTTGAAAGGGCCCACCGTTTTTTACCTCAATTAAAATTACCTGCCAGGCTTACCTACGACAATTTTGTGATTGGTGGAAAGCAAATGCTGTGGGGCTTGTTTAAAAAAATTGTGGTGGCAGACAGACTGGCCATTTATGTGGGGGCCGTGTACAACAACTACACCCACCACTCCGGCAGCACTTTATTCTTTGCCACCGTTTGTTATGTGTTCCAGATATATGCTGACTTTTCCGGTTATACGGATATGGCACTGGGCTTTTCAAAAATGATGGGTTACGACCTGATGCAGAATTTCAACCGGCCGTTGCTGGGAAGATCTGTTACAGAATTCTGGAGAAGGTGGCATATCTCCCTGTCTACCTGGTTTGGCGACTATTTTTACAATCCCATTGCTGTTGCCAAAAGAGACTGGGGCAACTGGGCTGTTATTTATGCCTCCTTTGTAACTTTTACCATTCTTGGTTTTTGGCATGGCGCCAACTGGACCTATATTGTATTTGGCTTTTTGCAGGGCCTGATACTTGCCATTGAAATTCTTACCCGCAAGCAAAGAAAAAATATGCGTAAGAAGATCCCGGTATGGCTGAATGACGGCGGTGGTATCCTTTTTACCATTGCGTATTTTGGTTTCTCGTCCATTTTTTTCAGAGCCAATTCTGTTGGAGAGGCCATTACCATTATCAAAAAAATACTGCACTTCAATGGACCTTTCTTTTTTGAAAGCGCCTCCCTGCTGATGTTTATGCTGGCCGGTATATTTTACATTTTGGCACATGATATCAAAAAAGAGTTTTTTGACAACCGCTTTAGCCTGGCGCAAAATAAATACTGGCTTATCCGCAATGGCTATTACTGCCTGCTCATCATTATCATCCTGGTAACAGGTGTGTTTGATGGCGGCGAATTTATCTACTTCCAATTTTAATGTTCCGTTATGCAACAACATAATAAAAGCAACAAATCATTCCGTTATTACCTGCTGCAGGCCGTGCTCTTTATTGCGCTGGTATGGGCCGCCGATCTGATCGTGGGAAAAATACTCCGGCATTTTTACCGCAGGCAATCATCGGGCTGGGAATATGCCACCCGGTATTCTGCCGAAGAAACAAAGGCAGACCTGCTGATCTTTGGCGCTTCCCGTGCACAGCAACAATACATCCCCACTTCTTTTGAAGATACGCTGCAGCTCACCGGCTACAACGTAGGGAGGGATGGTACGTCCTTTTTTTATCACTATGCCATGCTGCAGTCTGTTTTAAAAAGATATACACCTAAAGTGATCATACTTGACTGTGAGTATGCTGCCCTCAAAAATGCGGCCGCCAGCTACGACCGGCTTTCGGTGCTGCTTCCGTTGTACCAGGACCATCCTGAAATGCAACGCATCATTGACCTCCGCAGCCCGTTTGAAAAGTACAAGTTTATATCTTCCATTTACCCGTATAATTCCATGCTGTTTAAAATTGCGGTGGCCAATCTCAAATCCAATAAAGCAGAAAAGGAAGATATCAACGGCTATATGCCCCTGCATAAAAGTTTAAATGAACCTATCAAAACATTTGACTATACAGAAAAATATGAACTGGATTCTGTAAAAGTGAATATGCTCCGCTCCTTTATTGATGAATGTAAAAGCAGGCATATCAAATTATATCTTGTGTGCACGCCTTACTACATGAAAATAAAAGGCAGCGATCATTCACTCAGTGTAACACAACAGGTAGCAACAGAAAAAAATGTTCCGTTTATTGACTACTCTGCCGACAGTTTCTATTTCAACCGTCCGCAATTGTTTGATGATACCGTTCACCTTAATATGACCGGTGCCAGAATTTTCTGTTCCGACCTGGCATCCAAACTTAAAAAAGATCTGCAGCGGTAAAATAAAAAGCCCCCCCAACATCGTTGGGAGGGACCTTTGTATACTTATCGAAATCCTGGCTGGCTTATTCGCTGATCACAGTTCTGATCACACTGCTTTCATCGGTAAACAGTTTAATGTAGTACACCGATTTTGAAACCGCAGACATTTCATTGGTAACAGAGTTGGTACCAGGTTGCAATTGTACCTGCCTGGTCATCATTACCCTGCCTGCTGCATCCACAGCCACGATATTCAACACCTGGCGGCTGTCTGCATTTACAGTAAGCCGGATACCACTGGATGTTACGGTTGCAAAATCCAGCCTGAATGGCCGCCTGCTTTCCATGTTTACGATGGCTATATTGCTGTATGCTTTTGTATCGTCATTGTCAACCATTGCCAGCCTGTAATAATTTCTTCCGGGCAATGGTGACTGATCAACAAAGTTGTAAACATTCTGGCTGAGGGTATTGAGTGACGCCACCTGTCCAATGGTACTGAAAAACCTTCCGTCGGCACTTCTTTCAATGATATAGTGGCTGCTGTTCACTTCTGATTCTGTCACCCATTTTAGGTTCACTTTATCATTACTTCTGTATGCACTGAAGCTGCTGAGTTTTACCGGCAGTATCGTTGATACATTTACACTTAGGGTATCCCTGCTGGTTACTCCCCTGTTATCGGTAACGCTGAACTCAAAAGTATAGGTACCCAATACCAGCCCCGACACTTTTGTACTGGCGCTGCTGCCTGCGTGGATCACAAATGAGGCAGGTCCGGTTAATTTTCGCCAGTTCAAAGACGTGATGGTTCCTCCTCCGGTGATATTGCCAGTGAGTATCACACTGTCTGAAGGTAAGTACACGTTCTTATCGGCCCCTGCACTTGCCACCAGCGCTGTATCAGTTGCACCGATCTTGATCAATACTTTGGAACTGAATGCCGCCAAAGTAATCGTGCCATTGTAAATGGTGCTGTCTACACCTGCATACTTGGCAACAAGGGTGATTGTTTTTGCAACCGGGGTAGGGTTATACTCAAAACGCACCTGGCTTGCAGTGGTATTGATGGTGGCGGTAACTTCAAAAAATTCGATCTCATCAATATAAGTGGTGCCAGATGTCTGTTCTATTTCAATAACCAGACTGCCGCCGGCATCTGTAGTAGGTCCGTCAAATAAAAACTCCTGTGTTTGCTTGCTTGTGCCAAAAGACTTTGCCTGTGTGGCCACCAGGTTATTATACGGTGATGCTGTTTTTCTGATATAGGCCCTAACGATACCATTGGCCGACGTGCCCAGCGTTTTAAACCGCAAAATATATTTTTTTGCACTGTTCACTGCTCCAATGGGGCTGTGAACGAGGCTATAACGGTTAGCAGTAGGTGCAGTAAAATTAAACCTCAAAGCACCGCCGGATATTTTGTTGGTATTGTCCCAGGTGGCTGTGGTACTGCTGCCAAACAGGGTAACACCGGAGATATTGGTATTAAATCCTGAATTGCTGAACAGGTTGCCTGTAACCGTGCTATTGATAGTATACGGCGATATTTTAGGCTGAGGCTTTTTAGAATTCATGTCATGACCTGAAAAAGCCTTCCAGCCTTCCAAAGAATAAGGAGCCGTTGGCATAATGGATCCGCCTTCTGTTTGGTATATTTCAAACTGAATGCTGCCATCTGTATAGGTATTATAATAGTTACTGTCGATAGATCCCAGCGACTGGATATTGGCCTGCAGCGTGGTGGTTACCGGGGTATTCAACCCGGCATTTACGTAGTAAATATTTCTTTGTGTGTTAGTGAAAGGGAATGAAATGTTCTTCTTGATATTAAGGTTGCTGATGGAACCCCATCCCCAACGCATGAAACTGATATCCTGCAGGTTGTTGAAAAATGTATTGCCCCTGATAGTAACATTTGCCGGGTTGTTACAGTGAACACCGTTTTTGGAACTGTTGAAAATGGTATTGTCCTGTACCAGCACATTCATTGATCTGCCGTCAAGATAAATACCGGCACAGAAAGGAGAACCGGAATTGGTACCTGCGGGGGCGCTGATACCGTTGCCAATCACATTATTCCTGACGATACGATTGGTGTATACTACACCAGGCGCTGCATCGGTACCGTTAGCATAGGTGTAGATACCCCCGTTGTCATGCGTGATATTACAAAAATAGTTTACAAAATTCCGTTGAATAAGAATATTGCTGCCCATAAACTGAATGCCTGCAGCCCCGGTACTGTATACCACATTATCCTCGATGGTGGCCGTATTGCCTACCGACACATACATCGCTTTGTAATCAGAATCATCAAAAAATGAGCCCATGCCCGCTATTTGCCCATTGTTCTTTATCACACAATTTTTTACCACTGCATTAGAGGCCGAACTGGCAATCACCTGCACGGAGGTTGACATACAATTATAAATATTCAATCCATCCAGGGTAACATAGCCACAACCATAAAAGTGTATGGCCCTGCTGCCAATATTGGTGAAATCACAATTTTTTACAGTGTGGTAGTCACCAAAATAACCATATATACCGCTGAGGTTAGCACCTTCAAAATTGATATTGCTGATGCTGATATTACTTCTGCTGTTGGCATTGAATAAGGTATCGATAACGCTTACCTGCACAGCATAAGATGAAGGCACAGCTGATCCAAAATACATATTCAGCATCCTGGCTGTAGTATCATAATACCACTCACCAAACTGGTCGAGTGTACGGATATCATCCTGGATAAAATAACCATGGCCAAGTTTGGCAGAAGAAGAACCTCCAGCTCCACCACCATTAGCCCTCATGAGCGTACGGTAGGTAAATGTTCCCCCGGAATGATTCGTGATCAGGCAACGGTCAATCTTCCAGCCGTTTTTCCTGATGGCGATCTCTGCACCTGTCCAGTTCACTGCTGCAGTCATTTCATTATCCGTAATTGAATTGGCTGTTGCAGATTCAAATGAGTTATAACCTTTGTTGGGCTCCGTTACATTTGGGTAGCGGCCAATTTGCTGTGGCCTGCCATTCAGCGTTACCATATTGAGATGGCTTTTGGCAGACACGGCGGCTTTATAAACACCCGTACTAACAGGTGTCCAGCCAGACAGTGTAACAAAGCCGGTGATCACCGGTCTTGCGCCGGTACCGTATGCACCATAGTTCAGGTTGTTCCTGTTAACAATGATGGCACCAAAAAAAACATCCCCCCTTTTAAGCAGGATGCTGTCGTTGGCGGCAAATGTAAAAGTGCACACCTTGGCCAGTGTTCTCCACGGTGTTGAAGGTGAATTGCCTGCTGATGCATCGTTTCCGCTCGTGGAAACATAATAATTGGTTGCGTTGGCCGAATGCGCAACTGCAACAATGCAAAGCATAAATAACAGTCGTTTCATAGTGTCAGGATTTTTGGGTTTTCCAGGATTTGATTTACAGCATAGTGATGCCAGTACGAAATAAACTTCGTTTTAATCACTGCCAGCCGGCAGCAATTACAAAATACTATTGTGGGTTCCCGTTAGGAGCCCATACACTTTTCCTTAAACCTGTTGATCTTTAGCAATGTGAGCAATGCCATTAAAGCAAGCTGTGTGCTGTTGGAGGATGATGGTGTTTTCATAGTTTTAAAGTTTAATAAAGTACGGAAACGCTTTACTATCTTTTATCTTGATAAACCTTATAACTGTTGGGAATTTAAATCAGCGGGGTATGCTGGTTTTTCTTTTTCACAGGTTACAGGTTTACGGACTAATTTTCGGATTCGGATACTAATGTTTTGCTAAAATTGTGCCAAACATATTATCTTCTTTTATTTTTTTACCGCAATGTGAAAAGGAAAAGGAAAACTTTTTTGAAGAGAAAAAACAATACTGCCACAGCAGTGATGTAGTAAAATAGTTTTCATAATTTCTTAAAACAAGTACGGTCGGTAACGGATTGAAGGGTATTCCCATGAATAGACCTTCCGGATACATCATAAAACAAAAAACACTTATTAATTATTGTAACCAAACGCATTTATTTATACAGATTGAGTACTTGTGCGCTGGCAATTCGTAAAATCACGAACAAACCAGGCGTATTTTACCGAAGCGCTTCGTTGATCTACGCCATTGAATACAGGAAGTCTTTTAGTAAAGCACCATCTGCCGCAATCTTTGTGCTTTTCTTTTCTGCATTTATTTGTGCAGCCACTGCAGGAGGCAACGGGATTTTTTCTCCAATAACCGGCTCTACCACATCATAAAATTTTACCGGGTGCGCTGTTTCCAGCACAATGCCTTTTTGATCCGGGTGATTACAGAGGTATCGCTGTAACGCCAAATAACCAACAGCACCGTGTGGATCCAGTAAATAATTTTGATCCGTATAAACAGATTTTAAAACAGCCCTCGTTTCGTCATCCGTTATACTCACACTGCTCAGTACTTTTTGCAGGCTGATAAACTCATTATTGAAAAGCTGGAGTATCCTTACAAAATTACTTGGGTTGCCAACATCCATTGCATTTGAAATAGTAGCGATCGCCTTCCTGGCTTCATAGTGTTGTGTCTGCATAAAAACAGGCACCGAATCATTCGCATTACAGGCGGCTATAAAATGCTGTACCGGCAGGCCTGCAACATGTGCCAGTAACCCGGCACAAATATTTCCAAAATTTCCACTGGGCACACAGATCACCGGCGGGTTCACTGCATTCCATGGCGAAGCGTTCACCCACTGTTGAAAGGCAAAAAAATAATAGAATTGCTGTGGCAGCCATCTTGCCACGTTGATGGAATTGGCTGACGTTAAAAATACCTGCCGGTTCAGGTCTTCATCAGCAAAAGCCTGTTTTACCATTTGCTGGCAGTCATCAAATGTGCCATCCACCTCGAGTGCATGAATATTTTTTCCAAGTGTTGTCAATTGCTTTTCCTGTACGGAGCTCACTTTTCCGGAAGGATACAAAATGACCACCTCCACTCCCTCCACATCATAAAATCCATTGGCAACAGCACCGCCGGTGTCGCCTGATGTAGCAACCAGCACCGTTACTTTCTTATCACTGTCCTTTACAAAGTAACCGAGGCAACGGCTCATAAACCGGGCGCCGGTATCTTTAAATGCGAGTGTTGGTCCATGGTATAATTCAAGAGAAGAAACCGTATCCGTGATCTTTACCAGAGGAATATCAAAATTCACCGTTTCGTTTACAATCCTTTGCAATTCATTTTTTGGAATGGCTTCGCCCACATAAGGCGCTATTACCCGGTAAGCAATTTCCTCTTTTGAAAACTGCCCGATGTTTTTAATAAGGTCTTCCGGCAGCGAAGGAATGCTTTGTGGAAAATACAGTCCTTTGTCAGGTGCCTGGCCTTTGATAGTTGCCTCTTTAAAACTTACAATGGGTGAGTTATGATTGGTACTGAAGTATTTCATTTTTTTTTACACAGATTTTATTTTGCCACAGGGTTGTTTCTGCCACAGACCTGCCTGCCGGCAGGTTACACAGATCTACCCAGATATTATTTGCCACGCATCACACTAATTAACACAAATCTTTCTTCCCTCCTCATTTCTCATTCCTCACTTCTCATTTTTCATTCCCTGTTCCTCATTCCACAATCTTCACTCCTTCCATATTGATAGTTGTAACATACGAATGATAATCCAACCCAATTCTCTCATATACTGCATTCATTTCTTTTTGCACATTGTTTGCCGTTACTTCATCTCTGCTCAACATAAATAAAGAAGGACCCGAACCAGAGATACCGCCGCCCAGGGCACCGGCAGCTTTGCACCGTTGTTTAACCTCATCAAATCCAGGGATCAAAATACTTCTTACCGGTTCAATGATCACATCTTCCAGCGAACGGCCTATTAAATCAAGATCGTTGCTCATAAAGCCAGCCACCAGCCCCGCAATATTTCCCCATTGTTTGATAGCATCTTTCAACAGTACTTCTTTTCGCAATATCTGCCTGGCGTCTTTTGTCCTCACTTCAATCTGCGGATGAACTACGGTTACAAATAAGGTTGGCGCAGGAATGGCAACAATATCCAAAGGGAAAATACTTCGAATGAGCGTAACGCCACCGTATATGCAGGGAGCTATATTATCAGCATGCTTTACCCCTGTTGCCACTTTTTCACCAAACATGGCAAAGCGCACCAGGTCTTCATTACTATAGATCTTACCAAGCAAATGATTGGCAGCCACTACAGCACCTGCAGCACTGGCAGCACTTGAGCCGATACCACTGCCCGGTTTTATTTTTTTGTGGATGGTAACTTCAAAGCCAATAGGCTGATCCAATTCATGGATCATTTCTATCAAGGGGGCACCTGCTGTATTTAGTGCAGGGTCGCTGGGCAATGGATACCCGTCTGCACTGTGGATGATCACTTTCTTTTCATCCAGCAGTTTTACTTCCATTAAATCGTTGGGTTCATTCAAACACAAACCCAATATATCAAAGCCGCAAACAAGATTTGCAACGGTACCGGGTGCATGAACTTTTATGCCCCTAACCCCTGACGGGGGATTTTGAGAATTATGATTATCGACTGTTGCCATACTTTATGATATTAATTCTAAAGGCTCTTTAAAGCCCCTTTAGGGGTTTGTGGGCGCCTTATACCCTCGACGCCCTGATGATATCTGCAAATACACCGGATGCCGTTACATCAGCGCCTGCGCCAGCACCTTTCACCACCAATGGCTGATCAACATACCGCTCTGTATTAAACAACACAATATTGTCCTTTCCATACAAATGATAAAAATCATGTTGCGGATTGATATGCTGTAATCCAACGGCGGCCTTGCCTGCACCCTCGCCGGAGGAAACATAACTGGCCACAAATTTTAGTTTATTCCCGGCAGCGGCCGCTTCATCATACAAGTTCTTAAAATGTGTTTCATGTTTTTCCATTGACCGGTAAAAATCATCCACACTTCCTTCCATACATTCAGCCGGCATAAAACTATTGTTGGCAATGTCTTCCATTTCAAAATGCTCCCCGGCTTCTCTGGCCAATATCATTATTTTTCGCATCACATCCTTGCCGCTTAGGTCGAGGCGGGGATCAGGCTCTGTATAGCCCTCGTCCTGGGCCTGCTTTACTACAGAGGCAAAACTTTTTTTACCATCATAATTATTAAAAACAAAATTGAGTGTGCCGCTTAATACAGCTTCCATCTTTTTTATTTTATCCCCGCTTCGCAACAGATCATTCAATGTAGAAATGATCGGCAGGCTGGCACCTACATTTGTTTCAAACAAAAACTTGGTATTGTATTCACCTGCCAGGTGTTTGAGCTGGGTGTAATACGCATAGGAAGAAGAACAGGCCACTTTGTTACAGGCCACAACGGCAATACTTTTCTCCAGTAATTTGTGGTAGGTATTGGCAACAGATTCATTGGCCGTTACATCTGCAAAAACGGTATTGCGTAAATTTTTTGTCCGGATGATTTCGATATACCGATCCATGTCCAGCGCTTCTCCCCCATCCAGCAGTTCATGCCATCTATCCAGATCAATACCCTGCTCATTCACCAGCATCTTTTTACTGTTGGCAATACCAACTACGTTTAATTTCAACCGCATTTTATCCACCAGGTATTGCTGCTGCTTTTTTATCTGTCCCACCAGTTTGCCACCAACATTGCCCACACCTGCAATAAATACATTGACTTCTTTATAAACCGTTTCAAAAAATTCTTCGTGCAGCACATTGATCGCTTTCTTAACGTCATTCACAGCAATCACCGCAGTGATATTTCTTTCCGATGAGCCTTGCGCAATGGCACGGATATTTACACCATTTCGACCAAGGGTTCCAAACATTTTACCACTGATGCCGGTATGACTTTTCATATGGTCGCCCACCAGTGCAACAACTGCCAGGTCTTTTTCCACTACCAACGGATCCACCTTTTTGGTTTCTATTTCATATGCAAAAGCTTCATCCACCGCTTTTTTAGCAGCATCTGCAAAAGCTCCATCAATACCTACACTGATGGAATGTTCAGAAGAACTCTGCGTTATCATGATCACATTCACCTGCCTGGATGCCAATGCTTCAAATAATCTCTTTGAAAATCCGGGTATGCCCACCATGCCGCTTCCTTCCAGGCTCAATAAAGAAATATGGTTGATACTGGAAATACCGCTGATGCTGTTGCCGGTATCAACCGACTCCTGTTGTATTACGGTACCTGCGTCATTGGGGGCAAAAGTGTTTTTTATCCAGGTAGGGATCCCCTTGCTTCTTACAGGCTGAATGGTGGGCGGGTAAATTACTTTGGCGCCAAAATGCGACAACTCCATGGCTTCCTGGTAAGATATCTGCGGTATGATCTTTACATTGCTCACCAGCCTTGGGTCTGCGGTCATCATGCCGGAAACATCTGTCCAGATCTCTAACAAACCGGCATTTAAACCGGCGGCCAGTATGGCACCCGTATAGTCTGATCCGCCGCGGCCTAAAGTGGTATTGATCCCATTGGCATCGCTGGCAATAAAACCCGGCAGCATAAATAAAGACGCGGCGGCAGAAGAAAAATATTTTTCAATCTTTTGATTGGTAACAGCAAAGTCCACTGCGGCGGCACCAAAATTTGAATTGGTCGTGATCAGTTCTCTTGAATCTTTCCATTCACATTCGCCCGTTTCTGCTTTTAATTTGGCTGCTATAATTTGTGAGGATAACAATTCACCATAACTCACCACCCTGTCTTTGGTGCGTTCCGACAATTCTCTCAATAAAAAAATACCATTGCAGATATCTTCTATTTCATTGCACATGGTTTTCACCTGGCTCAGGATACTGCTTTGCTGTGTAATGGGTATCAGTTCTTTGATCGTTTGCAGATGCCGTTGCTCTGCTTCCTGCAGTTTTTCTTTGTACGTTTCATTACTTTCCGAAGCCAGCTTACAGCATTGCAACAACAGGTCCGTTATACCACCTAAGGCGGAAACAATAACAACTGTTTTACCTGCCTGTCCGGTAGGCAGGTCTCCTTTTACTTTTTCTTTTACAATGGCGACCACCTTGCTGATGTTCTCTGCGTTTTTAACTGAACTGCCGCCAAACTTTAAAACCTGCATGACTTATTATTTGTAGGGATGAATATAAATTGATTTGTGGTTAGTAGTAGCTGTATGCCCAAAAGGTAATATGAAAAAGTGCAACCCTCAACGGGTTGTGGCAGTGGTAATAATGGTGGAGGCCGCAAAAGAAATTGCCGGCATCACTTTATATAAGATTGTAAGCTGTTTCACTTCTGCCACTTTTTAGAGTTGCTAAAATAGGATATTATTTTAAAACAGCGCACCCCGACCTTAAAATATTTAAAGGAATTTTGTATTTTCGTTCGATTGCTGCCAATAGTATTCATATTTCATTCAAAAATTTTCAAAAGATGGACCACCAGTCTGTAAGGGGCTTGCAGCAGTTTAAGAATTTAGTAGGCACCAAATTTCAGTTGTATAACAGTCTTTTTACTTCTCTCCCATTTCACCGGATAGAAAAAACCGGGATATTGCTTTCCTTATTGCTGAACAACTGCGAAGAAGGCTACAAAAAAAAGCAAAACCCTAAAGAGATCATCGAAGAATTCTTTAGCAAGCATACCAGTTACCAGCAACCGCAGGAAAAACTGGACCTCTTGTTTCGTTTTATCCAGTACATAGAAAGACAGGTGGTATTGTTTGATGCACTGGAAGATGCTTCGTTCAGGGAAGTGAATGATTTTTCCGGCGTAGGTACACTCAAGAACCTGGAGAGTGAGGTTTTAAAAGATAACAAACAGGAGGAACTAAAAGAAAAGCTGCATGATTTTGCCATCCGCCTGGTACTAACGGCACACCCTACCCAATTTTATCCCGGCGCTGTGCTGGGTATTATCAATGACCTGGCCAATGCACTGGCAGAAAACAACACGGTACAGATCAATATGTACCTGCAGCAGCTGGGTAAAACACCTTTTTTTAAAAAACAAAAGCCAACACCCTATGATGAGGCCATGAACCTGATCTGGTATTTAGAAAATGTTTTTTACCCTGCTGCGGGCAGGATCATTTCTTTTTTAAAGAACCAGTTTCCGGAAGCCATCAACGATCAACATCCTGTTATCAACATGGGCTTTTGGCCTGGTGGCGACAGGGATGGCAATCCTTTTGTAAATGCTGAAACAACCTTAAAAGTGGCAGATGCATTGCGTGGGGGCATCATTAAAAGTTACTATATGGAAATACGCCGTATCAAACGCAGGCTTACGTTTGAAGGGGTGGATACCATATTGAATGACCTGGAAAGAGACCTGTATAACAATATTTTCATTCCCGGTCAGCGTACAGAGATCACAAAGCAGGGCATACTGGATTCATTGAACCAGATCAGGGAGATCATCGTGTACAAACACAATAATCTTTTTCTTTACCTGGTTGATAACCTCATTAATAAAGTAAACATATTTGGTTTACACTTTGCGTCACTCGATGTAAGACAGGAAAGCAGCACCCACAGTAAAGTGCTTGAACTCATTTCGGCAACCACCGGCGCATTACCTTCCTCTTATACCTCACTGCCTGATGAGGAAAAGATTGCTTTGCTTACCAATATTTCTGTAACACTGGAAGAACTGAGAACCGACAATGCGGTGTATGCAGACACGCTGGCAAGTGTAAAAGCCATCAGTACCATACAGGATTTTAATGGAGAGGCAGGATGCAACCGGTATATCATCAGCCAGTGCAACAGTGCTTTGAATGTACTGGAAGTGTATGGCCTTTTTTTGCTGGGTGGCTGGAAAAAAGAATCCCTAACGGTTGATATTGTGCCTTTATTTGAAACCATTGACGATCTGCAGAATGCCAATGATGTGATGAAGCAGCTGTACAGCAACGAAACCTATGCCGCACATCTGAAAAGAAGGGGCAACAAGCAAACCATCATGCTCGGTTTTAGCGACGGCACTAAAGATGGTGGATATTTGATGGCGAACTGGAGTATTTACAAAGCCAAAGAAGAACTCACGGCTATTTCGAGACAGTTCAATATTGAAGTGGTATTTTTTGATGGCCGCGGAGGACCCCCATCGAGAGGCGGTGGTAAAACGCATAAGTTCTATGCTTCGATGGGGCAGAATATTTCCAATAAGGAAATACAGCTCACGGTGCAGGGACAAACGGTAAGTTCTAATTTTGGAACCATCGATGCTGCTCAATATAATATTGAACAACTGCTGAACGCCGGTATTTCAAACGACCTGTTTAATAACCGCACCATTACTTTACAGGAAGAAGAAGAAAAACTGCTGCAGGAACTGGCAGACGCCAGCTATGTGAAATACACCTCATTAAAAACCCATCCTTATTTTGCCGATTATCTATCGCAGGTAAGCCCATTAAAATTTTATGCCGAAACCAATATTGGCAGCCGGCCTGCCAAACGCAGCAACAACAACCGGCTTTCATTAAAGGATCTCCGTGCTATTCCTTACGTGGGTGCATGGGCACAAATGAAACAGAATGTGACCGGTTATTTTGGTGTTGGATCTGCATTAAAGCATATCGAGGAAATGGGAAAATTTGAAGCCGTGAAAAAACTGTATCATTCTTCTTTGTTCTTTAAAACCCTGCTCGACAATTGTGAAATGGCGATGAAGAAATGCTTTTTTCCATTGACCGCTTTTGTAGCCAATGATGAAAAATATGGTGACATCTGGAATATGATCTATGATGAATACCTGCTTAGCAAACAATACATTCTTAAACTTTCCGGCAAAGCAGAACTGATGGATGACTACCCCATCGATCAGCAGTCTATCGGCATGAGGGAAAGGATCGTAATGCCCTTGCTTACCATCCAGCAATTTGCGTTGATGAATATCCGGGAGATGGAAGACAATATTATTGACTCTCCGCTTAAAGACACGTATCAAAAATTAATTATGCGTTCTTCTTTTGGTATTATCAATGCAGGAAGAAATTCGGCTTAAAAGATACTGACAGCAATGAAAAATGGCCTCTTTGCAGAGGCCATTTTCAATAGGCTAAAAGGTTTTGGGTTAAAAGAAGCAGTGGTTTAAACCTCTGCCGGAATATGATCAAAAAGTATCCTTTAGCTTTGTAAGTCAAATATATTAAGCAGTTGTTTTGATAAAATTTTTATTTGATAACTGCACTTAAAAAGCAATAAGTGCAGTTTTTTGGCAATAACTGCGAACCTGTTGTATTGTTTTATGCTGCTATAACAAGGATATTTTTCTAACAAATTGGCGAATTGTATCTTTAAACCGATGACACATATCCGTTTGTTGTTTCTTTTTTCAATTTTGAACTGCTGTTGTGCAGCACAGCAACGGGAATTGGTATTTAAAAATTTTACCCAGGAGGAAGGTTTGCCCAGCAATGAAACCTACCACATATTTGAAGACTCACGGCATTACCTGTGGATAGCAACCGACCTGGGCGTGGCCCGCTATGATGGCGTAAAATTTGAAACCTATGACCTTCCTGACAATGTGATTTTTAAAATACGTGAAGACAAAAAAGGACGTATCTGGTTTTTTTCTCATAAAGGATTGCTGGCCTATTTTGAAAACGAAAAAATACACCCATATAAGTACAATATAAACATACAACGGCGGATACAGAAAATGCATATCGTTGATGCCTGGATTGATGATACCGAAGATATCCATTTGAGTTCTGTTTTAGATTCTAACTATATATTCCATCATGATGGAAACATTACGGCCATCTCTCATAACAACTGGAACAAGCCTATTATAAAAATCGATATTACACTTACAAGTGAAAAGAACTGTTTTTCAGACAGGCATTTTAGTACACATGCTGAAGGTGATTCCATCATATTAACTGTAAATAAAGGTTCCGGGCATTTAGTGTACCCGTTAGCCCTCCGTTTCGCTCCCTTTTCACAATACGGCACCATAACTAACGGACAGGGCGACTTGTTTTTTTTTGGTGGTATGATGTTAATTAAACTCAAACCCGATGGCTCCACACTGGTTAAAAAAATCTCTCACCAGGTTTTGTACCTGTACTACCGTGCAGGAATACTGTGGGCAGGGTTAAGAAAAGGAGGCGCAATAGCATTTGATGAAAACCTGCAGCAGGTTGCCACCAGTAACATACTAAGTGATAAAACAGTCAGCAGTATTTGTATGGATTACGAGGGGGGCTTATGGTTTTCTACCATAGAAAATGGCATTTACTACTGCAGGAATCAGAATGTGCGCCAGGTAAAAGTTGACGCAACGCAGTCCTATATAGACAGGGTATTCAATTATAATGACAGCTTTCTCATCTACGCCACACGATCGTGGCTGCATAAACTTTACACCGACACTGTGCAGCCGCTCGTTAACCTGGAAAACTTACAGGTTTCAGATATGGTTATCTCAAATACAAAAGATTTTTTAATATTCGGGTCGAATGGTTTTAACGTGGGTTTGATCCTGCATCCAAAAGACGGAAGTCTGAAAAAATACTATTTTCTACCGGCTATCTCAGAAGCAGCAGTTGTAAACAATGATTCAATTATGTTCAGCGGGTCAACCTATACTACAAGCGCTTTAGACCTGCTTTCCTTTAACTTTTCAAACAACTTTGCCAACCCAAGTAAGTACGTGAATAAAGACGGGTCGCCGGTGATCAAGTTACTAGATAAACCTTCGAAACTTTTTTTAGACAGGGGCTCCAACACGTTGTGGCTTGCCGCTAATGACGGCCTCTATAAAAGTTCGCAACCCTTTATTTCAAGCACTAAAGCAGGCAAACCGGGAGGTTTATTTGACTATGGGGTGAGTTGTATACGCAAACTGGAAAGCGGATGGTTGGCAGCCGGTATACGATTCCGCGGCGTGGTTATTTTTACCAACCCGGATAGTGTAATTAATATTACCGAACAGGATGGTTTATTGAGCAACAAAATAAAGTACCTGCTGCCCATAAAGAACCAGCTGTGGGTGGCCACAGCAAAGGGACTATCCGTGGTGGTGTTTTCCTCGTTCAGCCCAGTTACCTACCGCATTATTAATATCGGTAAGAATGAAGGATTTTACAATATCACCGTTAACCAGTTAATAGAATTTAAAAATGATGTGGTTGCTGCAACGAGTAATGGAATTTTTTTTATTGAAAACCCAACAGCATTCATAGATAAAAAACTGGCCCCTATTCCTTTTTATATCAATAGCATCAGCTACTACCGGGGAGACACTGCTGGTCTACATTCTGTTACAGTTCCATATTACAACAGCCGGCTGGTGATCAAATACAGTGCTGTAAGCTTTAACGCTGGCGAGAACCTCATTTATCTTTACCGGTTTTCTGAAGGCGACACCCTTTGGCGCAGTACTACCAACGCTGAACGGTTAATTGAAAATCTTTCACCAGGCACTTATACCCTGCAGCTGAAAGCTGGCATCCAGGGACAGGACCGGTATTCTGAAATAAAAACTTTCACCATCACTGTGGAAAAACCATGGTGGCAAAATAACTGGTTCAGGCTGCTGGCAACTATATCTGCCGCTGCGGTTATCTACTTTATCATAGCTGGAAGGGTAAAAAAAATTCGCACAGAAGAAAAAAGAAAAACAGCATTGAATGCCAAACTTGCAGAACTGGAACAAACAGCCCTGCGTTCGCAGATGAATCCGCACTTTATTTTTAATTGTCTTACATCGATACAACAGCTTATCATCAGCGGAAACAAGCTGGACGCCAATGAATACCTGGTAAAATTTTCGAGGCTGATACGAAAAACACTGGAGATGAGTGCACAGCCTTTTATTTCTATCAGAGAGGAAAAAGAGTACCTGGAAGAATACCTATTACTGGAGCAGCTGAGGCTTGAAGGCAAGTTCGACTATACCATTACAGCGGATGACAGCATTGATATGCTCCGTACGCTTATTCCGAATATGATGCTGCAGCCAATAGTGGAAAACTGCGTACGGCATGGTGTTAAATCGCTCGAAAACAGGAAGGGCATTATATCGGTACATTTTACTAAGGACCAGGGATCACTTACCTGCTCAATTAAAGACAATGGTGTGGGAAGAGAGAGCACCAGCCTGTCAAATAAAAAGAATTTCACGCAGCACAAGAGTTATGGTATGGAGAATGTAAGAAAAAGACTCGAAACATTCTCAGAATTCAATGTGGATGAAAGCGGAATAGAGATTAAAGATCTTGTTGATAACAACGGATTGCCATCAGGCACTGAAGTGATATTACATCTTCCATATAAAAACAATTTATGATAACCGCGTTACATATTGAAGACGAACCAAGAAATGTAGAGTTATTAAAAGAACTGGTGCAGCAGCATTGCAGGGAAATTAACCTGGTTGGCAATGCACAGAATGTTCCCGATGCAGTGCAGCTGATAAAGAATATAAGACCTCAGCTTTTATACCTTGATATTGAACTCAACAAAGGCAATGCATTTGAACTGCTGGACCAGCTGAAAGAAGAAAGAAATACATTTCATGTTGTTTTTATCACCGCATTTAATGAGTATGCCACCATGGCATTCCGTCATAACGCTATCGACTACCTGTTAAAGCCCATCAGCATCAAAGAGCTAAAGGAAGCCACGGACAGGGCAGTTGACAGGATCAAAAAAGCGGCCGCCAACGATACCATTTTTGAGGTATTGAGGGAACTGAAAAATAACAGCGCCAGCCAAAAACTGGGTTTACCCGTATCTGACGGTGTTGTATTTGTACATACAGAGGAAATCGTTAAATGCGAAGCAAGAGGCAGCTACACCATTGTGTACCTGAACAATAAAAAAAATGTGACCTGTGCTAAAACACTAAAAGAACTGGAAGAGCTTTTAACCAGTCAGAATTTTGTACGGGTACACAATTCCTGGATCGTGAATACCCGGTACCTTAAAAAATACTACCGGGGCAAAAACTCCTACATTGAAATGGAAGATGGCAGTACGGTCACCATCTCTCTCAGAAAAAAAGGGGATCTGCTCTCTTTTCTCAAGGATTTTGAATAAAATAAAGGGCTGCTGTAAAAAGGAGCCCTTTATAGTCATACAAACAGGTCATTTTATTCTGGCAACAGTACATGATCAATCACATGTATCACGCCATTGCTTTGATTTACATCTTTGATGGTTACTTTGGCAACACCGCCTTTTTCATCTTTTATCAGCAGGCCGGTCCCTTTCATCATTAGATATAATTTGCCACCTGCCACCGTTTTTACTTCCGCAGTGCCATTGCCGTCTTTGATAAGTTTGGCCACTGCTGCTGCATTCCATTTTCCTGCCACTACATGATAGGTGAGTATCCCTGCAAGTGCAGCTTTGTTTTCAGGCTTTAGCAAATTATCCACTGTTCCTGCCGGCAGCAGTTTAAAGGCTTCATTGGTAGGCGCAAATACGGTAAACGGCCCTGCGCCTTGTAGTGTACCAACCAATCCGGCTGCTTTAACAGCCGCCACCAGGGTTGTGTGATCCTTGCTGTTCACCGCATTGCTTACAATGTCTTTTGAAGGATACATCGGTGCCCCTCCCACTTCCACAGTTTTTTCTTTTTGCTGGTCAGTTTGCGCAACAGATAATTTACTAACGAGTACGGCTATCACAGCCATCATCACAATCGGTAACTTTTTCATAGTGTGTAGTTTTTTTTTAAAAAATATTTGTTTTGCTTATATACGAAACAAGCATACACACAGATTCAAAAAAGGGTAAATAATCATTAACCCGAATTAAAAAAGCCGGCTGTGAAACCGGCTTACAAAGAGATATGCTAACAATAAAAACTTAAATAGGACCCACTGCATACACCACGGTTGGTTTTACAGCAGGGGTGGCACTTTTAGGTTCAACGGATACTGCAAATGCCTGTACTTTAACAGTACCAAATCCTTTCATTTGCTGTACACGATAGCCGGCTTTTTGTGTATTGATAACAATACCTGCGTTTACAGGTGCTCCGTCAACAATTGCCCAGAGTTCATATTGTTTATCGGAAGGTAAAGCCGGTAAATTAGATGGATCAACAAAAACATCCCCTGTGTTCTTCATCCAGAAAACCTTAGCGGAAGAATCTGCTGCGTTCAATCCGGTAACAGAACCAGACTGGCTGTATTTATTCCTTGCTGTTTCCACATACCTGTTCATGTCATTCCGTTCGTCTTCCAGCAGTTGTTTCTGTTGCGCCAGTGCTGCAGCCTCCTGCTTCGTTTGCGCCAGCTCGTTATTGACCGTGCTGTTTTTGTTGTATTGAACAAGGTTGAGTACGGTGCTTCCAATTAACAACAGGATAGCTGCTGCAGCTACCTTCTTCCAGGCAGAAGATATCTTTACAACTTTCAAAGGACTCTCCTGTGTATTGGTAAGCGGAATCACCTTTGCGGTATCCCCTTCATTGATCCTTTCAAATAATCTTTCTTTTACAGAAGCATCCGGCTGCATTGCGCTGGCCTGTGCATACGTTGCCAGGCTGGCTTCTATTGCTGCCAGTTCATCAGCTACTTCAGGATATTGCAGCACCCACTGCTGTACCTGCGCCGCTTCTTCCTGCGATGCAAGTCCTGCAGCGTATAGCTCCAGTAACCCTGATGATATGATGTTATTTACTTCCACTTCAGTTTATTTCAAATATTTTCTCAGCTCCAAAATGGCTGAACGCATTTTGGTTTTTACAGTACCCAAAGGAATATCTAATTGCTTGGAAATTTCATCCTGTGTAAAGCCGTTGAAATAGGCCAGGTCTATAATTGTTTTCTGGTCCGGTTTCAGGTTAGCCAATTGCTTTGCCAGCCCCACAGCATCAAATTTCTCTATACCAGTACTGCTATCCCGTACATTACTTACGGCATTTTCATCTGCGGAGATTTTACTTTGCTTTTTATAACTTTTGCTGCGTAACGTATCAATGGTAAGGTTACGGGTGAGGTTGATCATCCAGGTAAAAAGACGTCCCTTGGATCTGTCATAGCTGTTAAAATTATTCCATATCTTAACAAAGGCATCCTGCAGCAGATCTTCACTCAGTTCCCTGTCTTCCACCATGCGGTAAATAACCGCGTTGAGCGCAGGTGCATAGTGATCATACAGGTAACTGAATACCTGCTGGTCCCGCTGCTGCAATCCTGCAACCAGTTCGTCTTCGCTATATTTTACTTGATGTGGCAGAAACTATTTTTTACACTGATCACGAAAATAAAGTATTTTAAATAACTTTCGCCATCATTACCACATTTATATAATGCTCCAAAAAGCAATACCCCTGTTACCAGCGATCAACATGAGGGCCACGATCGATTTTTATGAAACAAGGCTGGGCTTTAAAGGCGCCAATATGGGCAGCTATGCCATTATAAAACATGGCAATGCCGAGATACATTTTTACCTGGTCATAAACCCGGCAACCTTTCATCCTGGATCCTGCTTGGTGTACGCCGATAATGTAGAAGACCTCTATACCACATTTGCAGGTAAAGACATGCTGTACACGCCCGGACAAATAAAAGATGCAGCATTTGGAAGAAAGGAGTTTTCAATACAGGATAACAATGGTAATGTGATACGGTTTGGCAAAGCGTTTAACTGAATTGTTGTTGAACATGCAGCGTTGTAAAGTTGAAAAATAATGGTGGTTAGCATTACTGACACGTTCACTCTTCCACCAATTCCACTTCGTACACCGGGCTGAACAAATACATTTTACCGGTTGCCAGTTCCATACACTTAATGCGTTTACGGATCCGCTCAACCCGCCTGAAAACTTTCCCGCCTTTTATGGCAAAGCGCTCTCCATCCTGCACCGCCTCCACCAGCACCACACCTTCTTTTTTGTCATCATATTGATGTAATACCCGCAGCAACGGCACATCGGCGCAACTGCTGGCCGCAGGATTCTGCAAGGTCTTTAATAATGCCCTGTGTATATCTGCCGGAAAAATTTTTTTCAAAAGAAACTGCGCCAGTATTTTACTGAATTCATTTTTCCACTCAGCTCCATGCGCCTGCACCCGGTGGCCAAAGCGCTCGTAAGTAAACAAGTGTGCCAGTTCATGCAGCAGGGTTATTAAAAAGGAGTATTTATTCAGGCTGCCGTTTACACTGATGCGGTGGTTTTTATCAGCAAAGGAATTGCGGTAGTCGCCCAATACAGATTTTCGTTCACGGGTAATGGTGAGGTGTACTTTGTAATGCAGCAGGTAATGCGCCACATCATCAAAACTTCCTTCGGGTAAATAGGTTTTCAGTTGGTGTAACGGCGCTTCCTGCTTAGGCATTTTTCTTTTTGTTCAGTTTGGTTGCCATCTTTATTTCCACCACCAGGTATATAAGGTACAATACCATTGACGCAATCACCGTCATCTTATTGAAAATACTTTTAAACGCAAAGGCATACACGCATACGGCCATGATAAATACGGCCATTTTGATAAATGTGCCCCCCATCACTGTTCTCACAAACACATGAGGATTGGCATTTTTAACAGCATTTTTCTGCAACCTGTAAACCAATATACTCACAATAAAGAACAGGGAGTTGGCAATGATGAGCACCAGGTGATCAAGACCATGGGAAGCCAGCCATTTTTTTCCGAAGAGAAAAACATTGTTGAAAAGTATGAACAGCAATATCAGCGGTATCAGTTCCCGTCCCTGGTTTTTCATATATAGTTTTGATTAAATTATTTATTCACCACATTGCCCAGCTCGGCAGTAAGCTCCACCACATTGGCACCCATGTGGCAACTGCCATTAAAGGTAGCCGTGGGTTCCACTTCCAGTTTTCCTGCAAACAGTTCTCCGTTTACATTACACTTTCCCTTTAGCTGCAGCAGTTCTTTTATCTTTAGCATACCCGTTACTTTTCCCATAATATCTGCCTGTTGCCCGTTGATATCCCCTTCCACAATCCCCTCCTGCCCTATCAGCACTTTTGCCTTGCTTGAAAGGTTGCCAATCAATGTACCGTCGATCCGGATATCTCCATTGCTGCTGACATCGCCGTTGATAATAGTGCCTGCTCCAATAATAGTAGTGCCATTACCGGAGGGGGCATCGTTGGTTTTAGTTTTGGAATTGAACATAGATAAAGATTTGGTTTTTATTATTCGATAATTGGTATTTGGAATTCAGTATGCGCTATTGGTAATTCGTAATTCGTTATTCCCTATTAGTCGTCCATTAATCCCCTGCACTGTCGATCTTCGGCAATTCCAGCACGGTGGTATCCAGCTTTACCGCCTCCCCGGTCAGCATCTTTTTCACCCCTTTTATAAACTGCTCCTGTTGCCGCATGGCATTTTCGATGGAATCGGTTTTTATTTTCAGCGACCGGTATTCCCTCACCTGCTTTGCATCGCCATAGCCAGCCCCCGGTAAATAGTACTTGATGGGTGTAAGCAGTATAATGGCCATGGTGAGCGCTATAAACACAACGAGTAAACTGCTGAAAACAATATACACACTCATCCGGCTAAGCCTGAACTTTACAACCTCCTCATAAGTATCCTCATTCATCACCACCAGCCGGTACCTGTTTCGCAATCTTTTAAGGGTACTGCTGGTATCTAATTTGTTCATAATATTTTATTGGTTGTTAAAATTAAGAAACAGCGGGCAAACGGGGCAATAATTACTTAAAATATCCGATATTTAACCGCTGGTACAACCCCATAAATCATGTATAAAAGAGCGCTTTTTGTCATTATATCCATCCTGCTATGTGCTGCTATATTTTCGCCTGTGGATGCTCAACCTCCCACCTGGACGCTGAACCTGCTGGATTCAGCCAAAAGATCAGAGAAATTTGCAGAAAGAAAGCTGGGTTCAGAAAAGATGGCAGAAAAGAAATTTAATATCTACCGGCGGGTGGTGCAAAATAATTTCACCCATTTCAATTATTTCTACAATGCCAATAACAAGATCAACCTGGTACTGGAAAGAGCCAAGGATGCGCAACAGGATGATTATACAAAACTGTTAAGCTATTATCCTTATAACTTAGAAAATACAGCGTCTCAAAAAACAGAGCTGGACTCTGTGATTCTCAAAGCCACAGCCGGCGTTTTACTGCACGATCTCAGAAACGACTGGATCGACAACATGTACCTGTTGATGGGCAAGGCCTATTTCTTAAGAAAAGATTTTGATACCGCAGCGGCCACCTTCCAGTTTATTAACTACAACCTGTTTCCCCGTAAAAAAGGCGAAGATGGTAACCGGATCATTGGTACCAACGACAATGAAGAAACCAAGAGTAATGTGATCAGCATTGCCAATAAAGAAAAGCAAAATATTTTTCAAAAGATCGCTTCACAACCACCCAGCCGCAACGACGCCCTGGTATGGATGGCCCGTACATTGATAGAACAAAACGAATTGTTTGATGCCGCCAGCCTGGTAAACACGTTACAAAACGACCCCAACCTGCCCAAAAGACTGCAGGACGATCTGAACGATGTGTATGGATATTGGTTTTACACCCAGGGCATTTATGACAGTGCAGCTGTGTATTTAGAAAAAGGGCTTACCAATGCAGAGACCAAAGAAGACCTTGCAAGAGCCGAATTTTTAGTAGCACAGTTATATGAACTGAATGGCAAATACGATAAAGCCAGCGAATTTTATGATAAAGCTTCGGCGCACACTACCAAGGCATTGATGGACATTCATGCACAAATGAATAATGCCAAGATGATGAAAGGCTCCGATCCAAAGGGTCTTGATAATGGCATCAACAACCTGGTTAAACTGAGCAAAAAAGATAAGTTTGAAGCCTACCGGGATGTGTTGTTTTATTCTGCCGGAGAACTGGCAATGCAAAAACCCGATACCAACCAGGCAGTGGATCTTTTTAAAAAAAGCCTGCAGTTCAATGAAAATAATATTCCCTATAAAAACAAAGCTTTTTTACAATTGGGTGAAATTGCCTACGACAGGAGAAAGTACGTAGAAGCTTATTCCATGTACGACAGCCTGCAAAGCGGAGATACTTCCTTAAAAGAAAAAACAGCCTCCATCCAGGCAAGAAGAAATGCCCTTTTAAAAATTGTAGAGCGGGTGGTGATCATTGAAAGAGAAGACAGCCTGCAGCGCATTGCCGATATGGAACCTGCCGCCCGGGAAGCCTTCGTAAAAAAAATGGCTAAAAAACTGCGAAAAGAAAAAGGAATTAAAGAAGAGGACGGCAACAGTACAGAACTCATCAGTTTGGATAAAGACAATGACCAGCCCCGTGACCTGTTTAGCAACGATAAGGCTGCTGGCGGGGATTGGTATTTTCATAATGCATCTGCCAAATCAAAAGGCTTTAGCGATTTCAAAAAGAAGTGGGGGCCAAGAACCAATACAGATAACTGGAGAAGAAAAAGTGCGGCAGGCAGTGATAGTAAAATGGCCCCGGATAACAGCAATGCCGGCATGATCGGCAACCCCGATGATATTGATATGCCTGCACCGGCTCCAGTTCCCGATGATAAAATGGTAGCTGATCTCAACAACAGTAAAGCAGGCGGTGGTTCAAAAGGGAAACAAGGCAAAAGAGCAGCCAGTAGTGCGCCTGCAGGCGACCAGCCAGAAGATATTTCTTTTGAAGGCCTGATGTCGAACCTGCCTTTAACGCCGGAGCAAAAAACAGCCAGTAATGTGCTGCTGGCTGATAATCTCTATGCGCTGGGCAAAGTTTTTCAGCAGGAAGTGGAAGACTATGCCGAAGCCATCAATACGTATGATGAATCGCTCAGGCGTTTTCCCGACTCTACTTATGATGGGGAGATCTATGTAAACCTTTCTTACTGTTATAGCAAACTGGGAATGAATGATAAGTCGGAACAGTATAAAAAGATGGTGAAGCAAAATTTCGCCGGGGGCAAGGCAGATAAAATGCTGCAGCAGATGAATGCTGCCAAAACCGGCACTAAGAACCCGGAAGCGACCAAACAATATGAAGGGATCTACAACCTGTTTATAGAAGGCCGTTTTGAAGAAGCCCTTGCAGAAAAGAAAAAAGCAGATAGTATCTACGGTAACAGTTTCTGGACACCACAACTATTGTACATAGAAGCCGTATACCATGTAAAACAGAAAGACGACAGTGCTGCCATTACAGTATTAAATAATATCATCAGCCTCTACCCATCTTCTCCGCTAAAAGTAAAGGCTGAGCGAATGATCGATGTACTGGGCCGGAGAAAAGAAATTGAGGCCTATCTTACCAACCTGCAGGTAACCAGGGCTCCGGACGATTCCGTACTGGTGGTGACGCCACCGAGAATGATGATACGAAACGATTCAAACCTCATCGTATCTCCTAAAACCTATGATACCTCGCTGGTAAACAAACCTGTGATCAGAACAGATTCCCTGTTAAAAGCACCTGTGGCAGCACCGTTGGTGAGTGGTCCTTATACGCTGAACCTGGCAGCACCGCAATATGTGGTAATGGTGCTGGATAAAGTAGACATGACCTATATCAACGAATCGAAAAATGCCCTCGGCAGGTACGCAACAGATTATTTCAGGGGTGCTGGCATCACTGTGGCAAAAGACACCATCACCAAAGAAAAAACCCTGTTGATATTTTCGCCTTTTGCCAATGCAGAACAAGCCTTGCCATTCTTAATAAAAGTGCAAAAAGCAGCACCAGAAGAAATTTCGTGGTTGCCTGCCAGTAAGTATTCTTTTATGATGATTGATGAAGAGAACCTGCAGCGCATGAAGAATACAAAAGACATTACCGGTTATAAAAACCTGCTCAGCAAACAATCCCCCGGCATCATTAAATAGAAAGGTATCAAGAACAAAAAGCATAATGGTATGAAAAGATCTGTAAGGATATTATGGAGGGTTTTCTTTTATGGCATGCTGGCCGTGGTGCTGGTATTTGCCTTGGCCAATTTTGGCATGTTTGGTAAAATGCCCTCGCTCAAAGACCTGGAAAACCCGGAAGCTGACCTTGCAACCGAAGTGTATTCTGCCGATGGCAAACTGATGGGTAAATATTATTCTGAAAACCGCAGCGAGGTAAAATACAGCCAGATATCCCCCAATATACTCAATGCACTCATTGCAACGGAAGATGAACGTTTTATGGAGCACTCCGGTATTGACGGCAGGGCGGTGGCAAGGGCGCTGGTATCCGGCGGTTCGCAAGGTGGTGGCAGTACTATTTCGCAGCAGTTGGCAAAGATGATGCTCGGACAAGGAAAAGGGAATTTCATTCAACGGAGTTTTCAAAAAATAAAGGAATGGATCATTGCGGTTAAGCTCGAAAGAAATTTCACCAAAGAAGAGATCATTACCCTATACCTCAACAGGGCACCCTGGGGAAATAATTATGGCATCAGGAATGCAGCCATCACTTATTTTCAGAAGGAGCCTTCGGAATTGTCTATTGAAGAAGCGGCCGTGCTGATAGGCATGTTGAAAGGACCTACCATTTACGATCCCATCCGCCGCCCAGACAGGTCGCTCAGCAGACGCAATACCGTAATTGACCAGATGCAGAATGCCGGTTATATTGATGAAGCAAAAGCGACGAAACTAAAGTCGAAGGCGCTGATTACCAATTATAGAAAGCCGGATGAATCGGTAGGCATTGCGCCTTATTTCCGTATGGTGCTGGCAGATAAACTGAAAGAATGGTGCAAAAATCACAAGAACCTTAAAACCGGAGAACCTTACGATCTGCACCGGGATGGACTGAGAATTTACACAACGCTGGATTCAAGAATGCAACAGTATGCAGAAGAAAGTGTGGTACAGCACATGCCGGTGATACAGCGCAAACTGAACACCCTCTTAAAAGCGAACGGCGATAAGATGTGGAAAGAAAGAGAAAATGTGATCACCAATGCCATGAAGATCAGCGAACGCTGGCGCCAGTTGAAAGAAGATGAAATGAAGGACGAGGATATCAAGGCCACCTTTTTAAAACCGGTGAAAATGAAGGTATTTGCCTGGAATGCAAAAAGGGAAATTGATACCGTAATGACCCCAAGGGATTCTATTAAGTACCACAAACAGCTTTTGCAAACCTCGTTTGTAGCTATGGATCCCAAGTCAGGCGAGGTAAAATGCTGGGTTGGTGGGATCGATTTTAAATGGTTCAAGTTTGACCACGTAACAGCCAAAAGACAGGTAGGTTCTACTTTTAAACCATTGCTGTATTCTATTGCTGTACAGGATGCAGGCTACACCCCCGAAACTAATATCCCCAGCGGTTCTCTTACTCTTGGTGGCAAAACGATCAGTGGCCCGGGTGGCAATATGGCCCAATGCCTTGCCAAATCCCGCAACTTTGCGGCCTGGTGGTTAATGGGTATGATCGGTCCAAAAAGAACCATCGAATTTTCGGAACAATGCGGCATCAAAACCAAGATCCCCCCCTATCCATCCATTGCATTAGGCGCTGCAGAAATTCCGATGCTGGAAATGCTCCGGAGCTATAGCATGTTTCCCAATAAAGGATACAATACCGAACCGGTTTTTATCACAAGAATTGAAGATAAGAACGGCAACCTGCTGCAGGAATTTGTTCCTGAATCAAAGCAGATCATGAACGAAAGTGATAATTTTAAGATGGTAACCTTGATGAAAGGTGTGGTACAGTCTGGAACTGCCCGTTCGTTGAACAGTTACAATATCCCTGCTGAAAAAGCCGGTAAAACCGGAACCACCAACGATAATACCGATGGCTGGTTTATTGGTTATACGCCAGAGCTTTTGGCGGGCACCTGGGTGGGTTGCGATGATCCCTTTATCAGGATATATGCAGGTACTTCGGGTGGTAATGAAATGGCACTGCCTAAATGGGGCTACTTTATGAACAAAGTGTATGCTGATAAAAAACTGCCCTATGGTACCATACTTAAGTTTGACGTGCCCAACGACAGCCTGAACCAGGCGATATCCGCAGATGCATTGAGAAACCTGGTAGAACAAGGCGACAGCAGCCAATATGAAAACCAGGGTAATGGAAGCGCTGATGAATACATGCAGGGCCCAATGACAGAATATAATTCTGATATACCGATAGAAAGTATAGATGAAAAACCACAACCTGTAAAAAAAGATACGGCCGTTGTGAAACAAAGAACAGAAACGCCGGAAAAGCCTGCTGATAAAAAAGAAACCAAACCAGCTGCAGCATCATTAGATAAAACAGAAGACAAAGGTAAAAAACCAGCTAAAAACGATAAGGCAAAAAGCGGAGGTGGGAATGATTACTGACGACCGGGAACAACACCTGGTTAAAAGAAAACCTCGGTCCTGATCTTTTCCACTATCTCAGGAGTTAGTTTTTCATTGGGATGTTCTTTTCGGAACGATTCTATCCGGCGGTTGAGTTCGTCCACTCTTTCGTTGTACTCAACATTATCCATTTGCTCGGGGAGTACTTTAAACAGGAACCGTTTGTATTGTTTGCTGGCTTCACTTAACCCTACGCCAGCCAGCAGGGCTACGGTAAACCCAAATACATAATCGGTAGGGCCGAGGCCGTAGGCGTACCAATACCAGATAGCAAAAATGATGGGAATGGGCAGGAATATCCACTGCCTGAATTGTGAAATAACTACGCCGGCGGCATAAAAAGCCAGCGCAAAAAAACCATACCCGCTGCCGGATCTGATGGTGATCCACACGATAATCACTGGCACCAGTATATACAGGAAAAGAAAATTGATCAGTCTCATTTACTCGTTTAATTTCAATAACCCCGCCAAACCACCTCTATACAGACCACCGATATTGGATTATTAACGTATTGTTCGCTGGTTTATTTCAGGTTGCAAATGTAGTGATTTCGTGTTTTTATATTTTGATGACCCCGGCAGAAGTTAAAATGTGTTTAAAGCTATATACGAAGTACAGGGCTCAAAGGATTACCTCGAACATTTATTTGCAGGAGAAAACGAAATCAAGGGGATTAATTGTATACGCTGATGTGTATCAAACGGGGATCTCATAAAAAAAGGGATGCATTGCTGCACCCCTTGAAAAGAATGTATCAAAAAGATTAACGCATCAGGTACATCTTTCCATACCCCTTCGTATGAAAATTGTAGCCACCGGTCTTCTTGTTATCGCCCTGCCGGATCAAATTGTTCCTGTCTGCAAAGGCGTCCAGTTGCTTTCCATTTAAATTGGTGATCACCCTGTACAGGTACACGCCATTGGCCAGCTTGCTGCCATACATATCGGTTCCATCCCATTTAAATTCAGTGATATTATTACCAATATGCAGGTCGCCTAGTTCCGCCTTGGTGATCTCTCTCACTATCTTTCCCGTAATGGTCAGTATCTGGATCCTGAAATTTTGTGGTACTTCACTGCCTGTTATGGTAAATACAAAAGCAGTGGAGGTGGTGAATGGATTGGGATAATTCAGCAGGTTACTTACCATTGGTGTATTATTCACCGTAAAGGTTACTTTATACCCAATATTGCCTGCCTTATTGCCTACTTCATCCTGTCCTTCGGTTACTACCAGTTCGTACTCACCATCCACAGGGAAATAAGGTCTGAAATCAATGGTGGCAGTATTATCACCACCAGTAAGATCTGCCGGTGTAAACTGGAGGATATCACTAAAGTAAACCCTGGTCAGTTCCTGCGAAGCATTGCCTTCAAAATCAGGATAGCGTACAAACACTTTTAATAAAGCTGTATCTTTTAATGCAATAAACCTGTTCTCATCCTGCAGCTTGATAAGGATATGCGGTTTGGAGGACACGATATCCCGGTTTAAGATATGTACCCCATCAAAAGTCACGTCCAGTAAGGGGCTGGTAAGATCCGGCTTCACATAAAAATCTTTATAGATGAAGTTGTTGTACAAATATTGCTCTGCCTGGTCGTTATCAGGATTTACCATCACAAACAAGGTATTCATACCAGGGAAGTCACGGGTATCAATTGTATATTTAATTGTGATGGTATCATTAGACTGTAATGGTTTTGATTTGGGAAAATCAATTACATGCGGCACATTGTTCCTGTCTGTGATCACAAATTTGATCTTCAGACTATCAAACGGAATCATACTGATATTCTTGAATGCCAGTGAGAAGCTGATGTTTTCACCCTGGTCTGCCGAATCTTTCATGCTGAATAAGATATTGGGTGCCACTGCACCTTCAGGCATATAATCTGCATTGATCCTCCAGAAACGCAATTGGTAAGGTGTGGCAAACTTCTTATCATCATTCTGCATTTTTAGTTTTACAAAAGGATAAGTGGCCGCATCTATAAATGCCAGCGTGGTGTCTGTTGCAGGACTTACCGTTGCCACCAGCGTTTGTGTTCCGTTGGTTCTTACACCATATACCTGTATGGTAGATGAATCACCCGGTAGTGCATCCTGTGACCTGCCGCCCCAATGCAGAGAAGTCCAGTTTCTGGCAGGCCCAAATGCAGGCGATTCGATTGTACCGGTTTTATATTTAGAGCCAACCGGTATATTGGCTTCTATCTGGTCAGATGCCAGTTGTCCCATAAATTGCCGTGGTGCATAACTGCTGTTGTTCTTTCTAAAGAAGAATACAAAAGGCAGGTTCCTGTTGAAACTATCTACCTGTGAAAAGCCGGCATTCTTTAATTTATGATATAAAGAATTTCCAGAACCCAACGTGGCCGTATCTGCCTTCCATTGTTCTACAAATGAATTATTAAAAGTCCAGCCAAAATTGGTTACAGATACATACATTCCATCGGGAATACTGTCAAGGAAATCCATGGCACGTTTCCGGTACACCGCATCGCCGTAAGGAAATTCAAAGAATTTTCTGTTAAAGCCATCGCACATAGGCGACCAGCTTCCAAAACGCCCTTGGTTTGGCGTCACATCATAGTTCACCCAGGGATCATATGTAATACTGTCGTACACACAAAACTGCAGTGATCCGTATTTACATCCATATAACTCCAGCTGGTCAAAATCAAGCACCACTGTTATCCTGTCAAAGTTGGTATAAGGGTACAAACCAGTTTTAATTTGCAGGTTCCGGTTGATCTCGGCATACCTGTAAACGCCGTCATTATTAAGCGCCAGCGTATTGCTGTAACTGCTTTTCTTATGCTGGTAATAGTGCGACTGGTTGAACCCGGAACTGCTGTTGGGTAAATAAATAAAAGAGAAACTATTCCAAACGGGCTCGGTAGCATTCAGCGGCACCATGGAGGTTCTCCAATAATACACGGTACTATCGGTATAGGTTATGTTAGTTGGCGTAAACTGCAGCACACCGCCTGTTCCGCTGGTGCTGTATTCTTTCATAAACGGAGAGTTGAACAGCTCTGTGGTATCCAACTGCATTTTATATTGCCTGCTGCCCATGAGCGGGTTGGCAGTGGAAGCCGTATACACAATACTGGCCTGGTTTACGATGGAGTAATTATAAGGAGATACCGGTCTTACTTCATCTTCCAGTATATAAAACTCCCTGTTGATCGTATTATTCGTTTCACACAATTCGTCCACCACATTATCCGCATCCAGTACCACCACCAGTTTGTTAAGCCCTTTATCAGTAATGGGATTGATGGGAATAATAAATGTCATTGAATCAGCATAACCAGGTGATTTCCTCATTTGGTTATAGATCACCTGTACAGAGTCATTGGCAAGGTGCCTGTTGATGATCACCCTGATAGAATCCTTTACCGCATGACCCAGGTTATTGAATTTTACTTTGAGCGTAAAGCTGTTGTCCGCCACCGTTATGATCGATGGATCCAGTTTCACCAATGGTTCTTCAATGGCATAATCTGGCTTGCTGAAATAATTCAGCTTGATCGCCGGATCGCCATGCAGGTTGATCTCCTCCAGGTGGATCCTGGTATAAAAATCAAGTGCTGCAGGATTATTACCTAAGTTTTGCAATACCCTTTGTACCTGCCGCCCGATAGACTGACCGTACATGGTTTTTGAGAACGCCGTGTACAATTGCAAATTGTAAAAGTTCAGGAAAGGCGGTATCCCCAGGTGCGTAGAACCAAGAAACCCGATACTGCCCACTCCATCTGCCAGTACATACTTTTCAGAAATGGATAAACCACCTGCGGCCCTCAAGGGATCGAAGGTGAAAAAGTTACCGGCACTGCAACCGCTGATATTAAAGAACGGGTATTTACCCCGGTTATTAAATATTTCAGGACTGGTTAAATTAAATGCCAGTGTATTGGCAGAAGAGTGACCAAAATAACCGATCATCCCTACCCCCTGCTGGATCATCTGCTGCAGGCGTTCTCCATTGGCCTGTTCTACGGCAGCAGAGGAAGTTTTATTGAAACGCTCCACATAGGCACCATACATGGTATCCTGGATGATGGAAGCATAACTATTCAGGTAGTTGGTGAAATCCCTGTCTTCCTGTTCATCTGCGCCGGCCACCACATGTATCACTCTTTTCATCCATTCTCTTTCTGTGATGCTGCAGCTTAAAGTAGTTTGTACATTTTCGTATTCTTTTACTTTATTCAGGTAGTTCCTGATCTCCGTTCCGTTAATAGCAGATATCCTTCCGATGGGAACCAGTGGCACATTGGTACCTGGTTCGCAGGCTAATAAAATGTCGGAAGCCGGCCAGCCAAAGGTCGGCACCATTTCTATTTTACGCATGTCGGGGTTGGTCTCATTTTGCTTATACTCAAGTGAAGTAACGCCCCTGCCAATGATCAGCACATATTGCGGAGTTGTTGTAAACTGTCTTGAAGCAAAACGTATAAAATCCCTGATACCAGCAGGATGTTGTGGAATACCAAAAGAAAACTGATCGTACAATTCTTCTATATCCACTACTTTGGCATTGAATCCGCCACCACGCTGAGAAGCACGGTACTGGCGGTATTGATCTACATAATTATTGCCTGCGCCATCATTGTATAAAACAGGATTACTGATGATGAGGTAATCGCCCTGGTTGCCTGCTTCATTGAAATTGATGAACTGCCTGGTGGTTGCATTGGTGATATTGGTGATATTGGTGGCTTCTTCACTTACCAGAATAAATTTGCGTACAGCATCCAGTGAAGCAGGTAATACAAACCTCACTTTGCCCGCTTCATTCAAATCCCCTGCAAAGCGACGGCCATCATTTAAACTATATAGAACAGGCACCGAAGCCCCATGACTAAAATTGTCAATTACAAGATAGTTACCCTGTGAGCTTGGCCCCAATTGAAATGGAAAATTCTTTTGTCCGCTAAAATTAAAGCTGGCAGGATAAGTAACAGCGATGTTGGCCACTACAATCCTGTCGAACGGGTTATTGGAACTATTGGCAATAGAAACCTGCAGGTAATTAGGATTCTGCAACAAACTTAACGGCAGGTTATTAAACGTTCTTTTTAAAGTATCAAAGTAATTTACACTTACAGAATCAACGATGTTATTAAAAAACCTGATCTTGATTCTTCTTGGATTGAGCGCATTACCCCCTGCTGCAATTGCAAAAGAAACACTGTTGGCAGGGCCAGCCTGGTACACATTCATATCGTTGAACTGGTGGTACATAGCAAAGGGATCACCGGCACCGATATCATTACTCGTCCAGCCTTCACTGATATCGTAAGACGAAGAATATACCATTTCACCCACCTGCACTGCATAGCCACGGTTGTATTGCTGTTTGAAGGCTTTTGCCACCGTCCGCATGAAATAATTTTCCTGTGGCAAAGTATTAAAGGCCACATTATTAGCGGTATTGGTATAGCGCAGGTTTCCTGCAAAAGGATTAACGGTAAGAAAATAGGCTGCTGTATCAGAGTGGAGACTGAAACTGTCACACAACTGGTAGCCCTGTTTTAAATAAAGATTTTTATCTGGAATCCCATCATTTGATTTACCCCAAAATTCAATATAATCATTGGCACCAAAGGGCCCGGTAGCTACTGACGTGTACAACCTTACCTGTTCACCATTACGCCACAATTGAAAATACTCCGCCGGGGTATTGTTCAATCCAAGCGACGAAAGCAGCGTTTGATTAATACGGTACAACCCTGTTTTGGATACCTGGAACTTATGGTAGGTTTTGTTGTAGTCTATCCAGCTGTTATTTAACGGCTGCGCTTTGGCGGCTACAGTTGCAAGGGTAAATACCAGGATAAATAATTTTCTCATTGTTGATATTGTTGTCCCTCCTGCTTGTTGGGGGGAAGGTTAAGTTTAGTCTTGTTTTTTTGACAGGTTCACCCTCAATGAAAACACATGTGAATACAGAGGGTTGTTTTGGTTGGCCAGGTTAGAATAAGAGTAATCGAGTGTTACATTGCCCAGTTTTACTCCGGCACCTAAACTTGGCTGGTATATCCACACTTTCTTTTGGTTTAAAGTGTCGCCATCACTCAAGGCTTTTTGAAAATTGGTAACGCCACCCCGTACATAAAACAGGTCACTGATGCCAGCTTCCAGGCCTATACTGGGATCCACACTAACCGCACTGCTGCTGAGTACGGTGTTACGTTTACCATCAAACGTCATATTCAGATTGGCTTCTGCCAACAGGTTGAATTTTTCACTTATCTGGAAATCGTAGCCACCACCAATTACCAGGCGGGGCGCTGTTAATTCAGATGACTTAACCGGAATTTCATTGTTGGTGAGGTATAAAACTTCCTTTTCCCTGTCTGTAAAACTAAAAGACCAGGCATTGAAAGTGGTGGTAATATCTTTTGCCACCGCACCCAGGTGCCAGTTGCCCTGCTTCATTTGAAAACCGGCATCAAGACCAAATCCCCATGCATTGGCAAACTTGCCCACTACCCTGCGGATGATCTTGGCATTTACACCAAAACGCATGTACCCTTCTTCCGTTTCTTTAATGGTTTGTGCAAATGACAACAGTACGGCATAGTCTGCCGAAGAAAAACTGGTAAGGCTGCCATAATCAATACTGCCATCGGGTTTTACTAAAAATAAGGTATTGGGAATATCATCTACTGCAAAACGCAGCATCGAAATACCAAGCGTTCGCTTATTATCCTGGATAGGCACAGCCAAAGAGGCAAACTGGTAACTGCCGATACCGGCAAAATACTGGGCATGCATCAGGCTAATAGAAGGATTATCTTTTACACCCGCCAGGCCGGCAGGATTCCAGTATCCGGCGGTGCCGTCCTGAACAGAAGCCACCTGGGCACTGCCCATGGCAAGGCCTCTTGCACCGGCGCCGATATTTAAAAATTCGTTGGAGTACTTCCGGAACTGGGCAGAAGCTATAGCAGGAATCAACGCTAAGCCCAGCAGGAAAGCAGTGAGTTTACGGTTCATAATTTGTTTTCTCTGGTGTTGTTTAAATCGGAATTGGATATTCTTAACTGGTAAAACGCAATTTTCCTAACTAAATTGTGCCGTTTTTCCAGTAAATGGAACACAAATGTAATTGTAAAGAGGGTTCAATAATGGAGTGTTTAGTTTGATAACAAAGAAAAGACTCCCCATCTTCAGGAAATGCTGCATTTTATTGGTTTGTAATTATAACGGATATATTGCTTTTGCGGCTGCCTTGTACTTGCCCCAATACTATTTAAATCGCTTTCCCCGTTCTCAACCGCTATTCTGGTAAGGCTTTTCATACGCTATGGTTAGATACATGGATGAAGGGTTCCGTTGTATGCCCTGCTGTGTACGTCGAACAAACGCTTCCCGGCCTTACATTTGCAAAAATTATTTTTTTAAGAGATGACAAATTTAATCGCAGAACTGACATGGCGTGGAATGGTACAGGATATAATGCCAGGCACCGAAGAACAACTGAATAAGGAGATGACAACCGGCTATATCGGCTTTGACCCAACAGCAGACAGTCTTCATATCGGAAACCTGGTACCCATCATATTATTGAACCACCTGCAACGCTGTGGCCACAAACCCATTGCCCTGGTGGGTGGCGCCACCGGCATGGTAGGCGACCCCAGTGGCAAAAGCGCCGAAAGAAATTTTTTAAGCGAAGAAACGCTGAACCATAACCTGGCCTGTGTAAAAAAGCAGTTAGAAAAATATTTAGACTTCGACAGCAGCAAACCCAATACTGCTGAGATGGCCAATAATTACGATTGGTTTAAAAATATCTCTTTTCTTGATTTTATCCGGGAGGCAGGCAAGCACATCACGGTTAATTATATGATGAGCAAGGATAGCGTAAAGAAAAGACTGGAAGGTGAGAGCGGAATGAGTTTTACAGAATTTAGTTACCAGCTGGTGCAGGGGTATGATTACTACCATTTGAACAAAACAAAAAACTGCCGGTTGCAAATGGGGGGCAGCGACCAGTGGGGTAATATTGTAACCGGTACTGAATTGATCAGGAGAAAAGGGGGCACAGACGCTTTTGCCTTTACCTGCCCCTTGATCACCAAGGCGGATGGCAGCAAGTTTGGAAAAAGTGAAAAAGGAAATGTGTGGCTGGATGCGGAAAAAACCTCGCCGTATGAATTTTTCCAGTTCTGGCGCAACAGCACCGATGCCGATGCAGAAAAGTATATCAAGATATTTACCTTTTTACCACAGCAGCAAGTTAATGACCTGATAACAGCGCATAAAGGCAATGAACATCTGTACGGTCTGCAAAAGAGACTGGCAGAAGAAGTAACCAGGTTTGTACATGGAGAAGAAGGATTAAAAGCTGCCTTGGCAACCACCGAAAAACTTTTTGCCAATCAAACAGCTCCCGCAGAAACTTTAAGTATTCAAGACCTGGAAGGACTGGAAGGAGTTCAAAAAGTACAGTTTTCAAAAGACAGCGTCAACGCAGGAATTGATATCGTATCCTTGTTAGCCGAAACAAAAATATTCCCCAGCAAGGGCGAGGCAAGAAAGATGGTGCAAGGTGGCGGAGTGAGTGTGAACAGGAAGAAAGTGGATGACTTTCAGTTGAAAATTGATGAAAGCTTTTTGTTGCATCAAAAGTACATCCTGGTACAAAAAGGTAAGAGGCATTATTATTTGGTAGAGGTTGTTTAACCCAGTCTGATCGTCCCGGTCAGACTGGATTAAACAATCAAACCCATTCTGAAAAACAGGATGGGTTTTTCTTTTTTTAGTTTGCGTACACTCTCAAAATATGGCACTACACTTTTAATTGAAAAACTAACAACCATTAGCATAAAATCCTATTTTTGCCACCTAAATAAAAATCACATCCATGGATTTTCAACTGAGTGAAGAACACCTGATGATACAGAAAGCAGCAAGGGATTTTGCTGTTAACGAATGCCTTCCCGGCGTAATTGAAAGAGATGAACTGCAACGATTTCCAAAAGAACAAATAGAAAAACTGGCCGACCTTGGGTTTATGGGTATGATGGTAAAACCTGAATACGGCGGCAGCGGCATGGATACCATCAGCTACGTGCTGGCTATGGAAGAGATCAGCAAGGTGGATGCCAGTGTGAGTGTATGCATGAGCGTTAACAACAGTTTGGTTTGCTATGGCCTGCAGGAATATGGCAATGAAGAACAGAAACAACAATATTTAACGCCCTTGGCACAAGGAAAAAAGAATGGCGAATTGTACATCGGGGCTTTTTTATTAAGCGAACCGGAAGCCGGCAGTGATGCCACTTCGCAAAGAACCACTGCTGAAGAAAAAGACGATCACTATTTATTAAATGGCACCAAGAACTGGATCACCAATGGCAGCAGTGCTTCAGTGTATTTAGTGATTGCACAAACAGATGTAACCAAGGGCAGTCATGGTATCAATGCTTTTATTGTGGAAAAAAACTGGCCCGGTGTGGTGGTGGGCGCCAAAGAAAATAAACTGGGTATCCGTGGCAGTGATACGCATACCATTCTGTTCAATGATGTAAAAGTGCCAAAGGAAAACCGCATTGGTGCCGATGGCTTCGGTTTTAAGTTTGCAATGAAAACACTGGCCGGCGGCAGGATCGGTATCGCATCGCAGGCATTGGGTATTGCAGGTGGCGCCTACGAGCGTGCATTGGCTTATAGTAAAGAAAGAAAAGCTTTTGGAAAAGAGATCATGCATCACCAGGCCATACAATTTAAACTGGCAGATATGGCCACAAAAATTGAGTGTGCAAAGTTGTTGTGCCTGAAAGCAGCTTATGAAAAAGACCAGCACCTCGATTATACGTTAAGCAGCAGTATGGCAAAAGTCTTTGCCAGCGAAACCGCCATGTGGACCGCCACCGAAGCGGTGTAGATACACGGCGGTTATGGTTTTGTAAAAGAGTACCATGTGGAGCGAATGATGAGAGATGCCAAGATCACCCAGATATATGAAGGTACCAGTGAAGTGCAAAGAATCGTGATCAGCAGGAGCATACTAAAATAATATGCTGATTTGCTGATTTGATGATGTGCTGATGAGTGCAAATGACTAAAATAGCATTTGCACTTTTTTATGCGGTTACTTCTTTGCTTACCTTAGCGTTTAAGCTCTACTACATGGCAGTCAATAAAGAAAAATATAAAGAGATCATTGCAGAACTGGATGGCAAAGCAATATTGGTTGCCGTAAGCAAGACCAAGCCTGTTGAAGATATCCTGGAATTATACCGACTGGGCCAACGGGATTTTGGAGAAAACTACGTGCAGGAATTAGTGGATAAAGAAGCCGTATTGCCCAAAGATATCCGCTGGCATTTTATTGGGCACCTGCAAAGCAATAAAGTGAAATACATTGCCCCTTTTGTACATCTTATACATGGGGTGGACAGTGAAAACTTATTAAAAGAGATCAACAAACAGGCAGCAAAAAACAATCGTGCTATAGACTGCTTATTGCAAATTCACATTGCAACAGAAGAAACAAAATTTGGTTTCAATGAAAACGAAATACTCAATTTGAAAATTGCGCAATTTGAAAATGTGAAAATTTGTGGGCTAATGGGTATGGCAAGTTTTAGTGATGATATGAACCTCGTAAGAAGTGAATTCAAACAACTAAAAACTATCTATGATGGATGTTCAACAACTTTAAACCTTCAACCTTCAACCTTACACCTTCTTTCCATGGGCATGAGCGGCGATTATAAAACAGCCCTGGAAGAAGGCAGCAATATGGTCCGCATAGGGAGTTTATTATTTGGCGAAAGAAACTATAACAAATAATGAGCAATGAGATCATCCTCCTGTGCATTGCTGCATTTGCTGCTGGTTTTATAGATGCCATTGTTGGTGGTGGTGGTTTGGTACAAACACCAGCGGTATTGGTTACGCTGCCCCACTACCCTGTTGCCACTTTACTTGGAACCACCAAGATCCCTTCCTTCACCGGCACCCTGATAGCATCTTATCAATATGCAACGAAAGTAAAACTGCAATGGAGACTGGTATTGTTCATGTGCAGCATTGCATTGATAGCAGCCATTACAGGTTCTTTCACCGTAACCATTATCAGCAATCAATACATGAAGCCCATCATTTTTTGTGTGCTGATCGTAGTAGCAGTGTACACGTATACCAAAAAGAATTTTGGCACAGCTGACTCAAAAAACATTCATCCAAAAAATGAATTAATTTATGGCGCTTTGTTTGCATTGGCCATAGGATTCTACGACGGATTTATCGGTCCTGGTGCAGGAAGCTTCCTGGTATTATTTTTCATTGGCGCATTGGGATTTGACTTTTTAAAAGCCAGCGCCCACGCCAAGTTTGTAAACCTGGCCACCAACCTTGGGTCCATCATTTATTTTGGGGGAAGCGGGCACATTCTGTATCATTACGCCATTCCCATGGCGGTTTTTAATGTGAGTGGTTCCTTTATCGGATCAAGGCTGGCGATCGCCAGGGGCAATACTTTTATCAGGGCATTTTTTCTACTGGTGATAGCAGCTACGATCATCCGTTTTGGGTATGACATTTTTATAAAAAAATAACATGGTGCAGGAATTAACAGTCAGAGAAATTAACGAAACTGATATTGCACTCATCATTCAATACTGGCTTACTGCCAGCGATGATTATTTGATGGCAATGGGGGTTGATCTTGCTAAGATGCCGGCAGTGTCTGACTGGCAGCGCATGCTGGCTTCACAAATATTATTGCCGTACAGGGAGAAGCAATCTTACTGCACTATTTGGGAGCTTGATGATAAACCTATTGGTCACTGTAATGTGAACAAAATAATCTACGGTGAGGAAGCCAGTATGCACCTTCATATCTGGTATGCGGAAGAAAGAAAAATGGGCCTCGGAGTGGCGTTTATAAAAAGATCACTACCGTTCTTTTTTAACAATCTTCAACTGAAAAAAATATATAGCGAACCTTATGCAATTAACGAAGCGCCCAATAGAACACTGGCAAAAGCTGGCTTTCATTTTATAAAGGAATATGTGACCGTTCCCGGCTCTATCAATTTTGAGCAGCCGGTAAAGCGCTGGGAAATTGACGCTGCGCAGGGGTAAGTACTTCAAACATTTGTTAAAGCTTTAACAGGCCCTATGTATTTTGGCATAGTATTACATCCTTTCAGTTTTATCAAATACCTTTACGATGTACTACGATATTTCTATGCACATAAATTTTGAAGCAGAAAAAAACAGGAAGGCGCTTATTTACACGTTGTCGATATGTGGTGCCTTATTGCTATTGTTTTTTTGGATCAAATGGCCCATCAATCAGATTCCGCCTCCCCCACCAATACAGGACCTGATAGAAGTGAACCTGGGTAATGAGTTTGAAGGCATGGGTGAAGAACAACCCTTGATCAAAGGTGAACGTGCCCCTTCGCAGGATCCAATGCCGCAACCGCAAAATACCACAGCTGCTGCCAGCGATGATGCTGCAAAAGATATTGACACAGATGATAATGCCAATGATGATGCAGCACCCGTAACAAAAGTTGAAAAAAATAACAGCAAAAAACCGGATGCTCCTAAGGAGAATGTAACCAAACCAGTTAAAACAAATAATCCTTCAACGGTGGCTACGCCGGCACCACCTAAACTACAAAAGCCCAAATATGCATACAATGGTCCGGGTAGTGGAAAAGGCAATGGTGCAGATCAGGATAATGACTATACCAACCAGGGGAACAATCCCAACGGCAAAGGAGATGATGGAGCTCCTGGTGGTAAGCCGGATAGTTACGGAAATAATCCGGGAGGAAGAAGCGGTGTAAGTGTTGTAAAGGGAGCCAGACCATTAAACTTTGGCAGCCTGAAGCTGGAAGATGACTTTAATCAGAATGCCAAAGTAACTCTTGACATTAAATACAATAGTGCTGGGAATTTTGTAAGTAGTTCAGTTTCAAAGCCAACCACTACTTCAAGCAATTCTATTTTATCTATCGCCAAAAGAGAAGCAGCTAAGCTCAAGTTTCCCACTACAACCGATGGCGGTACTACAACAATTCTATTTAATTTTAAAGTACAGAATTAAAATTCTTAAATTTGTTAACGGGATGGACAACAGCATTCTATATCAAAAAATCTCTTTGCTACCACCTGATAAAATGAAGGAGGTTGAGACTATTATTGATTCTATGTTGATCAAAATAAATATTGAAAAGCCACATGTAAATACTGCAAAAGCCGGAAGTGGAAAAGGTATGTTTATAATAATGCCCGGCTTTGATGACCCGTTAGAAGACTTTAAAGAGTATATGGAATAATGAATTTGCTGTTAGATACACACACTTTTATTTGGTTCATCGAGGATTCGCCTGAGTTATCTGTTAAAGCCAAGAATGCAATAGAGGCAACGAACTCGATAAATTACATAAGTGTGGCTTCACTTTGGGAGATAGCAATAAAAGCCAGTTTAAACAAGCTGCAACTCAAAAGCCCATTTACAAATATCCACAAAGTAATTGACCAAAACAGCTTTAAAATCCTGCCTGTACAACTGACCGATACAATATTTGTTTCAACACTACCATTTCATCACAAAGATCCTTTTGATAGAATTATCGTTTCTCAATGTATTAATTGGGATTTCACTTTAATCACTATTGATAAAAGCCTTGAAAAGTATAATGTAAAGATTCTTTGGTAATTTTTTTTCATGACCTACCAGCAAACCATTGACTACCTGTATGCACAACTGCCCATGTTCAGCCGCATTGGCAGCGCTGCTTACAAAACAGACCTGCACAATACGATTGAGTTGTGCAGTGCTTTAGACAACCCGGAAAACAAATTCAAAAGCATCCATATTGCCGGCACTAACGGCAAAGGCAGTACCAGCCATATGCTGGCTGCCATCCTGCAACAGGCAGGCTATAAAACCGGCCTGTACACATCTCCTCATTTGAAAGATTTCAGAGAAAGGATAAAGATCAACGGGCAAATGGTGAGCGAGGATTTTATCGTGGATTTTGTGGCCAGAACAAAGCAACTGAGTGACCGTATTGAACCCTCTTTTTTTGAGTTGACCGTGGCCATGGCTTTTGAGTACTTCGCCCGGGAGAAAGTGGATATTGCGGTGATAGAAACCGGACTGGGCGGCAGATTAGACAGCACCAATATCATCACACCTGTACTGTCGGTGATCACCAATATTGGTTACGACCATATGAATTTATTGGGTGACACATTGGAGAAGATCGCCTTTGAAAAAGCAGGGATCATCAAGCCGGGCGTGCCGGTTGTTATTGGAGAATATATAAATGAAACAAAGCCCGTATTTATAAACAAAGCAAAAGAAGCCCGATCCCCTGTTTATTTTCCGCAGGATGGATACAGCGTTTCAAATATCAGCACTTCTCTTTACCAGTTAAATTGTGATATAACCAGTGCTGGCAACAACCACACAGAGACTTTTACGCTCGACCTGAATGGCCTATACCAGGTAAAAAACCTGCGGACCGTTCTTTGTGCAGAAGGGGTGCTGCTGCAACTGGGTTACAACATCACGGAGGAAGCAGAAAAAAAGGCATTGGCCAATGTAAAGAAACTAACAGGCCTGTATGGACGCTGGGATGTGGTTGCAGAGAAACCTGCCATCGTGCTGGATGTGGCACACAATGAAGATGGCATCAAACATTTGCTGTGGCAGTTATCCGTAATCAGGGAGCAGTTTGAAAATATTCATATCGTGACAGGCATGGTAAAAGATAAAGACATTGATAAAGTATTGGCACTTTTGCCCAAAGAAGCCAGTTATTATTTTACCAATGCACAAATACCAAGGGCATTACCAGCTGCTGATCTAAAAGAAAAAGCCCACACATTTAAGCTGGAAGGAAATGTATTTAAAGATGTAAACGATGCCGTTGAAAATGCCAAACAAAACGCTTCACCTAAAGACCTCATTTTAGTTTGTGGCAGTGTGTTTGTTGTGGGCGAAGTGGATGTAGTTAAATAAGATCAGCAATCAAAAAAACAGCAGGATTATTATTGTAGGGCATTACCTGTTGTCGGTAAAATACTGTTTCTCCTCTCTAAAATCAATATAGCCGTACTGCTTTTCCAGCAGCATCACTTTTTCGAGGTTGCTTTGCAAAAACTTCCTGTGCTGTTCCGAAGTGGGATTAAACGGTTTATGACTTTTAGCAGCATTGATCACGTTTATTTCCTTCATCAGCGCCTGCGAAGATTCATCAATACAGGTGCTGATAAATTTTTCCCACACATAATTGGTAGCTGCATAATTGGGATGCACCATATCTTCTGCATAAAAACGGTAATCCCTCAGATCGTCGATCACCAGTTCATAAGCCGGAAAATAAAACAGCCTTTCATCCATATCTGTCAATTGATGAATGGCCTGTATCAAGGCGGCCTTGCTCCGGTTGTTCTCTACAAAACCGTCTCTCAGGTGCCGCACCGGGCTGATGGTGAATATCACCTGTACACCCGGGTTAAAATCAAACAGGTGTTCAAGCATCTCCTGCAATCGTTTTTTTATTTCGTCGATACCTAACAGGCGTTTAGTGAACTTATCTGTTGGCACCTTATGACAATTGGCTACCACGCCACAATCTGCTGAAGTGGAAACCGGAAATTCATACACAAAAGCGGAACCAACGGTAATGAGTACCCAATTAGCCGTTTTTAAAAACTGGTGGGCCTGTTGCTGGCTTTGATTGATGCGTTGCAGGCAAACAGCCTTATCGGGATGAGAAAAGCGGGTATGATGCTGCCAGCTGTTCCAGGATTCATTCTGATAAAAAAGATCTGCCTCTGTGTATTGCCTGTTGTGAATATAAGATTGCAGTGACTGGGCAATACTAACCGGGTTAAATAAAATTCCATTGGGATTTTCAAGTACGCCGAATTTAAACTGCTTTAACTTTGTGCCGATATTTTCAGTGAAGCAGGAGCCGGTAAGCAATACTGTGTGATGATGCTTTATCTTTTGAGCAAATGGTTTGGGAGAGAATTCTAAGTGGAAGTTCATGTGGTGAGGGGTGAATGGTCAATGGTGAACAGGTAATGGGCAATATGCAACAGGCAATTTCTTCAATCATCAGCTGCATGTTACACAAAGATTGCTGCAGCCATCCCGCTGCAGGTTGCCAATGCCTGCCTATTCAGTCCGTCCAGTTTTTTTAATTGTTGAAAATAAGGGATCATCAATTCGGTATCCATATTTCCTACCAGTTCATCATCGGCCATCGGGCAACCGCCAATGCCTTTTAAAGCACCATCAAACCGGTAGCATCCTGCCTGTAAAGCTGCCTCCGTTTTCTGCTTCCAGTTGAAGGCCGTTGAATGAAGATGAACGCCTATTTCTGTTGATGGATACATGGGTATCACTGCTTCCAATACCGATGAAACCTGTTCCGCTGTAGCCAGCCCAACGGTATCTGCCATGGAAATAATTCCAACCCCCATCTTCACCATTTTATCGACCCACTTTAAAACGATGGCCTCATTGTAGACATCCCCATAAGGATTACCAAAGCCCATTGAAATATACACCACCAGTTGCTTTCTATTTTCGATACAAAGCTGTTGTATCTTTTCCACTGTTGCCAACGACGCTTCCATCGTACTGTTGGTATTGCGCATTTGAAAGGTGGGTGATACAGAAAAAGGAAAACCCAGGTAAGTAATACCATCGTATGTTACAGCTTCCTCAGCACCATGCACATTGGCAACAATCGCCAGTAGTTTGCTTTTTGATGCTGACAGATCCAGCCCTTTCAGCACGGCAGCCGTATCCGCCATTTGCGGAATGGCTTTGGGCGAAACAAAGCTTCCAAAATCAATTGTATCAAAACCCACTTGCAGCAAGGCATTGATATAAGCAGTCTTTTGCTCCGTTGGGATAAAATGCTTCCAGCCCTGCATGGCATCACGGGGACATTCAATTAATTTTATCGGGCGGTCAACAGTACCTGTCATTTGTTTATTCATTGTGGTGTTGATAAATGCGGCTGCCTTTATATTACCCGCAGATCTTTTAACCAATCAACGGCAATTTAGCATAAAAAAAGAGCAGCGTACTGCTGCCCTTTCAAAGTATTTCAAAATGTATTTACTGGGCAGTTTTGATAATCGCCTCATATTCTGCAATTTTTGCCGGGTTCTTCTTAACCTCGTATATATTTTTCATCATCGTAAGCAATTTGCGGTAGTTGCCCTTTTCTGTGCCGGTAGGCTTTGCGATATCTTTAAATGCAACAACCGCAGCTTCGCCATAAGGTATGGCCTCTGTAAGCGCCTGAGATGATTCCGCCTGCAATGCTTTCTTCTTTTTCTGATCTTCAGGTTTTACACTTTTTATTTTAGTGGCTTCATCTGTAAGATCGAAAGAATTATTGTACTGAGAAACCGTCATTACAAAATTGGCCTCAAAAGTTGATTTGATGGCGACAGATTTTTGCAATGCATCTTTCAGTTTCACTTTGTATTCAGCAAGATCCACCCCTTTTGAGTCATCTGAATTGATATAGTTGAATAACTCGGCTGCATAATTATAAACAACATCATAGTTACCGGGATTAGCTGTTACCAGCTCTTCATACTTCTTAAATACATCAGGTTTGGGTATACCTTCTGTTTCCAGTTCTACTTCGAGTGCAGTCCAGTATCTGGCATTGGTGGGATATAGTTTTTTTGCTTTGTTGAGCACCTCATAAAAAGCAGCCTTATTCTTATTTTTCTTGTAAAAATCAACCAGGAAATTATAAGAATCTGCGTATGTGTCACCACTTAAACCGGCATCCACTAATTTTTTATGAAAAACTGCTGCTTCTTCCGGCTTTTTTGCATCTACAGCCGCAATGGCCGTGTACTGCGTAAACAAGGTATCCAGCTCAGGAAATTTATATCCATTATTAAATACCAGGTTGTTACTGATGCTGTAGTCATGCACCTCTACCGCTTTTTTAAAATTATCGTAGGACGCATCAAAATCCTTTGCCTGGTATGCTTTAATGGCCAGCTCTGAACCAAAGCCTGCATACAGGTCGTAGATGGGGGTATTATTGTCCTCTGCAAGCAACGTTGCCTTAGGATCCATCTGCCTGTATTTTTTGAACAGATCAAAAGCTTCCATTTTCATGGCGCTGCTTTCCTGTACTGTTTTTATACTGTCTTTTGACAATTGGTTAATGATATACGCTTTCCAGTACCAGCCTTCCGGCTTTTTGGTATTTTTTTCAGATGCCATGTATTTATCAATGGCATCTTTAGCTTTGCTCACCTGGCCCAGCAACACCAGGTTTCTTATTTCGTCTATATCCTGGGCTTTCACAAAAACAGCCGATCCGGCCAATACAGCAAGTAAAAATAATTTCTTCATCGCTTGTTACAATTTTAGGCGTTAAAGGTATTGGTTTGTAATGTATTTTGAAATAAAACTACCCCGTTTTTTCACAAACCGTGCCAGTTCTATCCCGTGAAGGTACAAAGAGGCAAACTGGCAAAATTATAACAATTTAGAGGCGGCAACAACCTACTTTTGCAATCCATGATCTCTCAAAACACCATACAGCAGATCCTCAGCCGCATAGATGTGGTGGAGATCGTAGGCTCGTATGTGAAGCTGAAAAAAAGGGGGGCGAATTACCTCGGTCTCTGTCCATTTCACAACGAAAAATCACCCTCCTTTACCGTATCGCCTTCCAAAGAAATTTATAAATGCTTTGGTTGTGGCAAAAGCGGCAACTCCATCAGTTTTTTGATGGAACTGGAAAAATACAGCTATGTTGAAGCGCTCCGTTGGCTGGCCAATAAGTACAATGTAGAAATAGAGGAGACCGAACTGAGCCCGGAACAAAAAATACAGCAGCAGTCGGCAGACAGTTTGTATATCATCAACAGTTTTGCACAAAAATTTTTCAGCGACTACCTGTTCCATACAGAAGAAGGAAAAAATATTGGGCTCAGTTATTTGGAACACCGGGGTTTTACAGAAGCCACCATCAAAAAATTCCAGATCGGTTTTAACCCGGAGGCAAGGGATCTATTTGCCACCGCTGCCACCAACGCACAATACAACCAGGAACTGCTGCTGAAAACCGGGCTGGTAACGGTAAGGGATGAACGCTTAGTAGACAATTACCGGGGCAGGGTGATCTTTCCCATACACAATCCAAGTGGTAAGGTACTGGGCTTTGGCGCCCGGGTGTTAAAAACAACCGATAAGGCACCCAAGTACATCAACACGCCTGAAAATGAGATCTATGTAAAAAGTAAAATTTTATACGGCAGTTATTTTGCCCGGCAGGCCATTGATAAAGCTGATGAATGTTTGCTGGTGGAAGGTTATACCGATGTGGTATCCCTTCACCAGGCCGGTATAGAGAACGTGGTGGCGAGTGGAGGCACCTCCCTCACACCCGATCAACTCAGGCTGGTTAAAAAATATACGGATAACCTGACCATTATTTACGATGGCGACAGCGCCGGTATCAAGGCAGCACTTCGTGGAATGGACCTGGCATTTGAGGCAGGGCTGAATGTAAAACTGGTACTGATACCAGACAATGAAGACCCCGACAGTTATGTAAACAAAGTGGGTGCGGATGCATTCAGGGAATTTATTGCGGCCAATAAAAAAGACTTTATTCTTTTCCAGCTAAGCGTGTCGTTAAAAGATGCCGGTACCGATTCTGCAAAAAAAGCCGCCCTGGTAAACCAGGTGGCAGAAACCATCTCTAAGATCAATAAGGCAGAGGACTTTACCAAACAGCAGGATTATATAAAGCAATGCTCCGAAATTTTAAAAATAGAAGAAAGCGGTCTGCATACGCTGGTCAATAAATTCATCAGGGATAAAATAACCAAAGAAGAAGGCAGGATCAACAGGGAACAGGCTGCAGATGACCTGGCCGCTGCCACAGCCCCGGTGGATGACGAAGCGCTGCTATTGTTTAACAAAGATGAACTGAACGAACGGGCGATGGTGAGGGCACTGCTGGAGTTTGGTATAAAACAATGGGATGAAATGATCACCGTAGCCGATCATGTGTTTGCAGAGATAAGAGACTGGAACCTGGAGGAAATGATCGATAATAAAAAACTGATTGCGCTGATCAATAATTACAGGGTATTGTACGATGAAGGTGCCGTACCAACACCCAAAACCTTTTTGTACAATGATGATCTAGAAGTAAGCGCCCTGGTGGTAAGCCTGATGGATGACCCCTATGAACTGAGCCCCAACTGGAAGGAAGTATTTGAAGGAAAAATAAATACCAGGGACGACCTGTACAAGGAAGAAGTATTTTCCACCGTCAATTATCTTAAGCTGCGTAAAATAAAGCGCATGATGGATGAAAACCAGCGTGACCTTGAAAAATTCCATACCCCTGAAGAGCAGCTTACTTTACTGCAGGTACACCAGCACCTGAAGAAAACCGAGATCGAACTGACCAAGCAGTTAGGTACGGTTATTTTCCGTTAGATCATTTGCTGCCCATCAAATATTGCCGACCCGCCAGTAACGGTACTGGCATCAGTAAATGCAGCAACCAACAACATTACAGCAAAAAAAATAACCCTTCGCTAAAAAATATAACCGGCACTGTTATATACTGAACTTTCTGTGCCGCCGGCTGTTATAATCAAAACAATTTACCATGACTAAAGAAGCAATGCAGACAAGGCAGGGCAATGTGCATTTGAGTGTACAGGCACTACAGGATCTTCACAACAAAGGTTACCAGTTTGTGCAGGTAAAAGGGCTGAATGAAGACAATGAATTTGACTATGTAGAGCCGCATTATCTTGTATTAGTACCGATCAAAGAATTACCCAACGACCAGCGCAAGAAAGATATTTACGAACCCGTAATGAGTGAGCTGCTGATGCAAATGGCCAATGAAGAGAGCAGTATCACCGAAGTATTGATTGCAGAAGTGGCATAGCACTTTTAGCTATGCAGCAATAAGGACATATAAAATTTTCAACTTAGAGCGATGCTGTAGCTGGTGATAGTATTACATCATGAGCTTTAATTGCATTATCACAAACAGCACCAGCCATAAATAACCCATAAAATCCCAATACAGGAAACTAAGCCGGAAAAACATTCGCCGCCTGTGGTTGAGAAACCAAATGTACAGGTCGGCACTACTGGCAATGGAGTAGGATTGTACAGTAAAATAGATCGATATCCCAAAGGCTACCACAAAGTGAAGGGCATGACCCACCAATAATACCAATAGTAAATTACGGCTGCCCGAGGAAAGCACTGCCAGCAACCGAAGCCATCCAAAATACTGACACACAAAAAAGAGGGCACCAGCGATGCTGATCACTGTAAGTGTAATCCTGTAAGGAACCAGCCTGTCCTGGTTTTTATAACGTTTAAGCTTTATGGTGAGCAGGCAGCTGATCACTATACAAACCGTGCTGAGTGACAGCGCAGGCGGCATGGAAAACCCCTTTACAGGCGCTGCCTGCACAAAGTTGCCGGCAAGAAAAAGAAATAAGATAGTAATGGCGGCCAATAAGAAATACAGCATTGTTTCGGTCCATACCAACCCGGCACTTTTTTTATCCATTTCGTTCACCAGGGAACTGATATTTTTTTTCATGGATGCTTCATTTACGGTTGATCCGTTCCTATTACAAACACCGGTATCCAATTGTTGCCTTTTTGATAAGGGGTTTTCAAAATATTGCCCACATCAGTTCCTGCCACGACACAATTAAACGCAGCCTCCACCAGCTTTCTGCCCTTTACCAAACCTGCACATTAAAATAAAACTGGCTTCACCGCTTAATAAGCTTACCTTTCGTCCATACCTGGGTCATTGATCCCTGCAAAGTCGCTTCTGAAACATTAGTACCTCTGCATACCTCACTGATTTTATTTATTGATTAAAAAACTGATCATGCAACAAGAAAGTATTGTTCACTTCCTGTGTTTTATCACAGCCTTGGATACAAAAGAATTTGCTGTAGAGTGGGCTGATTATGCCAAGGCTTTGAACATCAATAAAAATAAAGCCTATTTATACAAGGAATTAAAAGCTGGCAAAAACAGCTTTGGGTACGTTGCAAAAGTTGAATTGAATGAAGAGGATTTCCAGCTGCCATTTGTAAACGAACGCAAACCGGGTCATGTATCCGAATCGGGCATCCGGGTGTTACAATTAGGTGGGTATATGGCTGTAAAACAGGAACCAGTTTACAACGAAAGCAATACCAATACTACCATTATCGCTTTTGTTCAACACAGCGAAAACGATATGGCCTGGTACCAGGACCTGCCCTTTTACAGCCAGTTGAGTATTCACCAGGCATATTACGAAAGCAGCAACTATGGTTATATCATGGAATTTATTGTACCGGCAGCGGACGCAGCAACCTTATTGCAACTGATTGAAAAAAGACCCCTGGTAACTGCTGGTATGTATGGCACCCTGGCACAAAAACCAGCACCGGGTGTGCTGCATAAAAAAACAGTAGCGGTGTAGCAGCATCGTTTACCAGCCGTTTCTGCAAATCCTCATTTAACAAAACGAGGGTGCCGGCTGCATCATTTTTTACTCAAAGCTTTCAGCATTCCATTAAAATTAAATCCGTGAAATGGCAATACTGCATACCAGTACAGCCGCCCTTTTAATCCCAGCGGGCGAAACGTGGCCGTTTGTTCCAGCTCATTGTTTTCATTGATAAAAAATTCCAGCCAGGCTTCACCGGGCAATTTCATTTCTGCGTACAGCAGCAACCGCCTGTCTTCCCTGCTGGCGATGAGTACCCTCCAGAAATCGAGTGATTCTCCCGGGTAGAGTTGTGTTGGGCTTCTTCTCCCCCTTCGCAAACCCACCCCGCCTACCATTTTGTCAATTACCCCCCTGATACCCCATAGCCAGCCCCCATAATACCAGCCGGTATGTCCTCCAATGCGCCAGATCCTATCCAGTGTTTTGTTCACATCAGCTACTTTCATTTTTCGTGTATCCTTGAACGTACCCTCTTTAGGAACCTGCAGGTGAACGGTAAGTCCCTTGTACAAAATATTACTTGTGAGCGCATCTTTCCAGCTGGAGAGCACCTGGTCATTTTCAATTTTCACAAAGGCCAGCTCGATCGCTTTTTCATAAGGGGTAGCCGTTATGTTGAGCAATGTACCCAGGTTGTTGGGTTTTCCTATTACTTCAATTTTCATACTGTCTACCAGGTTTTTAGCCAATGTATAACTGGTAGATGTAACAAAGTACAGCCAGTAAGATGATAACCTGGGAGTAAGCACCGGCAATACGAGAATTTTCCTTTTAAGACCCCTTACCGCGGCAAATCTCAATAATAATTGTTTATAGGTGAACACTTCACCACTGCTGATATCAAAGCTGTTATTGAGCGCCTGTGGCAAACCGATCACGCCTTTCAGAAAGGCCAGCACATCCCGTATGGCGATGGGTTGTGTTTTTGTACTGAGCCACTTGGGAGTAACCATTACCGGTAGCTTCTCCACCAGGTCACGGATGATCTCAAAAGAGGCACTGCCGGACCCAACAATGATGCCCGCCCGCAACGCTGTAAACGCATAGCCTCCTGTTTTTAAAATCTGTTCCACCTGCAGCCTCGATTGCAGGTGTTTTGACAGATGGCTTTCATTTACGATTCCGGTAAGATAAATGACCTGTTGTACTTTTGTTGCTTCCATCCGGAGCTTAAAGTTTTCAGCAGCTACCGATTCCATTGTCTCAAAATCACCGTTCCTGGTACTCATTGAATGCACCAGGTAATAAGCAACGTCAATATCGGCCGGGATATTTTTAAGTGTTTCCTGCTGCAACAGATCCAGTTCTATTACCACAATATCAGGATCATCAAATTTTTTTAGATCAAAGCGTCCTTTATCCCTCACACAACAATATACAAAATGTCCGTCTGCCAGCAGTTCGGGCAGTAATCGTTGGGCAATATAGCCGGTGGCGCCTGTTAAAAGAATTTTCAAACAGATGGGAGTTGAACGATCTCAAACGCATCAAACCAGTAAAAGTTTAAGCAACTGTACATTTCAAAATGAGAAATGCGGATCTACAACTTCTTTGTCATGCTCAGCCCAAAACAGGTGCTATTTCCCTGGGCAGGATAACTATAGATATTCCAGGTTACTGGTTTCTCCTTTGGTTTGCGGTTGGCAAGCAGGTTCCAGGTACTCAGTATGATGGATGTGGTTCCCAGGCCAATATTGATAAATGATAAGGTCTTCTGACTTTCGTTGCTGTAAACGGTACCGGACCAGATGGTTTGATCCTTTGGCATGTTGGTGATACCCAGCAATACCTGCCCGGCTCCGGTAATTAGCCCCAGTACAGGCACCGCCTTCCCTTTCATACCTCTGGATATCTGTATGCTGTTAAGGGTATTTAATGAAAGACTCATACCACCTGCTATGGAAGAAGCTACTCCGTAAGCGGGTGTTATTTTATTGGCAGAATAGGATGGATTATCTATCGGACCACCATAGGTGGGTTGTATCATGGCGCATTCTTCTTTGGTAAAACCATTGGCAGCCACCCATTCATCCAATAAAGGATCATTCATGGCCAGCAATTCCTCGTATTGGTATTTTTCGTTGATGCGTTCTGCAGCTTCTCTTGACAGCGTTTGCTCTAACAAAAATCCTACAGCACAGATACGCCCGTTCTTATCAATAAAACAAGGCTTGCGCTCTCCCGGATAATCCAAATTTTCCGGGAATACCCCATTGATCCTGTATTGATGAAGCAGGTTGAGCGCATGATTGCGTTTTTCTTTTAAAGCAGCAGACTGATTCGGCAATTCTTTTTGCCTCAGCAGGTTTTCTACAAAAGCTAAGTGGGTGGCAATCCGCAGTTCATTGCTCACATCGGCCGTTGGTTTTTCACCGAATGTTTTTTCAAAACTGATGTCTCCCAAAACGGGATTAACCGTTTGCTTTTTTGTAAGACCTGCATTGGAAAACAATGCAAAGCAGGCACACAAAACGGCGCCTGAAAAAAATAATTTGTACCGCATATTTTTAATTTTAGTTGGGTGATATATGATGGCTGACAAATAATGAAAGAGAACAGTTGCATGTATTTTTTAAAACTGTTGGCCAACAGGGCGATGCAATAAGGTGCCAGGGCTGGCAGAATTGCAATGAAGTGGAACTATAAACCCAGCTCGGTAAATTTGATTGAGCAGGTATATTTAGAAAGTAAAAAAAATGCCTGCCATCCTTCAGGAAAGCAGGCATTATAAATTTCCAGGCGTATTATTTTTTTGCCTGGTCTCTTAAGGCTTTGATCTCGTCGTGTGATTTCCTCAAAGATGTTTTTTGCTCACTGATCATGTCCCGTAAAAATGCCGGCAGGTCTTCTTCTGCCAAAGCGCTCTCATAGGCTCTTTGAGCAGCATCCTCGCCACCTTCGCAGGAAGATAAAATGGTATGCCTGTCACTGCCGGTAAACATCGCTTTTACATCCATCCATGCCCGGTATAGTTTTCCACTTACCATGGTGCCTTCTTCCATTTCTTCTCCCAAAACCTGCACTTCTGTACCCAGTTCATTACGGAACTGGCGGCTTTGATCGATCATACCCTGAAAGAGTGAACTTAGATCCAGGTTTTCTGCATGGTTGTCTGATTTTAATTCTTCCAATGCTTTTTCGTAACCAGCAATGCGGTCATTATTGATGAGCACCAGGTCGTTTAAAATGCCTTTTGTTGATGATGTTGTTGTTTCCATAATGTATAATTTTAAATGCTTTTATTATAAAGCCGTGCCAGAATAATTAATAGTGAACAAAGTGAGTTTCCGGGTAATGCTGAGGTTTATTTACCTCAAACAGCGGATGTATTTTCAGCTGCATGCGGGGTCGCTGTTTCAACGCTTTTAAAGCGTTCTGCCTGCACACCAAACAGGCATACATACTTTATTTATTGATCAGCCAACACAGGCTTCCATCTTTTGTAATAGTGCCTGGAATAAAAAGCCCCGCATGGTAGACACCAGCGGGGGTTAAGCTTTTATATCAAAAGCTATACTTTATGAGGTTGTAAATGTAGAGCGCATCGGTGAATAAAATGGTTAATATTTAGTGAACGGTTGGTAACTTAGGTAAGCGGCATTTGAGAGAGTGATACGCTGCTTTTTTGTTGGAATGATAATCTGAAAGCTGCTATCACGTATGTGTATCTAACAAAAAAGCCAGCACGAATGCTGGCTTCACATAAAAACTGCTTTTACAATTCATTAATGCACTATGTAAATTGGTTATTATAGCCAATAAGGGCCAGTTAACTGTTACTATAGTGCTTTTCGCCCGGTAATGAGGTTGTAAATAATTGCAATCACAGCAATTACAAGCAATACATGTATGATTCCGCCAACACTGTAGGCAAAAACACCTATCAGCCAGCCGATGATCAAAACAACTGCTACTACATAAAGAATGTTACTCATAGAAAAGTTTTTGAAAGTGAATGTTTACAGCAAACCGTTTATTAACGGACCATTTTTACTATAGCTTAAATCACGCCACAACTTTGCAACTGCTTTTTTGAATGATTGTTCTTTGAATAAGGGAATTTAATGCATCAATTGTGGTAAGGACTGCACGGATGTGAAGTGTACTACCCAATATATTCGAAGCAAAAGAATCATCGCTGAAAGTGGAATGAGCAGCCAGTGGATACAATGAAGTTGTAAAAAAGCCAGCAATTGTTTGTTTGCTGGCTTTCATTTTGATCATGTTACATTTATGCAAGCATTCGTACCGAAGGCTCCCGCTGAAAAAAACGTTTTGCCGCCATTATAATAAATTGTTTACCTGTTTCAACTACGCCCTCATCTGCTGCCACACCCGCTTTATCAAGCAGTGGCCTGGCTTCCTTATTAAATCCAATTGCTTTTAAATGCCCGAACGCATCCATGGCCCACTGTATCGCTGCCCCTTCATTTAGCAATTGTGCGGCGCCCGCTTCAGATAAAACGATGGCCACGGCATCAAATAACTGCGAAGGTGTGCCTGCCAGCTGACCATCCACTTTAATCTTTGATTGATCACTCAACACAATTCCGTTAAGTCTTGGTGCCACCAATTTACTGGTACCACCGGCTTTTTTAATGTCTTTTTGCAGTTTGTCAATAGCTCCTGCATCACTACCATCGTTGATGAGTATCCCAACACATCTTCCCTTTAGTATCTCTTTCATATTTTTTTGAATGGATAAAGCCGGCGATGGTTTGAGATCCTGCACAGGTTGAGCAGAAGGCGTTTTGGCTGGCAAGGGAAGACCAAGGCCTTTAGCAACACGGGCTGCAAAGCTCTCGGACACATTCCGGAAGTTGGCCAGCACCTTCATTTGCACATGTTCCAAGGTTACTTTAGACAATTCAAATACCATTGCCGATGCCATATGCGCCTGTTCATTTTCTGTTTGTGAATGCAAGAACATCCTCGCCTGGCTATAGTGATCTGCAAAAGATGCCGGACGGATGCGGAGTTTATCACCCTGCTCTCCCTCCTCTGCCCTTCCCCTGAAACTGCTGAAACCAGTAACAGGGCATTCCCTCGGCCCTGCCTCCTCGCCTGCCATATCCAAACTATTCGGTTCATAATTGGCACGGCCTGTTGGTACCTGCATCTGCATCATTCCGTCCCGCTGCATATTCATAAACGGACACTTAGGGGCATTGATGGGTATCTGGTGAAAGTTGGCGGTGCCCAGTCTTGATTTTTGTGTATCCAGGTAACTAAACAACCTGCCCTGCAACAAAGGGTCGTTGGTAAAATCAATGCCAGGTACAATATTCGCCGGGCAATAAGCCACCTGTTCGGTTTCTGCAAAAAAGTTATCCGGGTTGCGGTCAAGTACCATGCGGCCAACAATTCTTACGGGTACCACTTCCTCCGGTATCAGTTTGGTTGGGTCAAGTACATCAAACGGTAGTTTATCAGCTGTTCTTTGATCAAACAACTGCAGCCCCAGCTCCCATTCAGGGAAATCGCCACGGTCAATAGCTTCATACAGGTCACGCCGGTGGTAGTCATTGTCTGCTGCCTGTAATTTTAATGCCTCATCCCATACAGTAGATTGTAAACCCAGTTTCGGCTTCCAGTGAAATTTTACAAAGGTTGACTTTCCTTTTGCGTTAACTAACTGGAAAGTGTGTACGCCAAAACCCTCCATGGTTCTTAAAGAACGGGGAATGGTACGGTCGCTCATGGCCCACATAATCATGTGGGATGTTTCCGGCATCAGCGATACAAAATCCCAAAAGGTATCGTGTGCACTGCCAGCCTGCGGATAGGCCCGGTCGGCTTCCATCTTCACCGCATGCACCAGGTCGGGAAATTTGATGGCATCCTGTATAAAGAACACTGGTATGTTATTACCTACCAGGTCCCAGTTGCCTTCCTTGGTATAAAATTTTACTGCAAAGCCACGCACATCCCTGGGTGTATCCACAGAGCCTGCGCCGCCAGCTACCGTGGAGAACCTGGTAAAGAGGGGTGTTTTTTCTCCGGCACGCTGAAAGATATCTGCTTTTGTAATGGCTGACAATGATTCATACAATTCAAAAAATCCATGCGCCGCAGATCCCCGTGCATGAACAATGCGTTCGGGGATGCGTTCATGATCAAAATGAAATATCTTTTCCCGGAGAATAAAATCTTCCAGCAATACCGGCCCTCTTTCACCAGCCTTCAGACTGTTCTGGTTATCGGCGATGTGCATGCCCTGGTTATTGGTCAAATACGGATGTGTATCATCGGCCACCTGGTGAGTTTCGCCGCCGCCTGATTTTTTGTTTGCTTTTGCCATGTGTATATTTTTTTGTGGGAAATAAATACGATTTGCTGCAGTTGTATACCCGCTGTCATCCATTTGTTGCAGCAGGACGGTGATAGGCATCAAACAATGTTCCACTTTATTTACCCGTGCAGTCAGCATGAATGATAAAAAAAAATATGGCAGCCCGGGCGTAAAATGGGAAAAAGTTTACCCGGTAATTTGTCAACAGCAGTAACAGGAAAGCTGCCGCGAATTCATTCTCCAATTTGCTCAGGACAGCATATTGTTATCCAATAAACTCCGTTATTGGTTCATCGGTGGCAAACCCGGCCAATACCCACCATTTTTACTGCATCACATCATAAGGGTATTTTTTCGAATGGCAGATTTTCTATTTTGGATGTTGATTCGGAATCATCGCAAACTTTTACAATACACGATTATGAAAAAAGTACTTACCGCAGCGATTGCTGCATGCCTGTTTCTTTCCTGTGATAAAGATAAAGGCGGACTGGATGCTGTAACAATTGACTGGCCCCATGCCTCCATTTTTACTATTGACAACGGAACCGACTGGATCTACTTACGGGTAGCTTCCAATGTTATCATGAGAGACCCGATAGATAAAAGTTACAGCATGGCAGATCTTGCCAGGGAAAAAGACTGTCAATTTGAAGTGAGGCTGGGCAATGTGATCAACTCAAGACAATCCTATAGTTTTCACCTGCTGAAAGATCCCGCCATCAGGATGCGGGTGCGGCCAACGGCATCGGCTTTTGGAACAGAAGAATTCTATGTAGGCATTCATGAATCAGACACGCCTCAATCAGACGACAGCTGGCGCTTTTTTCTTCATTTTCTATCCGACCAGGATGGTAAGAAAAGAGTAAAAATTGAAAGTGTAAGCAAGCCTGGCTATTTCTTTACCAACGATGGTCATACGCTCAATGGCAAAGGCGTTGAACTGAAACCAGAAAGCGACCAGCAGGCGGCGGTATTTGTTTGCCACCGGTAGCGGTTAAAATATCGTATGAAAAAAGTTAGCGTATCCCAGGTACATTCTAAAAATGAAGGCATGAAAAGAACCGGTAGTATGTTTGCCAGTTTTTTATTAAGCATCAGTATAGCGGCTGCTCAGAATGTTGGTATTGGCACCAATGAGCCGGTAAATAAACTGCACGTAACAGGCAGTCTTTTAGTACATGCTCCCGCTATCTCAGCTGCTGCCCCCGCTCCTTCGCAGCTTTTTACCATGACCAATGGCGGAACCAATAACATACCGGCATCCGATTCTGTATGCAGGATATATGACCCCGGCGGCCCGGCAGGAAATTACATTGCCAGCCTTACAGCAAACAGCAGCATTGCCAGCAACATCAATTCATTTGCCATTGAACTCACTGTTGAATCTATTGGCTTAGGCACCGGCGACTCTTTGATTATAAAAGAAATCAATGACCCTTCCAGCCCTGTGTTGCTGGCGGTGGGCAATAATTATTCCACCACTGGAAAACATACTTTCTCCGCAACAAGGCTGTACGTTACTTTTAAAAGCAATGCTGATGCCTCCACAGGCACCGGGTTTTCATTGCTGTTTAAAAGATTATTTGACAACAGCAGCACAACACCGGCTGGCACGGGGCTGTTGTCGAAATCATTATTTTTTGACACTAAAAACGGCGCTTTACGGGCAGGCAAAAACAGCAACGATGCTATGGGTAATTTTTCAGCAGCCATCGGCAACAATAACACAGCCAATGGTGCTTCTTCAATAGCCATGGGTAATGGAAACGAAGCCAGTGGTTTTGCATCTGTTGCCCTGGGCGCCAGCACCAATGCAACCGGCAATGCTGCTGTTGCCATTGGCACAGTGGCAACAGCCGAAGGAGAAAGTGCCACTGCTTTTGGCGTTGCTACAACAGCTAGTGGTGATTACTCCACTGCAATGGGATCTCAAACGATTGCCTCAGGGTCGTATGCTACTGCATTAGGAGACAGGACAACTGCCAGAGGGATGGCAGCGGTAACTATCGGGTCTCAGACTACTGCCAGTGGCTTCTATTCTTTTGCTTCAGGAAATAACACCTCAGCCACAGGCAATGCTTCCACTGCAATGGGAAATGGAACCACTGCCAGTGGGTCTTCATCATTTGCCGTCGGTCTCAATTCAACTGCTTTCGGACCGAACTCCATTGCCATTGGCACAAATGCTTATGCAGGAACTTTTTTTGATATTGCAATTGGGTACGGGGCTGAGGCCTGGGGGGATCAGTCTTTTTCTATCGGCAACGAAACAACTGCCAACGGTGTTAGTGCCATAGTAATCGGCAATAGTTCCACAGCAAGCGGTGGTGCTGCCGTGGCAGTGGGGACTAATGTAACAGCCAGCGGCCGACGGTCCGTAGCAATAGGTAATTATGTTTCCACAAATACCGAAGAAGGGGCATTGGCAATTGGCGACAACTCTACCACAACGGTTATGAACGCTACCACCCCCAACAGTTTCCGGGCAAGATTTGCCGGTGGTTACCGCTTTTTTACCAGTGCCGCTGCCACCACGTCGGAAAGCTGTTTATTAGCGGCTGGCTCCAATGCCTGGAGTACCACCAGCGACATAAGACTGAAAGAAAATTTTTTAGAAATAAACGGCGAGGATTTTTTACAAAAAATTGCCGCCATGAAACTCACCAGCTGGAATTACAAACAACAGGATGCCACAAAATTCCGCCACTACGGCCCCATGGCACAGGATTTTTATGCGGCTTTTGGGAATGACGGTATTGGCACTATCGGTAATGACACCACGATCAACCAGGCGGATTTTGATGGTGTGAACCTGGTTGCCATACAGGCGCTGGAGAAAAGAACGGAGACTTTAAAAACAGAAAACGAGCGGCTGCAGCTTTTGATACAAAAAATGCAAGAGGAAATTGATGCTTTAAAAAAGAGAAAGTAAAATAAGTTGTGCCAAAGTTTGAAAATATAAAATTTCTTGTATGAGAATTATCATCCTGTCCTTGTCGGTATGTTTTACCGGTATTGGGAATGCGGCTGGCCAAAACGTAGGTATTGGCACCCGTGAGCCTTATAACCGCCTGCATATTGAAGGGAATTTACTGGTAACGGCACCTACCATAAGCAGTACTGCACAGCCAACTGCGGCTCAAACGATCGTGATGGAGCCACGTAGTACTACACAGGTTGGATTAACCGACTCGGTGGTGCGTATTTATGACCCCGGAGGTGCAGGCGGTGATTATGGGAGCTCACAACTGAGTAATGTTAGTTTCAACTCGGCAAGCCTTACACAAACAGCCTTTGAGGTTACAATTGAATCCATTGGCCTCAACAGAGGTGATTCCTTAATCATTACAACTGGCAGTGTGGTGCTTCTTGCAGTGGGAGATGGATACTACACAACCGGAAAGTGGGTATTCGGCACAAGACATTTAAATGTACTTTTCAAAAGCAATCTTGATTTTATGACAGGCTCCGGATTCTCTATCTTGTTGAGGCGTTTGTATAGGCCAGCCAATTTACCATTAGTAGCCGCTGCCAAAACCACTGCCATGTTTTTTGATGTAAGCAATTATACCTTCAGGGCAGGAGAATTAAGTACAGCCGAAACAGGGCCAGGTTCAGTTGGTATCGGAAACTTGCCGGTGGCATCTGGGCCCAATTCAATAGCGATTGGTTACCAAACAAGGGCAACCGGCTTTGTTGCCATTGCAATGGGCAATTCCGCAATTGCATCTGGTAACTGGGCAACGGCACTGGGCAACAGAACCGAAGCCAGCGGTGGCTCATCTACAGCCCTTGGCTATCAAACCATCGCAAGTGGCGGCGCTTCTACTGCGATTGGAGACGAAGCGCAGGCAACAGGAGCTTCCGCTACTGCCATTGGCCGCAACGTTACTGCAAGTGGCAATTACTCAACAGCCCTTGGCAACAATGTTTCCACCAGTGGTGAAGAGGGTTCATTGGTGATAGGCGACAACTCTGCTTCAGGTACGATGAACGCCGCCACCCCCAACAGTTTCCGGGCAAGTTTTGCCGGAGGCTACCGCTTTTATACCAGCAGTGATCTTACCGCCAATGCACTGCTAGCCGGTGGTTCCAACGCATGGAGCACCGCCAGCGACAAAAGATTAAAAGAAAATTTTTTAGAACTGAACGGGGAAGATTTTTTACAAAAGATCGCCGCCATGAAACTCAGCAGCTGGAATTACAAACAGCAGGATGCCACAAAATTCCGTCACTACGGCCCCATGGCACAGGATTTTTATGCGGCTTTTGGGAACGACGGTATTGGCACTATCGGCAATGACACCACGATCAACCAGGCGGATTTTGATGGTGTGAACCTGGTTGCTATACAAGCGCTGGAGAAAAGAACAGCACAACAGCAAAAAGAAATTGACAGTCAACAAAAAAGTATGGAGGCGTATGAAGCTGCTTTAAATGCATTAAAAAAAGAAATAGCCGCTATGAAAAAGCAAAAGAAATCTGATAAATGATCATTGCACAGCATAGTAAAAAGGTTTATCCAATTCAAATTTTAATATGAAAATAATATTGCCTTTATTATCAACAGTATTATTTGCTGCACCATTTAATGCATCAGCACAAAATGTGGGGGTTGGCACACAAGAGCCATTAAACAGCCTGCATGTTGAAGGAAACCTGCTTGTAACACAAGCAGGCACCATATCCGTAAATGCACCTGCGGCTTCTCAAACCAAAACTATGGTTAATAACACCACCATTCAATTTTCATTATCAGATTCAGTGATTCGGATTTTTGATCCGGGTGGACCTTCGGGTAATTATTCAGGCAATCTTTTATGTCAAGCCGTTTATCCAAATTTATTTGAAGACGTGATTGGGATTGAGGTAACTGCTGAAAATATGGATCTTGGCACCGGCGACTCTTTGATAATAAATGAGACTGGCTTGGAAAACAGCCATTCCTTTGTTAGGATTGGCAATAATTATACCTCCACACCCAAGTGGTTCTTAAACTGCAGCAGTCCAACAATCATTTTTAAAAGCAATGCAGATGGAGCCAATGGGGCAGGTTTTTCTTTGTTGCTCAGACGTTTTTACAAAAAAACAGACTTGCCTCAAATAGAAGGGATAAAAAAGAATGGAATGTTTTTTAATGCTGGTAATGGTGCATTCAGGTCTGGCTGGCTAAATAATGCTGAAATCGGAGAGAATTCAACTGGTATGGGACGGTTAATAATTGCCAGTGGAACAAACTCTGTTGCTATTGGCAATTACGCAGAAGCTACTGAAACCAATAGTATAGCTATTGGAAGCTTTTGTTTGGCAAGCGGACGTTATGCTTTCGCAGCAGGAACAAGTGCAGAAGCAAGCGGCGATAATTCCACCGCTATTGGCAATAGAGTTTCCACCAATAACGAGGAGGGAGCATTGGTCATAGGTGATAATTCTACCCAAGCTGTAATGAGCGCTACCACCCCCAACAGTTTAAGAGCAAGATTTGCCGGTGGATACCGTTTTTTTACCAGTGCTGCCACCAGCACTGCAGAAAGCTGTTTGTTGGCTGCTGGCTCCAATGCCTGGAGCACCACCAGTGATAAAAGGCTGAAAGAAAATTTTTTAGCAATTGACGGGGAAGATTTTTTAAAAAAGATCGCTGCCATGAAACTCACCAGCTGGAATTACAAACAGCAGGAAGCAAAAAAATTCCGCCACTATGGCCCCATGGCGCAGGATTTTTATGCGGCATTTGGAAAAGATAAATATGGTACTATCGGCAATGACACCACGATTAACCAAGCGGATTTTGATGGTGTTAACCTCATTGCCATCCAGGCACTGGAAAAAAGAACGGCTGAGTTAAAAACAGAAAACCAGCATCTAAAAACTTCTTTGCTTCAGCAGCAACTTTTAATTCAAAAAATGCAGCAGGAACTGGATGCATTAAAAAAGGGAAATAAAATACTTTAATCCAAAGACTGAAAACATAAAATTTACAGTATGAAAATTAATATTGGAATCTTTGCGCTTTGCTTTATTGGTCTAGCAAGTGCAACTGCACAAAATGTTGGTGTAGGCACTAAAGAACCGCTAAACAATTTCCATGCAGAAGGCAGCTTTTTAGTAACCATACCTACAACCGGAACAATACTACCGCCCAGGCCTGACCAAACAAAAACAATGCTGAATAATACAACACTTGCATCAACATACAGCGACTCTACCTACAGGCTTTATGACCCCGGAGGGCCTACAGGTAATTATTCCGGCAATTTGCAGTGCTTTTTTATTTTTCAGCAACTGGATCTCTCAAGTGCAGCAGTGGAAGTAGTAGTAGAAAGCATGGATCTTGGTACAGGAGATTCGCTGATTATAAAGGAGTCTTCATCACACACATCTATCCTTATTGCAGTTGGAAACGGTTACACAAATACGGAAAAATGGGTGTTTAACTCCAAGAATATTCACATCACATTTAAAAGCAACAGCGATGGAAATAACGGTGCAGGCTTTTCCCTCCTGATGAGGCGTTTGTATACCGCACCCGTACAACCCAAAATATTAGGCATAAAATCCTTGGGCATGTTTTTTAATGCGGCAAACGGGGCATTCCGGTCGGGAGCGCTCGATAATTCACAACAAGGTGAATATTCTACAGGCATGGGTGCAGATGCAATAGCCACCGGGTACCTATCAGTATCAATAGGTTCCGGAAACATCGCAAGAGGTTCATTTGCCACTGCGCTTGGCAGGTCAACAGAAGCAAACGGCACCAACGCAATAGCCATTGGTTATAATTCCATTGCCAGTGGGTTATCCGCAAGAACCTTTGGAAATTATGCAACTGCCAGTGGTAACAACTCCACCGCAATCGGTAATTATGTCTCTACCAATAATGAAACAGGAGCCCTTGTGATTGGAGACAACTCTACTAACTCGGTTATGAACGCCGCTACCCCCAACAGTTTCCGGGCAAGGTTTGCCGGCGGTTACCGCTTTTACACCAGCAGCGATCTCACCACCAATGCACTGCTTTCAGCAGGTTCCAATGCCTGGAGCACCTCCAGCGATGTAAGGCTGAAAGAAAATTTTGCAGCCGTGGATGGAGAAAGTTTTTTGCAAAAAATTGCCGCCATGAAACTCACCAGCTGGAATTGCAAACAGCAGGATGCCACAAAATTCCGCCACTACGGCCCCATGGCACAGGATTTTTATGCCGCCTTTGGAAAAGACAAATATGGCACTATCGGCAATGACACCACGATTACCAGGCGGATTTTGACGGTGTGAACCTGTTGCCATACAGGCACTGGAAAAAAGAACAGCCCAACAGCAATCAGCACTGGAAACATCCAACAGGGCGTTAAAAAAGGAAATAGATGAATTGAGAGCCCATTTGTTGCGGCTGCAGCAGCAACTGGAAGCAATAAAATTGAAACAATAGTACCCTGCATGTATAAACTTTGTATTTTTATTGATGCCTTATCTGCCCGCAAAAAACCATTTTATTAAAATTGCTGCCGTTGCCTGTTTTATTTTACGGGCAACGTTGCTGAATGGGCAGGTGTATCACAAAACAGCGTTACTCACAACACAACAGGGATTATCAGACAACCGCATTACCTGTATATTCAAAGACAGGACCGGCTATTTGTGGATCGGTACCAGGAGCGGCCTGAACCGTTATGATGGGCATGACTTCACCGTATTTAATCCTGGCAGCGGTAACAGTATTTCAAAAGAAATAATCAATGGCATAACAGAAGACAAAAGCGGCAAACTTTGGGTAGCCACTATGAATGGTTTGAACTGTTATGACCCGGTTAAAAATCAATGGCGAAATTATTTTGCAATGGGCGGTATTGAAAACAAAACCATTCCCAACCCGATCGTATGGAGTTGCTTTACCGATGCAACAGACCGCATCTGGATAACCACCGACCGCAATGGGCCAAGTGCGCTGGAAAAGGACAGGGCCAGTTTTACGCACAGCCAATGGCGGCAGTTTGTGTACGAAAAAAGACCGGACCTGAGAGGTAAATATTTTTCAGTAATAAAAATGATCCCTGTTGCAGGTGATGAAGTGTATCTGGGAAGCACCATCGGTATTTTTAAATTTAATAAAAGAAGCGGTTTGTTTACATGGTTAGGTGAAGCCAACCGCTTTGATATCCTGGATATGCAGTACGATGCGGCCAACAGGAAACTCTATATGACCACGGGAGGAAGGGAAGTGTATTTATATGATGAACAAAAAAACAGCTGCCGTTTGCTGCAACCGCAGCCGCTTCCATACCCTTCCGGCAACTTTTCTGAAGTGATGTCCCATCCTGCTATGGCAGGTTTTCCAGATGGCCTTGTAATTGCAGGAAAAAATGCTGATCAGCTGGTATTGATGAAACAGCATCCCGATATTCCTTCCTCTATTCCGGGAGGTGGTGTTAATACAGTTTACCAGGATAATACAGGTATTGTGTGGATAGGGACCAACAAAGGACTGGCACAGTATAACCGCAATCACCAGTATACTTCGTTTTTGCCATTGATCAATATGCAGGACAGGCCTTCGGCCAACCCGATGGGGGCTGTGTATTTTGACACTTCTTCGTGCAGCTATTTTGTTTGCAGTGTGGAGACGGCGGAAGTATTTATCATAAACCGGGCAAGGGGCACCATCACCACTAAAAAAACAGATGCCACAGGCAAACAATTTGGAAGCTGCCTGGCTGTAAAAGAAGACAGGGAAAAACAATTGTGGCTGCTCACTGCCAGTCATGTATACAGGTACAACCGCACAACCGGGCAGTTTGTGCTTTTTCCCACACCTAACGGCAACGGCGAAGCGATGTTTCGTGATATGGTGCAGGATGCTGCGGGCAATTACTGGCTGGCAGGCTTCCATAGCCCCTTGTATTATTTCGACAGGCATAAAAAAGCGTTTACATTTCCTGGTGATACCGCTATGTTCAATGGAATCAGTAAAGTGAACAGCCTGTTATATGATTCAGTCAGCCATTCGGTTTGGGCCGGCACATTTAATCATGGATTGTACAGGTTTGATATGGAACGCAAAAAGTTTACCCTGTTTACCGAATCGCCCGCTGCACGGCAATATTCATTTTTAAACCTGGTAAATCATTTGTACCAGGATAATAACGGGAAGCTGTGGGCAGCAACGCATGCTGGTGGCCTGTTTTATTTTGTACCGGCACAACCGTATGAAAGATCATGGCAGCAACTGTCTATGAAACAGGGATTAACTACAAACAATATGTACGCATTAACAGGTAATGACTCATTGCTGTTTGTACTGTCGGGTAAAGGCATCTTTGTATTGAATAACCGTACCGGGGCTTTTAAAGAAGAATTAAATGAAAATAAGATACTCTCCTTCTCGTCCTTCTCCTCCGATGAACATTTGCCGCATTATACCGACTATGATAATAAAAGGCACGAACTGCTGGTGGCAGCGGGTGGCGGTTTGATGCTCTATAAAACAGCTTACACGCCCGCCAACAATGATTTCCCTGTAGTGCTTTCGTCACTGGAAGTAAATAACAAACCGGTGACAGACAGTAACTGGCGCTATCAAAACAACAGCAGCTTTTCTTATCCGCTCACCACCCTTCAAATAGGTTTTGCAGCGTTGGAATTTGCCGCACCTGCAACAACTGTATTTAAATACAAATTAGAGGGGTATGATAAAAACTGGAAGACGGCCGCCAATATCAATGAAGTTGTCTACCAGCACCTGCCACCCGGCAATTATACATTTCAGTTAAGCGCTACAGATTTCACCGGTTATACCTCTGCATCCACAGCCTCATTTTCATTTGTAGTGATACCCCCCTTTTGGAAAACAGCATGGTTCAGGCTGCTGATTATATTGATGACAGTATGCATCATTTACCTGTGGATCAGCAGGCTGCGCCGCAAAATAAGGACGGCACAGCAACTGAATACTTTTGCCACTTCCTTATACGGTAAAAACACCGTGCAGGAAGTATTGCAGGAGGCAGCAGGTAATTGTGTGAAGCAACTTGGCTTTTCTCATTGCATGGTGTACCAGTATGATGAAAATAAAGCTGAGCTGCTTCCTGTCAGCAATCAGCAAAATAGTGACATGACGAACAGTATGGATACTTATGAAGGCAGCCTGGTGCTGGCTGCTGCCAAAAACCTTAATCCCGTAAAAGGAATTAATGCAGCGATGGCAGCATTGGCTGTACCGGTACTGGCAGAAGGAAAACTCTATGGAGTGATCAGCGCTTTCCATCAGAAAAAGAATTTTTTTAAGGCACATCACGTGCACCTTCTTACAAAGATGGCAGCCGTATGCGGCGAAAAAATAAGCCGGTATATAGTGGAAGAGAAATTGAGGACTAAAATTGCCCGTGACCTGCATGATGAAATGGGTTCCACGCTCACCAGCATCAATATCATCAGCAAAGTGGCCATGGCACAGCATGAAAAAGATGAAAAATTATATGCTCATCTTGAAAAAATAAAAAACAACTCGTCTAAAATGATGGACAGCATGAGTGATATCGTGTGGGCTATCAATCCTGCCAACGATACGTTTGAAAAAGTAGCCTTAAGGATGAAAGAATTTGCAGCGGAGATCCTGGAGCCGGCAGGTATTAATTACTATTTCCGGGAAACGGGCCAAATGGAAAAAATAGTATTAAATGCGGAGCAGCGCAAAGATATTTATCTGATTTTTAAAGAAGCCTTGAACAATGCTGTAAAATACAGCGGGGCTACCGAAATCGACATTCTGCTGGGTAAGGAAACTGATGTAGTGGTAATGCAAATAGTGGACAATGGCAGCGGTTTCGATCTCCAACATCATAAACAGGGCAATGGATTGAAAAATATGCAGAACCGGGCACAGCAAATGAATGCCGTATTGACCATTCACCCGGTAAAAGGTACCGGCACTTCAGTATTACTAAGAGCGCCGGTCACATGATAAGGGTATATGTACGGCAATAAAAAATGGTAAGTTGCAATTGTAAAATATATGGCGGTATCAATAGTAATATTTGAAGATAATGACCAGTTGAGGGACAGCCTGGTAAGCCTGCTGGAATTAACGCAGCAATATGAAGTACTTGCTGCAAGACCGGATTGCAGTGAAGTAAAAGAACTGGTGGAAAGCCTGTGCCCTGATGTGGTATTGATGGATATTGACATGCCCGGCATGGATGGAATAGAAGCGGTACGGCAGATAAGACAGGTGGATAAAAATGTACAGGTGATCATGCTGACAGTATTTGATGATAACGGGCATGTATATGATGCACTGTCGGCCGGTGCCAATGGTTACCTGCTGAAAAAATACATTTCTGACAAACTGGTCCATTCCATACAGGAAGTACTGGCTGGAGGCGCTCCCATGAGCCCTGCTATTGCCAGGATGATCATTAACAATATGCAGCAGGCAGCGATGCCGGCCAATAATTACCAGCTCACCAACAGGGAAAAAGAAATTCTGCAATCCTTATCCAGTGGAAATAGTTTTAAAATGATAGCAGCTGAGTTAACCCTCAGCATTGATACCGTGCGTACCCATATCAAGCATATATACGACAAACTGCATGTACATTCCCAGGTGGAAGCAGTAAGAAAAGCCCTGCAGGAAGGGCTGGTGAAATGATCTTTGTACATATTGACCGGCTTCCTGATTCAATGATTTTAAGCCGCACTCCCCCGTATACTCCGGTTTATTGCACTGCTCTGAGTGAGGTAAGCAGAAGCCCGGTAGCGGAAGCGGTTCTTTACAGCTTTAAGAAAAAACGGCCTGGCCAAAACCACCAGCACTATTCATACACGCTAAGCCTGTTTTTCAACTGGTTTACTTGCTGCTGCAGTTCTGTTAGTTGCTGTAAGAGGTGGTTAATGGTTTCTATTCCTTCGAGGTTGATGTCCATTTCATAACGCAGGCGTATCATTTTTTCAAGGGATGGTACCTGGTCTAATGGAATGAACAAATCACTTTCCCTGTTTTCAACCTGCAACAGCCCGCTGTGGTGCAGCGATTGAATGAACGACAATTCAATTTGATAATGCGTACAAAATTCTGTTGCGGCTATCATTTGTGCAGTTGGCATATCGTTACAATTTATGGAGTTGTTGTAATTGAGTGAACAGTTCTTTCTCCTTTTCGCTGAGGTTTACCGGCAGTTTTACGTCCCAGGTAACATAGAGATCACCAAACGCCCCTTCCTGTTTATACAATGGGAAACCTTTGCCTTTTAGACGAAGTTTGGTACCGCTTTGGGTACCGGGGCTTACTTTCAGTTTTACTTTGCCATTTAACGTATCAATGGTGGTTTCGCCGCCCAGTACTGCAGTGTACAGGTCTATGGCAGCAGTGCAAAAGAGGTCATTCCCTGTTCGTTTGAATACAGCATGCGGCGCTATAGCGAAACTGATGTACAGGTCACCGTTAGGGCCACCGTTTACACCGGGTGCACCATAACCTTTGAGTTTGATCACCTGCCCGTTTTCAACACCGGCAGGAATGGTAATGCGCACATTCTTACCATTGATGGTTATTACTTTTGGTTGTGTTTCCATGGCCTCGGTAAGACTGAGGTGGAGTGCTGCATTGTAATCCTGCCCACGGTATTTTGCCTGTGGCCTGCTGCGCTGCCCGTTGCCAAACATGGATTCAAAGAAACTGGAAAAATCACCCCCATCAAAAGTTTCGCCGCCGCCCTCGTAGCTGTATTGCCTGCCCTGTTGCTGGCGCTGCTGTTCAAACTGGTCTGCATGCTTCCAGTCTTTACCATATTGATCATATTTTTTTCGCTTTTCGGGGTCGCTCAAAACCTCGTTGGCTTCATTGATCTGCTGGAATTTCACACCAGCTTCTTTATCATTCGGATTGAGGTCGGGGTGCATGGTACGGGCGAGCTTGCGATAGGCCTTTTTAATATCTTCATCGCTGGCGGTCTTTTCTACTCCCAGTATTTTATAATAATCTATAAAGTCCATACGGTTGCATTTAGCATTACAAAGTTACACGCAATTATTTGCCCGGAAGCCTGATTTGTAACATACTGACGGGGATTACTCACCGGCACCTTGCAAGTTGAATTTCACTACTTATGGATAAACGGCCGTCCACAGCAGCGGAGTATCAAAAAACTTGTTAGGCAAGTTCGAATGATGTTTATCATACAGAACTCCTGAAGATAAGTTTACCTTCGTTTATCAAATCAGACTATTCAATATGATAAAGTTTGCCTTTCCCTTTTACGCTGCATTTTTACTTTTGGCTGCCTGTAAGGACAAGCAGGAAAAAACAAACCCGGTTGAAGAAAAAATTACAGAATCGGTATATGCATCGGGTATTGTGAAAAGCAGCAATCAATACCAGGTGTACTCCTCTGTAAATGGACTGATAGCAGAAGTGCTGGTTACAGAAGGTTCATTAGTAAACAAAGGCGATGCGCTGATGCGCTTAATCAATACTTCAGCACAATTAAATGCAGACAACGCCCAGCTTACTGCTGATTATGCCGCGGCAAACGCCAATACTGAGAAACTAAGCGAACTGAAAGCAAGTATCGAACAGGCAAAGAACAAAATGGATAATGATGCACTGCTAAAAGAGCGACAGCAAAATTTATGGGCTCAGCAAATTGGCACCCGCAATGAGCTGGAGCAGCGTGAACTGGCGTATAAAAATTCACTAAAAGCTTATGAAGCCGCTACCCTGCGGTATGCCCAGTTGCAAAAGCAAATCAGTTTCCAGGAAAAACAATCAAAAAAGAATGTGCAGATAGCCACAACACTGGCCGGTGATTTTACTATCAAAAGCGAAACAGCCGGCAAAGTGTATACGGTACTAAAAGAAAAAGGAGAAATGGTCAATACACAAACGGCGGTTGCTTTAATTGGCGATGCCACTAATTTTATAGTAGAATTACAAATTGATGAATACGACATCACCAAAGTAAAGCCAGGGCAAAAAATAGTACTGAACATGGATAGTTACAAAGGGCAGGTGTTTGAAGCTATCATCACAAAGATCAACCCTATCATGAACGAACGCACCAAAACGTTTACAGCAGAAGCTTCGTTTGTGGAAAAGCCAGCCTTGCTTTATCCCAATTTAACCTGCGAAGCCAATATCATCATCCAGCAAAAAGAAAAAGCCATTACGATCCCCCGCAGTTATTTAACAGACAGCAGTTTTGTATTGCTTGAAAATAAAGAGAAAAGAAAAGTAACCACAGGGTTAAAGGATTACCAGAAAGTAGAAATCCTGAGTGGCTTAACGGTGAAAGATGTATTGATTAAACCAGCCCCATGAATAGTAAACTGATCATCAGCATTGCCAAATCACTGTTGCTGGCAAGATGGAAACAAACGTTGGTAGCTGCCATTGGGGTTACTTTCAGCATCACCATGTTTATTACTTTGCTGGGTTTTATGACGGGGCTGAACGACCTGCTGGATGGCCTGATCTTAAACCGTACGCCGCATATCCGCTTATACAATGAAGTAAAGCCCAATAAAAATCAGCCGGTAAACAGGGCTGCCGGATACAAAACCACTTATAATTTTATCCAGTCTGTAAAATCGGGCAGCGCAAGACAGGAAATTTACAACAGTGAATCCATCATTAAAACACTGCAAAAAGACAACCGCTTAGCCGGCCTTTCACCCAAAATAATCTCCCAGATCTTTTTTAATAACGGCAGCATTGATATTACGGGTGTGGTGAATGGTATTGACGCAGCCGAAGAAAGCAGGCTCTTCCACTTCAACGAATACGTAACTACAGGCAATGCAGCAGACATCAGTAAAGTACAAAACAGTATTATTTTAGGCAAGGGCCTGGCCGAAAAAATGCTGGCTGATATTGGCGATGTGGTACAATTAACCACCACCAAAGGCGAACGGTTTCCTTTAAAAGTAGTAGGCTATTTCCAATCGGGGTTACAGGATTTTGATAAAACACAAAGCTTTGCTTCTATTGCCACGGTTCAAAAATTAATGGGTAAGCCTGCCAGTTATATCACCGATATACAGGTGAAGTTAAAAGATATTGAACAGGCGCCGGCTCTTGCCAAAGAGTTTGCCACCTTGTTTGAAACCGATGCTGAAGATATTCAAACAGCCAACTCACAATTTGAAACAGGCAGCTTTGTAAGAACATTGATCTCGTATGCAGTTGGCATCACTTTATTGGTGGTGGCCGGCTTTGGCATTTACAATATTTTAAACATGATGATCTATGAAAAAATGGATTCCATTGCCATATTAAAAGCTACTGGTTTTGCAGGCAAAGATGTAAAACGGATCTTTCTCACCATTGCTATCAGCATTGGATTTTTTGGCGGACTGGCAGGTTTGTTGTTTGGCTTTGGCCTGTCTGCTTTTATTGACCAGATACCGTTTAATACAGCCGCACTGCCTACCATCAAAACCTATCCCATCAATTACAACCCGGCATTTTATTTTATTGGTGCTGTGTTCTCGTTGATCACCACGTATTTTGCCGGCTGGTTCCCGTCGAGAAAAGCGAGTAAAGCAGACCCTGTCATCATCATAAGAGGCAAATAGCATGAGTGAAATAATAGTAGAAGCCAGGAATATCAACAAGGAGTTTCACGATCCGGTAACCGTTCAGGTGTTAACCGATATTAATTTCTCTGTCAATAAAGGGGATTTTGTTGCGGTTACCGGCAAATCAGGTTGTGGCAAATCTACCCTGCTCTATATTTTATCTACCATGGATACGGACTATCAAGGCGACTTGCTGATTGACGGCGAATCCATGCGCCAAAAAAAAGAAGCACAATTGGCCAGGGTGAGAAATGAAAAGATAGGTTTTGTATTCCAGTTTCATTATTTGCTCAACGAATTTAATGTGCTGAAGAATGTAATGTTGCCCGGTTTAAAACTCAACAAATACCCCGAAAAAGAAATAGAGCACCGGGCCATGGAAAAATTAACCATGCTGGGTATTGAAAAGCTGGCACTTAAAAATGCTTCACAGGTTTCGGGTGGAGAAAAACAACGGGTAGCCATTGCCCGTGCATTAATCAACGACCCGTTTATTATTATGGGTGATGAACCCACCGGGAACCTCGATAAAAAAAACGGTGAGATCGTATTTGGCATTTTTAAACAGCTGGCCGAAGAATTCAACCAAACATTGTTAATTGTTACCCACGACCAGGAATTTGCGGCCAAAACACACCGCATTATTGAGATGGAAGATGGGAGGATTGTGCGTTGAAAGTATATAATGGCTATGCGGTGAGCCGGATTTACAGAAGAGAACCTGTGCAAAGGCAATTTATTGAAATACCAGCCAGTGGCAAATACATTGCCGGTAAATTATGAAGATGCAGCAGCAACCCTGGTCAGCTTTTTTGCGGGGTTATATATCATGTGCAACAGTACAGTTACTGACTTTTTAGCAGCACTTACCAGGTTTATACAGGCTTATACTAGGGAAAGAAAGCACCAGATGAGTTTCGTTCTACATTACACCCGGCAGTTGTATACCACCTTTATTAAGCTAAAGCCTGGCCTGAGAAATATAGAAAATTATCAGTAGCTTAGATTTGAGTTGGCAGGTATGAAATACAGATGCACAAATTTTAAACCCAGGCCCCTGGTTAAGCCCGTCTTCATGATTAAATACTACCTGATTTTTTTCTGGAGCATTTTGCAGAGCAGTCAAGTGCTTCCGCAAGCAGCGTGCGAATGTGAAGGAGCAATAAAGCGCCGTACTGAAATTGTACGCTTTTTTAACAATGGCAACCAGGACTCTGTTTTAATTTTATTCAACCAGATAAAAAAAGATCCTTCCCCAGCCTGCCAATTGTTTTTTTTTCATTCTATTGCTCAGCTGGGTATGCAACAGAACGAATACCCAAAAGCTGCTGCTGCGCTTAAAGAAGCAGACAGCTGGATAAAGAGAACATCCTGCGGCCAGTACATCTATGCCAAACATTATTCAATTTATGGTACTTATTATCTAAATACCAACAAACTGGATAGCGCAATTAGTACTTACCTAAAGGCAATCGCCGCAGCAGAAACCACCGGCGATTATTACTCAGCATCCCGGTCAATGCATGATGCTGCTGTTGTATTTAGCCTGCTGGACCAGGCTGAGAAGGCATATGTATACTTTAAAAAATCAATAGCCGCCGGAGAAAAAATAACTGACTCCGTTTTGCTAAGTGCTAATTATTGCGGCCTTGCAGCAATCTATACCAGCTTGTATGAAAAATCCGGTAATATTCAATTTATAGACAGTGCACACAGCACTGCAAAAAAAGGACTTTATATAGCGGAGCGGTATCACAATGGCGAGGCAATTCAAAGTGCCTTCAATACACTATCTTTTTGTATGCTGGTTAATAAAAAATATCAATTGGCATTACAATATGCGGACAGTGCCATTCTGAATGCCGTGACCGGTTTAAGCTCCAGCGAATTTGGGCTGTTTGCAAGCTATAAAAGAAAAACAACCATCTACCGTGCTGCGTTGAACCATGAAATGGCTGCGGTATGTGCCGACTCTGCCCTTGCCTATGGCAAACACTTTAATGCAGAAACTGCCATTGATGCTTTGCAATTAGTATATGAACAGAATAAATTAATGAACAACAGTGCCAAAGCACTACCGGCTCTTGAGGAATTGACACTGCTCAGGGACAGCATTCACTCTGTTAAAACGAAAACCGCTGTAAATGAAATAGAAAACAAGTATAACCAGGAAAAAAATGAAAGGATCATCCATCAACTGAGTTCACAAAAAAAAATATACCTGTTGCTGGCAGTTGCAGGTTTGCTGGCAATCATTATTATAGCAACCGCTTTGCGCCAGCAATCGCTGCGTTTGAGGCAAAAGATAATGGAAACAGAACAACGGCTCAGCCGTGCCCGGATAAACCCTCATTTCTTTTTTAATACGCTTACAACCCTGCAGGGATTTGCATTAAGAGAAAATGATGGAAAGGCACTGGCATCCAGCCTTTGGAAAGTCAGCCACCTCATGAGGGAAACCCTGGAGAATACTTATAAAGAATATGTAAGTATTAAACAGGAAACAGAATTTTTAAAAGAATATATCGAGATCCAGAAAATCCGTTACCCCGAAACTTTTACATCCAGCATTATGATTGATGGAGAAATCGATCCAGACGACCTGCTGATCCCTTCTATGATTCTTCAGCCATTTGTTGAAAACAGTATCGAACATGGATTTGACGGTCTCGCTGGTACCGGAAAAATTTCCATTCACTTTTATAAAAAGGAAAAAAATATCCTGATAACAATAAAAGACAATGGAAAAGGCCTGAGCGAATTTTCAAAAGAAAAGAACGGGCATGTGAGCAGGGCCAGCCAGATCATTAAAGACAGGATATTCTTATTAAATATCAAACTAAAAACAAAAGCCAGTTTTGACATCAGCAATGATACAGGCGGGGGCGTAATAGTAAACATACATTTACCGATAATTTATAATTATGAAAATTCTGCTGGTTGACAATGAAAAAGGGGTAAGGCAATTATTGAAAGAGATGATTTTGAATTGTTCCGCTCCGGATGAGCATTGCATAGAAGAAGCAGAAGGTGTGGAGAGCGGGATAAAAAAAATCAACAGTTTTAAACCAGATGTTGTTTTTTTAGATGTAGAAATGACGGATGGCACCGGCTTTGACCTGATGAAAAGAATACCACAACCCTCTTTTCAACTTATATTCACCACTGCTCACAATCAATACGCAGTGCAGGCCTTTAAATGCAGTGCCATTGACTACCTGCTAAAACCATTTGATGTAACTGAACTGGAAAACAGTTTAGCAAAAGCAGCCGTCAATATCGAAAATAAGAACCTGGGCAAACAACTTTCTGTACTGATAGAACAGTTTTCAAACAAAGAAAACACTGATAAACAAATTGTATTAAAAGATAACGAAGCCACCTACTTTGTTAAACTGAATGATCTCCTTTACTGTGAAGCGGAAAACTGCTATACCCGTTTTTTCCTGCAGCATATTTCACCTGTACTCATTTCAAAAACCCTCAGTACGTTTGAAGATTTCCTGAAAGGGTATGGATTTATCAGAACACACCATTCTTACCTGGTAAATATTGATAAAATTAAAGTGTTCGATAAATCAGATGGCGGCAACCTTATTTTAACTTCAGGCCATGTTGTGCCAGTGTCTCAGCGAAAAAAAGATTTTGTGCTGCAAGTCCTTGAAAACCGCTGATAAACCGGCTGTTTGATAAATGTACACGGCATGGCCTGTTGATCAGGGTGTTTATAACCTGCTGCTTCGTTCATTTTTATCAGCTCGCAATTTTCCGCTTAATGATCATAGCCCAGGCCCGGGTAATTGAAGCAAACACGCTTTTTGATGCATGGCCACCTTTATTCAACCTTTAGTCTAAGCGACACTGTTACTTAATTAATCACGGCAGTTACTGATTGCGGCAGTATTCACACATGCGGTTATTTAGATTTGTTTTTAATTCTCGCAGCTTAAAAACAAAATCCCCACTGATATGAAAGTTAACCTCCCATTAATTCTGTTAATCATTTTATGTAACCATCGAGTCTATTCGCAACAGCGTATCGGCATAGGCACCAGTACCCCGGCAGAAAGGCTGGATGTAGCCGGAAACATCAAAGCAGATACCATTAAATCAAATTTCATTAAAATGAGTTCAGGCGCCTCTGCTGGATACGTGCTTACCAGTGATGGCTTGGGAAATGCAACATGGCAGGCCTCCCAGGGTTCATCTGGCGGCACTTTAAATGATGCATATAATACTGGAGGGGCAGGGGCAGGAAGAACAGTAACCGCCAATACCGGCGCCTTACTGGTGAATGGCACAGACGGGTTGCAAGTAACAGGAACGTTAAACGCAGGAGCAAACCTTGCCTTCAGTGGAACAGGCAACCGGATGTTTTACTACCCTAAAAAAGCAGCATTCAGGGCCGGCAGTATCGCAGCATCCCAATGGGATAACGACAGTATCGGCACTTATTCTGTAGCCATGGGGCTAAGCACTATAGCAAAGGGTTCAGCGTCTACTGCGCTGGGTAGTGGCACCGTTGCCAGTGGAAATACATCAACTGCACTGGGGTATCTAACGCAGGCTTCCGGAACATACAGCACTGCGTTTGGGTATCAATCGTTTGCTATTGGAACAAACAGTACAGCATTTGGAAGTGGTTGTATTGCATCCAATAGCAATGCCATCGCATTTGGAAATGCTTCGCAGGCAACCGGCATTACCTCTATCGCCGGCGGGTTCAATTCTATGACCACAGCAAACTTTTCAATTGCATTAGGGAGAAACAACAATGCAACAGGAACATATTCTCTTGTCATCGGCCAGGAATCAGATGCATCGGGTGAAAGTTCAATTGTCATTGGGAATTCTTGCAATGCCACAGCAACCAATGCAATGGCAATAGGACATTTAACCAATGCCACCAACAGCAATTCATTTGCGTTTGGTACCGCCACGCGGGCAAATGGTATTTCATCAACAGCAGGTGGAAGAAGCGGTGCAGCAAGGGGTATGGTAGCTACTTCTATAGGAGAAAATACCATTGCCAACGGATTCGGTTCTTTTGTAATAGGTCATTTTAATGATTCACTGGTGGCTCCACAAACAGCTTCTGTTTCAACCACGCCTTTGTTTATTGTTGGTAACGGCACCTCCAGCACCGCCAGGAGTAATGCCATGATGGTCCGTAAAGACGGATACGTTGGTATCGGCACCAATGTGCCAAACAATTTACTGGAGGTAAATGGAGCCATTGGCACTGCCATCATAACCACTGCAACAGACCTTGTTCTTACAGATGACCATCATACAGTTATAATACTTTCAACAGCTACTGCAGGTAATGGTGATATTACCCTGCCAAGTTATACCGTAGCTAAAAAGCGTGTGTACGTGATAGTGAATCAAACCGCTGTGGCAAAAAATATAAGCAGCGGATACCGTGATTTTAGTGGCACCAATATTACTACTATCCCTGCCAACAGCAGTATCACCCTTCAAAGTGAGCCAACCATTGCCTGGTTCAGAATACGGTAGTGAATTAATGGATACAGTGATAAAAGTAAAACTGAAAAACAAGCCGCATTCAGCGTTCTGCGGCTTTTGAAAACATTTATTATAAATAAACCCTGGAAGCGGCATTAAACAGGAGCCAGCTGGATAATTCATTCAATTGGCAGAAATGTTATATTTGTCAGCCCCTGCCCTTTCTGCATTACCAAAACTTTACTGGCCATGATGAAAAAAATATTTTCGTGCATTCTTTTTATGAACAGTTGGTTGGCCGGCATTGCACAACAGGGCGTGGGCATCAACAATGCCAGCATCGATGTCAGTGCGATGCTTGATGTAAAAGCAACAAACAAAGGGTTGCTGCCACCGAGGGTTGCTTTAACAAGCATTACCGATGCCACTACAATTAACTTACCCGCCGCAGGCCTGGTAGTGTATAATACTGCCACTGCCGGAACAGCACCTGATAATGTAACACCTGGTTATTATTTTTTTACAGGTGTAAACTGGCTGAGGATTGGAATAAAAGGAAATAATGCCGGTGAGATGCAATATTGGAATGGAAAGCAATGGTTGCTGTTGCCTGCAGGCTTACATAACCAGGAATTGTCTATTTGCAACGGCGTACCGAGATGGGGTAATTGTCCGGGTAGTTCCGCATTGCCAACGGTGGTATCCAGTGCCATTGCAAACGTGGAAGGGATCATTGCAACCTGCATCGGTGATGTAACTGCCTCTGGTGGCACTACTGTTTTAACAAGAGGTTTTTGTTACAGCAGGGTGGCCAATCCAACAATTACAGACAGCACTATCATAGATGACAGTGTTGGCACAGGTGTTTTTGTAAGCCAGACACTTTACCTGGCAGAACATACTACTTATCATGTAAGGGCTTTTGCAACCAATGCTACCGGTACTGCTTATGGCGCTGATCTGTTATTTACCACCGGCGAGGTAACACCGCCGGGGGTAGAAACTATTCAGCCATTTGGGATCGGTTCCACTACTGCTTATTCAGGCGTTTTCCTTATTGATAATGGAGGTGCTCCACTCATAGCTGCGGGAGTTGAATATGATTTTATTACGCCCCCAAACCGATTCTTTATTAATATACCCGGCACTTTTACCACCCTGGATAGTATGAGCCTTCAGTTAACAAATTTAACACCGAATACATTGTATTACGTAAGAGCGTACGGGGCTAATAATGGCTATACTAATTCTGTTAACGCAAACACCTACAGCTTCACTACTTTACCAGCAGGATATTTTGCTGGTACTTACCTGTTTGATCTACTCAAAACAAATTCGGGACTTACTGATCCAAGCCCTCCACCGGCAGTTACGGGGCTTGGGTTTAGTGCATGCAGTGCCATTGGGGCAGGTACACCTTTTTTGAATTCCACTACCAACGGCTCCTTTTCGCTTGCCGGCTGGACTACAGGGGCAGTTGATGGCTCCGATTTTTTTCCTGCTGCTGATACTGCCAGCAGGTACTTTCAATTTACCCTTACCCCCAACCCAGGAAGAAGCGTTACGATAAGCGCAGTCAAATTTAAATGGCAGCGTTCAGGTACAGGGCCAAGACAGGTTTTTGTGAGAAGCAGTATAGATAATTTTTCCAGTAATCTCCCTGCAAATATCAGCCCGCTTAACAATAATTTATCAACGGTTTCATTCAACAAAATTCAAATGAACGATACTGCAACTGAGGGACAGGATGGCAGTACGATTACACTTAGCGGAGCCAGTTATACAAACATTACAACACCTGTTACATTCCGTATTTATGGCATCAATGCTGAAAGCACCAATGGCATATTCAGCATTGACAATGTCGTTTTCAATGGTATCGTAAATTAAAAAACAATCCTGCCCGGAGTTATAAAATATCAAAACTATTCCGCATGAAAAAAATATTATTCGCTTTTTGTTCTCTCTTATTAACGGTCCTTTCAATTGCCCAAAATGCCGGCATTGGCACTAACACGCCCAACGCCAGTGCCGCACTGGATATTACAGCCACCAATAAAGGAATGCTTCCCCCAAGAGTGGCATTAACCGGCATTAACGATGTTAGTACCATCGTAACACCAGCAACTGGTTTACTGGTGTACAACACTGCCAGTGCCGGCAGCACTCCAAATAATGTAGTACCTGGATATTACTACTATACCGGGCAGGCGTGGTTAAGGCTGAGCCAGGCGGCCAATGCACCCGGCGACATGCAATACTGGAACGGCACACAGTGGGTGGTTCTGCCTGCAGGTGCAACAGGAAAAACGCTCACTTTTTGTGATGGTATACCTAAATGGGGCCCTTGTATTTCTGGGGCATTGGCAACCGTTAGTACCGGTTCTGTGTCTGCGGTTACCGGCACTACTGCAACGGGCGGAGGCAATGTAAGTGCAGACGGGGGTGTGAGTATTACTGCACGGGGTCTTTGTTACGATCTTAACCCCAATCCCACTATTGCTAATGCAGTGGTAACCTCAGCAGGTGAAACCGGCAGTTTTACTGCTGCCATGACGAATCTTGGACCTTTGTCTACTTATTATGTAAGAGCTTTTGCCACCAACAGCGCCGGAACCGCTTACGGCAATGAAGTTAGTTTTACAACCAATACCATAACCCCTCCCACTATCATCACTGCAGCTGCTGCCAGTATAAGTTCTACATCTGCTGTCTGCGGTGGTCAAATCACTAATGATGGTGGGGATCCAATGGCAACTCACGCCATTGTTTACAGTACCAATCCCAACCCCACAACAGCAGACAATTTTTTAGAAGCTTCCAGCAGAGGAACAGGCAGTTATACCATCCCTGTTACGGACCTTTTACCAAATACAACTTATTATGTAAAAGCTTATACAGGCAATTCATTTATTGGTTCAACCTATGGTAACGAGATAAGCTTTACTACTTTGGCTGAAGGTTTTTTTGCAGCCACCTATAATTTTGACTCTGTGAAAACAACATCCGGTCTTATTGACCCAACTCCATTACCTTTTGTCAGCGGCATCAGCTTCGGCGCTTTTTCAGGTGTGGGAGCCGGGGCGCCTTCATTGAATTCTACAGCTGCATTCCGCTTTTCACTTACTAACTGGACCCTTGGTGCAACTTCCGGATCCAATATATTCACGTCGGCAGAAGACAGTACAGGAAAGTATTTTGAAGTAACCATTACCCCGGAGCAGGGAAATACGATAGACCTTTATTCGCTCAGTTTCCGTTTGCAGCGTTCTTCTACAGGAATACGACAGGCATTTGTACGGAGCAGTATTGATGGCTTTGGCAGTAACCTTGTGGCCAGTATTAATCCTGCCAATGCTGCTTTATCATTAGCAGCCACCAATAAATTCCAGGTTACCGATAATACCAATTTACAGGACGGATGTACGGTAACATTAGGAAGCGCCGCCTTTACAGGAATCAGCAGTCCTGTTACCTTCCGCTTTTATGGTATTAATGCAGAAGCACCAGGCGGTACATTCAGCATAGACAATGTGGTGTTTAGCGGACAGTTGTATTAAGACAGTTTATGTATTGCTATTTTAATTATTTGCGCCTCGCCTGTTAATAAAAAGTCACAACGGTGGTCATCGGGAGACAGCCTGGAGCATTAATGATATACCAACGAAGGCGGGCATTGTATATTCTTAAAGCGTTTTCCTGGAATAAAGTATGGCACGCTTACGTTCCGGCGGGGTTTCCATAGCTTGCTCATAAAACTAAAGACTTTTATATGGAACCCCGACGCCGAAAGCCCTTACAAATAAAAGCGGCCACACTTATCGACCCCGTTGGAACCCTGTAAATCAAAATGCTTTTCTACGGCGGGGTTTCGCCACTAACAGTATATTCAATTTGTTATTCTCAAAGGCGAAAACCACCGCCGGGACAGAGGCTTATATGTACCGCTTCGAAAAAAGATAAATAATGGTATGTTATAGAAGTCCCTACTTCCCAGCGGGTTTCCATAGCTTGCTCATAAAAACGAAAAACTTTTACATGGAACCCCGACGCCAGAAGTACTTACAAATTAAAGCGGCCACTCTCACAAATACCGTTGGAACCCTGTAAATCAAAATTCTTTCTACGTCGGGGTTTCACCACTTACAGTATATCCAATTTGTTATTCTCAAAGGCGAAAACCACCGCCGGGACAGAGTTCTATATGTAACGCTTCGAAAAAGGATAAACAATGGTTCGCCGTACAAGTGAGTGACCTGCTTCCGCCATAGCTCCATCGAAGGCAAGCACAACGATGCTGCTATTTTTATAAAAGCTGGTAGCAAAAGCCTACAGCCGGCTTTTCAAATCCAACCCATGTTCTTCAGCAGTTTTTTGTGCAATCTCATACCCAGCATCCGCATGCCGTATCACCCCCATCCCCGGATCATTCCGCAACACCCTTTTCAATCTTTCCTCCGCATCGGCTGTGCCATCGGCCACGATCACCATACCGGCATGAATGGAATACCCCATACCCACGCCGCCGCCATGATGCAGTGACACCCAGGAAGCCCCGCCAGCAGTATTGACCAATGCATTTAAGATGGGCCAGTAAGCTACTGCATCGCTGCAGTCGAGCATGGCTTCTGTTTCACGGTTGGGAGAGGCAACAGAGCCCGTATCTAAATGATCACGACCGATCACGATGGGTGCTTTTACTTTTCCGGTGCGTACGAGTTCGTTAAAAGCCAAACCCGCTTTTTCTCTTTCGCCCTGGCCCAACCAGCAGATGCGTGCAGGCAATCCCTGGAAAGCAATTTTTTCCTTGGCCATTTTCATCCAGCGGAGCATGCCTTTGTTTTGAGGGAATAGATGAGTGATCACTTCATCCGTAACAGCAATGTCTGCCGGGTCGCCGCTCAGGGCTGCCCAGCGGAATGGGCCTTTGCCTTCGCAGAATAATGGACGAATATAAGCGGGCACAAAGCCGGGAAAAATACCCCCTCCTCCTCCGTTAGCTAACGGAGGAACTTGTGAGAGATCAATATTTTTAGCCTCGTACTCAAATGCACGGGCACGTATGTTGTTGCCGTAATCAAATGTGACTGCACCTTTGTCTCTCAATTCAATCATCAACTTTACATGCAGGTACATGCTTTCATAACTCAGCTGTAAGTATTGTTCCTTGTTTTGTTCTCTTAATACATTGGCCTGTTCGTTTGTGAGGTTATGCGGTATATATCCGATCAGGGGATCGTGGGCACTTGTCTGGTCGGTAAGTGTATCGGGGATAATATTGCGTTCGAGTAAGCGTTGCAGTAAGCTAACGGCATTGCATAGCACCCCAATGCTGATGCATTTGCCTTCGGCTTTGTACTTCAATGCGGCATCAATGGCTTCATCAATGTCCGTATATTTTTCATCGAGGTATTTTGTTTCCAGGCGTTTGTCAATCCTCCATTCTTCCACTTCAGCGATCAATGCCACGCCTTCGTTCATGGTGATGGCAAGTGGTTGGGCGCCACCCATTCCACCCAGACCGGCAGTTACATTCAATGTGCCTTTCAATGTACCCCCAAAATGTTTATCTGCAGCAGCGGCATAGGTTTCATACGTGCCTTGTACAATTCCCTGCGAACCGATGTAGATCCAGCTGCCGGCGGTCATTTGTCCGTACATCATCAGGCCCTTCTTTTCCAGTTCTTCAAAATGCTGCCAGTTGGCCCAGTTGGGTACCAGTTGAGAATTGCTGATCAACACCCGGGGCGCATCTTTATGTGTTTTAAGAATGCCTACCGGCTTGCCGCTTTGTATCAACAGGCTTTCATCGTTCTCTAATATTTTTAATGCAGCGATGATATTATCCAATGCTTCAAAATTCCTGGCAGCTTTGCCACGACCGCCGTACACGATCAGATCATCGGGACGTTCGGCTACTTCGGGATCGAGGTTGTTGAGGAGCATGCGGAGGGCGGCTTCCTGGATCCAGCCTTTGCAGGTTCTTACACTGCCCGTGGGGGTTTTGTATTTGATAGGGTCGTATTTTTTTGCAGTGGTTGTCATGTTTTTTGGTTTTACAGCTCTTTTAAATTAACTGGTTTCACCTCCACTGCCGGTGGGGCAGCGTAACCGGAACGCCGCTACTTTTGCTTTTTTGAAAAAATAAGCTTCGCATTTTTTCAATCCTCACTTCGTTCGGACCAAAGCAAAAGAGGCGGCTAACCCGGTTACTCGTGGAAACTAAGACCGTTCATCGAGCGATTTCTGTTTTAGCAACTTGTATGCAAATGTAAGTGTTTGGAGGTAGGGTTAAAAGTGCTGCGATGCTTAAAAAATAAGAAAGGAAACAAAAGTTATTCTGGTCTATTTCACGGAACTGAATTTGAGTTCACAATAGTGCAGAGTTGCATCAAGGTACCATCCCGAAATCGGGCTGTAGTCCTTGCCTACCGGCAGGCAGGGATTCCGGGCGGCTTTGGCGCCTGTCCCGATGTCAATCGGGAGTTACTTTTTTTCCGCAAAAAAAGTAACAAGAAAAGCTACTACAAACCAAATGATACTAGAACGATAAAACCCATATCTTAGCCGCCCTAAAAGAGATATTATGAGTGTACACATCAGCGCCAAACCGGGAGAAATTGCTAAAGTAGTTTTGCTGCCCGGTGATCCATTAAGGGCCAAATACGTGGCAGATAATTTTTTACAGGAGGTGAAACTGGTGAGCAGCACCCGGAATATTTATTATTTCACCGGCACTTATAAAGGAAAAACCATTACCGTTGGCGCCAGTGGTATGGGCTGTCCTTCTATTGGCATTTATAGTTATGAACTCTATACCGAATACAACGTTGACTGCATCATGCGTATCGGAACCTGTGGTGCATATTCCACTGATCTTAAATTATTTGATCTGATCAATGTGGATGTGGCCGCCAGTGAAAGCACTTTCGCTAAATATGCCTGGGGCATTGAAGGCCCGGCGATCCCCCACCAGGGAAATGCTTTTGACATTATCAAACAGACCGCTGTTGAAAAAGGGCTGACCATAAAAAATGAAAACATACACAGCAGCGATATCTTTTACCGTGCAGCACCCGGCACACCCGAAGTGGCTAAAGAACACCATTGTAATGCGGTAGAGATGGAAGCCTTTTCTTTGTTTGCCAATGCCAAACACCTGGGAAAGAACGCCGCAACCCTGCTCACGGTGAGTGATATTATCCCTACGCATGAATTCATCAGCGCCGACCAGCGGGAAAAAGCCCTGCTGCCCATGATGGAACTGGCCCTGGATAGTGCTATCAAAATTGCCTGAACATAATGTTATAAATTGACATCGGAAAGCGCTTCATGTATCTGAAGCGCTTTTTTCTTGCCTTGGTTATACAGGAGATTTTATAAAATTTAATGACTAAGGTCACCCTTTAGGGGCGGAGGGGTTTACCTTTGCTTCATGACTACACTTTCCGTAAACATCAACAAAATTGCCACCCTGCGCAACAGCCGGGGCGGCAATAATCCAGACCTGGTAAAAACAGCGCTGGATATTGAGCGCTTTGGTGCAGATGGCATCACGGTGCACCCAAGGCCGGATGAAAGGCATATCCGTTACCGTGATGTACAGGAATTAAAAAAAGTGATATCAACAGAACTCAATATCGAAGGCAACTGTACGGAAGAAAAATTTGTGCAACTGGTGATGGAAACAAAACCTGCGCAGGTTACCCTGGTGCCGGATGCGTTGGGTCAGATAACCAGTAACCATGGCTGGAATACAGTGGAGCAGAAAGATTATTTGACCGGGATGATTGCCCTATTTAAAAATGCAGGTATCCGTACTTCTGTTTTTGTAGACCCTGTGATCGAAATGGTGGAAGGTGCTGCAGCTGCCGGCACCGACCGTATAGAACTGTACACAGAAGAATATGCGAGGGAATATGCTACGGGAAACAAAGATGCTGTACAGATGTATGTAGCTGCTGCACATAAAGCAAATGAATTAAAACTCGGCATCAATGCAGGGCACGACCTGGATCTGCACAACCTGAAATATTTTGCAGAGGAAGTGCCGGGTTTGCTGGAAGTATCCATCGGGCATGCATTGATATGTGATGCATTGTATTATGGGTTAGAGAATACGGTACAGTTGTATAAAAGGCAATTGAAGTGATGGATAGAAACCCGGATCGGGCGGATAAAACGGATCCGTGCGGATTTTTTTGTTTGATCCGTTTCATCGTTTTCAACAGCGTTTCAATAAAAAACCTGCAATATGAAAAGAGGAATAAAAATTTTATTGTTCTGTGTTAGTTCCCTTACGCTTATCAGCTGGGACAGGGCGAGTAAAGAACTGGCGAAGGAACATTTAAAAGATAAAGCACCGCTTACTTATCTCCACGATACCGTGCGGCTGCAGTACGTGGAAAACACTGGTGCTGCCCTAAGCATGGGAGATAGTTTACCCAAGGCGGTAAGTTTTTGGCTGTTGAGTATGATGCCGTTGGCACTGCTCTTATTCATGGCCGGCTATGCAATCAAACGGTCAGCACAAATGAGCAATATCAAACTGGCATCATTCAACCTGATGGTAGCGGGCGGACTTGGGAATATCTACGACCGCATCGTATATGACCGGCATGTGACCGACTTTATGAATATTGGTATTGGCGATATCAGAACAGGAATTTTCAACTTTGCAGATGTATGCATTACAGCGGGTGCCATCCTTATGCTGGTGGGCGGCTGGAAAGTTAAAAATACTATGGTGCAGTCTTCTTAATAATTTGCTGCGAATAATAATTGGCTGCCAGGGCTTTGCCTGCTTCTTTATTAAAATCCTTCTTACGGGAAAAGATATCCCAAAACCAATACCGCTGCACTATTAACAGGTCAACCTTGATGGCGGTGGTGTCAGATTGTACGATTTCTTCAAAAGAATAAGTCCGGTTATCCGGCAAAGACATAGGGAATTGCCCCAAAAACAAAGCCCATATTGCAAAGCCGTTACCACAAGCAATGCGTTCTTCCATCCGGTGCAGTTTAATTCTTGATGTGCAGGTACTGTCATCTGTGATATTGTAAATACCAGACCCTTTAAGAATGGACAATTCTCTTTTCAACCGTGGATTGTCAATATACACCGTTTTGGTGGCTGCCGGCACTTTAAAATCCCGGTACTGTTTAGGAAATACCCGGTAAGAAAAACAGCCTGGTGTCACCAGGGCAAGCATCAAAACAAGCGGTAGATATTTGATTTTCATGCAGTAGCCTTTGTACAAATCTCTGCCAATTTATTTAAATACATCAACAGCCGATTGCAGCAATATTGATAACTGACCAATAGCAATGGCAGCAGATTCAATTTGTTCCTGTGCCTCTTTCCAGTTGCGTTGTTCTATCGCTTCCCTTACACCCGGCAAGGTTTTTACGCCATAGCCGGTATAAAATCCGGGAGCGTATATACTATGCCGGTACCAATTACGTCGGGGCAGGCCGGTGTTGAGCAAAGATTGTTCGGCATGAAACAATTTCTGATTAAAAGCAATGGATTTTTCTGCGCTTGCACCATTTGAATTTATGGCATGTAAAACAACAGTCACTTTTTCCAAACCAGACAGGGCATTTTGCAACGAAGAGAAATTAAGATAAGGCACATCCGCTTTGATAGCAGGAGTCAGCAATGGCTCTGTGATATTATTGGCAGTCACAAAGTGATTCCCCTTTACAGCTTCATTTTCAGTTGCAGTGCTTTCTCTCATTTCATCCGTTAGGGCCATCACTTCTGTAACATACCGGCTGATGGTTTTGTGCAGTGAACGAAAATCAAAGGGCAGTACTTCTGCATTGGCAAAACGGAGTGATGTGTGGCCACAAACTTTTGCCAATGCCACACCATATTCAAATGTGGGATCTTTAAACCGCCGGTACATATCATAACTGTCGTAGATAGAATGATATTCTCCGCCTTCATCTTCCCCGCCAAAAGCAATATTCATACTGCTGATACCGAGGTGCTGAAAAAAAGGCGAGTAATCCGAACCGGAGCCCAGCGCATAGAGATCAAAGTTTTGCTTTGCAAGATTTTCCTTCCTTGCCTTTGCATTGCCTGCATTGATGATATCCCTTGATATTTTTCTTTGAAATACCGTAACCCCTGTTTGCGGGTCCGTTACTGATTGAGCAATTTCAGTAAAAGCAGGTTCCAGGGCATGCGAACCGCCTGCAGATAAAAAGCCCCGGCCATTGCCATCGGTATTGATATAGATAACGGCTTTCTGCTGCAGTTCTGCAGCATGCTGTTCCACCCATTCGGTAGAACCGAGCAAACCTTCCTCTTCCCCACCCCAGGCGCAATAGATCATGGTACGTTTTGGCTGATAACCTTTCTTCGTCATTTCACCCACAGCCCTTGCTTATTCCATCAAGGCAGCCAAACCACTAACAGGGTCGGCTGCCCCGTTTACCCAGGCATCATGATGATTGCCACGGATCACCCACTCATCTGGAAAAACGGAACCTTTAATTTGGGCAATGATATTTTTCACTGGCACGATCTTCCAGTCGAAGACCAGTTTTAAATGCACTTTGTTTTTAGAAGGCCCCACATGATAGGTAATGGGCAATGCTCCTCTCCAGCTTTCAGGTACTACCTGGCCTTCTAAACTTTCCAGCAATGGTTTAGCATCGGCCCATGCAATGGGCAGTACCGGTATCTTTAACAGGCTGGGGGCATCTTTTCTATCCAGGCGTGCAGCTTCTTTCGTGGAGGCGGTACCGGGAGTCAACGGATCCCCGGGATACACGGGCATGTCCAGCACAGAGCCACGCTGTACACCATGAGCGGGTTTGGCAGCACCTTTTGGATATTCATCTCCCTGGTAAAACCCATCTTCTTTGGGATCGTTGTAAATGATGCAGCCAATAGCACCATGTTCCTGTGCTACTTTTGGCTTGATACCCCGCCAGCTGCGGCCATATTTTGCAATCACGATCTTTCCTTTTACACTCACGCCCATTCTTTCCAGCAATTCATAATCGGCAGGCACACCATAGTTGACGAATACCAACTCTGCTGTAACATCACCATCGGCACTGTAGCAGTTGTAAGAAGGTAACTGTCCCGACTGCCCTGACGTGGCATCTTCTTTTAAGGCTGGTTCCTTTAAGGCAGCTGTAAAATTTTTGGAACCGTTCATCTCAAGCAGCCTCGTTACCGGTGTGGGAAATAATACATGAAATGTTTCGATGCTGGTTTCAAAACCCCAGCTTTTAAATTTATCTGCAATGTACTGCACATTGGCGTCATCGCCGGGAGAGGCCAAATGATGCGGTTGTGCCGAAAGATCCTTTATTAACTGGTCAATATTTTTTGCCTGCAGCAGTTCGTCAAATTGTTTTTCGGCTTGCAGTTGAGCAGCAGCAGTTGTACGAAAACCAGCAACGCTCTTTGTCTGTGCCATAGACATGGGCAGGAAAATAACAACCGATAAAATGGAAAACAGCATTTTTTTCATCGTACTACAATTTATGAAGCGGTGAAATCCAAATGTAAAGAAATGAGCAGAAAGTATTTTCTTTACTTCATGAATGGGGAAACAAATGTACAACTGCTGATAAAAAACATGCAGCCTGAACTTCAGGCAGGAGCATATGTTTTTGCCCAGGTGGATGATCTTTCAATGATTGACATCCATCGGGTCATTGGCCTGTTTAAAGAAAAAGAGGCTTATACGGTAATTGTTGAGAAACATATTGCGGACGAATGGAAACTGTCTTACCAATATGAAGCAGCATGGATCATATTGACTGTGCATTCCTCATTAGAGGCAGTAGGACTGACAGCCGCTTTTTCAAATGCATTGTCCAATGCAGGCATCAGTTGCAATGTGGTGGCAGCATTTTACCACGACCATGTATTTGTGGACGTAAAAGATGCAGCCAAAGCAATGGAAGTGCTGCTTAACATGGCTGAATAAAGACCTGGTGCACAAGTGTGCGACGCCACTGAAGCAGAACAATGCTGAACTGCCGGCTACAAAAAAATTATTTCAGTAACTGTTCCAGTTTTCTATCCAGCGCTGGTCCACGAAGATTTTTTGCAATGATCTTTCCATCCGGGCCGATCAAAAAGTTTTGTGGAATACTGGTGACTTTAAATTGTGCCGCCACTTCGTTTCCCCAGCCTTTGAGATCACTCACGTGCGGCCAGGTAAGGTTGTCCATTTTGATGGCATCTATCCAGGCTGGTTTGGCTTTGTCAAGTGAAACACCCAATACGGTGAAGTTTTTGTTTTTATACTTTTGATAGCTGGCCACTACGTTGGGATTTTCCATACGGCAAGGCCTGCACCAGCTTGCCCAAAAATCAACCAGCACATATTTACCACGCAAGGAAGAAAGTGACACCGGGTTGCCTGTTGTATCAGGCTGAGAAAAATCGGCCATCACGGTACCTACTGCGTTGATCTTTTGTTCGGATAATTGTTGGGTTACATAATTGCCCAAATCGCTGCTGCGTACATCGGCTGACAATGTATTAAATAGCTGGTCGGCCTTCATGATGTCATCATTCAACTGCATGTAACGGATCACTGCCAGGGGAGTGATATAAGATGCGGTATTTTGCTGAATGAAATTCTCCAGTGTTTGTTTGGCTGCAGCCTTACCATTTTCATCTGCAGGCGCATTTTCTGAAAAATAGGGTTGGTAAGGTGCCAGTAAATTGTTAAGTTTATAAAAATCGCTGTTGGAAGCTGAACCGCTCACAACCGCTTTGTCAAATGCTTCCTTTGAACCAGCCACTTTTACATCACTGTTATCGAGAAATAAAGTGAGATAGGGTGGTTTGTTATCAACTATAATAATTTTAAACGCTGGCTTATCCAGTTTACCTTTAAAAGAAAATTTATTCTGGTAGATGCCGCTTTGTTGCTCAGGCTGACCGGTAGTACCGTTAAGCAAAGCTATTTTAGTACCGTCTGCAAAACCTGAAACTTCTCCGTTGATCAGGTATCCATCGCCTTTCTCAGCAACCGGCGCCACTGTAGAGGTTTTCGTTTTTGACTTTACAGGTGCCTTTTTCTGAGCAAATACAAGGAAAGGAAATAATAGTCCGAATAGTAGTACTTTCTTCATCACTGAGTTTTAATGCTGCAATTTAGCCATTTTGAAAATAATGGCTTAACCGGTAATGGAATTTAGGAATTCTTTAGTGGTGGCGGTTACATCCGTGCTATGCTCCAGCGCTTTTACAAAGGCGCTGCCAATGATGGCACCATTGGTATGCTGGCAGGCCGCTGTAAATGTAGGCCGGTCTTTGATGCCAAACCCGACTAATATGGGATTGATAAGGTTCATATCCTGGAGCCGTTTGAAATATCCTTGCTGGTCGGGTATCGCTTTGTTATTTCCAGTGGTGGAGGAAGAGGAAACGGCATAGATAAAGCCGCTGCTTAAGCTATCGATCTGCCTGATCCTTTCTTCACTTGTTTCTGGTGTGATGAGGAAAATAAAATCGAGCTGGTATTTTTTAATAACGGCGCTGTATTCCGTTTCAAATTCATATTGAGGAAGATCGGGCAATATCAATCCATCCACACCCGCAGCGGCGGCATCGGCACAAAATTTTTCAAAGCCATATTGGAGTACGGGGTTCATATAGCCCATTAGGATTACAGGCAATGAAAGGTGAGTTCTGCAATCTTTTAACTGAGCAAAAAGGCTGGCGATGGTGATCCCATTTGCCAGGGCCTGCATATTACTTTGTTGTATCACGGGGCCATCTGCCAGCGGGTCGCTGTAGGGCATGCCCAATTCAATGATATCAGCACCATTGGCCTGCAACGCCTTCATTACGGGAATAGTGGAATCCAATTGCGGATAACCTGCGGTGCAATACACGTTGAGGATATGGTTGGTTTTGGATTGGAAGAGTTGTTGGAGGCGGCTCATATTTTAGGGGTTGGGTTTATTTGTTTTTTGCTGGCATTCTGATCTTTCACCTCAACCCAACCCCTCTCCTTGAGGAGAGGGGAGTGTAAAGACCATAACTATTTATACTTCTGTTCATTTTTTTAAGAGTGGGTGTTATTTGGTTTTAACCAGCTTTCTATTTTACTAATTACTGATAATGGGTTTGCTTTTATTTGTTCGTTTGTAAAACGAAATACTGCAATGCCTGATTCCTGTAGCCTTGCTGTCCTGGCATTGTCATATTGCACTACATCCGGTTCGTTGTGAATACCTCCATCTGCTTCTATCGCCAACTTTACTTCATGACAATAAAAATCCAGCACATAGTTTTCAAATGGATGTTGCCTGCGGAATTTGATACCAGCCACTTTTCTATTTCTCAACAGTTGCCATAACAATTCTTCTGCTTCCGTTTGTTGCTTTCTCAACACCCTCGCAATTTCATACGTGGATGGATTGGCATGGTGGTGAAGGTTATTGTTGTGGTCGGGCATGACTGGTTATTTTACTTTCCAATTTAGTTTTTCTTCCATTTTCATTTTTCTCCTCACCCTCGTTACCTCTTCTTGCTTACCTGTAAGCAGGCTTTAAGAGAGGGGCCTGGTATCATTTCTCTATTCTGCATTGGCAATGACGCTTTTTGCATTTTTTGATTCTCCAACATTTATGTGCAGTCACTCTTACAAAACTAAACAAGCTATAAATTTTCAGAGTCTTACGAGCCCCTCTCCTCAAGGAGAGGGGTTGGGGTGAGGTAACAAAATGAGATCTTAAAACACCTCAAGACTTTTGCCCACTTTACAACCTTGCATTAAAGCGTTGTAATTAAATGAACTTCGTCACATCCTCACTTCTCCACATGCCGTATCGGAATCGCCTCTTTTCCATCCAGTACAATAAAATTATACACAGGAAAAGCATCTATATCCAATGTAATAGTAAAAGCATTTTTGGGGCCATCTGTTTTTGGAAAAGATACCACGAGGCTGTCTCCCACTCTATCAACTGCATATTTCGTACCATCAAAATTGGCATCCAGGCAACTTTCAAAAACATACCTTTCGCCTGCAATATTGCTGAGCATGCTGCCGGCTTTTTCACCGGCACTGCAATCGCCCATTTTTACAAAGGTCAGCTTGTGATTGATAAAAGCCTCGTTGTTGTTGCAGGAGCAAACAACCGCAACTAAAAGAAATAAAGTGATGTATTTCATATGTTTCCTTTTGGGGATTTATGCCAGGGAATTCGCTGATGCCATTAGTTTGAGATCAACATTTGCCACGGCTCATGTTATGTTATAAATATTTCATGTACGTAGCCAGATCTTTGTCCCCTCTGCCGCTCAAACAAATCACTACCACATCGTCTTTATCCAACTTCATTTTATTGAGTACAGAAAAAGCATGGGCTGTTTCCAATGCAGGAATGATGCCTTCCATTTTGCTCACTTCAAAAGCAGCCTGTAACGCTTCTTCATCTGTAGCACTCATAAAGGTACCCCTGCCACTCTTGTACAAATGGGCATGCAAGGGTCCAATACCGGGATAGTCCAATCCGGCTGAAATGCTGTGCGGTTCTACTACCTGGCCATCTGCCGTTTGCATCAATAAACTTTTACTGCCATGCAAAATACCCGGCGTGCCTAATTGGGTTGTAGCTGCACTCTTGCCACTGTTGATACCACAACCTGCTGCTTCCACCGCCACTAACTTAACGGATTCATTGTTTAAGAAATGATAAAATGCGCCGGCTGCATTGCTGCCACCACCCACACAGGCAATTACATGCGTAGGTAATTCGCTGCCTGTTTTTTCAACCAGTTGCTTTTTTATTTCTTCACTGATGATGCTTTGAAACCGGGCCACCATATCGGGATACGGATGCGGCCCCACTACGCTGCCGATAATATAATGGGTATCCACCGGGTGATTGATCCAGTCCCGGATTGCTTCGTTGGTGGCATCTTTTAATGTTTTGCTGCCGCTGGTGGCTGGTATCACGGTTGCACCCAGCATTTTCATCCTGGCCACATTGGGTGCCTGGCGTTCAATATCTTTTTCACCCATGTACACAATGCATTCCATGCCTTTTAATGCACACACTGTTGCAGTAGCCACCCCATGCTGACCGGCACCTGTTTCTGCAATGATCCTTTTTTTACCCAGGCGCTGCGCCAATAATATTTGTCCTACGGTATTGTTGATCTTATGTGCACCGGTATGACAGAGGTCTTCTCTTTTTAAATAAATATTGGTGTTGAATTTTTCACTGAGTCTTGCTGCAAAGAACAAGGGTGTTGGCCTGCCTACATAATCTGTCAATAACTGTTCAAACGCTTTTTTGAAAGAAGGCTCGTTCATTATTTTTAGATAATGCTCCTGTAATTCTTTCACATTGGGGTACAGCATTTCGGGAATGTAGGCACCACCGAAGGCTCCGTAGTAGCCTTGTTCGTTGACGGTGAAATTATTTTCTTTGGTTGCCATCATTTGTATTTCTATTTAGCATCGTTGTGTCACTCACTTGAGCCGCATTCCTTTATGCATCCATCCTTTTCTGATGGTACAATCAATTTCAATGTCCGCCTTTTGGCGCATCCCCGTTGAACCCGCTTTGCGGATTGCGGCGGGTTTCACCCGCCGCAATCCAATATTCCGTCCCTGCGGGACTAACTGCAAATTCAAAACATTTTCGATTATCCAGAGGCAAAATCTCTGCTACTCAGCATGCTCCAAACACATTGAACTCTTTCAAGTTCCCTTCCAACCAGTTGGGGGCGGAGGGGGTATAACCAACTCCAAAAACTTCAGATCCAGCCATCTTCCAAACTTCCACCCCACTTCCTTAAAATGCGCTACTTCTTCAAAACCAAATTTTTTGTGCAGGGCAATACTGATCTCATTCTCTGCATCGATGCCTGCTACAATAGCATGAATGCCCAACTGTCTGGCTGCTTCAATCAACGGCGGCAATAATAATTTGGCAACACCTTTACCCCTGCTGTCTGCAGCCACATACACAGAATTCTCTACCGTTTTGCTATAGCCAGGCCAGGGACGAAAGGAGCCAAACGTACTAAAACCCAAAATCCTCCCAGCTTCCTCCGCCACAAAAATGGGAAATCCCTGCTGCTGTCTTTGTTCAAACCAATCTTTACGCATTTGTAACGTATGTGGTTCGTAGTGCCAGACAGCCGTGGTGTTTACAATAATGTCATTGTATATTTCCAGCATCGCTGGCAGGTCTTCTTCTGTTGCAGTTCTTACTACCATTGTTTAATTGTTGAATACGGCTGTTTTGTACAAGAGAGATTACGATTCCTTTTTACAAAAAAGGAATCGTAACAAACAAATCTTGCCAATGAATCTGATCCATGTATTGTAGCCTGGCCCAAAAAATCACCATCCCAATGCCTTCTTCAATGTTAATATCAAACCCATGTCTTTGATACCCGGTTCTTTTTCAAAATGGCTGTTGATGTTGATACCATAAAAATCAGGATGCTTTATTTTCCTGATGGCCGCTGCATCGTCCACCGATATTTCTCCACCCACAAAAAATGGCTTTTCAATTTTTGCTTGCGACAATATTTTCCAGTCGAATTTTTTGCCCTCGCTGTAAAATAAGTAATAGTCACACACTTCATCATATTCGGCGATCATTTCATCAATATCCACTTTTCCATCCACTTTAAAAGCCTTTATCACTTCCACTTCTTCAGAAAGATCGGCACATACTTCTGTATTTTCATTACCGTTCAGCTGTATCACATCAAGACCATACGCATCAATTGCGTCCAGCATGTCGATCATTTCAGCATCCTTAAAGATGCCGGTTTTCTTAGTATCAAAATCAGATTCTTTTAAGTCTTCTGCCGGGATCTTATCACCCAGGAAACGAATGGAATCATTTTGAAAATCGAGTCCTGCAAAATCAATGTTCAAACCATCTAACTGCTGCAGTTGTTTTAACTGTGTAATGCCACAAACTTTAATATTCATAATTGTTTTTTATTGTAACGCCTGTATAAATGTTTTTACTTTTTCTAAATCCTTGTGACCAGGACTTATTTCAAACCTGCTGTTGATATCCACTGCGAACAAAGCTTTTGCCTCGGGCTGTGCTGCAAAATCCTTTAACTTTTGTGCGTCTTCCGGTTCAATCCCGCCGCTTAAAAAATAGGGTTTGCCAACCTGCACATTCTTTAATTTATCCCAGTTGAATTTTTTTCCTGTACCGCCATAGCCTGCTCCTTCTGTGTCAAACAAAAACATATCGCATACATTCATGTATTCCTGAATCCGCCATTGCAGGTTGTCACTCTCACTCACCCGGAATGCCTTGACCACTGAAATATAATCCGCTATTTTCTCACAATACCTGGCACTTTCATCTCCGTGTAATTGTACCATGTGCAGCCTGCATTCATCCACCATGTGCAACACTTCTTCTATCGTGGCATTTACAAACACCCCCACTTTATTTACATTGCCGGCCTTTTTTATCTGGCTGGTGGTCATGTGCCGCAAGGCATACCGTGGTGATCTGGGATAATAAATCAGGCCGGCAAAAGTGGCACCGATGCCGTTGAGTTGCTGCAACTGGTCTTCTTCGGTGATACCGCAAACTTTTACTCTCATGAAACTTTTGCTTTTAATTGTTTTACAAAGGCAGCAAAAGCAATCGTTGGGTCAGGTTGTTTCATAAAGTTTTCTCCAATTAAAAAACCTTTGAAGCCTGCATTTTTAAAAATACAAATTGTTTCCACATCATGGATACCACTCTCCGCAATTTTTATTTTATTGGCCGGTATTTTTTTACTTAGTTCAATTGACCGGTTGATATCTACTGTAAAAGTCTTAAGATCACGGTTATTAACACCCACTATTTCTGTGTCATCGCAAATGTGCTGCAGCTCTTCCTCGTTGTGAATTTCAAGCAATACTTCAAGTGCCAGTGTTTTTGCATAGGCTGCCAGTACTTTCACCCTTTCCGGCGACAAACAGGCAGCGATCAATAAGATCACATCTGCTCCAATGGCTTTTGCCTCCAGAACCTGGTACTCATCAATGATAAACTCCTTTCTTAAAATTGGAATCTCATTCACCCTGGCTTTTTGTACATCTTCATTAGAGCCGCCAAAGAATCTTTCATCTGTGAGCACTGAGAGGCAGCTGGCTCCATTTTCCGTATAGGCCCTGGTAACTTCCACCACATCTGCTGTACCATTGATCATACCTTTTGAAGGCGACTGCCGTTTGAATTCTGCAATGATACCCGTTTTGGATTCATTCAGCAAAAATTGCTTTAAGGAAAACGTTTGGCGGCTGAAACCGGGTAGTTGTTTTAATAATGATTCTGGCTGTTGTTGTTTTGCCACAGCCACTTCCGCTTTTTTATGTTCAATTATTGTATCAAGAATATTCATGGTTTTTAAACTCTTTTAAATCAACCTTTACTTCAATAAGGCCAGGGCAATTAAGCTGTTACTTTTTGCAAACATTCATATGCTCTTCCACTTTCCAGACTCTGCACCGCCAGCTGGTAACAATCCTCATAACTGTTGTATTGGCCGGTACATTCTAATGCCATTGCCGCATTGGCCAGCACCACAGCATTCTGTGCCCAGGTTCCCTGCCCTTTCAATATGCTGATAAAAATTTTTGCTGCTTCTTCCACACTTTGGCCACCGTAAATATCCCTGGCATTCACCATGCGCTTACCCAATACTTCTGCACTGAGTATTTGTTCTCCTTTATTTGTGATCACTTTTGTATCACCCGTCAAAGAAATTTCATCGTACCCGTCCAGGCTGTGAATGATGGTGAAATTTTTATCTGTTTGTTGCAACAGGTAATTGTATATCCTGGCCATTTCTAAACTATACACCCCTACCAGCTGGTGTTTTGGAAAAGCCGGGTTCACCATTGGGCCCAGCATATTAAAAAAAGTACGAACGCCTAAATTTTTCCTGATCGGCCCCACTGCTTTTAGTGCAGGATGAAATAAAGGGGCATGTAAAAAACAAATGCCGGCTGTTTCTATTTCCTGTTGTAATGCAGCGCTGCTATTTTTAAACTTGTACCCTAACTGCTCCATCACATTACTGCTGCCACTGATGGAAGAGGCTCCATAGTTACCATGCTTTGACACTTTGTTTCCTGTACCAGCAACGATAAAGCAACTCAAGGTTGAAATATTAAAAGTATCTTTTCCATCTCCACCTGTGCCGACAATGTCGATTGTTTCATGACCATTCAGCTCCACTCTTATACAAAGCTCCAGCAAGGCATCCCTGAATCCCTCCAGTTCTTCAATGGTAATGCTGCGCATGAGATATACTGTGATGAAGGATGCGATCTCACTTTCATTGTACATCCCTTTGGAAATAGCAAGCAAAACTTCTTTGGCCTGTGCAGCAGAAAGTGTTTTGTGTTCAAATAAGTAATTCAATATCTTTTTCATACCCCTGTCTCCGTTAGCCAACGGAGAATGTAGATTTATAGTTTATAATTTTATTTCGTCCACTTTCCTGTCACAACTACTGCCTGATACCGAATACACCAAAGTCCGCTGCAATGATCCCGATTTTTATCGGGAGGGGACTTAGCGGTGTAGCCTACTTCCCTAACCAATTCCGCATCATCCGCTCACCATCCGGCGTTAATACACTCTCCGGGTGAAACTGCACCCCCTGCACATCATATTTTGTATGCTGCATGGCCATAATAAAACCATTTTGATCTTCAGCGGTAACTTCCAGCTCGTCCACAGGAAAATTTTCTTTTGATACGATCCAGCTATGGTAACGGCCTACTTCAATTGTTTCCGGTAAATGCTTAAATACTGAATTCCCTGGGTGAGCCGCCCTTAATGTGTTACCCACCCGGATGGGAGTTGCCACACCATGATATACTTTATCAAGATTGATCAATGTACCGCCAAAGGCTTCGCCGATGGCCTGGTGACCAAGACATACACCTAATATAGATTTTGTTGCGGCATATTCTTTGATCAAAGGCAACAACATGCCTGCCTCTGCTGGTATGCCGGGACCAGGTGATAAAATGATCTTATCATAATCATTCACCTGCTCCAAACTAATTTCATCATTGCGGAACACATCCACTTTACCGTCGATGATCTTTTCTACCAAATGCACAAGATTGTACGTGAAGGAATCGTAATTATCAAACACCAAAATACGCCCGCTATTTTTCTGCATCATTTCTTACTTATTTTGAATAAATAAAAGTTCTAAAAATTATTTGCTCCAACAGCCCATCAGGGACCGGGGCATCAGATATTTTGCGCCAGTACAATGGCCTGTTTTAAAGCATTCAGTTTATTATTCACCTCCTGTAATTCACTCTCTGGTTTACTGGCTGATACAATGCCTGCCCCGGCCTGGCAAATGAGCGTGTTGTTCTTTGCTAAAAAGGTTCTGATCATGATGGCGTGGTTGCAACTCCCGTCAAATCCAATACTGCCGATAGCGCCTCCGTAATAAGTTCTGCTGGTTGTTTCGTACTCATCGATCAGTTGCATGGCCTTGAATTTGGGCGCACCACTTAAGGTACCGGCAGGAAAACTTACCGCCAGCATTTTAAAAGGATTGCTTCCTTCAGGCACCTTGCCTTTTACCTCACTCACTAAATGAATCACATGCGAATAATATTTTACCCTTTTAAATTCTGTTACTTCCACCTGGCTGCACATACGGCTCAGGTCGTTTCTTGCCAGGTCAACCAGCATCACGTGTTCTGCATTTTCCTTTTCATCTCTTTCTAATTCGATCGCCAGTTGTTTATCTTTTTCATCATCGCCGGTGCGCTTAAAAGTGCCGGCAATAGGATGAACAATGGCTACGCCATTATCAATGATCAACTGGCTTTCGGGTGAAGAACCCATCAATTTATAATCTCCATAATCGAAGTAAAAAAGATAGGGCCCCGGATTGATACTTCTCAAGGCACGGTACACATTAAATTCGTCTCCGGTAAATGATTGTTGACACCGCCTGCTTAATACGATCTGGAATACATCTCCCCGGTTGCAACTGGCAATGCCCTTTTTCACTACATCAACGTACTGTTCATTTGTAAGATTGGATGTTTCGGCTCCTTTTACAGCAAAAGGAAAAGTGGGAACATCCCTGCTTTTTATCAGGCTCTCCACTACCGTTAGTTCGCTTTCAATACCGTCAATTTTATTTTCGCAGATGTAGAGTTCGTCTTTAAAATGATTGATGATGAGCATGTACTGGTAAAGACGGTAGCGCATCAAAGGGATTGTTCCAGGTTCCTTATTACCCGTTGTTTGTTTGCCGTTTGCTGAGAGTTTTATAGTATCAAAGAACTGAACTGCATCGTAAGTGGTGTAACCGTATAATCCCTGGGCAATATTTACTGGCTTCTGTACCGGGGCCGTTTCAAAATACTGCATAAAATTCCAGAGATGTTGTGGCACATCCGCCGTATTTTCTATGGCAATTTTTGCAGGATTTTCCCCTGGTAATTTGAATTCGATCATTTCTTTTGAACGGATCTCGATACCTGCAATCGCATTGATACCAATGATCGAATAACTGTTTTCCCCAGCATGCGAATCGGCACTTTCGAGCAGTATCGTATCCCGGAAGCGGTCACGCAGGCGCAGGTAAATACCCACCGGCGTGTACAGATCTGCCAGTAATTTTTTAGAAGTTGTTTTTATTTGAATCTTTTTCATTTGTAACCGTCTTTCAACTTTTAATCTCCAATAATTATCGTGGTTTTATTTGTATCTTTTTGTTGTATTCCACTTTCAACTTTTAATACCCGCAATCATTGCTTTGACAGATATCTTTTTCATTTTTGCCGGCTTTTCAGGTTTTGAACCCCAACAATCATATCAATCATTAAATCATACTAATCCATATTGAAAAAGCCCCGGCACATGTGCCGGGGCTTAAATATTGTAAACAAATATCAACAGCATAGCGGCATCATCAGTACTCTGACTGCCACCACCAACTGTTTGTATTTGTAATTGTTATTGCCATTTGCAATACAAATATGGGGAAGAAATCAATATTAAAAAAACTTTTTTCTACATTGTATAAAAAACAAGATGGACCTACTTCAACAACAACAGGGCACAAAAGGCAGTTTTTATGTAGAAGAAAACGGGGAAATTGTTGCCGAAATGACCTACTCCATGGCCAGCGACAACCTGATGATCATTGACCATACAGAAGTGGCAGACAGTTTGAGAGGTAAGAATGTGGGTTACCAGTTGGTAAAAAAAGCGGCTGCCTATGCAAGAGAAAAACAGATAAAGATCCTTCCACTTTGTCCCTTTGCAAAAGCAGTGTTTGAAAAAAAGAAAGATGAATTCGGAGATGTGTTAAGACAATAAGCGTTGCCAATGGGCAAAGCGCAAAAATTTAAAGTGGCACAAGAGCAAGGATGCAGAAAGTAAAAATAAAAAGATCTAAAATTAAGAAAGATGAAAGTAATTGTATTTGGAGCCACCGGCATGGTTGGTAAAGAGCTGGTAAAGCAAGCGCTGTATGATGGCTACGAAGTGAAAGCATACGGAAGGAATGTCATTTTTGAAGGTCTGCCCGAAGATAAAAAAGTGGAATTGATACAGGGCGCATTGTTTGATGAAGGCGATGTGCTGTTTGCGATCAAAGGTTGTGACGCTGTGCTTTTCGCAGTTGGCGGCACATCAGATGGCACCGACAAATCGATCAGCCTGGGAATAAAAACGGTTGTAAAACAAATGGAAAAAGCCGGTGTAAAGAGAATCGTGGCTTTAGGGGGTATCGGTGTGCTGGATGGTGCAAACGAAAAAATGCTGATGGAGGAAGATGATTTTCCACCGCAGTTCAATACCGTTTCATTAGAGCATAAAAAAGCCCTGGATATTTTAAAAAGCAGCCAGCTTGACTGGACATTGGTTTGCCCTCCTGCAATTGTAACGGGTGAACCCACGGGTATTTTCCAGGTAGCTGCAGACCAGCTTCCTGAAACAAACAAGGGTGCAATCAATTCCGGCGACCTGGCGCTGTTTATGCTGAAAATAATACAGCAACAGGATTACCTGCAACAGAAAGCCGGTATCTCTTACTGATAAAATTTAACAGATCGCAAACAGGAAAATAGCAGCATGGCATATTATTTTCTTCCACTGCAAACAAAAACCTGAATGAAGTATTTATTACTCCTTTTTTTTACTGCAACCTGCTGTTTCACCCAGGCGCAAAAGATCGACAGCATCTATATTAACCTGTATACCGACAGTTTAAAAAGAGGCACTTTCAATTATATTAATGTGGATGGGCTTTTATCCAGTGGTGCTTATTTGCCGCTTGATTCGACTCACATAGAATTTAAGGCGTCGGCAGGTACTTTTGCCGGCAATAGTCTTTGGGTGGATCCTGGATTTACGGGAGAAAAAATTTCCATCCATGTTACGTTGAAACAAGACAGGACGCAGCAAAAGGCGATCGATATGTACATCAAACAAAAACCAGACGGTCCGCTTAAAACCGTAGATGAAATAATGGATGATCTGAAACGGAATAAAAAGAAAAAGTCATAAAAAAATCCCCGGTAGCAAAACCGGGGATTAATATTTTAAGTACGATTCTGGTTATGCAAACTTCTTGGCGTCTTCTAAAAACTTAGCGAGTCCGATATCCGTTAATGGGTGTTTCAGCAAGCCCATAATAGGTTCAATAGGACAGGTACAAACATCCGCACCGGCAGCCGCACAGGCAATGATATGATTGGCATTGCGGATAGATGCAGCCAGTATTTCCGTTTTGTATCCTTGTACCGAAAATATCTGCCGAATCTGGTGAATCAGCTCCATTCCATCCCAGCCGCTGTCGTCAATTCTGCCGATAAAAGGCGATACATAAGTAGCGCCTGCTTTAGCAGCTAAAATTGCCTGTCCGGCAGAGAATATTAATGTGCAGTTTGTTTTGATGCCATTCTCTGTAAACCATTTCAATGCTTTCACCCCTTCTTTGATCATCGGCACTTTCACCACGATATTTGGGTGAATAGCAGCCAGCACTTTTCCTTCTGCCACGATACCATCAAAATCTGTGGCGATCACTTCTGCACTGATATCACCATCCACTATTTCACATATCGTTTTGTAATGCGCCATTACGGCCTCTTTTCCTTTGATGCCTTCTTTGGCCATTAAGGAAGGATTGGTGGTAACTCCATCCAGTATCCCTAGATCATTGGCTTCTTTTATCTGTGCAAGATTTGCTGTATCAATAAAAAATTTCATACCCCTATCCCCTAAAGGGGGACTGCTTTTTTAAATTGTGAGTGAATTTATCCTGGACAAAAGTATAATAAATGAAAGACTAAAAAAGAAATATTTAAGAGACTAAATACTGCTTAAAACGAAAAGCGATGAAAGCCCCTTTAGGGGTTTGGGGTAAATAAAAAACCGGCAAGTTACTTACAACGCACCGCTCAACCATCTACCCTTGCTACCTTCCGGTCCTGGGGGAGTTCAACAGGAGCTGGTCGTATAAGACTTGCCGGGGCGCAAATATAGGAGAATAATCAAAACATCATCATTTGATCACACAAATCTCTTATCAAAATCTATTATAAAGGAAGTTTTTTTAGCAGCTACAGTAAGTTCTTTCAGAAAGGGAATTCTGCATTGGCATGATATTTAGACTATCTTAATGTGTTTCTCCTGATAAAGCCGCAACCGGAATCAAATAATTTCAACTTTTTATGACAGGCTTTTACAGGTACATCCTTTCCTTCGCTGTTACCCACATATTTTTTGCTGTATTTCTTTTTTTTGGACTCGGTATTTTTACCGATCTGCCCTATGATGAGCAGCAATTTATCTATCCTTATATTTTTTATCTCTGTATTATTGGCACCGTGGTACAGTCAATTGTGTTTACCGCCATTTCTCATTTTACTGATATTGCAGGGGTTAGTTTTTTTATTATTGCCCTGGTAGTGGAACTGCTGGTTGCCAACAGCCTGTTTTTTCAATTTATGGGGAACCAAGGTCACACAGAAGAATTAATTGACTCAATCTTGATGAACGCCAGCCTGCTGGCTGCTTTTTTTATCATGATGCTGATAAAAGAATACCAGGCGCAGGAACTTTGAGGTAAAACCGCCACAGAGGGGCTTTTTATTTTCCCATCACATGGAGTATCCCACTGTTTGAAAGAATGATGGCAGCACCTGCATACAAATATAAACCACGGCAATATTGCTCACTGCTTACATGGGGCCACCTGGGCACATCCCCTTCCACCACCACATCGGTATAGGCATCCGGCATGATACCACAACCCCAATTGGCTGGATTTTCCCATGCCGAATCCAATGCGCCTGTCCATTTTACCAGGAATTTCAATTGAACCACCTCACTGGTATCAGTACTATTTACAATACACCGGTACCTGTTTCCATACCATTGGGTAGGCGGTGCCGTTAGTTGCAACCTGGCAGTGTTTACACCCGCATAAACAGGATCGTTGTGCAACCAAATAAAACCACTGCCTGTATCGGCCTGCCACTGATAAGATACTCCCTGAATATTACTTGTAAAATTAACTATGCACATAGGACAAGGGGCCAGGTTACTGTTGACTCCAATATGCCTGTTGCCCCAAATAATATCTGATTTGCCATCGCTGTTCATGTCGCTGGCGTATATGGCTCTTATCAACTCACCAGGCTGCACCTGGATGTTCTTAGGCTGGCTAAAATCAACCCCTTGTACATTCTCCACCCACACCACCCTGCCCTGCTGTTGTATGGTTGTGTACAAGTCCGCATCATTATCACAGTCAAGATCTGCAAACCCAAATGTTTCAAAAATATCTGTCGATTTTAACAAGGTATCAGCAAACGAAAAATTTCCAGCACCGTCATTTTTATAGAACAGGATGCCAGACAGGTTCTGGTACATCCCAATATCGGTATCGCCGTCATTGTCAAGATCGGCCGACTGGAGCCCAAAGGAGATTTGAACCCCGGCAGCTGAATGAACCCTGAATCGCCCATTGCCTTCATTCAGCAACACTTCAAATCCCCCACTGGCAACTGCTATATCCGGCAGACTGTCCTGGTTATAATAAGCTGCATCGATAGCGTAAAACTCCGTACCGCTATGCACCACCCTTCCAGCTTCAAACACGCCGGCACTGGTTTGCAGGTACAATACCACTTCCACATGCTGCAATACCAGCAGATCCGGCAACCCGTTCCGGTCCATATCCTTTATCAGCACCCTGGTGGTAAAGTCCAGGCCAGAGGCGAGCGGCTGATGCACAAATGCACTACCCGTGTTTTTAAACCAGGCCAGCCTTGTATGGTTGTGGGTTATTGCCGCAATGTCGTTCCAGCCATCTTTATCAATGTCCGCCACATCAAACTGACTGATGCGGCCGGTATTTTGTATTTCGGCTATTGTTTGCCGTGAGTAGGTGCCGTTGCCGTTTGCATAGTAAATTCTGATGCTGTCTGTTGGAAAATGATTCACGTGCAGCACGATGTCCATCATGCCGTCATTATTCATGTCGGCTGTTTTTACCTGCCTGGCTACCCCGGATTGAGTGAGGCTGTCAATATAATTTGCCGGGGTAAACTGCGCCCGTGCATAAAAACAAATAAGGAGTAGTAAACAGGTTGGAAGAAAGTTTTTCATGATTTTTTCAGGCGGTGACCTAAAAACTGATACCCGGCCTGTCTGTTCTTGAGCTGACCCTCGCAATACCCACCAATTGGTCGCTTTGATCAGTAAACGATTTATAATATATTAAAACAGTATAAACGTTCTCTGTTTCCCAATAGTTGCCTTCGAGTGCTGCCTTTTGAGTGCGGTCATCTTTATCCACCAGCATATAGGTGTAATCGTAGTAGCCCTGCTTTAAAAACTGTTGGCCTTCATAGATGTTCTTTGCTGCGTTAAAAACCATTTTATTGGCATCGCTGTATTCATAATTGGTTAATTGCCCTACCAGGTAAAGATCTTTGTCCTTGTATTCTTCCGTTGCTGGTGGTGCAAAACTAAAATGCACGGTGGCATAATCTCCCTGCCAATAGGGATTGATGCTTTCGTAGGTTGTACTCCAATACAACCCGTTCATGTCTTTATAATAAATATACCGCTGACCCCCACGATCCGTATCCGGTTTCATAAAAATGTCCACGCTGGTCTTTTTATCTTCTTTTCGTTCTATCCTGTCGCTCAGCAAGCGAAGGCTCCTCAGGTCTAGCCAACGCCATTCTTTGCCTCCGGGAAATACAAAATTGTTTTCAGTATTGTATTCCAGCACATTGCCCCTTACAAATGTGGGCATTATGTTTTCACCCTGTGCTATATCCCAGCGGTAATTCTGCAGTACTTTAACCTTTACCTGGCGGTTGGCATCAAAGCTGTTAAGCCCTTGAACATTCACCGAAAATTTTACCCGCTGGTGTGTATTGAAAGATTGCGGACCAAATGGCTGTATCACCTGCGCACTCAACTGTGCTTTGGGTTCCAGCACCAGTAACCCTCTTGTAAAAACGGTTTTAGCAGTATCGCCATCTAAAAAAACCTTCAGCAGGTAATTGCCGCTCCTGGAGGGAACAGAATTGGCTTCCGGCAGTATGGCCTGGTAATGTGTATACCTGGTAAATGCAATCGATGATATCCGGTAGGTAGTAATGCGCTGCTGTGTGAAACCTTTCACAAAATCAAATGAACTGAGATTAACAGGCCGCCAGTTGTAGTCACATAACTGGTACGTATAGTAGTAAGTTTTTACATTGGCATCCAGGTCGTCGAAATGAAGCTCCAGCCTGTCGCCGCTGTTGAGTTTGTACACCGGCATGGTTTCATGATCGCCGTACATATGAAAGCGGACGGTTTTTATCTTATCATTGTAAACAACATCCGGACTCACTTGCGCCTCTATCACAAATGGGAGAAGAAACAAGACCAAAACAGGGAACTTTTTTAAAAACATCGTATGCTGATTAAAATATTTATTTTTGAAAGATAACAAAAATTATTCCTATTGAATCTTGCTGCATTCATTGCTAAGCGTATATCCTTTAACAGTGAAAAAACATTTTCACGTTTTATTATCAGATTGGCTACTGTTGCCACCGCCATCAGTGTGGCAGTAATGATCGTGGCGCTTAGTTTTTTTAACGGTTTTGAACAGGTGGTGAGCAATAAAGTGTTCAGCTTCCAGGGGCATTTACAGGTAAAAGAAGATATCGAACTGAGAGCCGGTCTTGCAGAAGATTATGTAATAAACAGGAATAATGCAGTGGAGTCCTACATCCGCCAACTGCCGGAAGTGCAGTCGGTGGAAAGTTATGCCAACAAACTGGTGATCCTTACGCATGAAGACGAGATCATCAGCATTGTTGCAAAAGGAATCGACAGTTCCTTTAATGCAAAAAGACTGACGCCATTTTTAACAGCAGGCCGGTGGATCAATTTGCCAGACAGCGGATACAGTGAAGAGATCAATATTTCTGCTTACATGGCCAATGAGTTAAACGTACAACTCAATGACAGACTGCTGTCTTTTTTCATTCAGAAAGATGGTACCAAAAGAACCCGGAAACTGACCGTTGTTGGCATTTACAAAACCTCCATCGAAGAGTACGACAAGCAATTGGGCATTTGCGATCTTAACCTCATCCGTCGCCTTAGTGGATGGCAGGAAGACCAGATCGGTGGCTATGAAATTTTCCTGCATGATTTTAACAACGCAGCAGCAGTAAGTGCAAAAATAAAAGAAGGTACTCCTACCGAATGGTACAGCAAAACATACAAAGAGATCAACCCTACCATATTTGACTGGCTGGCGCTGCAAAGCAGGATAAAATTTATGCTGATTGGCATCATGATGGTGGTGGCGGTAGTAAACCTGATCACCTGCCTGCTCATCATTGTATTGGAAAGAACAAAAATGACCGGCATCTTAAAAGCCCTGGGTGCAGGAAACTGGGTTATTCAGCAGGTTTTTTTATACAATACCCTGTTAATAGCCGGCGTAGGCATTGTTGCAGGTACTTTGCTTGGCCTGGGTATTTGCTGGCTGCAGGAAAAGACCGGTTTTATCAAACTGGATGAGGAAGCTTACTATATGAGCAGTGCCCATGCACAGGTAATCTGGTGGCAGGTGCTGCTGGTAGATGCCGCCACCTTGCTGGTATGCTTCACCACACTGATCATCCCTACCTTTTTTGTAAGAAAAGTAAAACCTGTAAAAGCCATTCAATTCAGGTAATATCGTTTTTGTAAGCAGACCACTCCAGCTCTGGATAAAACATCGTTCATCCTGCAGAAAGTGTCTGCCACTATGACACAGTGTTACGGTATAAATGCCTATTTTTGCCATCCAATTTTTTGCAATGGAACTGTTAGAAGGTATCAATATAAAAGAACACGACGAAAAAAGGCAGGGTGAGGCATTTGCTCCGGCAATGGATACCGACACCATTTTTAAGAAACATTTCTATATAGAGAGTTATGGCTGCGCCATGAATTTTGCCGATAGCGAAGTGGTGGCTTCTATACTTCAACACAATGGTTTTGGCGCCACTAAAAACCTGGAAGAGGCAGATCTTATTTTTGTAAACACCTGTTCTATCAGGGAAAAAGCCGAACAAACCGTAAGAAAAAGGCTCACCGAATTTAAGCGGCTGAAGAAAACCAATCCCTCCTTATTGGTGGGCGTTTTGGGCTGTATGGCGGAAAGGCTGAAGGAAAAATTTCTACAGGAAGAAAAACTGGTTGACCTGGTAATTGGTCCGGATGCCTACCGAACCCTTCCCAAACTGATTCAGGAAGCAGAAACCGGGCAGAAAGCAGTGAATGTTTTACTAAGCCGCGATGAAACCTATGCAGATATTTCACCAGTGCGATTAAACAGCAATGGCGTCAACGCTTTTGTCAGTATCATGAGGGGATGTAACAATATGTGTTCTTTTTGCGTGGTGCCGTTTACGAGAGGTCGTGAAAGAAGCCGGGATGCGGAGAGCATTGTGGCAGAATGCAGGGATCTTTTTGAAAAGGGATATAAAGAGATAACGTTGCTGGGGCAGAATGTGGATAGTTATCATTATGTGGCCCCCCTGGCCTCCAAAGGGGGGGGCTCTGAACCCGATAGTATGAATCACATTTCGGAGAAATCAAATAGCGGGTCGCTAAATAGTCAAAACCTATCTGTACCTGCAGAGACCCAGGTTCCCCCGTTAGCTAACGGGGCGGAGGGGGCTATAACCTTTGCCCTGCTCCTCGAAAAAGTAGCTTTAATAAGCCCTGATCTCCGGGTACGTTTTTCCACTTCTCATCCAAAGGACATCACAGACGAGGTTTTATATACAATGGCTAAATACCATAATATCTGCAATAATATTCACCTGCCGGTGCAAAGTGGCAGTACAAGAATATTGCAACTGATGAACCGCACCTACACAAGGGAATGGTATTTGGCAAAAGAGAAACGCATCAGAGAGATCATTCCGGATTGTGGTTTATCAACCGATATTATTACAGGCTTTTGTACCGAAACAGAAGCAGATCACCAGGAAACACTGAGCCTGGTGGAACACTGTAAGTTCGATTTGGCCTACATGTATTTCTATAGCGAAAGACCGGGCACTTTAGCAGCAAGAAGGTTTGAGGATGATGTGCCGGAAGAAACCAAGAAAAGAAGGCTGCAGGAAGTGATTGCGCTGCATCGGGGCCATTCATTTGAAAGCATGAAAAAGGATGTTGGCAAAACATTTAGGGTGTTAGTGGAGGGAACATCCAAGAAAAATGAACAGGAATTATATGGAAGAAATGACCAGAATAAGGTGATTATTTTTCCAAAAGAAGATTATAAAAAAGGTGATTATGTAAATGTCCTCATTAATACCTGCACTTCTGGAACACTCATAGGACAGGCAATAAAATAAAGACAACTCAATGGACTTACAAGCGATTAAAAACCGTTTCGGCATCATCGGCAATTCACCAGGCCTGAATCATGCATTAAATATTGCAGTTCAGGTAGCTAATACCGACCTGAGTGTATTGATCAATGGTGAAAGTGGTGTGGGCAAAGAAGTATTTTCAAAGATCATACACGATCTCAGTGCCCGCAAACACAATCCATTTATCGACGTAAACTGTGGGGCTATTCCCGAAGGCACGATCGATTCAGAATTATTCGGCCACGAAAAAGGATCCTTTACCGGTGCAGTTGTCAGCCGTAAAGGCTATTTTGAAACGGTGAATGGCGGCACTATTTTCCTGGATGAAATTGGAGAACTTCCACTGGGTACGCAGGCCCGTTTGCTGCGGGTGCTAGAAACCGGTGAATATATCCGTGTGGGCAGCAGCAAAGTGCAGAAAACAGATGTGAGGGTGATCGCTGCCACCAATAAAGAACTGCTGGAACATTCTCAAACAGGCCGTTTCAGGGAAGACCTCTATTACCGTTTGAATACCGTACCTATCCGGGTGCCTTCTTTAAAAGACCGGAAGGAAGACATTGCACTTTTGTTTAGAAAATTTGCAGCCGATTTTGCAGATCGTTACAAAACATCACCAGTTCAGTTGAGTGAAGACGCCAGGGTATTGCTGATGAACTATAGCTGGCCGGGCAATGTAAGAGAGTTGAAAAATATAGCAGAGCAGATCTCTGTTTTGTCAAAGGATAAAAACGTATCTGCATCCGATCTGCAACAGTTTTTACCGGCTGATAACTTTAACCGGCTGCCGGTACTGGCGGGAGGCAAAGGCAGTGTAAGCCAGCAGGAATTTGCCAATGAAAGAGAGATATTATACAAACTCTTTTTCGATATGAAAAAAGATGTGAATGAACTGAAGAAGATGTTTTTTGATGTATTACAAAATCCGGGCAGCATGGGGCATCATATACCCATGTATAACGGCAACGACACAGCGATGCAGGATCTGAAGCCCGCAGTAAGCTCCGGCAATTATCTTTCTTCCACCGGCCAGCCTGTACTGCTCAATCAGAATAACAATGAGGAAATGCACCACCACGAAGCCGTGGAAGAATCATTGAGTATCATGGACAAGGAAAAAGAACTTATCATTAAGGCTTTGAAAAAGCACCGGGGCAAAAGAAAAGATGCAGCGTCTGATCTGGGTATCAGCGAAAGAACTTTGTACAGAAAATTAAAGGAATATGATATTGAGGAATAGTTTTTACTGAAGTTATTTTGAAAAAAAGATAATTTGATGCCATGTTTAAATGAACAGCTATGAAATTGTTGATTTTACTTTTGGGGTTTCTGCTGGTTCTTTATTCTTGCGGCAGTAAAAAAACCAATTACCATGAGAAATACCCTTATTCAATAGCCGATTTTAACCCTGCCTTGCGGCCTTACCTGGAGGCTATTATCCAGGATGGGATAGTACATCCATATGGCAGCAATTTTGATTTTATACTAAAACACAGCAGTATAAAAGAGCTTCAAAAATTATTAAAGTGTGAGTACCCTATAATAAGGGCCTATGGATTCAGCGCACTAATCACAAAAGATTCTAATATTGTCAACCAAATACTTTTTCCGCTGCTTAATGACGACTCATCTTTCATCTTCGAAGATCGGGGAGAATGGGGTGTAGAAAGAAGGGTGTTGGCTGATTTTTATGTTTATGCAAGCCAGGACCGAACAAAAATTCTGATATCTGCTCTTGCAGATAAATTACTGACTGAACATAATCATTTGCAGTCTGCTTATACCATTTTAGATCATGTTGACAGCGGTTATATAAAAGCAGTACACTATAATTCTATTAAACAAATGGGGCAGAGACCTTACCTGGCATACAACGACACAGAGATGCCTGTCTTCTATTCCTATAAAGGCTTTGACTTAAGTTTTGCAGTGTATAAGCTTGCTCAATTCAAAAAGAAAGAAGATATACCACTTATTAAAAGTGCATTAATGTATCAATGGAGATTAGATCACAATTACGCATTTAGAACCATCATTAAATTTCCAGACACATCTTATTTCGATGTATTACAGGACTACTATCAATACATTAGCAGGCCAATGACTGAAATGCAAAGACAAATTAACTTTAATGGGCGCAGCAGGAGCTTTATACTTGATCAATATGAAGAATTTCTCCATGCACTTGCAGCTCAAAAAACTAAACGGTCAGCATCTATATTGCAGGAAATAATCGAAAAAAAATTCTATCCCTACCTAAATTACCCGGATGGTAAGATTAAATACACAATATACAAACTACTTGAAGAAAATTATTGTCAAGATTATGAAATGCTAAGTAAGCGGGTAGAAAAAGATGCTCTTAACTATAAAAAAAGATCAATAAATGACAGTTTTATTTACAGCAGGCCTGAACCAGTTGGCTCCATATACAACTATTGGTAAATTTTAACTACTAAAAAAGATAAATCTAACTAATTTGCCTCATGTTATTCAGAAAACGATATAGTAGAATTGTTCAGGTTTTGTATATATGGACATTAATAATTCTCCTCTCCGGTTGCTCTACCTGCAAATATTCCTTCAATGACGTATCTATTGATACCGAAGTAAAGACCTTCCGGGTAAATTACCTGGAGAACAAAGCAAGGTATATCAATCCCCAACTGAGCCCGCAATTAACAGAAAGGCTGAAGCAAAAGGTGATTGGCACCACCAGGCTAAAGCAAACCAACGACGACAATGCCCATTACGATATCAGTGGTTATGTATCCGATTATGCTGTAACCACTACGGGTATCACTGGCGGGAACTCCAGTACCAACAGGCTCACTGTTTCTTTTCATGTGATATTCAAGAATACCCTTGATGAATCGAAAAATTTTGAAAGCGATGTTACCAGTACATTCGACTTCGGGGCTAACCAAAACCTGTCGCAGGTGGAAAGCGAAAGAAATGATGAAATTGTGCGGAATATTGTGGACGCCGTATTCAATAAAATTTTCTCTAACTGGTAGGCTTGAAACTTTATTCTTTGTTTTTTAAACCCTAGTTTTGACCGATGGAAAAATACGGATTGCTTTTTGAGTCGATATTTAAAAGAAAACTTACAGATGAAGATGCTGCAGGTTATCTTAAGAATATTACCAAAGCTCACCCCTATTTTTCCGTTGCACAATTTTACCTGCTCAGGCTCTCTCAAAAAAATGTGAACGGGTATAAGAACCAGGCCAGAAAAACAGCCGTATTGTTCAACAACAATCACTGGCTTAACTTTCAACTGCTGGAGGCTGGCTTTGATAACAACAACGGCACTGAAACTGTAATAACCCCGCTTTCCTTTCCGGAAAAAATAGCGGATGATGTGTTGGCAACAAAAAACGGCAACCGTAGCGATGATGAAAGATCTGCCGAAACTTACTCTTCCGCACAAGCCCGGTACGATGCTGTTGTTGAAGAAGCACCAAACACCAACATCAGTAAAAAAATAGAAATTGAAGAAGAAATCAAGGCCGAAGAAAGCGGTGCCGAAGAACCGGTAGTGATCAATGCGCCATTGATAGCGGGTGAAAACAACACCGTAGATGAAGTGGTAAATGATGAAACAGCAGATACAACTTTTGAAAAAAATGAATCTGCTGCCCTGATGGAAGCAATAGCCATAGAAGAAGAAATAAAAGCGGAAGAAAGCGGTGCTGAAGAACCGGTAGTGATCAATGAGCCATTGATCGTGGGTGACAATAATACCGTAGAGGAGGTAGTTTCAGGTGAAACGGCCATTTTGGAAGCAGACATCAAAACGGTGGACACTACAGGGGAAGATAACAACATGACTATTGAGGATGTAGTAGTGGATGAATCCGAACCAGCTGCTGAACGTACATCTGCAGAAACTCACTTTGAGAACGACGAAGCAGTTGCTGCAAAGGAAAATGCGGTAGCGGAAGACAATACAGTGGTGACCGGGCATCCGGTAAATGAAGAAATACCTGTAATTGCGGCCGTTTCGCAAGCTCTAACGACCGAAGACAGACCGATTGTAACAGAAGAACAGACAACCAGGCCCGGACCGGATGTTGCCGAAAAAGCACTGGAACCAGAAGCACTGCTTTTTGAGCCATTGCACACATCAGATTATTTTGCCAGTGTGGGCATCAAATTAAGCGAAGAGGAAAAAACCACTGGCAACCTGGGCAAACAACTAAAAAGTTTTACCGATTGGCTCAAAACCATGAAAAAGGTACATGCAGAGCAACTGGCAAAAACCTCCAGTCCAATGGATGTGAATCTTTCCGCCACCGAAAGCAGTATCCAGAAAATGGCCGAAAAGTCGAACCAGGAGAACGATGTGATCACCGAAGCCATGTCTGATGTGCTGCTGCAACAGGGAAAAGCGGATAAAGCCGTAGAAATATTAGAAAAATTAAGTTTGCTCAATCCCGGTAAAAGTGCTTACTTTGCCGCCAAAATAAACCAGATAAAAGATAAGTGATATGTTGTTATTTGCTATTATAATCATCCTGTTCTCTGTAATATTAGGTCTCATTGTATTGGTGCAAAACCCAAAAGGGGGCGGACTTTCCGGTACTTTTGGTGGTGTGGGAACCCAGTTAATGGGTGTAAAACAAACAACCGACGTGCTTGAAAAAGGCACCTGGATCTTTGCAGGCGTAGTAGCCATTCTTTGCCTGATTTCACCTTTGTTCATTAAAAAAGAGGGCGGTGCATCTAAAAATTCTGACCTGATGGAGAAAGCTTCTTCAACAGCACCGGCTCCCAACACACCCGCTGCTAACAGTGCTACTCAGTTGCCTGGTACCACACCTGCCGCAGCTGATACCAATCCCAAGAAGTAAGTTTTTTATAAAATATTTTAAAGCCCCTCCTTTTACCGGCGGGGTTTTTTATTTTACATTTATCAAATATTCAATACTGAAATGGCTATACGAAAACGGTTGTTACAATTATTGTTTCTTGTGGTTATCGTTGCGGCCGCTTTCCTGGCCTGGCGCATCCTGGGGAGCGACACCAATTTTGAGGAAGCAAAAAAAGCACTCTATATCAGAACCGGCAGTGATTTTGCCAGGGTACAAAGCCAGTTGCAGAAAGGGGGTTTTATAAAACATACCGGTATATTCAATAAACTGGCATCCATCAAAGGCTACAATGATGCAACGATCAAACCGGGCAAATACCTGGTTGAAAAAGGCAGCAGTATATATAGCATCATCAACCTGCTGAAATCAGGCGAACAAACACCGGTTACGTTGGTCATCCGTAAAATCCGCACAAGAGAAGGCCTGATAAAAAAGATAGCAGAGAACTTTGAATGTGAATCCGCCATCATTAGCAACTTTCTTAATTCCAATGATTCGCTGCGTTCTTTTGCTGTAGATACCAATACTGTAATGAGCCTTATTATGCCTGGCTCTTATAACATTTTATGGAATGCACCTTTTCAATCAATTTTTAAAACCCTGCACCAGGCACATCAAAAATTCTGGACAGCAGAAAGACTTAAAAATGCTGAAGCGCTTGGATTCAACCCGCAGCAGGTGTATACCATTGCCAGTATTGTAGAGGAAGAAACCAACAAAGAAGAAGACAAAGGAAAAATCGCCAGTGTGTATATTAACAGGCTTAACCAGGGGATGGCACTCGGGGCTGATCCCACCATCAAATTTGCTTTAAAGGATTTTAGCCTGCGGCGTATTTATGAAAAACATTTGTTTGTACAATCACCGTACAATACTTACCGGAATAAAGGCCTGCCGCCAGGCCCTATTTGCACAGCAACAGAAAAAACGATTGATGCAGTACTCAATGCACCAGCCACCAATTATTTATTTTTTGTAGCCAAACCAACATTTGATGGCTATTCAAATTTTGCCGAAACATACCAGGAACATCTACGGAACGCTAAAGCATACCAGCAGGCAAATGATACGTTGGATAGAAGGAAGGCGGAAGGAAGGCAGTAGCGGGTGTCAAAGAATCAAAGTGTCAAGGAGGCAAGGGCAATAGGCAATTGGCAATATGCAAAGAGGCAAGGGAGCAAGTTGGCAAAGTATTTAGTTGGCAAATGGCAAAAAGGCAAAAAAATAAAGTTGCAAATAATAAACTCCAATCATATCAATCATATCAATCAAAAATAACCGTCAACTAAAAATTATTATTTTTCATAAAGCGATCATATTTATCATACCAATCTAAAATAATCATCATCTAAAATTAATCATCATTTCAAAAAGCAAGCATAATCATTCCAATCCAAAGTAATCATCATCTAAAATAATCCACATTCAAAAAGCGATCATAACAATCATACCAATCCCAAAAAATCATCTTTCAAAATATTCCTCATAACTAATCGCATTGCTCAAAATTAAACGCATCATAATAACCTTGCCACCTGTGGCATTCCTTATCCGGAAAAGCAAGAAGCTTATCCTGCCCGGTTTTGAAGGCGTGCCTTTGTTTGACGTACTCAATTTCTTTTATAAACAAACCAAAACCAATGGTCTTACCGAAAGAGCCTCTGCAGTGGCCTACAACTTTATCATGGCCATACCGCCCACTTTCCTGTTTTTGTTTACCTTGATACCCAGCCTGCCCTTAATAAAAAAGGCTGCACTTAAACGTGAGTTGCATGCGCTGATAAAAGACATCATTACAGATAAAGTGCATAATAAAAACCTGATCAGCTTTGTAGACTCGTTTATTGATAATTCAAGGATCGGGTTGCTGTCTTTTGGTCTGGTGCTGGCCCTGTTCTTTGCCTCCAATGCCATGATGGGACTGATGCGTTCCTTTAACAAAAACTACATCGGCTTTGCCAAACGTAAAGGGTTTCACAACAGGATCGTGGCACTGCGTTTAACTGCCTTGATATTTCTGTTGGTGCTGGCGTATCTTATTTTGCTCATCACCCAATCTGCAGTACTAAAATGGATGGGGATCAAAAACGCCACGTTGAGGGAAATCGTTTTCTATATCCGTTGGGTATTTATCGTGAGTCTTATCTTTTACGCCATCGCTTTTATCTATAAATACGCACCGGCTGTACAAAAACGATGGAAAATGGTGAGTCCCGGCACTATCCTTGCTACTTCTCTCAGTATCCTTGCCACGCTGGGCTTTTCTTTTTTTGTAAGCAATTTCGGAAACTACAATGCTTTGTATGGATCTATCGGTACCATCATCATGCTGATGGCCCTCGTATACATCAATTCTTTGGTGCTGCTGATAGGTTTTGAATTGAATGTGAGCATCAAATCTTTAAAGGCCATTGCAGAAAACCGGAAAGCGGAAGAAGAGGCAAAAGCTGCCGAAGCAAAAATTATATAGGTGGTTTGCAAAAGCCATCATCACTTAGTAACTTGAATTAAATTTTATTGTATGAAAAAAATAATGCTTCCTGCCCTGATTGCCGTTGCTGCAATACTGTTGTCTTTTAACCTGGCAGATTCATTGCCCATTGGCAGCGCTTTGCCAAAGGCAGATAAAAAACTAAAAGATGTTTCGGGTAAAGAGATCAGCCTGAAAGATGCCAAACAGGCCAACGGACTGCTGGTGATGTTTAGCTGCAATACCTGCCCCTTTGTTATAAAAAACCAGGATCGCACCAAAGAAATCTGTGCCTATGCACAAAGCAAAAATATCGGTGTGGTGATTTTGAACAGTAATGAAGCTTACCGCAGCAGTTCTGATAGTTATGAAGAAATGAAAGGATATGCCAGTGAACAGGGATATAAATGGAATTATGTTGTTGATACCGACAGTGAAATGGCCAATGCTTTTGGTGCCAACCGAACCCCTGAAGTGTACTTATTCAATAAAGAGCTGAAACTGGTATATCATGGTGCCATTGACAACAATCCGTCCGATGCAGGTAATGTTACCCGCAAGCATCTGCAGATTGCCATTGATGAAACGGTGGAAGGCAAGGCAGTAAGTACCAGCGAAACAAAGAGTGTGGGGTGCGGAATCAAGCGGAAAGGGTAATATGCAGTGTGAATGCTGAATGGTCAATTGTGAATAATCTATAAAGAGTTTCCGGGGTGCCTGCACCCCGGATTTTTTTTGCAGCAGGTGAACGTATTGTTTTAAACCGGCCCGGCTGATTTCAAACGTTGCTGCAGATCCACTTTGTTACAGCCCCATCCCGCCATCCATATATTTCCCTCCTTTCAATAAAAATCTTCCTGTACTTTTGAATGATGCGTAAAACGCTTAACATATTAGGTAACAGCCTGCGGCTGACGATGCAGGAGCTGAGGGTAAATAAACTTCGTACCGCACTCAGTCTTACCGGCGTGGCATTTGGCATTTTCTGTATCATTGGCGTATTGGCCACCGTGGGCAGCCTGGAACGTAACATCCAGCAGGAAGTGAGTTCATTAGGATCAAATACCATCTACATCGACAAATGGGAATACAGCGGCGGGCCCGATATGCCTTTCTGGAAGTACAGGGCCAGGCCGGTGATGAAATACCCGGAGATGGACCAGATAAAACAACGCAGCACACTGGCGGCAGATGTGGCTTACCTTATGCAGACGGCAGATAATATCGGCTATAAAGACTACCTGGTTCAGAACGTTTCTCTTTATGGTATCGTGGATGCACAAACGAATATTCAGCCGCTAACGTTTGAGGTTGGCCGCTATTTGTCGGCTGCAGAATTTAACAGCGGCAGTCCTGTTGGCTTAATGGGTTTTGACAATGCAGAGCAGTTGTATGGCAGCGCCGAAAGAGCCATCGGCAAACAGTTTGAGATAAAAGGCAAACAGGTGACCATTGTGGGTGTGATTAAAAAAGAAGGCAAGAACTTTGTGGGCTGGAACTACGACAACTGTGTGATGCTGCCTTATAAATTCTGCAAACAGATTGTGGAGGAAGATAACAGCAACCCTATTATCATCGTAAAAGGCAAAGAGAATGTGAGTACCGAAGCACTGGTGAGTGAATTGAGGGGTATCATGCGGCAGGTAAGAAAACTGTCACCCATGCAGGAAGATAATTTTTCGCTTAACAGTGTGGAAGCTTTCAGCAAAGCGATCAACCAGTTATTCGGAACCGTGAATATTGTAGGTGGTGTGATTGGTGTGATCAGTTTGATCGTGGGTATGTTTGGCATTGCCAATATCATGTTTGTTACGGTAAAGGAAAGAACAAGTGTGATCGGTTTGAAAAAAGCGATTGGTGCCAAAAAGAGCAGCATTCTTTTTGAGTTTTTAATGGAAGCAGCCATCCTTTGTTTGCTGGGTGGTGCCTTCGGCTTGCTGTTTGTTTATATCCTGTCTTTGATATTAAGCGCTATGGATTTCCCGGTGTATATTTCTATACCGCTGCTGATCAGTACCGTCATTATTTGTCTTGTTGTAGGTGTACTGGCAGGTATCTTCCCTGCATCCCGGGCTGCCAAGATGGACCCGGTAGTGGCGATCAGGAGTAAGTAACCCCCTCCGCCCCTTTAACTAACGGGGAACTTGGTGCCTACGAATGCCTTTCTCTTTTTATTCTTAGCAAGACTTCAATTAATTTCGCATGGTGAGTTTTACCAATACAAGTAATCTATCTTATTGCAGAGACTTGCAGGTTCCCCCTTTAGGGGGCGGAGGGGGTTGCATTTTAGCGATCGAATCATCCTGCGATGAAACATCAGCCGCTGTATGCAAAGACGGGATCATCCTTTCAAATATCATTGCAGGCCAGGCCATACATGAAAAATATGGTGGCGTGGTACCCGAACTAGCCAGCAGGGCACACATGGAAAATATAGTGCCCGTGGTGGATGAAGCTTTGAAAATTGCCGGCATTGAATTGAAAAATACAGATGCCATTGCTTTTACACAGGCTCCCGGATTGATTGGCGCCTTACTGGTTGGAGCTGAATTTGCAAAATCACTGGCGCTGGCATTGGATAAACCACTGATAGCGGTGCACCATATGCAAGCGCATGTACTCGCCAATATGATCCCGGAAAATAAACCGGCATTCCCGTTTTTATGCTTAACGGTGAGTGGCGGGCATACGCAGATCGTATTATGTGAATCTCCTTTGCAAATGAAAGTAATTGGCGAAACCATTGATGATGCCGCCGGGGAAGCATTTGACAAAAGCGCCAAACTGCTGGGTCTTCCCTACCCCGGCGGTCCCTTGATCGACAAACATGCTGCTAACGGCGACCCACAACGCTTTTTGTTCCCGGAGCCACAAATACCTGGACTGAACTTCAGTTTCAGCGGGTTAAAAACATCTATTCTGTACTTCCTGCAAAATGCAGGTGCCAGTAACGTGTATAAAGATGATTTTAAAGCAACCGAAGAAGAAAAGAAAAAGTTCATTGAAGAAAACCTCAATCATATCTGCGCCAGCATTCAGCAGCGCATCATCAGCATACTGGTAAACAAACTGAAAAAAGCGGCCAAAGAAACAGGTATTAAAAATATTTGCCTGGCAGGTGGTGTAAGTGCCAACAGCGGTCTTCGGAAAGCACTACAAGAAACAGGTGACCGGCTGGGCTGGCAAACATTTATTCCTGCGTTTGAATATTGCACCGACAATGCAGGTATGATTGCCATTACCGCATATTATAAGTACCTGGCAAAAGATTTTGCTGATCTCAGTACAAGCCCTTCTGCAAGGGCAGTATGGTAACAAACGTAAAAAATATGCCGGCCGGCTGTCACCCATCCGCATCAAAAAAGTTCACCGAAGCTGGTTTATATTTAAAACGTTGTACTTTACAGATCAAATCTTTATCATGCCTAATAAAATTCTGGCCACTGCTGCAGTGGTTGTCTTTATTGCTTGCAATAACAATTCCGCCGAAATGAAAAAATCAGCAATCAAATGGCCGGATGCTGTATCAGCACCTGTTGCCAAGATAAAACCTTACAACAGAATACTGCATGGCGATACAGTTGTTGATAACTACAACTGGATGACCGACTACTTTAAAAAGGGTCCCGACAGTAATAACGTGGTCGACTACCTTAAAGCTGAAAATGCTTATGTGGACAGCATGATGAAGGACACTAAAATTTTCCAGGCAAATCTTTACCAGGAAATGAAGGCAAGGATAAAAGAGAAAGATGAGAGTGTGCCATTTTTTAAAAACGGGTATTATTATTACAACCGAACGGAAGAAGGCAAACAGTACTATAAAATATGCCGGAAAAAAGGCAGCCTGGAGGCCAAAGAAGAAATAATGCTGGATGTAGACGAAATGGCAAAAGGAAAATCGTATTATGCTGTAAGCGGAACGCAGATAAGCGAAGACAACAGGTTGCTGGCGTATGGAGTGGATGAGGTATCGAGAAGACAATACAGCATATACGTAAAAAACCTGGAGACTGGTGAGATATATACGGATGTAATAAAAGGCACTGGCGGCGACCCGGTGTGGGCTGCAGATAATAAAACATTCTTTTATACCGCTAACAACCCCGTTTCTTTACTATCAGAAAAAATAAAACGCCATACAATGGGCGGAGAGGTGGCCAAAGACGCTGTTGTATATGAAGAAAAAGACAAGACCAATTACATTGGTGTTTCCAAATCGAAAAATGACAGATTTATATTCATCGTTTCGCAGGCCACACTGTCGTCTGAATGGAGGTGGATACATGCGGCCAAACCTACAGAGTCTTTTACTGTTTTTCAGCCCAGGATGAAAGAGGTGCTGTATGATGTGACGCCGCTGGAAGATAAATTTCTGGTACGCACCAACCGGGATGCAAAAAATTTCAGGCTGATGGAGTGCGGCCTTGATAAAACAGACAGCAGCGAATGGAAAGAACTTGTGCCTCACCGCACTGATGTATTACTGCAGGGAGTGGAAGAGTTTAAGGATTTTATTGTGCTAAATGAAAGGAAAAACGGGCTTGTAACACTGAGGGTTAAAGCTATTTCCGGCGGCGGTGACCATTATATAGATTTTGGAGAGCCCGCCTACAATGCGGGTACCGGAGCAAATGCAGAATATAACAGTAAAGTACTGCGCTACTATTATACTTCCCTTACCACACCGCCATCAACATTTGACTATGATATGTTGACAAAAGAAAAAAAACTGCTGAAACAACAGGAGGTGGCCGGCGGTTACAATATTCAACATTACACAACAGAACGGTTATATGCCACAGCAAAAGACGGAACCAAAATTCCTGTTTCCATCGTTTATAAAAAAGGCATAGAAAAAAATGGCAGCTCACCATTACTGTTATATGGATATGGCTCGTATGGTGCCAGTATGGATGCCAGCTTTAGCAGTAGCCGCCTCAGCCTGCTGAACCGGGGCTTTATTTTTGCCATAGCCCATATCCGGGGCGGCCAGGAAATGGGGCGTTTTTGGTATGAAGACGGCAAGATGATGAAAAAGAAAAACAGCTTTACAGATTTTATTGACTGTGCTGAATACCTTGTAAAAGAAAAGTACACGTCTTACAGTCATTTGTATGCACAGGGTGGAAGCGCCGGGGGCCTGCTGATGGGTGCGGTGATAAATATGGCACCGCACCTCTGGAACGGTGTAGTAGCGCAGGTACCTTTTGTAGATGTGGTGAACACCATGCTTGATGAAAGCATCCCCCTGACCACAAATGAATTTGATGAATGGGGCAACCCCAAAAATAAAGATGCCTACCAATACATGAAAAGTTATTCGCCTTATGAGAACATAGAAAGAAAACAATACCCCAATATGCTGGTAACAACCGGCCTGCACGACAGCCAGGTGCAATACTTTGAACCTGCTAAATGGGTTGCCAAACTAAGGGCCATGAAAACAGACAATAATTTACTGCTGTTACATACCAATATGGACTTTGGGCATGGTGGTGCATCGGGAAGATTTGATTATTTAAAGGATGTTGCCCTCAATTTTGCTTTCCTGTTATCGCTTGAAGGAATAACAAAATGATGTTATAAAAATATATTGAAAGCACACTTCAACAAGTGATAGTGTTAACTGTTGATCACATGCCGAACAACTATTTCAAGTTTAAACAATTCACCGTTCAGCAGGAGCATTGCGCCATGAAGGTTTGCACCGATGCCTGTTTGTTTGGTGCCTATGTGGCCGACCAGGTGAAAACAAAATCATCGTCGGATATTCTTGACATTGGCACAGGAACAGGATTACTCAGTTTGATGCTGGCGCAAAGAGTACCAGCCATCATTGAGGCCGTTGAAATAGATGCAGCTGCCTGTGAACAAGCCAACAATAATTTTGGGCAGTCACCGTGGAAAGAAAGGTTAACTGTATTTAATTCAGATGTGCTGCAATTTGAACCGGATAAAAAATATGATTGCATCATTAGTAATCCACCCTTTTTTGAGAAGGATCTTAAAAGCATTGATAGTAATAAGAACAATGCCAAACACGACACTTCACTTACGTTGGAACAATTACTGGCAGTGGCGAAAAAACTATTGACTGACGATGGCACTTTCGCCGTACTGCTTCCTTATCACCGGGTGGAGGCGTTTATCGTGATGGCATCAAACAATAGTTTTCACCTCATTAAAAAAGCAATCGTAAAACAAACTGAAAACCATGACCCCTTCAGGGGAATATTAATTTTCGGCAAGCAGCCAGCCAATCCGATGGAAGAAACAATCGTTATTAAAAATACAGATGAAAAATATTCGCTAAGATTTGCGGAGCTGCTGAAAGATTATTACTTGTATTTATAAACCTCCGTATTCCCTCATATGTTCAAACTCATCCGTAAGCTCACCTTGTTTCACTATGGTAGCCCTGTCTATTAACGCACTATTACCTTTTACAAGATCTTCCAATACATACTTTATCAACTGTTCTCCAAAATACTGGCTGGCATCTCTCGGTAATTCATTGGGCAGGTTACCAACAGCCATCACATCAATGCTGTTGCTTTCGTAAGGCGCTGTTTTTTCAAACGTAATTTTATCCACGCCATACACAGGATCATCAATGGTTTGATCACCAAGGTTAACGGGTACAGAACCATGTTCATCATCCGTAATATCAGCAATGGTTTGTATGCTGAACGTATCATCAATATCGGAGGTTTCAAAAAGCCTGGGTACATTTTCATCCCAGTATACCCCATTCATTAAAATATCTGTGCATTTGGTGAAGGGTAAAAAACGGCTGCGGTATTCAGCAGGGTTTTCATGAAAATGATCCCGCTTGTAAGTTCTTGTTTCCTTGTGCGTGTACAGATCGGCACCTTTCAGTTGCACATACACAGGATAGCTGAATTTTCTTTCCAGGTACTCATCAGGTTCCACTTCGGTAATGCCCACCAGGTTCATCACTTCCAATACACCATGCGCCACACGCCCACTACCGGTAACTGCTACTTTTATATTGGGCACTTTCAAACCAAAATAAGTATGGATCAACGTGCGGTAATCCTTACAATCATGCACGGCACCCAAATTGAAAGCCCCGGTACGTTTGCCATAGGCCATCAATCCATTATGAGCGCCCACTATGCCCGCAAAAAAACCAAAACCCAATACCCTTTGCCCGTCATCATGTACCAGGCATTCATAATCTACCAGTGTAATTTTTTTTTCCAGTATGGCTTTAAATAGTTTTTGATTGTGCGGCTGCAGTTTCTTGGTATGAGAAAAGAACAAATAGGTTTTATTGGGTATCAGCATATCCACTGGCACTTCCTTTATACCCATTAAAACATCGCAGTCAGTCATTTCTTCTTTTACTTCCACTCCTGCCTGTGTGTATTCTTTATCGCTAAAACACCTGGTGTCGGAGTGTTGGGCCACTACTTTTATAGAAGGAAAATTTTTCTGCAGCCAGCGGCACTGGGCGGGCGTAAGGGCAACACGGTTATCAGAGGGCTTTTTACCTTCTCTTATTAATCCAATAGTAAGCATCAATCGTCTGTTTTGTGCGGCAAGTTAAACAATCACCCGCTAAGTTCAGTATCGGGCAGCCTTACCTATTTTTGCAGCATGAATTATTTTGACTTATTTGAAATGCCCGTTAGCATTCGCATTGATAAAACGTTGCTGACAAAAAAATATGTGGCGCTGCAGAAAAAATACCATCCTGATTTTTTTACGCAGGAAAATGAAGCGGCACAGGAAGAGGCATTGGAAATATCATCTGCTATCAATAAAGCCATGAAGGTTTTTAAAAACCCGGATGCCACACTGAAATATGTGCTGGAATTGAAAGGCCTGGTGGAGGAAGAAGAAAAATATCCCTTACCGCCCGGTTTTTTGATGGAAGTAATGGAACTGAATGAAAATTTATCTGAAGGTTCCATAGCGGCGATCGAAGCCTTTGAAAAAGATATTTATAGTGAAGTTGGAGGTATAATTGACAATTACAACCACGATACAGTTACCACAGCAGAATTGCTGCAGCTGAAGGAGTATTATTACAAGAAAAAATATTTGCACCGTATTTTGGAGAGATTGGAGGGATAATGTAATATTGCAGCCCGCTCAAAAATCACAGTTCGAGATTTGTGCGGAAGTTCTTTTTGTGAAGGCCCAGATGGCGGAATTGGTAGACGCAGCAGACTCAAAATCTGCCGCCCACAAGGTGTGCAGGTTCGATTCCTGTTCTGGGCACGATAGCCTCTCAAGAGATTGAGGGGCTTTTTTAATGTATGAAAGATGTGTCCCGATCGATATCGGGATCCTGAGCACAATAGCCTCTCAAGTAATTGAGGGGCTGTTTTAATGTATGAAAGATGTGTACTGATCGATATCCTGGGCACAATAGCCGCTCAAGATATGGAGGGGCTGTTTTAATGTATGAAAGATGTGTACTGATCGATATCGGGATCCTGGACACGATAGCGTCTCAAGAGATGGAGGGGCTTTTTTAATGTATGAAAGATGTGTCCCGATCGATATCGGGATCCTGAGCACAATAGCCTCTCAAGAGATGGAGGGGCTTTTTTAATGTATGAAAGATGTGTCCCGATCGATATCGGGATCCTGAGCACAATAGCCTCTCAAGAGATTGAGGGGCTTTTTTAATGTATGAAAGATGTGTACTGATCGATATCGGTATCCTGGACACAATAGCCGCTCAAGAGATGGAGGGGCTTTTTTAATGTATGAAAGATGTGTCCCGATCGATATCGGGATCCTGAGCACAATAGCCTCTCAAAAGATTGAGGGGCTTTTTTAATGTATGAAAGATGTGTCCCGATCGATATCGGGATCCTGGGCACAATAGCTCTCAAGTAATTGAGGGGCTGTTTTAATGCCTTGCAACCATTTGCAGTCAGCAATCAAGCTCATTTTATTTTGTATAGCAAGTTCAGGGTAAACAAATGATTTTTGTTCCCAATGCCGTTTCCCGCAGCTGGCGAACGCAACCCATGCTGGTAGATAATACCTGCACTCACTTTTTTATAATGGTATTGTACAGCGGTCACAAAACGATAATCCAGCTTCCGCACCCGTACATCAAATTCCTCCTGCGCACCAGCCGCCGTACCCACCAGCGGCAAGGATGGGTTGTCTACGCTGTTCATGCTGAAATCATAAGGATACAACAATTTTTTTGCTGACCTGCTTAAGAGGTAAGATGCCTGTACACCCGCCTGCAAAGAAATATTTTTATGCAGGTTAATCCCTGCATACAAGGGTACATCTGCATATCGAAATTGATACTGGTCTGATACCTCCTTGTACATCCTGATATTATTCGTCGTATCATTCACATGGATCGTTTTGCTCACACCCGAAACTTCTGCAGCACCCGGAGAAAAGAGCGCCAGACCAGTAGCAACAAAAAACTTAGTACCAAAATTATATTTCAAAGCTGCTACAGGGTAAGGCTGCAGGCGAGGCTGTTTACCTGGCGCCAAATTAATACCGATACCAGCTGAAAATTCCCAGCTGCCAGCAGGCTTTTTCTTCTCTCCGTGACCATGTATCATAGAGCTGTTTTTTACAGGATCAGGTTGATTGATCACAATAATGCCGGCGCTTAATTCATTTAGTGGAGCTACTTTTAAAATGCTGCCTGTTAGCACCCTGCCGGCAGGCGTTACAGCAACATCATGCGGAGGCAAGTATATATCCACCTCACCTGTTTCTATTGCTGCGTTCATTTGACGTTTGTTAGAAAATATTTTCTTTACAGCGATACTGCTTTTATCCTCTGCCTGTAACAAAGCATTTTTTTGAGCCATGGGCAACAAAGTGCTGTTTGATACAGGCAGGGCAAACTGATATTTGTTGAGTTGTAAGCCAGCCATTAGAAAAAATACTGATAACATTATTACAGGCATGAAAGAAAGGGCGCTGCTGAACACCCTATTTCTTTTGCTTACCGGCATCCTGCTGTTGAGCAATCTTTGCATTGCTGCCCAGCCATCATCAGCCGAGAATGACAAATCATTATTTATTTCCTGATCATCAAGCATATTATACCTGTTTGGTTTGTTTAAACTGCATCGAACTTTTCAACCGCTTTCTTGCTTCTGCCAGATGCCACCTGCTGGTTGTTTCAGAAATATTCAATTGCTGCGCAATGTCTTTATGCGTGTATCCATCAAATGCAAATAGATTCACCACGATCCGTGTTACAGAGGGCAATACATTAAAATGCCGTAGGATCTCTTCCAGGTTATTACTGTACGCCAGCCGGAAATCATCGTCTCCCTGCTCCTGCACCTGGTCGATATGAATGATATAGGTTTCCTTTTTGTTGCGGCGTGTGAAATCAATGGCCGTATTGATGATGATTGTTTTAAGCCAGGGCCGGAAATTTCCCAAACGGGAATTGTAGTCTGTGATATTGGAAAATACTTTTAAGAACCCATCATTTAAGATGGTCAGTGCCTCATGCTGGTCGTTGGCATAGCGCCTGCAAAGCGTAAACATATCATGGAAGAAATATTTATACAGTTTTTCCTGTGCGGCCCTGTCATTATGCCTGCACAAGTCAATCCAATCCAATACGTTTTCATCAGCGATAGTCATCCAGCGTACGTCTTTAAAAATGATGCTGCAGCTTGTAACATTGTAGGCAGGCTGCAGCATCCTGTTAATTACTTTTTAAATTCAATTGTTTTATTGAGTTTATTGGCAGGGTTCAGACTGTCAGTAAACCTCACCTTCAATACGGAATCATTGAGGGTAATAACCTTCCACGACACATATTTTGCAGGGTTGGTTGCATTTAATTTGAGAGAGTCGTTGGTAAGATCGTATACCCAGGTACCTTTTGAATAATAAAAAATAGTGGAATCGCATTTGTTGGTGGCGTCCTGGAAATCAAATCCGGTCTTGTTGAACCTGATCACATCATCATTCATACAAACTTTTGTTAAAGCACTGTCAACAGTTGGCTGTCCCGCTTTAGGAACGCTGATGGTTTTGATCTTCCAGTCGAACAATAATTTTTTCACTTTCTCCGGGGTTGGATCTGCAGGATCATCTTTTTTACAGGATACAAATACAATGCTGCAGCACACAGCCGTGGCCAGCATTTTTAACAGGTTGATTTTCATAATTGAAATAGTTATAAGTGTTTTTAAATGATCCCGGGACTTGTACACTTACTGGTACGGTTTTATAAAACCGTTTGTTGGGAGAGGTCGAAAATATTTTTTGAAACAGCCATTTCATGGCAACAGGATGACGCCGGCAATGGCGGCAAACAGAAAAGGATTATTGCAGCCCCTTTGTAGCAAGAGGGCATTGTGAGAAGATGAAATAATGGCTGTTAAAAAAATGGAAAATTATTTTGCAGTAAACGCTTCCATCCAGCGCATGATCTCCGCTCCTGCTGCACCGGTGCAGGGATTGGGCGCTTCATTTAAAAAGTATTTTACCACCTGTTCTATCATTGGTTGCTGCACATGCTGCAATGGAACAAAATCAAAATAGGTTGTTTGATCCCCTTTAGTTAAGGCGATTGTATGGCCACTAAAAAAACCAAACCGTATTGTACCCTCGCTGCCGATGATTTCACAGCGGTCGCAGTCAGCCCCGGCAGCAAAACACCAGGCACCACTGAATGCCACTCCCGTATCAAACAGGATATTACCGGCTACCATATCATCTGCTGCATATTGAGCAGATTGATTGGTTGCAATGCCCTTGATTTTTGCAGCAGCCCCAAAAAAATGAAACATCAGATCAAGTTGATGTGGTGCCAGGTCATGAAAAAGCCCGCCACCGGCTATTGCAGGATCCACTCGCCAGGCATTTTTAGCTATCGAAAGATCTTCTGGCAATAAGGGCCTTTTAAAAAATTCAAGCCTGGCCAGTCTTACTTCCCCGATCGCTTTTTCTGCTAATAATTGTTGTACCTTTTTAAACAGCGGCCATTCCCTCCGGTAATGCGCCACTACCAGTGGAACGCCGGCCATTTCAGCAGCCATAGTCATTTGCTGTGCTGCAGCAAAATTCAGCGCCATTGGTTTTTCTACATACACTGGCTTACGGGCACGGATAGCCGCTACTGCATACGCCTCATGTGAAGAAGGTGGTGTGGCAATATAGATGGCATTTACTTCCGGGTCGTTGATCAACTGACCGGCGTCGCTGTACCACCGGGGTACCTGGTGCCGCTGTGCATAGTCTTGTGCCCTGGCTGCATCCCGCCGCATCACTGCCACCAGTGAAGAACGAGGTACTTTGTTAAAAGCGGGACCACTTTTGACTTCCGTCACATCTCCACAACCAATGATACCCCAGTTTATTTTTTTCATGAACTTTATTTAAACGCCGGATGAAATTGCTCCAGCGTATTCCTCAAAAACTTCCTGTCGAGGTGCGTATAAATTTCGGTGGTGGTAATGCTTTCATGTCCCAGCATTTCCTGCACTGCTCTCAGGTCGGCACCACCTTCCACCAAATGCGTAGCAAATGAATGCCGGAAAGTATGCGGTGAAATAACTTTTTTGATGCCAGCTTTTTTTGCCAGGTCTTTTATTATCAAAAAAACCATCACCCGGCTAAGTCCGGCCCCCCGCCTGTTTAAAAATAATACATCCTGCTGCCCTGGTTGTACAGGTGTATGCACCCGGATATTGTTTTTATAAATACCAATGTATTTCACCGCATCGCTGCCGATGGGTACCAGTCTTTCTTTATCGCCCTTACCGATCACCCTGATAAAACCCACATCCAGGTGCAGGCAACTGATGCGCAGGTTAACGAGCTCGGTTACACGAAGACCACAACTGTACAGGGTTTCCAGCATGGCTTTGTTTCTGCCCCCTTCAGCAGTGCTGAGATCAATTTGGCCTATGATGTTTTCAATTTCCACAAAACTCAAAACATCGGGCAAATGTCTTTTTAGTTTAGGTGCTTCCAGCAAGGCAGTTGGATCGGTGCTGGTAACCTGTTCCAGTAAGCAATATTTAAAAAAGCTTTTCAGCCCGGAGATGATCCTTGCCTGCGAGCCGGGGAGCATGCCCAGTTCGGTGATCCATTTTAAAAAATGTTCCAGGTCTTTTAAGTCCACTTCTTTAGGTGACCTAGCAATACCGTTCTGCTCAAAATGGGAAGTGAGTTTATCAATATCGTGCAGGTAGGCTTCCACAGAATTTTCACTCAGCGATTTTTCTAATTGCAGATACGCTTTAAAACCTCGTTTGTATGGTTCCCACATGCTGCAAACATAATAAGGATTTGGTTCCGGGGATAGGTAATGATGTTGAATCGCAGATCTTTGATGATGGATATGACCGGTAAGAATGAGTGATTTCCACAACATGCCTGCAACAAGACTGTAGATAAGTTGATAACAAAGCCGGCTGGAATAAGACGGCTATTTGATCGTCCTGCACACTTTTAAAATAAAAAGGCCCTTCTTTCGAAGAGCCTTTTGCCGGGTAACTGAAGGGGCTCGAACCCTCGACCCTCAGAATCACAATCTGATGCTCTAACCAACTGAGCTACAGCTACCTTTTTTTAGCAGGGTGCAAAAGTAATAAAAAACAGTTCTGCTCCAAAATCAAATTTCTAAAAATTAAAAAGAGCAACTTTCCATCAGCAAAGGGCAGCAGACAATGGGCAAGCTGGCAAAGTAGCTAAAGGTGAGTTTGCAAATGGCAATAGGCAATAAGCAAGGAAGCAAGCGCAAAACCGTGGTTGCTTATCGCATAGCAATTATTAGTTGTGTACTTATCATTACTCACTCCTTTCTCTCTCCATTCACTTGCACCAGCTCACGGCCAATACCTTACCTTCGCAATCCAAAATTTATCTACATGCCCTGGACCAGTTATATCATCACCATCCTGCTCACTACTTTCACCGGCTGGATCACCAATTGGGTGGCCATTAAAATGCTGTTTCATCCACGCCAACCGGTTAAAATACTGGGAATTACTTTTCATGGTGTGTTTCCTAAAAACCAGCAACGGATTGCAGAACAGTTAGGAAAGGTGGTTGGTAAAGAACTATTGTCATTTGATGAAATAGAACAAAAAATCACCAACCCCGAAAACCTGCAAAAACTAAAACCTGAAATTGAAGCACATATCGATAATTTTTTGAGCCACAAGCTGAAAGAAGTGTTCCCCATGTTGTCGATGTTTATCGGCGACAAAACCATCACCCAATTAAAGGGTGCCTTTTTAAATGAACTGGAAGCGCTTTTCCCGGTTTTAATGAAGGGCTATATGGCCAAGATGCAGCAAGACCTGGACCTGGAGAAGATCGTGACCGAAAAAGTGGCCGCCTTCTCCACAGAAAAATTAGAGTCTATCCTGATGCAGATCACCAAAAACGAATTTAAGTTTTTGGAGATCCTTGGTGGGGTGCTGGGCTTTATAATCGGTATTGTGCAGGTACTGGCAAATATCTACCTGCATTAATGCTTTAACAAATCAGATCAGGCCCGTTCATCCATAACAAAACAGGGCTTTGAACTTATTAAGTGACATTTGTGTTACACCGTCAATTAAAAAAGCTGATGAAAAATTGTTGTATAACCCTTTTTGTTCTCCTTATTTCTTTATTCATTGCTCCTGTACTTGCCCAGCCGGGTGGCGGCAACCGGGGTGGCGCACAAAATATGAACATGGGGCATTTTTATGGTAAGATAGTAGATGCCAACAATAAACCGGTGGAAGCCGCTTCTGTACAACTGCTGCAGAACAAACTGGATTCTTTCACAAAAAAAAGAAAGGATGTGGTGGTATCGGGCATGCTCACAGATAAAAAAGGCGAGTTCAGTTTGGAAAATCTCCCAGTAATGGCCAGTTTTAAACTGAAAGTAAGCGCCATTGGGTACAAATCAACCGAACAAAAAGTGGCATTCGACCTGAATATGAATGGTGCAAGGAGCGGCGATTTTGGCAGCATGGCGGCAGGAATTGACAAAGACCTAGGTAATATTAAACTGGAAATCGATGCACAGCAGTTACAGGAGGTTACCATCACCAATACCAAACCTCTGCTTACCATGGCCATTGACCGTAAAGTGTTTAATGTAGAAAAAAATCTCGCCAGCGTGGGTGGCACGGCTGTGGATGTGATGAAAAATGTGCCCGGACTCAATGTGGATATCGACGGTAATGTAACCATGCGGAATGCTTCTCCGCAAATTTTTGTAGATGGCCGTCCTACTACCATGACGCTGGAAGAAATTCCAGCCGACGCCATCGCTACGATCGAGATCATCACCAACCCTTCGGCCAAATTTGATGCATCTGGTGGCGGTGCAGGTATTTTGAATGTAGTAATGAAGAAAAACAGGAAAGCAGGATACAACGGTAACCTGAGAACAAGTATTGATAGCCGGGCAAGACCACAATTTGGCGGTGATATCAACCTAAGGCAGCAAAAAATTAATTTGTTTGCATCCGCTAATGTGAACTTTCGTAAATCCATCACGAATTCTTTTACAGAAAGAACTGATTTTTTAGATAATGCTCAGGCATTCCTGCTGCAAACCAATAAGCCTGTTGGCACGGGTGTATTTGCGTTTGGCCGGGCGGGCGCAGATTATTTTATCGATAACAGGAACACCCTTACCATTTCTGGCAATATGAGCGGTGGCCGGTTTAAAAACAATGACCTGATCAATATTAACCGGGATACGGTATTTAATGGTTCAAACGGGCTTGATAGTATAATGGCGGACTATGGTTTCCGCACCAGCAATTCTACCAGCCATTTTAGAAACTACGGTGCAACGCTGGCTTTTAAGCACAACTTTGCTAAAACAAGCCATTCTATTAGTGCCGATGTGAATTACAACTACAGTAAAAATAACAACGAGAATGAACTAGGCACCCAATATTTTGAACTCTCCACCGACCCTAAATCGCCCCTGATCATGCAGAAAAGCGAGGGAGGTGGCAACAATAAATTTTTTACTTCGCAAATTGATTACGATAATGCCATCACAGATAAAATTAAAATTGAAGCGGGTGGCAGGGTGGCTTTAAGGGAATTTTATAGCTTCAATAATAATTTTATCAAATTGCCATTAAATACTGATTACGTTCCACTTACTGCATTAAATAATGAATACAAATTTAATGACCGGGTGCTGGCAGCTTATTTCACTTTTGCGCAGCAGATAAAAAAATTCAACTACCAGCTTGGTATCAGAATTGAAAGTTCTGAGTACAATGGCAGCCTGATCAACCGGAACCAGGCTTTCTCTAATGCCTTTCCCTTTAGTATGTTTCCCAGCGCATTTGCCACTTACAAGCTAACTGACAAACAAGACCTGCAGTTGAATTATTCTAGAAAAATAAACCGGCCCAATTTCTTCCAGTTGATCCCGTTTATTGACTACACGGATTCTTTAAATCTCAGCGTGGGCAACCCGGGTCTTACACCTGAATTTACCAACCTTCTCGAACTGTCTTATCAAAACCAGCTAGCAGCAGGGCACAATTTGTTGGTGACGGGTTTCTTTAAAAATACCAGCGATATTATTGCCCGGTACCAGTATAAAGATATCAATCCTAACCCCGATGCAAAACCTGATTCAGTGATCTTTACCACTTTTGCCAATGCAAGCAATACCTATACTTTCGGACTTGAACTGACCAGTAAGAACAAGATCGCCAGTTGGTGGGATGTTACATCGAATATCAATTTTTTCAACACTGTTTTAAAAGCAGGTAACCTTCCAGGAGGTATTGATGATGAACAATTTAGCTGGTTTGCAAAAATGAATAACAATTTCAAATTGCCTTCTAATTATTCTATCCAGTTAAGTGGTGATTACCAGGCTAAAACCCTGGTTTCTCAAACCAACAGCGGTGGCGGCGGGGGTGGTGGCCGCCGGGGCGGTGGCGGAGGTGGTATGTTTGGTGGTGGCAACACACCTTCTGCCCAGGGTTTTATCCGTCCCTTGTATGGAGTTGATATTGCCATCAGAAAAGACTTTATGAAAAACAATGCGGCCTCTTTAACGCTGCAGGTAAATGACATTTTCCGTACCCGGCTCAACAGTGTTTTTTCTCAATCGGTATTTTTTGAACAAAATGCAGAGCGCCGCAGGGATCCGCAGGTACTGCGACTAAATTTTAACTGGCGCTTTGGCAAAGTGGATGTATCTCTTTTTAAACGTAAGAACAACCGGATCGACACGGAAGGTATGCAAGGCATGGGAGGAGGAAATTAAATAGCCCCGTTTTGCGGGTTACCGGTACCTGGCGAATATAATTTAAACAGATTGGTGAATTTTGTGAATGTTTACGTAATATGTGGTGCCAGTTTCTACCATCCATATTACTTATCACAAGGAAAAACCAATCCATGGCCAGCAAATTTTACCAGGTTGACTATGCCGAAGTAAACGGCAGTGAGATCATAAACATGGGCATCTTCAATATCCAGGCTGACGGAAATATCTCCAAAGATCTATTAAAAGAACGGGCCAGGCAATATTTAAAAGATCCGGCAGCCAACATTGTTATTTCTAATATTACCAAATTAACCCGGGCAGAATTTGAATCATTAACACAAAAAAATGCCTGAACCATATAACAGTATTACATTTAAAAGGATGGCTGCTCCAGGCCATCCTTTTTCGTTTTAAATACTTATCTTGATTTCCCAATCATTTACCACTTTAACTAACTGTATGACACGGACCTTATTCCCACTGCTTGCCGCACTTTTATTACTGGCACAATGCAAACCTGAAGAACAAAAAGTAACAACAGAAGAGGTAACAAAATTTGTACAGGAGATGGAAAGCGCTGCGCTCAAACGTAAACCCGACCTCATTACTTCAAACATTATTCTGCAGGCACTTACAGACAGGATGCAGAAAGAAAAAAACATTAAAAACATGTCGGGCATTGCCGAGGGAATGAAGAAAGGCATCCGTAATTCGGAACTGGATAAAAGTGTTTACTCCACCATCGGCAAAAGCGGCCATTTTGAGAAAGTAAAAACGTATGAAAAGAACGGTATGCAAAGGGTGATCTTCAGGATGTTTGGAGAGAATGGCCTGAATTATCTGGATATGGAACTGACAAAACTGGAAGATAAGGTAGGTATTGCAGATATGTTTTCCTACATATCCGGCGAAAATATCAGCAAAACCATGGCTGAAATGGCCACAAGACTTACCGAAGGAGTAAGTGAAACAAAAGCACAGGAAGGCATCGACGCCTTTCAATCTGTAAAACGGCTGATGGCCAAAGAGAATTATACACAGGCAAAAAAGGAGTTCGACAGATTGCCGGGTTATTTAAAAAACACCCGGGTGGCCGATATCGTCAACATCCAGATATCCAGTAATCTTGACGAAGCTGTGTATGCCAAAGAGATGCAGCATTTCGAAATGAAATATGCCGGGGAGCCAAGTCTTCAATTGTCAATGATTGATCTTTACCTCATACAGAAAGACTATGATAAAGCGATCAGAAGCATCAATATCCTCGATTCGCTCATCGATAAAGACAGTTTTTTAGATTATTACCGCGGTCTCATCCTGTATTCAAAAGGTGACCCTGACAAAGCGGTGGACTATTATAAAAAGGTTACGATGAGCAACCCGGCATTTCCGGGGGCATATGAACAGTTAACTGCCATATATATAACTGCTGATGACAAACAAAATTCAAAGCTTTACTTTGAAAAATATAAAAAGCTGAGAAATGCGGATAGTGACATGATCCAAACCTACGAAACGGCCTACCCCTTTTTAAAAGACTGATTTCTGATACCGTAACAGCTATATCCACGCAAATGCGCCAACAACCGCTGCCCTCTTTTTTACTCAACATATTTCAGTTAATTTGCCGCCTTATTTTATAAACGCCTTTCATGAAAAATTTTAGTTTTAAAAACATACTGCCGCACCTGGTTGCCGTGGGCATTTTTTTATTGGTTACTGTAATATTTTGCAAACCGGCCCTTGAGAGCGGTGTTGTGCTGCAACAAGGTGACGTAACTGCTGTGGAAAGCATGAAACAGCAAAGTGTACTTTACAAACAGCAGCATGGAGTGTACCCATTGTGGATATCCAGTATGTTCAGCGGAATGCCTGCTTACAATATAATTTATGACGGCCCCTCCAGCCCATTTGGATTTATTGATAAAATGATGCAATTGTGGCTGCCCAAGCCAATGAATTTTTTCTTTTTATGCAGTATCTGCTTTTACATATTCTGTATGTGTGTTCGGGTAAGACCGTGGGTGGCCATATTTGCCAGCCTTGCTTTTGCCTATGCCACCTATAACCCTATATTGGTGGTTGCGGGTCATGATACCAAGTTACTGGCAATGGCTTATGCTCCTGCATTAATAGGCGCTGTTATCCTGCTGTATGAAAAACAATACATCAAAGGCTTTATGCTGACCTCGTTGTTTGCAACACTGCACGTAACTCAAAATCACCAGCAGGTTACCTATTATGTTTTTCTGATATTGGCAATAATGACGGTGAGCTATTTAATTAAGTGGATAAAAGAAAAAGACTTTTTACACCTTGCCAAGGCCGGAGCTTTTACAGTGGCGGCGGCTGTATTGGCCATTGCCATTAACTCGCTCCTCATCTTCCCGGTATATGATTATGCAAAAGACAGTAAACGTGGCGGCCAGTTAATTATAGATGGGAAAAACAGTGGAAACAGCAAACCGAAAAATAATAAAACCAGCGGCCTTTCTATCGACTATGCATTTCAATGGAGTAATACCAGGTCGGAAGGTTTGAATGTGATGTTTCCAGGCGTGCAGGGCTATGGCAGTTACCATGCCAGGAGAGGTGAAGATGATTATGTTTATCCCTTGCTTGGAGAAAACTCGAACGTAGCAACTTACCTCACCGATGATTTACGTATTGGAGGAAATGACCTGGACAATTATGTAGGATATATGTCGCAGTTCTTATATTGGGGCGACAAACCCGGCACCACAGGGCCTGCTTATCTTGGGGCGGTGATCTGCTGTCTGTTTGTACTGGGTATGTTCTTTGCAGACAATAAATACCGTTGGTGGATATTATGTGCCAGTATGTTTGGAATCATATTAGCCATGGGCAAGAGCCTTCCTTCTATAAATAATTTCTTATTTGAACACCTGCCCATTTATAATAAATTTCGTACACCCGAAATGGCCATGGTGATCCCCCAGTTCCTCTTTCCAATGCTTGCAGTGCTGGGTGTACAGAAAATAACAGATGGCAGCTATACCGATGGTGCAAAAAAATTAAAGTTTACGGCCATCGCCATGGGTGTGATATTCGCCATAGCAGCCACCCTGTATCTTAGTTTTGACTACAGTAAAGAAAACAAAACAAGAACAAGGGAGTTCAACTCTATCATTGCAAGCCAGGACAGCTCAACTAACGGCAAACTACAGTTGCTTAATGAAAAAGAGCCCCCGCTTGCGGATAATCAATTGTACGAGAACTTCACTTACCAGGCAAAAGGAGATACAAAAATTGCCAAAGGCCTTGTATCTGCTTTGCAAAAAGACAGGGAATCTTTATTTAAAACGGATTTGCTAAAGGCCTTTGTTTTTGTGCTGCTCACACTGGGCATTGTTGGTCTGTTTATCTATAAAAAAGTCAACAGCACCATTTTACTGGTTGCCTTGCCACTGCTCACTTTACTGGATCTTTTTCCCATTGGTAAAAATTATCTCAATGATAAAAGTTTTGAAACAGAAGACCTGTATGCCGCTAAAGAGTTTTCGGAAAGTGCAACTGACAAAGAGATTTTAAAAGACAAAGACCCTAATTACCGGGTGTTTGATTTAAGTGGCGGCGATCCATTCCAGGATGCAAAGCCATCTTACTTCCACAAATCCATCGGTGGCTATCATCCTGCCAAAATCGGTATTTATGATGACCTGGCGAGTTACCAGCTGAATGGCAACCTCAATATGTCTGTTCTGAATATGCTGAATGCAAAATACATTGTACAAAGTACCCCGGACAGAAAGGATAAAGTGGTACGGCAAAATCCCGACGCATTGGGCAATTGCTGGTTTGTAAAAGGCGTACGGTTTGTCAATGGCCCGGTGGAAGAAATGAAGGCGCTGGATAATTTCAATCCTAAAGACAGTGCCGTTATCGACAACAGCTTTGCAAATACCATCAAAGGCATTGTGGCCCCGGACAGTTCAGCCAGCATCAGGCAAACCAGTTTTGATAACATGGCGATTAAATATGAAAGTAACAGTAACAGCACCAACCTGGCCGTGTTCAGTGAAGTGTACTACCGCGACTGGAAGGCTTATATTGATGGAAAAGAAACCCCTGTGGCAAAAGCAAACTATGTGCTGAGAGCCTTAGTGGTACCGGCAGGTAAACACACAATAGAATTTAGGTTTGAGCCAAAAGTGTTTAACACAAGTTATACGGTTTCTAAATACGCCGGCTGGTTACTGTTTATTTTATTGATCGGCCTAACTGTTCTCCAGTTTAAGAAAAGTGCCGGCAAAAAACAAGCTGATGCCTGACCTTAGAGAAGTGAGTGTTTTTTTTATCAACAAAAATGATGCGTTTGCAAAACACATCAATACAAAGGCGTATGAACTGTACTGCCAGTTAAAAAGCCTTGATATCAGCAGGCTGGAAACTGCACCACAGTATAAAAATTATTTCGAAAAACATCATTTGGGTAAACGCCTGTTCTTTTCCATGCAGAACAGTGCTCATATTATCTACTATTCTGTAAACAAAACCAACAGGCCGCTTACCGAACTTACGTTTACAGACTACGGGGCAGGACTGGGCACCTTATTTATGCTTGCCGGGAAATTAGGGTTTAAAAGAACCGTGTACAACGATTACTTTCCTGATTGGCACCAGCCAGCCAGGGCGCTTTGCAATGTACTCGGCATACAAATAGATGATTATGTGGTGGGGGATATTGAAGCTGTAACCACCTATGCGGAGATACAACGCATACAGCTTGACATTATCGCATCCAGGAATGTATTAGAACATATCTACAATTTGCAGCATTTCTATCGCTGCATACATCAGCATAATCAACATACTGTGGTTTTTTCAACCACCACTGCCAATTACCACAACCCGGTTATGCGGTGGTATCATGTTTACCTGCATCACAAATGGGAAAAAATAAGCTATCGCAAACAAAGGTCAGATGAAATAAAAAAACTGCATCCGTCCATATCTGCCAAACAGCTGCAAGAGCTGGAAAGTATTACACGAGGCAAAGCACAAAAAGATTTTACAGCTGCGATTGCTGATTTTATGACTGGCAAACCGGTTGCAAAAGATGCTGCGTTAAGAAGCAATAGCTGCGATTGTATAACCGGCGTATGGAATGAACACCTGCTGAAAAAAAGTGACTATGCCCAAATTATCACGTCTGCCGGTTTCAGGATGGAATACACGCCCGGTTATTGGGATACGCATTATAATTCAGCTTTTTTCAATATCGTTACAGGATTTTTTAATAAACTCATTGCTCTGTCTGGAAACCAGGGTGTCCTGCTATCGCCATTTGTAAATGTAACAGCCTATAATTAAGGAATGGAGGTATCCATCATTATAATAAACTATAAATCCTGTGCATTGGTAATGGACTGCATACAAAGCATCGTGCAGCAAACATTACCTGGCAGTTACGAAATCATTGTGGTGGATAACGACTCTGGCGATGGAGCCAAAGAAAAAATTCTTGCAGCGTTCCCTGGTACAAGATGGCTGCAACTTGACTACAACGCAGGTTTTGCAAGAGCAAATAATGCGGGTATGAAGATCGCTAAAGGCGAGTTTTATTTAATATTGAATGCCGACACCATCATTCTTGACCGGGCAATTAATAAAAGCGTGGCCTTGCTGAAAAAATATCCCGACGCTGCCGGATGCGGCATTCAGTTATTAAACACAGATGGAAGTACACAAATAAGCGGCGCCCATTTTATAAAAGGCGGGCTTAATACCTTGCTTCCACTACCCTACCTTGGAAGACTCATCCGCTATTTGGGTTACAAATTCAAAAGTACAATACCGAGTGTGCAGCATGTGCAAAAAGATATTGAAGTGGATTGGATAGTGGGAGCCTATATGCTTATAAAGGCATCTGCAGTTACAAAAAGCGGACTGTTTGACGAAGATTTTTTTATGTATGCAGAAGAGATTGAATGGTGTGCAAGATTGCGTAAGCAGGGCAAACTCATTTTGTTTTCTGAACCTGCAATCATTCATATTGGCGGCGGCACCAGTGCTGATTATTACAATACGGAAGAATCAGAGAACGGAAAGAATCTATGGAACCTGAAAGGAAGGCAGATAATGGTGAGTAATATGGTGAGGATAAGAAAACAATTTGGAGCCGGCTGGTTCTTATTAATTGCCGGTGCTTATATAGTTGAAATCCCTGTTTTTGCATGTTGCCTGCTGATTGATAAAATAACAAACGGCAGCGGTGCCCAATTTAAATGGAAAAATGTAAAAGACTATACCGCCAACATAGCAGTATTAATGAAATATTTTTTTACAATACTGGCAAACAAAAAACATTTTTATAAAGTAGCCTGACAACATGGAGTTATCAATCATCATTATCAACTACAACACGTTTCAGCTTACCTGCAACTGCATTGCTTCTTTGCAAGAGCGGCTGCTGGATGTGAAGTACGAGATCATCCTGGTTGACAATGCCTCTGTAGAATGCAATGCGGATATCTTCAAAGAAAAATTCCCCTTTATCAATTTAATTAAAAGCCCTACCAATACCGGATTTACCGGTGGCAATAATCTTGGTGTGGAAGCGGCTGTCGGGGATTATCTGTTACTGCTGAACAGTGATACCGAATTGATCAATAATGCACCGAAGATCTGCCTGGACCACATCAAAGCGCATACAGAAGCAGGCATGGTGAGCTGCCAGTTGCAATACCCTGACGGAAGGATACAGCATACCTGCCGCCGGTTCAGAACGATCAGTTGGGAATTGCTGGAAATTTTTCCCTTTTATAAATTGTTGCCAAAACACAAAAGGGAAATGCTGATGCTGCACCACTATTTTGACCACCAGAGCTTTGCAAATGTAGATTGGGTATGGGGGGCTTACATGTTATTTCCCCGTACCATCATACAACAGCTGCCACAAAAAAAACTCTCTGATGATTTTTTTATGTATTGCGAAGACACACTCTGGTGCTGGGATTTTAAACAGCTGGGTTACCAGATCCATTTTTTACCCGACGCAAAAGTAATGCACATACACAAGGGAAGTGTAAGCAAAGACAAATGGATCAAAATAAGAACCACCTCTATAAAAAACCATGCGGCGCTGATGAAAAAATTTTATCCAGACTTTCGCTGGTATATTTTTGCGATCATCTATTTTACCAAGCAATACGGTGCGCTGTGGGCCGGTAAACTTTTAAAACGCTGACCGGTTTGAACTTTCTCCGCAATTCCATTGCATCCCCCTGCCCGTAGATACCCGTTGCTACCCTGTTATTCTACAATATGTAATAGCATTCCATTATCCGGAACTTTTCGGCATCCCCCTTTTGCCAACATGCTCGTTATCAATACATTACCTTCTGGCACGCTTTAGGAAATACTATATAATACAAGCGATGAAGCGGTAAGAAAGAGAGGGAAAAACACGACCATTTAAAATTACTATACAGGGTTTCTTCAGTGTAAAATGCAAGTTTAAAAATGCCGTTTAATTTGGCCTGGATCTCCAAATTAAATGGCTTTCTTGTTTTGGTGCAACCTGCCGGCAGCACACGCTCAAAAAGATCCAATAAAACCACCCCATGAAAATTTCCTTAAAAAACTATCTCAAAATTTTACGGCTATTAAAATAAACTGCTCGTTTTCAGCGTTTTAAACTATTAACGGGGTTATGCAATACTGTTAGCACCAAAACAACAGCATGCAGCAACCCGGTATTTATCCAAAAAACATCAGCAGACTTATCCCTTGCTGAGCAGGCAAACATCCATATAAAAATGAGAAACGTATTAATCCGGTACGTCCTGGCAAAACTATTTGCAGGCGGCAATCTTTTTAGAAGGGCTTTAATGGCCGTTATTTTCTTCTCTATCTTTTCTCCTTCTGTTATCAAAGCACAGTGTACTGTTGGTTGTAATCAATCCACAACCAGCAATTCAATGCCGGGAACGAACAATTTCAGTAATACTTTTTGCATCAGAACTGCCTCCACACTTACTTACACCCAAAATTTTGACATGAATGGTGGTACTGTATGTGTTGGGCCAAACGTGGCATTTAATGCAGGTGGTGGTAATTACAATGGCAACTGGACCATCAATAATTATGGCAGTTTTTCCCGTGGTCTCACCTTAAACAGCGGGCAAACATTTCATAATTACGGCACTTTCACCGGATCATTAAGCCTCAACGGAGGAACGGTGATAAATTACAACGGTGCCACTTTTACGCCCTCATCCTTTAACTTTAATGGCGGCTCCTTTACCAACAACACCGGGGGTACTGCCAGTTTCAGTTCATCTGTAACGGTTAATTCAGGTGCCAGTTTTGTAAACAACGGCACGCTCTCAGCAACCGGTCTTACGCTCAACAGTTCGGCTTCCGCAACTTTGGGAGGAACTACCACTATAAACGGAAGCGTAAATAACAATGGCTCCATCAATATAACCGGCCTTATAACAGTAACGGGTAACTACAATCAAAACAGCAGTGGCAGTATTGCCTCTTCCAGCAGTGCTCAATGCAATGCTTTAAATATTACAGGTACCATACAGGGACAGGGCAGCTATAATGGAATCAATGGCCTGTTGCTTAACAAAACATTATCTCCTGCCTGTGGCGGCTGTCTTATCAATGGTGCAGCAGTTGTTGGGGCGCCTTCCAATCAGATTTCAGCTCCATCTCTCACTGCATCGGCCAACAATATAAGTGGTACTATCAGCAACCCTGGTGGTAGCCCGGCGGCTACACATTATATTGTATTAAGAAGATTTGGTGCCGCTGTTACTGATCAGCCAGAAGACTTCAGGACTTATACCGTTGGTAATACAATCGGAAGCAGTACGGTGGTGGCAGTAAATGCCATTTCAACACTGGATTTTACAGATGCAAATGTAATTGCCACCAACGGTTGCGGTACGTACCATTATGCTGTATTTCCAATAAACAACAATGGCAGTTGCGGTACCTATAACCGAACGGTGAATGCCACCAACAGAAGCTCTATATCCATTACAGGTGCAGGAGGTACGGTGGGTACCAGCACCAATATTTGTTACGGCAGCACCAGTGGCCTGCTTACGCTAAGCGGCTATGTAGGCGCTATAGTAAGATGGGAATCTTCTGTATCACCCTTTTCATCCTGGACCAGCATTGCCAACACAACTAACAACTATACATCCGGCGCATTAACGCAAACCACTCAATTCAGGGCGGTGATCAATGCCGGTTCCGGATGCAGCAACATCAACGCTGCCGAAGCAGTCATTACAATGGATAATACTCCTCCTGTTATGAGTTGCCCGGCCAATATTATCACCAGTGCAACTACTGGTATCTGCGGTGCCGTGGTCACTTATTCCGTGTCTGCAACGGATGGATGTGATGGATCATCCTGTGCACCCTCCTCCATTACAGGATACACTTACATCGGCACTTACAACGGACATACTTATTTCCGGTCAAACAGCAGCTCACTTTGGCCGACTGCCAACACCAACGCACAGGCATTGGGTGCACACCTGGTTACCATTTCAAGTGCAGGTGAAAATGCATTCCTGGCAGGACTGGGCAACCACTGGGGTGGAATGACAGATGAAACTGTTGAAGGAACATGGGCATGGGTAACGGGTGAACCGGTAGTGTATACCTCCTGGAACCCAGGAGAGCCTAACAATTCCGGTAACCAGGACTATCTTGTACTTAACTGGAGCGGTACTAACTGGGACGACCAGGGTACTACCACGGGCACTTCTTTACCTTCCATAATTGAATTCGACTGCCTAAATTTAAACTTAGTAAGTGGATTTAGCAGTGGAAGTGTTTTCCCTGTAGGCACTACCACGGTTACCTACAATGCCACCGATGCAGCCGGTAATACCAGTGCCGATTGCAGTTTTACTGTTACCGTGAATGACGCTATAGCTCCCACTATTGTTTGCCCGGCAAATATCACTGTGAATGCTGCAGCGGGGGCATGCGATGCCGTGGTCAATTACAGTGACCCTGTGGCAAGCGACAACTGCGGTACCTGTACCTCGGCACCTGCCATTACAGGCTATACTACACTCGGACTCTATAACGGCAGCGCCTACTATATTTCTAATGCAACCGCTGCCGGCTCTGCAGCATTCAGTGCGGCTACTGCAATCGGAGCCACGGTGGCAACCATTGCCAGTGCTGCTGAAAATACATTTGTAAGAAACGCTGCCAACGCTGCCGGCTTTACAGGATCCTACCTGATCGGTATCAACGACGTAGCAACAGAAGGTACTTTTGCAGGCTTCTCCGGCGAAAGCATTTCTTATACCAACTGGAGTGCTGGTGAGCCTAACAACAGCGGCGGTAATGAAGATTATACCCAGGTGTTA
>Ga0164290_1000377_pt1 | contig 153150 bp, 137 predicted proteins | sample Micstemetagenome_FD_108782 | JGI IMG/M metagenome (GOLD analysis project Ga0164290, IMG submission 108782) | Contaminated culture microbial community from soil near Moab, Utah, USA - Microcoleus steenstrupii SON62 (Illumina Assembly) | ecosystem: Environmental > Terrestrial > Soil > Soil crust...
GCACCAGCGAGCTGGTGACGAGCGAACCGTGCATGGCCGAGAACAGGGAGCCGCCGAACACACCAGCCACACCCAGCATGTGGAAGGGGTGCATCAGGATGTTGTGCTCCGCCTGGAACACCAGCATGAAGTTGAAGGTGCCGGAGATGCCGAGGGGCATGCCGTCAGAGAAGGAACCCTGACCGAAGGGGTAGATCAGGAACACCGCGAAAGCGGCCGAGAGCGGCGCGCTGTAGGCGACGCAGATCCAGGGGCGCATGCCGAGGCGGTAGGAGAGTTCCCACTGCCGACCCATGTAGCAGGAGATGCCGATCAGGAAGTGGAACACCACCAACTGATAGGGGCCGCCGTTGTAGAGCCACTCATCGAGGCTCACGGCTTGCCAGATGGGATAGAAGTGCAGGCCGATGGCGTTGCTGGAAGGAACAACGGCGCCGGAGATGATGTTGTTGCCGTACAGGAAGGAACCGGCAACGGGCTCCCGGATGCCGTCGATGTCGACGGGAGGAGCGGCGATGAAGGCGATGATGAAGCAGATCGTGGCTGCCAGGAGGCAGGGGATCATCAGCACACCGAACCAACCGATGTAAATCCGGTTGTCGGTGGAGGTGACCCACTGACAGAAGCTCTCCCAGGAGCTGAGACGTCCGCTGCGAACAGCCGTGGCCATTGGAGGTAAGAGGACGGAAGGAAACGGCTTCTTCACCCTCCACTCGCCTCAGGCAGCAACGGAAAATCCGCCAGCATCCGCAGCGAGAGAGCAGCAAAAGGCACCGTACAAAAACGCTAAGGAAGAGCTGCCGAAGCGAGGCACGCGGCCTCCATCTCTTCGCAGATGTTCAACAGAAGCGCTCCGCACTTCACGCAACTACATCATTCAGTAGATCAAACGCAACAATCCCCAGCCCTAAGCCCTTAGCCAAAATCCCTAGGCCCCTAGGCCGTGGCCTGGCGCAGCACCCACTGACGGCCCTGGTGGAGGAACGCCGGCCAGTCGAGCCGTTCACTCTCGGCGGCCCGTGCCACCAGCAGGGGGGCCTGCAGACGGATCGCCTGCAGATCCGCCTCCGCCACGCCGCTGCTGAGAGCCAGCACATCGGCCATCGCCCGGGCCACCACCCGGGTGAGATATGCACCGCTGAGCGCCTGCAGGCTGCTGCCCACCAGCCAGGCGCTGCCCTCCAGCCGCATCACGCTGGCGAGGGCCTGGCCTGTCCACTCCACCACCCCCAGCGCCAGGGCAGCACGGGCCAGTTCGGTGGCCGCAGCCCGCAGCTGCTCCATCCCCCAGGGGCAATCCCACAGCCGGGCCATCTCCTGCAGCATCAGCCCGTTGGCCACGGCCAGCACCAGCAGATCAACGCTGGGCAGGGGGGCGGCGAACACACCGGTGGCCACCAGCCACTGGGTGCGTTGCACGAGCGCCTTGCAGCGCTCACGCCGCAGGCGTTCCAGTAAACCCTGCCATTCGCCGTGCAACCGCTCGAGCTGGCGCTGCTCGGTGCGGTGCAGCAGCGCGTGGCCCTGCTGGCGGAGCTCCTGGGCCAAGGGCGTCAGGGCAGCAGGCAGGGCCTCGGGCTGGCCGCTCCAGGGCAGCAGCCGCTCCCGCAGAGGCGCCGGCAGCTGGGCCTGCAGATCGGCCACCAGCTGCGGCTCCTCACCCACCACCAGCAGCCAGACGGGCTGGCCGGCAGGCAGCGTCTCCAGCCAGCGCAGATCGGCGGCCTGCAGCGGCGGGTGCACCGCATGGAGCAGCAGGTCGCAGCGGGGGAAGGGGGCCGGCCAGCTCCAATCGGGGCTGTGGGACGCCAGCGGATGGCCCCAGTGCAGGGTGATCGGCAGGGGCGCGCGCACGCCCTGCACCAGCGGGCCCTCCAGGGCACGCTCCAGCGGACGCAGGCCCACCAGCCCCAGATCGAGGGCCTGGCGGTGCTGGCGGCCACGCAGCTGCTGGAGCTGGTCGCGGCGCTGCTGCTGGGCCGCCTGGAAGGTGTCGGAGGCGGTAGTGCTGGCGCTCTCCAGCTGCTCGAACTGGGGCAGCAGCCCCTCACAGCGTTCGATCCAGCCGTTCCAGGAGCTGGGCAGCTGGGGCGTGATCTGGCCGCGTGGACGCCGCCACCACCACCAGGCACCGGCTGCCGCAAGCAGGGGGAGGCCGCCCGAGAGGGGGGTGTGCAGGCTGTCGAGCAGCAGCCAACCGCCGAGCACGGCCGCGGCAGGGGCCGCCACCGGCAGGAAGGGAATCAGGCCGCGCCAGGAAGCGGCCTCCAGGGGGCGAGCGGAAGAAGGCAAGGAGAGCAACGCCCGCTGCGAACGAACGTCAGCATCTTTAGCTCAGCTCCTCTCCCCTGCCCAGGGGCTCAATAGGTTGGGGGTAACCGAGCCAGGCCCGGGGGCCTCTCCGATGACGGCTGAGCGGATCCGTCCCGACACGGGCGCCCAGGCCCCGAAGGACGTGGCCGACAACCGCGAAGCGGTGAACACGGTGCTGCTGATCGCCTTGAGCGTGAACGTGGCGATGAGCTTCCTGAAACTGTTCGTGGGGCTGTGGAGCGGTTCGCTGGCGGTGCTGGCCGATGCGATGCACAGCGCCACCGATGGCCTCTCCAGCCTGCTGGGGGTGATCACCAACAGCCTTTCCGATCCACTCCCCGACCGCGACCACCCCTACGGGCACCACAAATACGAAGGCATCGGCGCCCTGGCGATCGCGGTGTTCATCCTGTTCGCCTGCATCGAGATCCTGCAGTCGGCGGCGCAACGGGTGCTGGGCGGGCTGGAACCGCTGCGGCTGGAGAACGGCGCCTTCGTGCTGCTGGTGGTGTCGCTGCTGGGCAATATCCTGCTGGCCCGCTACGAACGGCAGCAGGGGCTGCGGCTCAAGAGCGCCCTGCTGCTGGCGGATGCCCATCACACCACCAGTGACATCTGGACCACCTTGATGGTGCTGGCCGGCCTCGGCGGCGCCAGGGTGTTCGGGCTCAACTGGCTGGATGTGGCGGTGGCGGCGCCCCTGGCCCTGCTGCTGGTGCGCTCCTGCTGGCAGGTGGTGCGCACCAACCTGCCCTGGTTGGTGGATCACATCGCCATCGCCCCCGAGGCGATCCACACGGTGGCCATGGCGGTGCCGGGGGTGTTGAACTGCCACGACATCGCCAGCCGCGGGGTGCTCGGCCAGCAGGTGTTCATCGACATGCACATGGTGGTGGACGCCGACGACCTGCCCACCGCCCACCGCATCACCGAACGGGTGGAGGAACGGCTGGAGGAACGCTTCGGGCCAGTGCGCTGCACGATTCACCTGGAACCGCGCGAATATGCGCGTTCGGAGATCACCTTTCGCGGAGCCCATGGCTGATCGCAACCGTGAGCTGATCGCACTGCTCACGCCCCGCCAGCAGGTGCGCGTGCGCCAGTTGCTGCTGGAGCAGCAGGACCATGCCAGCTGGCACGGCGGCGTGCCGGTGCTGGTTCTCGATCGCTGCTGGCTGCGGCTGCGGGTCACACCGGTGGAACACCTGGCCCGGATGTTGCCGCCCGACAGCACGGCGGAGGCGCCGGAACTGGTGCGTTTCCGCGAACTGCGCCAGCAGGGGTTCAGCGAAGGCGCCGCCCAGGGCCGCTGCTGGGAGGAGTTCGGACCCGCGGCCTGCCAGCTCGCCCTGCACCGCCACTGGCAGGCCCTGGAGGGCCCTCATCACGGCTGGACGCTGGCCGCCTACCTGGCCTTCCTGCGTACCTACCGCGAGCTGTTCGCGGCCGGCCAGGAGCGGCCGCTGCCGCTGGTGGTGCTGGGCCGGCGCGGCAGCCAGGAGCCGCACCGCATCCACTGGCTGGTGGAGACCGGAGCCCTTGATGCGGCACACTTGCCCCCTGATTGAAGGCTTGCGGCCATGGCCGACCTGGAGAACGCATCGGTGCCCACAGACGCGATGCCCACCGACTCTGTGACCACCGAAGCGGTGACCACAGACGTGGTGACCACCGACGTGGTGCCCGTTGAGGCTGGGCAACAGGTGCAACGCCGGGGCGGTGGTCGCCCGCCAGGCGTTGGCAGGGAAGCCGGCAGCCACCGCGAGAGTGGCGGCCTGCGCATCCGCCTGAGCGAGAACGAGCAACGGGCCGCCAAGGTGGTGCAGGAGGCCTTCCAGCTGCGTTCCACGATCGCGGCGCTGGGCTTTTCGATCCGCACCGTGGCCCAGCTGCTGGAGCAGGGTGCGCTCGATGCACTGGTGGCCGAGATGCGCGCCCAGGCGGGCAACCGGCCGGAACGCAGCCGCCCCGAAGGCGGGCGCTCAGAAACGGGCCGCTATGGCGAAGGCGGCGAAGGCCGGCGTGGCCGGCGCGAGGGCTCCGCAGAAGGACGTCCGGAGGGGCGCGGCGAGCGCCGCGTGATCAGCCGGCCCGATCCCTTCGCCCGCCCGAGCCGGCCGGAGCCGGTGCGTGAGCCCGAGCCAGTGGCCGAAGCCAGCGCCCCCGTTGAGGAACCCACCCTGGCCGACGACGCTGCAGACACCAGCAGCCCACACACCAGCGACGCCGAGGCGCTGCCCACCGACACCGAGACGCAGCTGTGACGCTTCGGCCACGTGTGCTCTCGGGCGTGCAACCCACCGGATCGCTGCACCTGGGCAACTGGCTGGGGGCGATCCGCAACTGGGTGCAACTGCAGGACAGCCACGACACATTTTTCTGTGTGGTGGATCTGCACGCGATCACGGTGCCGCACGATCCCGCCCTGCTGGCGGAGGCCACGCGCCGCACCGCCGCCCTCTACCTGGCCTGCGGCATTGATCCACAGCGCTCCACGGTGTTCGTGCAGAGCCAGGTTCCGGCGCACAGTGAGCTCACCTGGCTGCTGAACTGCGTCACGCCGCTGAACTGGCTGGAGCGCATGATCCAGTTCAAGGAGAAGGCACGCAAGCAGGGCGACAACGTGTCGGTGGGGCTGCTCGATTACCCCGTGCTGATGGCTGCCGACATCCTTCTTTATGACGCCGATCTGGTGCCGGTAGGCGAAGACCAGAAGCAGCATCTGGAGCTCGCCCGCGACATCGCCCAGCAGCGCATCAATGCGCGCTTCGCGCCGGAAGACCAGCCGCTGCTGAAGGTGCCCGAGCCGTTGATCCTTGCGGAGGGTGCGCGGGTGATGAGCCTGATCGACGGCCGCAGCAAGATGAGCAAAAGCGAACCGAATGAGGGCTCACGCCTGCACCTGCTCGATCCGCCCGAGCTGATCACCAGAAAGATCAAACGCGCCAAGACCGATCCGCTGATGGGGCTGGAATTCGGCAACCCCGAACGCCCCGAAGCCGACAACCTGCTCGGGCTCTTCGCCCTGCTCAGCGGCAAGACACGGGACACCGCTGCCGCCGAATGCGCCGCGATGGGCTGGGGACAGTTCAAGCCATTGCTGGCGGAAGCCGCTGTGGCCGCCCTGCAGCCGCTGCAGGAGCGTTATGCCGAGATTCGCCGCGACGAGGCCTACCTGAGTGAAGTGCTGCGCGAGGGCAAGGAGCGGGCGGCAGCCGTGGCCACTGCCACGCTGGAGCGTGTGAAGGCAGCCTTGGGCTTCTTGCCGGCGGCCTGATCAGGAGGGCGATGCCGCGTTCCTTGAAGACTGACGTTGCTTTTACCCAAGACGATGCAGACATAGCCCCTGGCGTGCCTGCTTTGCTGAGCAGTGAGTTGCACGATGCGACTGGTCACGAAAAACACCCGCTGGCTTCGTGGCAGGGCACGGGTTGATTGGGTTTGGGTTATTGAACGAAGGCCAGGCCACCAGCATTCGCATCAACCAGCTTTCTTCCATCCTGGAAATCCTCACCAACTCCAAGGCCATCGCCAACATCATGCGGAGCATCAGGTGGGAGGCACCAAGAAACGAATGCCAGGAGCGCCTTCAGGAGACGCGTCGAGTGAACGCCTTCAGACTGTGAATCGAGGGAATGGCATCAGGGTGGAAGGTCTGAACCAGAGGAATAGCAAAGCTGTTCGACACAGGGCCTCACTCCTGCCAGCGGACCAAGAAATCATCACGATCCTTCAAGACAAGAACGGATTGGCCAGCTGCGTTGAAGGGACAACAGATGTCTGTGCCTGGCATGAAGGGAAAGGACCCTGGCTGCCATGAAGGAAGATGGAACGTCCTGGAAGAAGCCGGGCAGACCGTGTTCAGCCTATAAACCGTTCGCCATGATTAACACAACGAAGCAAAACGGGAAATCGTGATGATTGACTGGGGCAACCTATGGCTTCACGCTCCTCTTCGCCTTGATCGCGCGTGAGCAGCCAGGCTGCGGTACGCCGCTCAAGGCTCCCGGTACACCACGCGACCACGTTCATCATTGCCCACATCGAGCAGATGCTCATGCAGCAGCTCTTCGATTTCGGTGCGCACGGCGTCGTGGTCGGTGCCGGCAGGCAGTGTTACAGCGAGGATCGCGTCATTGAGGGTGAAGCCAACACTGCCGGAACTGCGGGCCAACACGAGCAACTGGCGCGCCAACGGCTCCGGGCGGTTGGTGTCGGCTTTGGCGAGGGCTTCCTGCAACACCAGCGGTTGGTTGGCCTGCTCGATCATCGAGCTGATCAGCAGCGCATCAATCAGTTGGCCGATGCCGCAGAAGCCAAAGGTGAGCAGCCACAACACCCCGCTCAGCGGCTTGCGGGCGTAAAAGCGATGCAGACCGCACAGGCCGACGAAGCCGCATGCCCAGAACAGATAGCCGAGTGCCACGTGGCGTCGCTCGATCAGGGGGCTCGCCATGCTCAAAACCAGCGATGCTCACAGCGGATCCCCGATGCTATCGGGGCTCTGGCTGGGCTCCGGCCTGGCGTGGTGTCATCCGTCTCCAGGGGGCGGCGGGGGGAACAGTGCCGGTTTCTGGCGGTCCGGGGGCAGGGTCACCCCCGCCTCCCGCAAGGCTGCCGACAAACCCCACACCTTCATCACAAGGCGGTGCCAAGGGGCCATTGCCTGCATGTCGAGGGCGAGGGTTTCACTCATGGCGCCGCGCAGTGCTCGTGCCGCCATCAACTCCTGCAACGAGCGTGTAAGCATGGCATCAAAATCCCGCTGCTCCGTGGGCCCCAGCACCGTTTCCGGGCAATAGGCCAGCAGATCTTGGCCCCGCTCGAACCAACGCTGAAAATCATCCAGCAGCGAATCGAGCACTTGATTGAGCAGCGGGCCAGCTCCCGCAGGCTGCGAAAACGGTGAGGGAGAGTAGGGAATCGGTGTGCTCCAGCTCTTGGACAGCCTAGGAACACAGCCCGCTTTCGGCAGAGCGGCGGCTGGCGTACTGGCGCAAAAGGTGGTGCGCCGGACCCACGCTTGCAGGTGCAACGCAGGATCAGCCAAGGCGGCGGCCACATCCGTGCGGGATCGCACGGCTCCGGGCGGAGTGGCTCAGCTCTGAGACCGAGGCGGGTCCTTAGGCCGTGCGTGCGCTCCCGAAGTTCGGCGCTTGATTCTGTGGCTCCAGCCAACGGCCGCTACAGCTTTCAGCAGCGGCTGAGGAACAGAACGGGCATGGGGCCGCTTCGGCTGATCTCACGCGTCAGCGTCACATCAGAACGATCGATGAAATCCAGGTGTGTGCTCCATGAGGGCACATCTGTGGCAGCGCTTGTGTTGTTGGCAAGCTGGATGCTGACCCAATACCTATTGGTCAGAATTGCTGGAAACGCCGTAGAGAACGTTCTTCTCTGAATAATGGGCAAGTATATGATTGCCAGGTCTGTAACAGCTGCAGATCGGGATGTCGTGGATCATTCCGGTCAAACGTAATGGTTCCCTCCGGCACCATGCTCCAATCCAGCGAAGAATAGGCTCCTACCCTCCGCAGCCGATTGTCGCTGTCAAGCATGGAGGTGGCAGCGATCGCCAGCGCGTCGGTGCCATCACGCACATCCGGAGTTATTGGCGCGATCCCTTACGAACAGATTGAACCCGTTGGGATGCACAGCAAGGCCATGGCCCAAGATGGTGGTGGGATCCAGAGAATGAGAAAGCACCTGTTCCTTCTGCCTAGAACGAGTGATCCAGTAGAGGCGATTACACGAGCTCACCCCAAAGAGCAATGCATTCGCAGGCGCGGCACCGGCCACGCCACTGACCACGGTCCTGGACGCAGCTGCGCCCCTGGATCCAGCCACCTTGTCGCTGCATCGGGTTCTCCGCTTCCAGCCCTGCCTGGCAGTGCCCGCAGATTCGGCCACTCGTCCAGCAGTACAGACACTTCTAAGGTTTTTAGCATTCTCTCAACGTGCCACCTGAGACAGGCCTCCTAGCGCCAGGGGCTCCGAAGCGGCCGGCCAGCAGCAACCGCCGCACCCAGGGGATGGCAGCGTTCCTATCAATAGGAGGATCAACAGCCGATGCTTAGAGTTGAGGGTCTTCTGGCCCGTTGCCGTGCCTACCGCTTCCCCTGCCGCCGAGCCCGCCAGCCGCTCTGGGGAAACGGTCACCACCCCGGTGCTGCTGCCCAAAACGAGCGAAAGCCCCCAGCTGCTCAAAATCCGCCACTCGATGAGCCACGTGCTGGCCATGGCGGTCCAGAAGCTGTTTCCCCGGGCGCAGGTCACGATCGGCCCCTGGACCGAATCCGGCTTCTATTACGACTTCGACCATCCCGAACCCTTCACCGAAGCCGATCTCAAGGCGATCAAGAAGGAGATGGGCAAGATCATCGGCCGCCGCTTGCCGCTGGAGCGCATCGAGGTGAGCCGCGCTGAAGCGGAGGCGCGCATCTCGGCCCAGAACGAGCCCTACAAGCTGGAGATTCTCGCGGGCCTCACCGAGCCCATCACCCTCTACACGCTCGGCGAGGAGTGGTGGGATCTCTGCGCCGGGCCCCACGTGGCCAACACCAGCGAGTTGAATCCCAAGGCCTTCGAGCTGGAAAGCGTGGCCGGCGCCTACTGGCGCGGCGATGAGAAACGTGCCCAGCTGCAGCGCATCTATGGCACCGCCTGGGAAACAGCCGAGCAGCTGGCAGAGCACCAGCGCCGCAAGCAGGAGGCTCTGCGCCGCGATCACCGCCGGCTCGGCATCGACCTCGACCTCTTCTCCATCGAAGACGAGGCCGGTGCCGGCCTGGTGTTCTGGCATCCCCGCGGCGCCCGCATGCGGCTGCTGATCGAGGATTTCTGGCGGCAGGCGCACTTCGCCTCCGGCTACGAGCTGCTTTACACGCCCCATGTGGCCGATCTGAGCCTCTGGAAAACCTCCGGGCACCTGGATTTCTACCGGGAGAGCATGTTCGGCCCGATGGATGTGGATGAGCGGCAGTTCCAGCTCAAGCCGATGAACTGCCCCTTCCACGTGCTCACCTACGCCAACACCCTGCGCTCCTACAAGGAACTGCCGATCCGCTGGGCGGAGCTGGGCACGGTGTACCGCTACGAGCGGCCAGGGGTGATGCACGGTCTGATGCGCGTGCGCGGCTTCACCCAGGACGACGCCCACATCTTCTGTCTGCCCGAGCAGATCGGCGATGAAATCCTCGGCGTGCTCAACCTCACCGAAACCATCCTCTCGACCTTCGATTTCCAGAACTACGAGGTTCATCTCTCCACCCGGCCCGAGAAATCGATCGGGGAGGATGCTGTGTGGGAGCTGGCCACCGCCGGCCTGGTTGAGGCGCTCGATCGCAAGGGCTGGGCCTACAAGATCGATGAAGGGGGCGGCGCGTTCTACGGCCCCAAGATCGACATCAAGATCGAGGATGCGATCGGCCGATTATGGCAATGCTCCACGATTCAGCTGGATTTCAACCTGCCCGAACGCTTCGATCTGCACTACGTGGCCGCCGATGGCCAGCGGGCACGGCCGATCATGATTCACCGCGCCATCTTCGGCTCGCTGGAGCGCTTCTTCGGCATCCTGGTGGAAAACTACGCCGGTGATTTCCCGTTCTGGCTGGCACCGGAGCAGATCCGTCTGCTGCCGGTCACCGATGAGGTGCTGCCCTATGCCCACACCGTGCTCGCCCAGCTCAACGCCGCTGGAGTGAGAGCCACGCTGGATCGCAGCGGAGAACGGCTCGGCAAGCTGATCCGTAAGGGCGAGCAGATGAAGATTCCGCTGCTGGGCGTGATCGGCACCCAGGAAGCCGAGCAGGGCAGCGTCAACCTGCGCAGCCGCCGCAACGGTGATCTTGGCGCGGTGGCCCTGGCCGAGCTGCTGGCCGCAGCCGCCCAGGCCAACAGCGTGCGTGCGGCGGGTCTGGAGTTGCCGGTCGGCTGAGCCCTGTCTGTGCCCTGCGGCGCGTTGTCACCGGGCCTGGCAGCATCCCACCACGGCGCACCTTCCCCATGCCCATCCTGCTGGCCGGCGATATCGGCGGCACCAAAACCCTGCTCGCCACCTATGCCGTGCGGGAGGGTCAGTTGGTGCAGCTGCGCTCGGCCCGCTATGCCTCGGCCGCCTGGAGCGACTTCAGCGCCATGGTGCGTCACTTCCTGGCCGAAGGTGCCCAGGGCACAGAGACAGGTCGGCCCCGCCAAGCCTGCTTCGCCGTGGCGGGGCCGGTGCAGAACGGCCAGGTGAAGCTCACCAACCTCGCCTGGCATCTCGATGCCGGCGCCCTGGCCAAGGCCTGCGCGTTCGAGGCCGTGGAGCTGGTGAACGACTTCGCCGTGCTGATCCATGGCCTGCCCCATCTCTCGCCCGAGCAGCAGCAGCCGCTGCGCGGCAACGCCCACCCGGCTGCCGCCGCTGCCACGGGGCCGGTGGCCGTGCTCGGCGCCGGCACCGGCCTGGGGGTGGCGATCGGCGTGCCCGGCCCGCAAGGCCCGATCGCCCTGGCCAGCGAAGCGGCCCATGCCGCCTTTGCACCGCGCCAGGAGCAGGAATGGCGCCTGCGCCAATGGCTGCTCAACGAGCTGGAACTGGAGCGTGTCTCGATCGAGCGGGTGGTGAGCGGCACCGGGCTCGGCCATGTGGCGCGCTGGATGCTGCGGGAGCGCGATCCGGGCGGCAGCCACCCGCTGCAGGCCCCGGCCGAGGCCTGGTGGCAGGCGGAGAGGCAGGGGCTGGCGGAGCGGCCGGATCTGCCGGCCCTGGTGGCCCAGGCGGCCCTGGCCGGCGAGGCGCTCGCTTCAGCGTCCTTCGATCTCTGGCTCGGGGCCTACGGCAGCGCCGCCGGCGACCTGGCCCTGCAGACGCTCTGCAGCGGAGGCCTGTGGGTGGGCGGCGGCACGGCCGCCAAGCTGCTGCCCCAGCTGCGTTCTCCCGTCTTCCTGGAGGCCTTCGGGGCGAAGGGGCGGCTCTCGCCGGTGCTGGAGACGATTCCGCTGCGGGCGCTGGTGGATCCGGGGGCTGGCCTGTTCAGCGCCGCCTGCCGCGCCCGCACCTTGATGGGCTGAGCGCAGGGCCGGAATGGCGGGCGTGGAGCAGCGGGCCTGTATCGGCGCGCACCGGCGAATGGGACACTGAACCCATCACGGTCAGCAGGAAGGGAATCAGCGCATGGTCAGGCCCCGCATCGGGCAGGGAGTGGCGGTGGATGTCCCCGCCACCACCGCCAACCTGGGGCCGGGGTTCGATTGTCTCGGCGCCGCCCTCGATCTCAACAACCACTTCCAGCTCACCTGCATCGAGGGGGATGGTGAACGCTTCGAGCTGATCATCGAAGGCAGCGAGGGCGCCCACCTGCGCGGCGGCCCCGACAACCTCATGTACCGCTCGGCACAGCGGGTGTGGAAGGAGGCGGGCGAACAGCCGGTGGCGCTCGAAGCGCGGGTGCGGTTGGCGGTGCCGCCGGCGCGAGGCCTGGGCAGCAGTGCCACCGCAATCGTGGCCGGCCTGATCGGCGCCAATGCGCTGGTGGGAGAACCGCTCAGCCGCGAGAAGCTGCTGGAGCTCGCGATCGACATCGAAGGCCACCCCGACAACGTGGTGCCCTCCCTGCTCGGCGGCCTCTGCATGACGGCCAAGGCGGCTTCGCACCGCTGGCGCGTTGTGCGCTGTGAATGGCATGAAGCGGTGAAGGCCGTGGTGGCGATCCCGGCGATCCGGCTTTCCACCAGCGAGGCGCGCCGGGCCATGCCGCGGGTGGTGCCGATCCCCGATGCGGTGGTGAACCTCGGCTCGCTCACCCTGCTGCTGCAGGGCCTGCGCACCGGCAGCGGCGATCTGATCGCCGATGGCATGCACGACCGTCTGCATGAGCCCTACCGCTGGGGCCTGATCCAGGGCGGCCGGCAGGTGCGGGAGGCGGCGCTGAACGCAGGGGCCTGGGGGTGTGTGATCAGCGGTGCCGGTCCGACGCTGCTGGCGCTCAGCAACCGCGACCAGGCCGCAGCGGTGGGCCGGGCGATGACCCAGGCCTGGGAACGGGAAGGGGTGGCCTCGCGCTTTCAGGTGCTGGATCTGCATCTGGGCGGCAGCCGCTGGGAGCCCTTGCCCGACCGCAGCTGAACCCGGAGTTCGCCACAATTCCCGCCGACGCCACGGCGGATCCCTGCTGCGATCCGTGTCCACAGCCCTGTTGAGTAGAACTACTCAGCACCGTGCGTGTAACTGATAAATTCTCCGGGTTGCACCGCCCCAGCGGCGGCCCGAACGTTCCCCTCGCAGGCTGAAATGGACGCCAATCTGCCCCTGACGGCCGCGTCCTCTCTCCCTGCCGACTTTCCCTGGCTCACGCTGATCGCCCTGATCCCGGCGGCGGGGGCCCTGTTGATGCCCCTGGTGCCCGGCGATGGCACCGATCCGCGCGCTCCCCGCACCATCGCCCTCGGGGTGCTGCTCGTCGACCTGCTGCTGATCCTTTGGGTGTTCAGCCAGCGCTTCGACAGCAGCCTCAGCGGCCTGCAACTGGTGGAGCGTGTGCCCTGGCTTCCCGCCCTCGGCCTGGAATGGTCGCTGGCCGCTGATGGCCTCTCGGCACCGCTCGTGGTGCTCAGCGGCCTGGTCACCCTGCTGGCGGTGGCCGCCAGCTGGAACCTCAACCGCAAATGCCAGCTCTATTTCGGCTTGCTGCTGCTGCAGGCCTCCGCCCAATCGCTGGTGTTCCTCTCGCAGGATTTCCTGCTCTTCTTCCTGGCCTGGGAACTGGAGCTGGTGCCGGTGTACCTGCTGATCGCCATCTGGGGCGGCGCCCAGCGCCAGTACGCGGCCACCAAGTTCATCCTCTACACCGCCACCGCCTCACTGCTGATCCTGATCAGCGGACTGGCTCTGGCCCTCGGCGGTGACGGTTTCACCCTCAACTTGCAGGAACTCAGTGAGCGCTCCTACGGCGGCAGCTTCGCCCTGCTCTGTTACCTCGGCTTCCTGATCGGCTTCGGCGTGAAGTTGCCGATGTTCCCGCTGCACACCTGGCTGCCGGATGCCCACGGCGAAGCCAATGCGCCGGTGTCGATGCTGCTGGCAGGCGTATTGCTCAAGATGGGCGGCTATGCCCTGCTGCGCTTCAACGTGCAGATGCTTCCCGACGCCCATCTGCGCCTGGCGCCGGCGTTGATCGTGCTGGGCATTGTCAACATCGTGTATGGCGCGCTCAATGCCTTCGCCCAGGACAACGTCAAACGGCGGATCGCCTGCAGCTCGGTGAGCCACATGGGCTTCGTGCTGCTCGGCATCGGCGCCATCGACACCCTGGGGCTGAGCGGCGCGATGCTGCAGATGATCAGCCACGGCCTGATCGCCGCTTCGATGTTCTTCGTCACCGGTGTGTTCTACGAGCGCACCAAAACCCTGTCGATCCCCAACATGGGCGGCCTGGCGAAGGTGCTGCCCATCACCTTCGCCTTCTTCCTGGCCAGTTCACTGGCCTCGCTGGCGTTGCCTGGAATGAGCGGCTTCATCAGTGAAATCACCGTGTTCCTGGGCGTCACCAGCAACGACAGCTTCACGATCGGCTTCCGTGTGATCACCATCATCCTGGCCGCCATCGGCCTGGTGCTCACCCCCGTCTATCTGCTGTCGATGAGCCGGCGGGTGTTCTTCGGTCCCAGGATTCCGGCCCTGGCCGTGGTGGGCGACATGAAGCCCCGCGAACTTGTGATTGGCCTGGTGCTGCTGGTCCCCACCCTGGCGATCGGCTTCTGGCCCCGCCTGGCCATTGATCTCTATGGCGCCAGCACCAACGCCCTGGCCGAGAAGCTCAGCGCCCACGCCCAGCTGGCCCTTGGCCGGCTTCCCGTCCTGGGCTGAGCCGCCGGCGGCTGCACCGCTGGGGTGAAATGGGTCCACACCACCCCAAAGCTCCCCGGCGATGCCATCCACCCTCGAAGCTCCTGTGGCCCTACTGGTCGGCGAGGGCCTGCCTGACTACGCAGCGATCACTCCCGAGCAGGTCAGCGCGCACATGCCCGGCCTGCTGGCCGAGCTCGATCAGCAGCTCGACCGGCTGGAAGCAGAGCTCTCGGCAGCCCTCGAGGCCGAAGCTCCGCTGAATTGGCAGCAGGTGATGGGGCCGCTGCAGCGGCTGGGCGAGCGGCTGCGCTGGAGCTGGGGGGTGGTGAGCCACCTCAACGGCGTCTGCAACGGGCCGGAGCTGCGCACCGCCCATGCCGGCCAGCAGGCCGCCGTGGTGGCCTTCGGCAATCGCGTCGGCCAGAGCAGGGTGCTCTACCGGGCGCTGGAAACCCTCCAGGCCAGCAACGACCTCGATGCCACCCAGCAGCGCATCCTCGCGGCCGAACGGCGCGACATGGAGCTGCGCGGCGTGGGGCTGGAAGGCGACGCCCAGGCCGCCTTCAACGCCACCAGCCAGGAGCTGGCCGAGCTCTCCACCCGCTTCGGCAACCAACTGCTCGATGCCACCAACAGCTGGAGCCTGCTGCTCACAGAAGCGGCCGAGGTGGAAGGGTTGCCCGAAAGCCTGCGCGGGCAACTGGCCCAGGCGGCACGCCAGGCCGATCACGCCGAGGCCAGCGCCGCCGAGGGCCCCTGGTTGCTGGGCCTCGACATGCCCCGCTATGCCCCTTTTCTCAAATACAGCCGCCGCCGTGATCTGCGCGAGCGCCTCTACAAGGCCCATGTGAGCCGGGCCTCCGGCGAAGACGGCGGCAATGGGCCGCTGATCGAGCGGATCCTCACCCTGCGGCGCGAGCAGGCCCAGCGCCTGGGCTACGCCCACTGGGCCGATGTGAGCCTGGCCGCCAAAATGGCCGGCTCGGTGGAGGAGGTGGAGCGGCTGCTGGAAGACCTGCGTGCCGCCGCCCATCCCGTCGCCCTGCAGGAACTGACCGAGCTGCGCGCCTGTGCTGCCCGCGCCGGCGCCGCTGAAGCCGAAGACCTCCAATCCTGGGATGTGAGCTTCTGGGCGGAAGTCCGCCGGCAGGAAGCCTTCGCGCTCGACAGCGAGGCGCTGCGCCCCTGGTTCCCGCTGCCGCGCGTGCTGGATGGTCTGTTCGGCCTCTGCAACCGCCTGTTCGGCATCCGCATCAACGCCGCCGATGGCGAGGCGCCGGTGTGGCACCCCGATGTGCGCTACTTCCGCGTCGACGACGCCGGCAGCGGCGAAGCCATTGCAGCGTTCTATCTCGACCCCTACAGCCGTCCCGGCAGCAAAAGGGGCGGTGCCTGGATGGATGAATGCCTGGTGCGGAGCGTGGCGGACGACGGCCGGCCGGTGCTGCCGGTGGCCTACCTCGTGTGCAACCAGAGCCCGCCGGTGGGTGACACCCCCAGCCTGATGACCTTCGAGGAAGTGGAGACCCTCTTCCACGAATTCGGCCATGGTCTGCAGCACATGCTCACCACGGTGGAGCGGCCTCAGGCGGCAGGCATCAACAACGTCGAGTGGGATGCGGTGGAGCTGCCCAGCCAGTTCATGGAGAACTGGTGCTACGACCGCGCCACCCTGCTGGGCATGGCCCGCCACTGGCAGAGCGGCGAGCCCCTGCCCGAAGCGGAGTTCGCCAAGCTGCAGGCGGCCCGCACCTTCATGACCGGCGCCGCCACCCTGCGCCAGGTGCACCTGGCGCTCACCGATCTGCGCCTGCACAGCCAGTGGACCCCAGAGGACGGCCGCTCCCCAGAGGCGCTGCGCCGTGAGATCGCCGCCACCACCACCGTGATCGCCCCGATCCCGGAAGATGCGCTGCTCTGCTCCTTCGGCCACATCTTCGCCGGCGGCTACGCGGCGGGCTACTACTCCTACAAGTGGGCTGAGGTGCTCAGCGCCGATGCTTTCAGCGCCTTCGAGGATGTGGGTCTCGAGAACGAGGAGGCCATTCAGGCCACCGGTCGCCGCTTCCGCGCCACGGTGCTGGGGCTGGGGGGCAGCCGCCATCCGGCCGAGGTGTTCGAATCCTTCCGCGGCCGGCAGCCCTCGCCGGAAGCGCTGATCCGGCACTCGGGCCTGGTGGCGGTGGCCTGAACCTGCCCGTTCAGGGGGCCAGCAGCACCTGCCGCAGCGCCTCCAGCGAGCGCGGGTCACTGAGGATGTGCTGGTGCAGGGTGGGCGGCAGCGGTGTGCACGGCCCCACCGGCAGCACGCCCCGCCAGGCGGGTATCACCACCTGGTCCAGAGGGGAGTAGTAGCTCTGGCACTCCACCCCCTCAAGGCCGCTGAGATCCCCGTTGAGCTCGCGCACCAGCGGGCTGCCCAGCTTCATCTCGGCGATGCCGCCCACCAGCCAGGAGGGCCACGGCTGGGCGACGATCGTGCCCTGCTGGGGGCTGCCGACGCTGATGAAACGCCGCGTGCGCTGATGGCCACCCAGCAGCTGGATCCAGGTGCGACCGATCACTCCGCCCATGGAGAAGCCGAGCAGATCAATCGGCTGATCCGGGCCGAAGGCCGCCTCGATCGCCGCTCCGAGCCGCTCCGCCAGCGGCCGCATGCGGGTGGCCCCGAGCCGGTGGGGCAGGTGGGGAATCAGCAGCGGGTCGCGGGCGCCGGCCAGCTGGCGGGTCAGCCGTGCGAACAGCCGCGGGGTGTCCCAGAGGCCGTGGACGAGAACAAGGGGGGGAAGCGCCGTCATCGGGCCATCCTGATGGCCGGAGGCTCAGTGGCCGCTGGAAGCTGAAGTGGCAGGTGCAGCAGGCAGCCCCGCCGGCTGGCCGATCCGCTCCGCGTGCCGCCAGCGCTCCACCGCCACGATGCCGCTGAAGCCCGGCACAGGGGCCCGGCACTTGCGCAGCTCCAGCCGCTGCGGCACCGGGCCGTACAACCGCTCGATCGTGTTGAGCGTCTGCTCCGCAAAGGCCTCCAGGGTGAGGCAGCGCAGCTCCCGGGCCAGCCGCTGCAGGGCCTGGATCGCCACGCCGTAATCCAGGCTGAGCGCCAGAGCATCGGCGCGCCCCGCCGGCGCCAGCGGCCACCAGAGGGTGAGATCCAGCTCGAACCACTGGCCCAGCAGGCGCTCCCGCTCCAGCACCCCCACATGGGCCCAGAGCCGGAGGCCCCGCACGTGGATGGCGTCCGCGCCAAAGCCTGCGGGGTGGCCGGCAGGCTCAACGATGGGGTGGCTGGGCGTGGCGCTGGCGGGTTTGCCGGGCGGGTTTGAGGCGGCAGTCACAGGGGGAGGGAGCGGTGCATGAAGCGCTGATCGCCGCGGGCGTAATCCGCCACGGTCTGGCCATGGCCCCGCAGGCGGTAGCGGTAGGTGACCAGGCCCTCCAGCCCCACCGGCCCACGCGGGGGCAGGGTCTGGGTGCTGATGCCCACCTCCGCCCCGAGGCCGTAGCGGAAGCCATCGGCGAAGCGGGTGGAGCAATTGGCGAACACCCCGGCACTGTCGACGGCGCGCAGGAACTGCTCGGCTGTGGCTGGATTGGCGGTGCAGATCGCCTCGGTGTGTCGGGACCCGTAGTGGGCGATGTGGGCCAGCGCCGCCTCCAGGTCGTCGACCAGCTTCACCGCCAGGACCAGATCGGAATACTCCGTGCCCCAGTCCTCGTCGCTGGCGGGGAGCGGCACGCCGAGGGCGCAGGCGCGGGGATCACCGCGCAGCTCCACCCCCGCCGCCGCGAAGGCCGCCACCGCCGGCGGCAGGAAATCGGCAGCAATGGCGCGATGCACCAGCAGGGTTTCGATCGCGTTGCAGGCGGCGGGGTACTGGATCTTGGAATCCAGGGCCACCCGCAGCGCCTCCTCGCTGTTGGCCTCCGCATCCACGTACAGGTGGCAGATGCCGTCGGCGTGGCCCAGCACCGGCAGACGGGTGTTGTCCTGGATGAAGCGCACCAGGGCATTGGAGCCGCGCGGAATGATCAGATCGACTAGGCCCTCAAGCTTGAGCAGGGCGAGGCTCTCCTCCCGGGAGGTGAGCAGATCGAGCACCTGCGGCGACACCGCACTGGCGGCCAGGCCCTGCTGCAGGGCCCTGTGGATGGCGGCGCAGCTACGGCGGGCTTCCCGGCCCCCCTTGAGCAGGGCGCCATTGCCGGAGCGCACCGCCAGCGCTGCGATCTGCACCAACGCATCGGGGCGCGCCTCGAAGATCACCCCCACCACCCCGAGCGGTACCGTGATCCGCTCCAGCACCAGGCCCTCATCCAGCTCCGTGTGCAACTGGCGTTGGCCGAGCGGGTCGCTCAGGGCCGCCAGCTGACGCACACCCGCCACGGCCGCCGCCAGCTTCGGGCCATCGAGCACCAGCCGTGCCGCCAGCGCCGCCGGCAGGCCATCGGCCTGTGCCGCCTGGCGGTCGGCCGCATTGGCGGCCAGGATTTCAGCGGACGCCTGCTCCAGTGCCGCCGCCATCGCCTCCAGCGCCGCCTGGCGCTCGGCGTCGCTGCTCTGGGCGAGCTGGCCCGCCGCTCGCCGCACCGCCAGGGCGCGCTGCAGCAGTTCTGGGGAGGGGTCGGGAACGGGGCAGGTCATGGCCCCATCTTCTCAATCGGTGGGCGGCAGGGGCGCGAGACGATCGAAGGCCAGCCGGGCGGCGCCGAGCCGGCCCGCCCCGTTGCCGAGGGCACAGCGGCGCAGACGCAGGCCCTCGCGGCTCTCCGGCATCACCCGTTGCTCCACCTCCCGCCAGACCGCCGGCAGGAAGTGGTGGCTGGCGCCGCTCAGGCCACCGCCGAGCAGCACCAGCTCAGGCGTGAGCACATAGAGCAGGGAGCTGAGGCCCGTGCCCAGCAGCTGGCCGTAGCGGTCCCACACCGCCAGGGCATCGGCCTCACCCGCGTCGGCACGGCGGCAGAGCTCGCGGGGCTCCAGCAGCGACAGGCGCCGCAGGCCATTGATGCTGCAGAACTGTTCCAGCGAGCCCCGGTTGCCGCTGTGGCAGTCGGGACCCTGCGGATCCACGCCGATCAGCCCCGGCTCGGCCGCCGCCCCGTGGGGCCCGGTGAACAGCTGGCCGCCCAGCAGCACCCCGCCCCCGACGCCGGTGCCCAGGGTCAGCAGCAGCACGTTGTCCTCGCCGCGCGCCGCGCCGCACCAGGCCTCGCCCAGCAGGGCGCAGTTGCCATCGTTGGCCAGCACCAGCGGCCGATCGAGTCGGGCCTCCAGCCAGTCGGCCAGCGGCACCCGGCGCCAACCCGGCAGGTTGATGGCGATGCGGGCAACGCGACCGGACGCATCGACCGGGCCGGGCACGCCCACGCCCACAACGGCCGCCTGCCGCTCTGGGTCGAGCTGCTCGATCGCCGCGGCGATCGCCATGGACACGGCGCCGGGCATCGGTGGCTGGGGGGTGGGCAGCTCCAGCTCTGCCAGGGCCTGGCCCTTGCGGTCAACGCGGGCCAGCTTGATGGCCGTACCGCCGAGATCCACCCCGATGGCCTGATCTGCCGCGGAGGCTGCCGGCAGGGGAGAGGGCCGCGGAGCCGTGCAGGCCAGGCTTAGGGCGGCAGCCTCGAGCGCGCTGGCAGCCATGGCGGACGTTGAGGCCTTGGATGGGGCGTCGGCCATGGGCGGGGGCGATCAGAACCGGAAGAAGAATTGCAGCTGGGTTTGCCAGCGACCTTCCGCATCCACCGATCCCTGCAGGCCGTAGGTGTCGTTGACCTGATAGCGCAGGGTGAACTGGGGGGGGATGTCGCTGCGGTTCGGTGCCGCCAGCATCGAGAGGTTGATCCGATCGGTAAGGTCCAGGCCGAAATCGGTGGCCAGCACCAGCTGGGAGGGCACCCGCCCATTGCCCCTGTTGGGGTTCTGGCTGTCGGTTGGCACCACGTAGCTGGGGTAGATCGCGAAGCTCACCCGCTGGCCGAGCGCATCGGTGAGCGTGCTCACCAGGGGTGAGAGCAACGACTGGCCCAGCACAGTGGCCAGGGCTGCGCCCGCATTGCCCCCGGTGAGGCCCGCCAGCGAATTGCCACCGATCAAGGCCACCAGCCGCTCCTGGGACAGCGGCGGATTGCTGCGCAGCTCCAGTGATTCACCGATCCGGTCGGCCGGACCGCTGATCTTCATCACCACCCGCACCAGATTGAGCTGGTCCAGCGGGGTGAAGCCGCCGCGCAGGTCCTGTTCGGTCACGAAGCCCGGGCTGCGGCCCACCTCCAGGCTGTTCGACACCCGGGTGCGCAGGGCGATGTCGAGGAAGGGCACCAGGCCCAGCGACGGGGTGAACACCGCCACGTTGGGCGCATCGGGATCGAGCGTGAAGGTGGTGGTGAACAGCGTCAGGCGGCCGCCCCTAAGGCGCACCACACCGCGGGCCTGCAGACTGCTGTCGATCGGCCCGTTGAGGGTGAGCAGACCAGTGGTGCGGAAGGCCGCCACCGGGGGCATCACCACCTCCAGATCAGGGCCAAGGTTCAGGCGCAGATCCTCCAGCTTGAAATAGGAAAGATCGGGCACCGAGCTGCGCAGCGCCTCTCCCGAACCCGTGTCCACGCCTGCCCCCATCAGCACCAGCGGCTGCTGGAAGTCCCAGTTCGACTCCAGCAGGGTCTGCATCGCTACCGGCCTCACGGCCACGGTCTTGCCTTCGCCGCCCTCGATCTGCTCCGACTGGGCTAATTGACCGGGCTGCACGTTGAGCTTGCCGCGGCTGACATTCACCTCTCCACCCACCAGCGGCCGCAGCAGGGTGCCGGTGACGGTGAGCGACGCGTCGGTCTGGGCGTTGAGACGCGGCACGCTCAGGCGCGCGGTGGTGAGTTCCACCTGCAGCGGCTTCTCCTCCGGCAACGGGGTGAATAGGCGCAGGCTGCCGGCGGCCTTGATCGCCCCCTTCTGCCCCACCTGGCCGCTGAACTCCTGCACCAGTAGCTGCTCAAAGTCGAACAGGACCGTGGCTTCCAGCCTGGTCACCTCCTGACCGGCCAGCAGCAGCTCGCCGCCTCGGACGCGCAGGAAGCCGTTGGCGGAGGGGTCGTCGAGGCTGCCGCGCACCAACAGCTCCAGATCGGCGCTGCCCCTGCGCCAGAGCAGTTGCTTGCCGCCCAGGGCCGTGAGGAAGCGCAGGCCATCGCCGCGGCTGGAGAGACGCAACCGCAGGCCGTCGCTGGCGGGATCCAGCGGCACCCGCGCGCTCAGATCCACGCTGTCGGCGGCACTATCACCACGCAGGGAGGCCTGGGCCGACACAGCGGCTTCATCGAGGCTCACCTGGGCGTTCTCCAGCACCAGCGGCATGCCGTTGAGCGAGCCGTCGCGCAGGGCTACCCGGGTGGTGAACTGTGGCTCCGATGCGGACCCAGGCCGGCCCGCGCCACCGATCCGGAAGCGGCCTTCCAGATCGATCGTGCCGCGCAGCCCATTGGGAACCGGCGTGATCAGGGCCAGCAGCCCCAGCGAAAGACCTTCCAGCGCGAACTGGCCCAGGCCGGGTCCGAGCGGCCCCTGCAGCCGCACCACGAAGGGCTCCAGCTGCAAGGCCTGATCGCGGTCGTCGCCCTTCAGCCACAGGTGACCCTTGGCGTTGAGGGTCAGCCTGAGCGCGGCGAGGTTGGGTCCGGCCAGGGTGCCGTCGAGATCCACCAGGCCGCGCAGCAGATCGGTGCGGAACTTCGGCCTGGGCGCCATGCCGGCCTGGGCGGAATCCTCGAGCCGGGCGCGAGCCGCCGCCAGAGCTGCCAGTTGATCGGCCACGGTGCCGCCCAGGGTGTCGATCGCCAGCACACCCAGATCGCTGCCGCGTCCCTGAGGCGGACCCACCACCCCGCCGGTGCGGGCGCGGAGCTGAAGCACCTGCTCGAAGAAGGCGCTGGTGAGCGAACGGCCTTCAAAGGCGAGCTGGAGCGGGCCACCGCCACTGCCGGAGGCCCGCAGGTTGAGCTGGCCACCGCTGAGCGGATCGACCCGGCCACGGAGCCGGTAGCGGCCCTGGCGGAGGTCACCTTCGGCCACCAGCTCGCGGGCGAGCAGCCCCAGCAGCGCCGGGCGCTCCACCTGCACCCGGCCGTTCATCGTGAGCGGCGCCAGGCCCACCACCCCTTGACCGCTCAGCAGCCCCTGCAGCGGCTCGCGGCGGCCTCCTCGGGTGGTCTCTAGGCGCAGGCCATTGAGGGGCAGGCCGTGGGCCTGCCAGCGGTACTGCTCCCGGCTGCCATTGAGCGCGAGCGTGCCCCCCTCGCGCTGCAGGCTCACCTGCCGCGGCAACCAGGAGGTATCGAGGCTGGCGGTAAGCGTGCCGGGCAGGGCGGTGCCGGTGGAGCGCATGCTCAGCTGGCTGCCGCTGCCGGCCGCCACCAGCCGCCCGGTCCAGCGTTCCCGCAGCTGCAGCGGACCGCTGCCCAGGTCGGCCACCTCCAGGCGCAGGTCGGGCCGCAAGGCCGCCAGCGGACCGCGCAGGCTGCCGCGGGCCCCCAGCGTGCCGAACAGGCGGACTCCCACCAACGGACTGAGCCGCTGCAGGGGATAAGCGGGCAGGTCGAGCAGCAGGTCCAGATCACCCGCCACCAGCCCGCGGCGGTTCTGCCAGCGCAGCGGCAGGCGCCCCTGGGCGGTCAAGCCCGGCGCCGTCAGGTCGTCGAGACGCAGCAGCCCGTCCCTCCAGCCCAGCTGCGCGATGGTGGCCCCCAGCACCGACCGACCCTCCAAGCTCACACCGGCCGGAGCCCGCAGCACGGCCGTGAGCGTGTTGGGCACGGCAGGACGGCCACCCGCCCTAGCGGAGGCGGCACGGGCCAGCAGGTCGATGTTCAGCAGCGGGCTGCCGTGGCGGGCCAGCGAGCCCTGCAGGCGTGGGGCCAGCAGCGTTCCCGACGACTCCAGCTCCAGCGACAGCGGCTCCTGACGGCCCAGCAGCGAGCCCAGCCAAGGGGCGGCGCTCCAGAGGCTGGGGTGCAGCGAGCCCGACCGACTGCGCACCGCCAGCTTGGGCCAGAGCGCACCGTCGGCCACCAGCTGGGAACGGCCGGACGTCAGCTGTAAACGCCGCAAGTCCACTGCCAGGGAACGGCGCCGGTCCACCTGCAGATCGGCGCTGAGCGCCAGCGGTACCGGACTGGTGGGCGTGCCTTTGCCGAGCGGAACCCGGCCGGTGAGCTGCACTCTTGGTTGCAGCCAGGGCCCCTGAACCTGCAGTTGCAGGCGATCGCCGCGACGGGGATCTTCAGCACCGCCGGTGAGGGCAAAGGAACGGCCCGGCACCAGCGAACCAGCGGCGCTGCCGCGCCAGTTGGCCATGCTCCAGCGCATGGGATCGAGGCTGATCTGGTCGTCCCGGCAGCGCAGCTGGGCGCTGTCGGCTTGCCAGGGGGCGGGCAGCTGGGGGTCCTGCAGCTGCAGTCCGCCCAGGCGCAAGTTGCCGCCGCAGCGGAAGCGACCGGCTTGCTGCGGCAGTGTCAGCGACAACGACAGGCGACCATCGGCGCGACCGCTGAGCTGGCGCCCGCCGGCTCCCCCTGGCCGCGCGAAACCGAGGCCGGCCGGCAACAGGCCCGCCAGGGGCTCGAGCTGCACCTGCCGCAGCCGCAGCGCCAGTTCAAGCTCGCGGCGGTCCCACTGGAAGCGGCCATCGGAGCGCAGGCGGCCGGCAGCAGCGCCACCGGCTTGCCGCAGCCCGTCGCCGGCTGCAGGCCGCCCGGCGAGAGCCGCCGGCTCAGGCTGGCGGGGCAGGCGTTGCGATCCGTTGAGGCGCCAGTTCACCAGGCGCTTCTGCAGGTTCACTGCCACCGAGCCCCGCAGCCGCAGGTGGAGCCCCGCCGGGGCAATGGTGACCGGGGTGGAATCGGCGAGGTGCACGTTCAGGTTCAGCCGCGGCGGCTGTCGGCCGGCGACGGTGCCGCCGAACACCCAGTACTGGCCGGCGGTATTGCGGACGAGATCCATCTCGGCGCCCCTCGCCGTGATCTGGAGGGTGGGGGTCCAGGTCTGCAGGCTTCCCAACGGATCCAGCCCCACAGTGAGGGAGCGCACCTTCAGGCTGGAGCCGTCATTGGCGCCGGGGCTGAAGCGGCTGGCGCCGATCGCCATGCCCCAGGGCCGCAGCCCGGCGTAGGGGCCAAGTTCGAGGGGATGACCCAGGGCGCGGGTCAACTGACGTTCAAGGTCGGGGCGCCAGCGGTCGTAGAGGCTGCGGCCGATGTGATCGGCGCCGAACCAGCCCGTGGCCACCAGGCCTGCACCGAGCACTGTGGCCACCACCAATGAACGGCGCCGTCGCTGCCGGCCCACGGCCCGTGCCACGGGCCCTGCAATGCGCTCAGCGTCGTCCCCCATCGGCTCGCTTCTATCACCGCCTGAGGTGGCCGCAATATATAAGTTGAATCCCCTGCCGCCCAGCCCCCATGCCTGCCGATCCGATCCTGCTCAAAGCCGGGCAGTGGCTCGCGGGGGCGAGCGCGGTGCTGGCCGTGGCGACCCTGGCGGGGTTCGTCTCCAGCTGGGGGATCCGCTTCCGGCTGGTGGGGGTCACCAGCTTCACCGTGCTGCTGTCACTCTCCTGCTGGGCCTTCGCGATCAGCTACAACCCCCGTGAGAAGGTCGAAGGGGCGGTGAACGCTCCGATCGTGTTCGACAACGGCACCAACCTGGTGGTGGCAACCGCGAGCGCCGATCTGAGCCCAGCCTCCTACGCCCCCACCGTGGAGCAGGTGGCCCGCAACCTGCGCGGCAGTGGCCGCATCACCACCGACGGCAGCGTGCATGTGCGCCTGCGGCGTGTGGAAACGGTGGCACCAGGCGTGAGCCGGCCCGTGGTGCTGGCGGAAGCCACCCGCGGCCGCGATGGAACCGTGGTGGTGATCAAGCCCTGAACGTCCCCGCCCCCATGTATCCCCTGCCCCAGCACTTCCATCTGGAGCAGGAGCAACTCCAGGCCGCCGGCGTGCGGGAGTGGGCCAGCCTGGCCCGGCTCCAGGACGAGGCCCTGCGCCAGTTGGCGAGACAGGGGGCTTCCGAACAGCGGCTGACGCGTCTGCGCGGCCAGGCAAGGCTGATGGAGGCGCTCGCCCTCGACGCCGGTGATGCGGCCCTGTTGCTCCATGCCGGCATTGCCACGGCCACCGCTCTGGCGGAATGCTCACCGGAACGGTTGCAGGTGCAGCTCACCCGGCTGGAGCGCGCCCTGCGGCCAGGAGCTCTTGCCAGAATCGACCGTGACACCGTGCGCGGCTGGATCCTTCGGGCCCGCAAGGCATCCAGTCGCTCCCCAAACTGACCCGCCGCGCCCCTGTCCCACCCTCCATCTCACTGGAATGGGAGCACTCCCTCCTTGGTCTTGCATTGATTTACACCCGTCGCTGGGGAGACACCAGCCATGCGCTCTGCTCCCTCACAGCCGCACTCGCATCGTTCGCCGTACTGGCAGCCGCTCCAGCCGGTGCCGCTTCCGCCCTGCTCGAATCGGTCAAACAGAATCCGCAGGTGGCCCAGAACCTCTGCAGTCAGTTGCGTGCCCTCAATGCCCAGGGCGTCCGCTCCAGTTCTCCCCAGGCTGTAGCGATGGTGGCCCAGAGCCGCAACGTCAGCACTCAGGATGCCGAAGTGCTGACGACTTACGTGGTGGGCCTCTACTGCCCAGACGTGCGCTGAGCCGCACCGGTGCCTGACGCCCTGCCGGTGGAGTCCAGCGACACCTGGATGCCCTGCGCCGATGGGGTGAAGCTGGCCAGCCGCGTCTGGAAGCCGAGCACGCCTGGGCGCTGGCCGGTTTTGCTGGTGCGCCAGCCCTATGGCCGGGCCATCGCCTCCACCATCACCGCCGCCCATCCCCACTGGTATGCCCGGCAGGGCTATGCGGTAGTGGTGCAGGACGTGCGCGGTCGGGGCGATTCGGCCGGCCAGTTCGAAGGATTCGCCCAGGAGGCCCTGGACGGGGCCACCGCGGTGCAATGGGCGCGCAGCCTGCCGTTCGCCGATGGCAAGGTGGGCACCTACGGCTTTTCCTATCAGGGCCTCACCCAGGTGCTGGGCAGCGCAGACACAGCGCCACCGGATGCCATGGCCCCGGCCATGACCGGCCTCGATGAACGGCTTCACTGGGCTAGCGACGGGGGCGCACACCGCTGGGCGCTGGGGCTGGGCTGGGCACTGCAGCTGGCCGCCGAAACCGTGCGCCGCCGCGGTGACCACGACGCCTGGCAGGCGATCCGCCGCAGCCTGGAGAGCGGGCAGTTCCTGATGGAGGGGATGGCGCTGCTGGAGCGCCACGACCCCAACGGCATGGGGCTCGGCTGGCTGCACCTTGATCCCCGGGAACCGCACGGCTGGCGCTGCCACCACCCTCCGCCGGCCCTGCTGCGCCAGCCCATGCTGCTGATCGGCGGCTGGCTCGACCCACATCTTTGCGGCGTGCTTGACCTGCTTGAACGCAGTCGGGCGGCCGGCGGCTCAGCGAGACTGCTGGTGGGTCCCTGGACCCATCTGAACTGGAACGGCGGCATTGATCAGCTGCAGCTGGCCTTCTTCGACCGGCATCTGCGTGGCCGTGAGCCCACCAAGATGCCGGCTGCCTGCGCACTAGGCGACCTCACCAGCGGGGCCTGGGTCCCTGCCCCGGCCGCTCCTCATCCTTCCCTGGTGTGGGGCCTACGGAGCGGCGGGCTGGCGGCGATCAATGCAAATGAGGGGCAGCTCACAGAGGCCGGGAAGGGGGGTGGTGCGGTGTGGCTGGTGCACGACCCCTGGCGGCCCTGCCCCGGCCGTGGTGGCCATCTGGCCCTGGAGGCCGGCCTGGTGGAGAGGGGCGACATCGACCAGCGCAGCGATGTGGCCTGTTTCACCTCGGCGCCTCTCGCGCAGGATGTGCAGCTGTGCGGCAGGCCAGAGCTGGTGGTGGATCTGGCCGCCGATCAGCTCGGCCACGACCTCTGTGGGGCGCTTTCGGTGGTGCGCGCCGGTGGCAGTCAGGTGCTGCAGCTCTGCACAGGGGTGAGTCGCTGGCTCGGCCCCGATGCCCTGACCGTGCAACGACGCCGGCTGCAGTTCCAGCCCCTGCTGGCCACGCTTCGCGCCGGCGAATCCCTGCGCCTGTCTTTGGCGGCGGCGGCATGGCCGCAGATCGCCGTCAATCCCGGCGATGGCTATCACCCCAGGGGCCGCACAGGTCCCGACCATCGGGTGATCACCCTCCAGTTCAGTCTCCAAGAGGCGCAGTTGCACCTCAAGCCGCTCACGTCGGCGAAACTTTGCTGATCCCAACCCTCTGACCGCCATGGTTCTACGTTCAGCCCTTCTGGCTGCGGCCCTGTTGGCCGGCTTCTCGGGGCCGGCGGCACTGGCCACTACCAGCCTCTCCCAGGCCGACGCCAAGCGTGCAGCAGAAAACCTGCTCACGGCCCTCGGCCAGAGGAACAGCCAGGCGATCTACGAGCAGCTGGCTCCGGAGTTGCGCCAATCCACGACCGTTGAAAAGGTCAATCAGCGCCTGCAGGGCCAGGAAAGGATCCTCGGCAGCAAGGTGCTCGAGGTTGTGAGTGGGGTGGACGACAGCACGGTGGAAGCGGAGCTGACCACCCCCAGCGGCGCAAAGAAGATCGTGCTGGTGGTCGACGAACGGGGTCGGTTACTGGCCTGGGAGTGGGAGCGCAGCAGCACACCAATCCGTCAGATCGCCAGCAGCTTCGTTACCGCAGTGAGCCGTGGCGAAGTGGTGACGGCACGGAGCATGCTGTCGCTGGAGCTGCAGCAGCAGATCTCCGCGCAGGAACTCACAAACCGCTGGCAGAACCTGGAGAAACGCACCGGCCCCTTCCAGCGGGTGCGCGGCACCCTGGTGGCCAGTCAGGGTGGTGACCAGCAGCTGGTGCTCGTCACCACCCAGTTCAGTCGTCTCACCGACAACCTGTTCGTGATCCTCGATTCCGCCGGCCACATCATCGGCATCGATTTCCCCACCACCCCGCCGCGCTGAGGCGGCGGAGCAGGTGGGCGGCCTAAGCTCCCGGCTCGCCCGCATGTGCGCCCATGGCTCCCGCCAGCCTCGACTGGATGGTCCAAGACGGTCAGAAACTCGAAGAGTGCCGTCACGATCATCCGTTTGCGGTGCTGGGGCCCCAACCTCTCGGCGATCACTGGGTGGTGCGGGCCTGGATGCCCGAGGCCGAACGGGTGGAACTGCGTCTCAATGGCCAGTCGCTGGCGATGGAGTGCCCCCATCACCGCTGGCTGTTCGAAGCGGAACTGGATCACGATCCCGCCCAGAATTACCAGTTGTGGGTGCGACGCGCAGGTATCGAGCACCAGCAGCACGACCCATGGGCCTTCCGTGAAGAGTGGATGGGCGAGCTTGATCGCCATCTCTTCGCCGAAGGCAACCACCACCACATCTGGCGGCGGCTTGGAGCCCATGTGTGCGAGCGCAATGGTGTGGCGGGCGTGCAGTTCGCCCTGTGGGCTCCCAATGCCCTCACGGTGGCGATGCTGGGCGATTTCAACGGTTGGGATGGCCGCCACCATCCGATGCAGCTGCGCCTCGGTGGCATCTGGGAGCTGTTCATCCCCGGGCTGATGCCGGGAACGATCTACAAATACGAAGTCCGCAATCAACACGGGCACTGCTATCAGAAGGCCGATCCCTACGGCTTCCAGCACGAGGTGCGCCCGCAGCAGGGGTCGGTGGTGGCGCAGTTGGGCCAGTACCGCTGGTCCGACCAGGGCTGGCTGGCTGAACGCGACAGCCGCGATCCGCTGGAGCAGCCGATCGCCGTCTACGAGATGCATCTGGGCAGCTGGATGCACGCGGCCATGGATCAACCGTTCATTGAGCCCGATGGCACGCCCCGGCCGCCGGTGGCCGCCGCTGATCTCAAGCCAGGCGCCAGGCTGCTCACCTATCCGGAACTGGCCGACCGCCTGATCCCCTATGTGAAAGCACGCGGCTTCACCCACATCGAGCTGCTGCCGATCGCCGAGCATCCGTTCGATGGCTCCTGGGGGTATCAAGTCACCGGCTTCTATGCCCCCACCAGCCGCTTCGGTTCCCCGGATGAGTTCCGCGCCTTCGTGGACCGCTGCCACGCCGAAGGCATCGGCGTGCTGCTCGACTGGGTGCCGGGCCACTTCCCCAAGGACAGCCATGGCCTGGCCTTCTTCGATGGCTGCCATCTCTACGAGCACGCCGATTCACGCATCGGTGAGCACAAGGAGTGGGGCACGCTGATCTTCAACTACAGCCGCAACGAAGTGCGCAACTTCCTGGTGGCCAATCTTGTGTATTGGTTCGAGGAGTTCCACATCGATGGCATCCGGGTGGATGCGGTGGCATCCATGCTCTACCGCGATTATCTCCGTCCGGATGGAGAGTGGCTGCCGAACGAATACGGCGGCAGGGAAAATCTCGAGGCCGTGCGCTTCCTGCAGCAGGCCAATGCGGTGCTCTTCCATCATTTCCCAGGGGCGCTGTCGATCGCCGAAGAATCCACCACCTGGCCCATGGTCACCAAGCCCACCGAAATCGGCGGCCTGGGCTTCAACTTGAAGTGGAACATGGGCTGGATGCATGACATGCTCGACTACTTCGAGCTGGATCATTGGTTCCGCCAGTTCCATCAGAACAACATCAGCTTCTCGATCTGGTATCACTACACTGAGAACTTCATGCTGGCCCTCAGCCATGATGAAGTGGTGCACGGCAAGAGCAGCCTGCTGCACAAGATGCCCGGCGACGATTGGCTCAAGTTCGCCAACGTGCGCGCACTTCTCGCCTACATGTGGACCCACCCGGGCAAGAAGACCATCTTCATGGGGATGGAATTCGGCCAGCGCTCCGAATGGAACGTGTGGGGCGATCTGCAGTGGGATCTGCTCCAGTACGACGCCCACAAAGGCCTGCTGGCCATGGTTGACGACCTCAACCGCTTCTACCGCGAAGAGCCAGCGCTCTGGCGCGACGACTTCGTGGAATACGGCTTCCAGTGGATCGACTGCAGCGACAACCGCCACTCCGTGATCAGCTTCATGCGCCGGGAGAGCACTACTGGGCGCTGGCTGGTGGTGGTGGCCAACTTCACCCCGCAGAGTCATTCCCACTACCGGGTGGGGGTGCCGCTCGAGGGCTACTACAGCGAGGTGTTCAACACCGACAGCAGCCGTTACGGCGGCAGCAACCTCGGCAATCTCGGCGGCAAGTTCACCGATACCTGCCCCATGCACGGATACGAGCAATCCATCAACCTCTGCCTGCCGCCCCTCAGCGTGCTGGTGCTGCAGCGCGATGAAGCCCGCAGCCAGGCCCTCTGTGACGAATCCACCGAAGCCGGCCGGCTGGTCGGGTAGGTTCGCCGCTGGCATTCCCTCCCTCCATGGCCGAAACCCTGCCCCTGCTGCTGCGCGCTGCCCGAGGCGAGCAGGTGGAGCGGCCGCCGGTCTGGATGATGCGGCAGGCCGGCCGTTATATGAAGGTCTACCGCGACCTGCGTGACCGCCACCCCGGCTTCCGGGAACGCTCGGAGATCCCCGACCTCTCCTACGAGATCTCGATGCAGCCGTTTGAGGCCTTCGCGCCCGACGGTGTGATCCTGTTCTCCGACATCCTCACGCCGCTGCCGGGCATCGGCATCGATTTCGACATCATCGAGAGCAAGGGGCCGATCATCGATCCGCCGATCCGCAGCCAGGCCCAGGTGGATGCCCTGCGGCCACTGGAACCCGCCGCCGCCCTGCCCTTCGTGGGCGAGGTGCTGGGCAGGCTGCGCCAGAGCGTGGGCAACCAGGCGGCCGTGCTCGGCTTCGTGGGCGCTCCCTGGACCCTTGCCGCCTATGCGGTGGAAGGCAAGAGCAGCAAGAACTATGCCGTGATCAAGGCGATGGCGTTCCAGGAGCCGGCGCTGCTGCATCAGCTGCTGGGCCACCTGGCCGATTCGATCGCCACCTACGTGAGCTACCAGATCGAAAGTGGTGCCCAGGTGGTGCAGCTGTTCGATTCCTGGGCCGGTCAGCTCAGCCCGATCGACTACGACACCTTCGCCGCTCCTTACCAGAAGCGCGTGGTGGACCAGGTGAAGGCGAAACACCCGGACACCCCACTGATCCTTTACATCTCCGGCAGCGCCGGCGTGCTGGAGCGCATGGCCACCACCGGCGTGGATTTCATCTCCCTCGACTGGACCGTGGACATGGCCGACGGCTGCGCCCGTCTGCCCCAGCACCTCGGGGTGCAGGGCAACGTGGATCCCGGCCTGCTGTTCGGCACCCCTGAGGCGATCCGCGCCCGCATCGTCGACACGGTGCTCAAGGCGCGAGGCCGCCGTCACATCCTCAACCTGGGGCACGGCATCCTGCCCGGCACCCCCGAAGACAACGCCCGCGTGTTCTTCGAAGCCGGCAAGTCGGTGAATGAGTGGATCGGGGCGGCTGTTTGAGCAGTTCCGCATCGCCCGGCCCGCGCCAGCGGGTGCTGATCACCGGCGCCAGCGGCTGCGTCGGCCAGACGATCGCTGAACAGCTCTACCGCGAAAGCGACGTGGAGCTGCTGCTCTGGCTGCGCGATCCCGCCAAGCTCACCGCCGTGCCGGCCGACGATCCGCGCATCACCCTGCTGGTGGGCGACCTGCGCGATCAGGAGCCCCATGCCGAGGCGATCGCCTCCGCTGACCGCATCATCCACACCGCCACCGCCTGGGGCGATCCCGAGCGGGCCCAGCAGGTGAATGTGGTGGCGGTGAAGGAGTTGCTGGGCCGCACCGATCCCGAACGGCTGCAGCAGGTGATCTATTTCTCCACCGCCAGCATCCTGGATCGCAACCTGCAGCTGCTGCCGGAAGCACAGGCCTACGGCACCGAGTACATCCAGACCAAGGCCCTGTGCCTGCAGCAGCTGGAGCAGCACCCGCTGGCGGAGCGGATGGTGGCCGTGTTCCCCACGCTGGTGTTCGGCGGCTCAGTGCAGCCGGGTGATCGCTTCCCCACCAGCTACCTCACCGCCGGTCTGCAGGAGGGGGTGCGCTGGTTGTGGCTGGCGCGCTGGTTGAGGGCAGAGGCCAGCTTCCACTTCATTCATGCCGTGGACATCAGCCGGGTGTGCGTCCACCTGTGTCTGCAGCCGCACCAGCCCAACAGCGAACCCGGCCAGGGGCCGGTGCGGCGCCTGGTGCTCGGTCAGCCCGCCGTCACGGTGGATGGGGCGATCACCAGCCTGTGCCGCTGGCGCCAGTGTTGGCGGCCGCCGTTCGGCCTGGCCCTGAGCGGCTGGCTGATCGAAGCCCTGATCAAGGTGCTGCCGATCGAGGTGAACGCCTGGGATCGCTTCAGCATCCGTCAGCGCCACTTCATCCACAGCCCGGTCAGCCCGCCGGAAAGGTTCGGCCTGGTGAGCCATGCACCCACCCTGGAGCGGGTGTTCGACGCCGCTGGCCTGCCCCATCGCGGCGCGGTGGGCTGAAGGCTGGGCCGCCACACCGGTTGACGGCAGCCCACCTCAGCTGGCGCCACGCGCCGCTTGCGTAACGAGATTGTTTCGATCCTCCCGCGTGCTGCAGCGCCGCGTGGGGACGAGACCCTAACTTCTTCTCGTTGCACGCCTTTCGATGCGCCGTCTGCTGTCATTTGTTGCCCTTGCCCTGGCGCTTCTGCTGGGTTCCGCGTCTCCTTCGTTCGCCGCGGATGTCGCCCATGGCGGCCAGGTGTTCTCCGCTAACTGCGCGGCTTGCCACATGGGCGGCGGCAACGTCGTGAACGCCGAGCGCACGCTCAAGAAAGAAGCCCTTGAGGCCTACCTGGCCAACTACAACGAAGGCCACGAATCGGCCATCGCCTACCAGGTCACCAACGGCAAGAACGCCATGCCCGCCTTCGGCGGCAAGCTCACCGAAGCTGACATTGCTGATGTGGCCGCCTACATCGAGCAGAAGTCCTCGGAAGGCTGGTCCTGAGCTCTGCTTCCGCTCACGCTGTCAGGCTCGAGCCCCTCAAGGCTTTGATCTTCACGGCCCATCCTTGAGACTGGCCTGAGGCTCCATCTGCCATCCGCCTCTTCACCGGGGCGGATTTTTTGCGCGAGCGCACCAGAGCCTGGGCGGATCAGCCGGTAAGGCAATGCCGTCCGGCGATCCGCCGCTCAGCCAGCTGTCGTGAGCTTCCTGTGCTGGTGCCGGAGGGGCATCACACCCGCGCCATGCCTTCCACGCGTCGTCACAGCCAGCCCAGCGCCTTGAGGCACGGCCTTCAGCCCAGCGGTTTCAGACGAGGCTTCAGCCCAGCTGCTTGCGGCGGGCGAGCACGGCCAGATACAGGTCTTCCGGTACATCGCGGATGTCGTACTCGCTGGGCAACACGCCGTGGGCATGCCGGTGCACCACTAGCCAGCAGTTGCGCTCCGGATCCCTGGCGGTGGCATCGAACAGCCGCGATTCTTCCGCCAGCCGGCTCACCAGCTCGTCGGTGGGGATGGAATCAGGGGGCAGGGCTGTCATCGGCGGGCGCACCATCCATGGCCTGGCCAACGAGACTAGGCAGGCGCCCCCCTACCTCCATGGCCATGAGTCCCGCAGCCCCGCCGCTTCGCCAGCCGGGGGGCCACAGCGTTCTCAACAGGCGCTGCCTGCGCCATGGCTTCGTCTGCCGGGCGGCGCTTGCCTTCACCACGGCGGCCACCCTCACCACCGCCCTGCTCGGGCCAGCGGCGGGTCCTGCCCTCGCCCAGACCCCGTCTCCCAACCAGCCAGAGGCGATCGGCCCCTCCACAGCGCCGCTGAAGAGCTGCCCACGGCTGCCGCCCACCCCTGATTCCAACCTGCAGCCGCTACAGCTCAAACCCGAGCAGGTGGCAGGCAAGAACGGCATGGGCTGCCTCTCCGCGGCCGATGCCGTCTATGGGCCCGATGGCTGCCCCGTGCGCCGTTGCACCAGGGCGGAGAGTCTGCGCCGGATGCAGTTCCCGCTTCCCGCCGCCAAAGGGCCGTGATCGCAGGCGCCATGGGGGGTTTTCTGTGGGTATCGGTTCGGTGCTCCCTCTGAGCCCAGCGCAGAAGTGATTCATAGGGTGATTTCATCTCCACCCGACGGCGCAACGCGCGCACCCCGCCATGCACCCCACTGCCGAAACCTTCACCGAAAAGGCCTGGGCCGCCATCGTGGCCGCCCAGCAGCTGGCCCAGCAGAAACGCCAGCAACAGTTGGAAAGCGAGCACCTCTTCGCCGCACTGCTGGCCCAGCAGGGGCTGGCAGGGCGGATTCTGGAGAAGGCCGGCGTGAACCCCGCCGTGCTCACCGAGAAGGTGGAAGCCTTCATCGGCGGCCAGCCCAGCCTCGCCACCGCGCCCGATAGCGTGTACCTCGGCAAGGCGCTGAACCTGCTGCTGGATCACGCCGCCACCCTGCAGAAGGAATTCGGCGACAGCTTCACCTCGATCGAGCATCTGGTGCTCGCCCTCGCCAACGACGCCCGTTGCGGCCGCCAGCTGCTCTCGCAGGCAGGCGTGGATGCCACGAAACTGCGTCAGGCCATCGAAGCCGTGCGCGGCAGCCAGAGCGTGACCGATCAGAACCCCGAAGGCACCTATGAATCGCTGCTGAAGTACGGGCGTGATCTCACCCAGGCCGCCAAGGACGGCAAGCTCGATCCGGTGATCGGCCGCGACGAGGAGATCCGGCGCACGATCCAGATCCTCAGCCGCCGCACCAAAAACAACCCGGTGCTGATCGGCGAGCCCGGCGTGGGCAAGACCGCAATCGTGGAAGGCCTGGCCCAGCGGATCATCAACGGTGACGTGCCGGCGGCGCTGCAGAACCGGCAACTGGTGTCGCTGGACATGGGCGCCCTGATCGCCGGAGCCAAGTACCGCGGTGAATTCGAGGAGCGGCTCAAGGCCGTGCTCAAGGAGGTCACCGCCTCCGAAGGTCAGATCGTGCTGTTCATCGACGAGATCCATACGGTGGTGGGGGCCGGCGCCAGCGGCGGCGCCATGGATGCCAGCAATCTGCTCAAGCCGATGCTGGCCCGCGGCGAACTGCGTTGCATCGGCGCCACCACCCTCGATGAGCACCGCCAGCACATCGAAAAGGATCCGGCCCTGGAGCGGCGCTTCCAGCAGGTGTTCGTGGACCAGCCCACGGTGGAGGACACGATCTCGATCCTGCGCGGGCTGAAGGAGCGCTACGAAGTGCACCACGGCGTGCGCATCGCCGACAATGCCCTTGTGGCCGCCGCCGTGCTCAGCAGCCGCTACATCGCCGATCGCTTCCTGCCCGACAAAGCGATCGATCTGATGGATGAATCGGCAGCGCGGCTGAAGATGGTGATCACCTCCAAGCCGGAAGAGATCGACGAGATCGATCGCAAGATCCTGCAGCTGGAGATGGAGAAGCTGTCACTGGGCCGTGAATCCGATGCGGCCAGCCGCGATCGGCTCGAACGGCTGGAGCGGGAACTGGCCGAGCTGAGTGAGCAGCAGAGCGGCCTCAATGCCCAGTGGCAGAAGGAAAAGGGCTCGATCGACGAGCTCAGCGCCATCAAGGAAGAAATCGAGCAGGTGCAGCTGCAGGTGGAGCAGGCCAAGCGCAGCTACGACCTCAACAAGGCGGCCCAGCTCGAATACGGCACCCTGGCGGAACTGAACAAGAAACTGGCAGCCAAGGAGAGCGAGCTCAATGCCGCCGGTGCCGACAAGACCCTGCTGCGCGAGGAGGTCACCGAAGACGACATTGCCGAGGTGATCGCGAAGTGGACCGGCATTCCGGTGGCACGGCTGGTGCAGTCGGAGATGGACAAGCTGCTGCATCTGGAAGCGGAACTGCACCGCCGCGTGATCGGCCAGGAGCAGGCGGTGACCGCCGTGGCGGATGCGATCCAACGCTCCCGCGCCGGCCTGTCCGATCCCAATCGGCCGATCGCCTCGTTCCTGTTTCTCGGCCCCACCGGCGTGGGCAAGACCGAGCTCTCCAAGGCGCTGGCGGCTCAGCTGTTCGACAGCGCCGACGCCATGGTGCGCATCGACATGAGCGAATACATGGAGAAGCACGCCGTGAGCCGCCTGATCGGAGCGCCTCCCGGCTATGTGGGCTACGAGGAAGGCGGCCAGCTCACCGAAGCGGTGCGGCGGCGTCCGTACGCGGTGATCCTGTTCGACGAGGTGGAGAAGGCCCACCCCGATGTGTTCAATGTGATGCTGCAGATCCTCGATGACGGCCGCGTCACCGATGGGCAGGGACGCACGGTGGATTTCACCAACACCGTGCTGATCCTCACCAGCAACATCGGCAGTGCCTCGATTCTCGATCTGGCCGGTGATCCAGCCCGCCACGGCGAAATGGAGCGGCGGGTGAATGAGGCCCTGCGCGGCCACTTCCGCCCCGAATTCCTCAACCGCCTCGATGAAACGATCATCTTCCACAGCCTGCGGGCCGAGGAACTGCGCCAGATCGTGGAGCTCCAGGTGGAGCGGCTGCGGCTGCGGCTGGCCGATCGCAAGATCGGGCTTGAGCTCGATGCCGCCTCACTCGACTGGCTCGCCACCGCCGGGTACGACCCCGTGTACGGCGCACGGCCGCTGAAGCGAGCGATTCAGCGGGAGCTGGAAACCCCGATCGCCAAGGCGATCCTGGCCGGTACCTACGGCGAAGGTTCCAGCGTGGGGGTGTCAGTGCTGGGCGAGCGGCTGCACTTCCAGCCCCAGCGCCAGGTGGAGCCTGCGCTCGCATGAGGCCCCTGCTGGAGGCGCGCCGATGAGTGACGCGCCCCCGCCGACCAGCGCAGCGGCTGCGGTCAGTCTGGCCGCCACGATCGCTGCCCTCAGCCGGCCATCGGTATATCCCTTGGCCGACTGGCAGGGCGTGGCGGCCGACGAGCGGCAGGTGCAGGTGGTGCAGACCCACATCAGCGTGGTGTTCCTCACCCCGCGCCACGCCTACAAGCTCAAGAAGCCGCTGCAGCTCTGGCATCTGCTCGACTACAGCAGCCTGGAGCGGCGCTGGCACTGGTGCCGGGAGGAGGTGCGGCTGAACCAGCGCCTGGCCGCCCCCATCTACCTGGGCGTGCGGGCGTTGGCAGGAGAGCCGGTGGTGGTGATGCGGCGCTTCGATCGGCAGCGCACCCTGCGCGCCCGGCTCGAAGCCGGCCCCGTGCCGGCCGCGCAGATGCGGGCCCTGGGGGGCGTCATCGCCCGCTTCCACAAGGCCAATGGCAGGCCCGGCGCCGATGGCCGCGCCGCCATCCGGCGCTTCGCCCGCGTACTGGCGAGCAACGTGCAGGCCACCGCCAGCGCCGTGCCCGCACTGTTTCCCGCCCCGGTGCATGCCGCCCTGGTGAGCAGCCTGGCCGCGCAGCTGCGCCGGCAGCGCCACACCCTGGCCGCACGGATCTCCGCCGACTGGGGCGTGAACGGCCATGGCGACCTGCGCCTCGAGCACGTGCTGCTGGAGGCAGAGCCCGGCCCCTTGATCGTCGATTGCGTGGAATTCAATGCGGGGCTGCGGGAGGTGGATGGCGCCTCCGATCTCGCCTTCCTGGTGATGGAACTGCAGGCCAGCGGCCATGCCGAGCAGGCGGAAGCGCTGCTGGCGGGTTACGGCCGCCCGATCGATCCGGCGGTGCTCAACCTGTTCTGCGCCTACCGGGCCCATGTGCGGGCCAAGGTGGAAACGGTCAGCTGGGCCGAGCACGACCGCGCCGCCACCGAACGCCTGGCGGCTGAACGCGGTGCGCGCGGCCACCTGTCGCTGGCACTCGCCTATGCCCGCACCGGCTTGCAACCGCCGCCGCTGATCCTGCTGCGGGGCCTCTCGGGCTGCGGCAAGAGCCACCTGGCCGCCCTGCTGGCTCCCTGGTTGATCGCCGAGACGATCAGCAGCGACCGGGTGCGCAAGGCGCTGTTCGGGCTGGACCCCCTGGCCCGCTCCAGCGGTGAACAGCGGGACCGCCTCTACAGCGCCGAAGCCCATGCCCGCACCGAAGCGGCGCTGCTGGAGCAGGCCGCCACAGGCCTGAAGACCGGGCGTGCCGTGCTGCTCGATGCCACCCACCTGCGCCTCGCCAGCCGCCAGCGGGCCACCGCACTGGCCCAGGAGCTGGGGGTGCCCTGGTGCATCGTCGACGTGGACGCCTCAGCTGAACTGATCGAGACACGCCTGCGGACGCGCCTGCAGCGCAACGACGACCCCAGCGATGCCGATCTGGCCGTGGCGGCACTGCAACGCAGCCAGGTCGAACCGCTCACGCCATTGGAGCAGCGGCACACCCTGCGCTTCCGCGCCGGTGATGACCCGACCACGCTGCTGATGTCGCTCTGGGAGCGGATCGGCTGCGGCGGCACGGACGACACGCCCAAAACTGGGCCCAGCCTGGCCAGAGGTCATGGCTCAGATTGAGATTCAGCCCTCTCGGAACCAGTCTTGCCGGTCCCAGTCTTTCCGGTCCCAATCTTCCCGGTCCCAATCTTTCCGGTCCCAGTCGTCTTGGACCCAGGGTCTTGGATCAGGGCTTCTTGAACCCGGGAATCCTGGAGGCGGGAGCTGTCATGGATCCGTACCTCTGAGATCCGGCTGCTTGAGATCCAGGCGTCTTGGATCCAGCCTTCAGGATCTGATGCTCAGGGAGTGAGCAGAGTGTTGATCCGCCGCGCGAGCTCCCGGTCCAGGCTGGAGAGGCCCCCCGCATCGTGGGTGGTGAGATCGATCACCACGCGGTTGTAGACGTTGCTCCATTCCGGATGGTGGCCAAGGGTTTCCGCCAGCAGGGCTACTCGGGCCATGAAACCGAAGGCGGCGTTGAAATCGGCGAATACAAAGGTGCGATGGAGCTTGCCGTTGCTCATGCTCCAGCCCGGCAGCTGAGCGGGCAGTGCCTTGATCTCCTCAGGGGTGAGCAATTGGGCCGCCATGACAGGTCCGCAGAACAGTGCTCCCAACAGGATGGCAAGCAGGCCCAGACGCGCAAGCGGGTGGAAGCACGCCCAGGGGGCACGCCAGCCCTCTGGTTCAGCTGCCGGCATCGCTGAGGTCATGGAGCCGATCAATCAGGAGGTCGAGTTCGGTGTCGCTGTCGGCATCGCCGCCCAGACGCAGGCGACGCTGCACCTCACCATTGAGCCGTTCGCCGCTGCGCAGTGCCAGCAGGGTGGCGGGGGAGACCGTGGCCACCGGTGGCCCAAGCTCTGCGGGCGGCTCCATGAAGGAACCAGGCGGTCGGCTTGCCAGGGCGGTGATCGCAGCGGTGAGGGCGCCGATGGAGCAGTGCAGCTGAGTGATCTCACAGCGCAGGCGCAGGATTTCCGCCGTCAGCTCGTCGTTACAGCCGTGGCTGGGCTCGGGGGCCGGGACGGGGGTAGAACCGAGGCTGCGGTCTGGGCCGCTCCCGGACATGGAGCCAGCGGCTATGCGCGCAGAAGCAGGAATCGGCACCGGCTGCACCGGGGCCCGGGCGGATGGCGCTCTCTCCATGGCCTCACTCTGCCGTGGGGTCAGTCTGCCGTGGGGTCTCTCTTCCCATGGCCTCACGGTATTGCGGCAAGTCTCTGCTGTTGCCTGCGTCTCCAAGGGCCTCGGGGTGCGACGGGCACTCCCAGAGGTGGACAGGTAGAGCCCAAAGGCATCGGCGTGGTCGGGCGCGAGCCTCGCCGGTGTTCCGCCGGAACTGTTCATCCCCTTTGAAGGCTGATCATTCCCCCAGCAGATGGAGGCTCAGCTCACGGCAACTGCCCGCGGCGCGGTGCTCCCAGAGGTAGACCGCCTGCCAGGTGCCGAGCATCAGGTGGCCCTGCTCAAACGGCAGCGACAGGGTGCTGGCCGTCAGTGCCGTGCGCACATGGGCCGGCATGTCGTCGGGGCCTTCGTCGTCATGCACCCAGGGCCGCAGCCGGCCTTGCCCACTGAGCGGGCGCACCCCTTCCTGCGGCACCAGCGCCTGCAGAAACGCAGCAAGGTCCAGCAGCACACGGGGATCGGCGTTTTCATTGATCGTCAGGCTGCAGCTGGTATGCCGGAGCAACACATTGAGAACGCCCTGGCGGAGTCCAGAAGCGGTCACGCAGGCAGCCAACTGAGATGTCAGGTCGGTGAAGCCCTCACCCTCGGTGGAAACTCGCAGTTGCGACAAGTACTGACAGAGCATGGAAAACAGGCCGGGCGGTCATGGTTGGGTCATCTTTAGTCTCTATGGTTGCGCCATCACAACAGATTTCCAATGGCTCCCCTTCCCCTTGCTTCATGGCGTGCCGCACAGCTTCCTATTGGCCTGATGGCGCTGCTCATGGTTCCGCTGGCGGGTGGGGCTCTGGCGGGCGGGGCCATTGCACAGCAGGTGATCCCGAAGCGAGAAGGAATGTGTCCGCTCGGGTATGTCGACACCTTCAACGGCAAGTGCAGTACCCTCGGGGTCACCTCTTACACCGTGAGTCCACGGGATGGAGAAGCCTGTCAGTCGGGCTGGATGAACATCGGCGGAGGCTATTGCCGCAAGAAATGATCACAGGGGATCACGGCCTTGGCTCGGTCCCTTTTGCCAGCGCACCAGCCCGGTGGTAACGGCGATCAGGGCAGCATGGTTGCGATTGCGTGCTCCCAGTTTGCTTCGAATCGCCTTCATGTGGGTTCGCACCGTTTCCACGGACACGAGCAGCTGGGCAGCGATCTCTGCATTTCTGTACCCTTCCACCAGCTTGCAGAGCACATCACGTTCGCGGGGGGTCAGCCGTGTTCTGACTTCCCCAACGGAGCTGAACGTACCCTTCAGCATTATCGTCAACAGAGGGGCATCCATGTAGATGCCGCCATCAAGGATCACCTTGAGCGCCGTGACGATATAACCCCGGCCCGCATAGCGCTCTAGGCAGATGCCATCACTGCCCGAGGCGAACGCTTCCTCCAGCACGTCCGATGTTTCGTTCTGCAAGATCAGCAGGCACGGCAGGTGGGGATGGCGATGCTTGATCCTGCGAATGAAAGCCATTCCCGTGCTTCCTTCAAGGAATTCACCCACCAGCACAAGATCTGGCACGAGCTGCTGAAGATGCTTCAAGCCAGCCTCCTCTGTAGTGGCGCTATGCAGTGAACAGACCACACTTTCCAGCAGAATTTTCATGTGGCCGATCATCATGCGCCGAGCGCTCACACACAGCAGCGAGCGACCAGAGAGCAGCTTCCTGGTGGCTTCATCGTGCTCCAGATCAGATTGTATGAACGGGTTGAAATCCATTAATCTTCCGGCGAGTCTGCCGCTGAATGCCGCAGCGGCAGATGGTCGAGTTGCCTTTGTGCAGACAACTGGGGTATCAGAGGTAACAACGCCAGCCATGGGATGGACAGAACAGGGACATGGTCCATCTGAAGGCGGCTAGCAGCCTGGAACATCCCCGACACGGGCCAAATCGACCACATTGGGCGGGTGGGTAAATGTGCACGGCTGGGCAAAGTCGTACAGAACGAAGTCGTGTGAGGGTAGCCGTTTCCATGGCGAATTGCAGAAGAATTGCCGTGCCATCGCTCGGGCACCGTTAGAAAAGCACCCTATTCTTCTCATTTTTTGCGCCACACCAGTCACTCACACCAGCCTGGAGACACGCAATCCTCTGAAAACGCATTGGCGCCCCATTCAGTTTCACTACCGCACGGGCCAGGCAATGCCCTGAAGCCTCAATACCGAAGCGCGCGGTCACTGCGCCTGGCGCATCGGCAGGTTCAGTAGTAACGCTTGGGATTCTGGGAAATCGCCAACTGCACCTCCTGCAGAAAAAGCACCAGCCCCACGATCAGCATCAGCATCGCCAGCACGAAGGCTGGCACCAGGATGGCGGCAAGATCCAAAACCGCCACCGCACTCACGAACATCACAGCCACCACCGCGGCGATCAGCAGCGCTGTGAAGGTGACGCAGAAGATGGCGCGGTTGATCAAAAACATGCGCTTCTTCTGCACATCCAGCGATTTGCGCAAGCGGCGCGCCTCCAGGGTGGTGCCCCGAGCGAGAGCCTCCTGCAGCAGGCGGGTGCGGTCGACGATCCGTGCCAACCGCTGGGTGAACATGCTCAGCAGGCCGGTGATGCCCGTGAGCAGGAACACCGGCGCCACCGACAGCTGAATGGCATAGGAGAGCTTGGCGACCGCTGCGGTGCTTTCCGTGCCGGCCGCGAGCACGAGGATGTCCGGGGCCGTCATCGCATTCCGCCAGAAGACTCCGCTGCCATTCTCAGGGGCAGACACGATCGGCCTCGCCGCGATGACCACCATCCAGTGCCAGTACGAAGGTTCACTCCGCTGCCAGGCCCTGCATGAACCCTCCGGTTCCTCCCTGCTCACCGATGCTCCGCTGGACAACGAAGGCAAGGGCGAGCGCTTCTCCCCCACCGATCTGGTGGCTACGGCCCTGGCCACCTGCATCCTCACGGTGATGGGCATCACGGCCCAGCGGCACGGCTGGGCGCTGGAGGGGAGCCGGGCCCGGGTTGAGAAAACGATGACCCGCTCCGGTCGACGCCGCATCGAGGCGCTCACGGTGTGGATCACCCTGCCGGAGGGCCTGGCGGCGGATCATCGCCAGTTGCTGCAGCGCGCGGCGGAAAGCTGCCCGGTGAAGCAGAGCCTGGAAGGCGCCGTGGCCATGGAACTGATCTGGGAGCACGCCGGCACGCCCGCCTCAGACCAGCCGCCAGCCGCATGAGCGAGGACGCCATGCTGGGCCTCGCCACCGCAGCTCCTCCGATGTCCGAGCCGGCCACCGCCCTGCAACGCCTGCAGGATCACCTGCACGAAACCAGGGTGCTCGGGTCGATCAGCAGCGCGCTCTACTACGACCAGAACACGGTGATGCCTGCGGCCGGGGCCGAGTGGCGCGGCGAGCAGCTGGCCTTGCTGGCGAGCCAGATCCATGCCCGTCAGAGCAGCGCCCACTACGCCGAACTGGTGGCGGCCGCCGAGGCGGAACTGGGGGCCTCAGCGCCCGCCGAGCGGCGCCGCAACCTGCAACTGGTGCGCCTCGAACTGGAACGGCAGCGCTGCCTCGACCCTGTGCTGGTGGCCAGCCTGGCCAGGGCGCAGTCGAAGGGCAACGCCCTCTGGCAGAACGCCCGCCGCCACAACGACTTCCCCACCTTCGCCCCCGCCCTGGCGGAGCTGATCGCCCTGCGCCAGGAGCAGGCCGGGCAACTGGCCAGCGCCGAGCTGGCGCCGCGCAGCCCCTGGGAGGTGCTGGCCCAGCCGTTCGAACCCGACATCAGCAAAGCGCGGGTGGAGGAGCTGTTCGCCCCGCTGAAGGCGACCCTGCCGGTGCTGCTGGAGCAGGTGGCCGCCGCCACCGCCCAGCAGAGCGGGGAGAGCACCGCCACCGCCGAGCTGCCCGAGACGGAGCAGGAACGCCTCTGCAGTGAGCTGCTCGACAGCTGGGGCTACGACCCGACGCGCTGCCAGCGCTCCCGGTCCGCTCACCCCTTCTCCTGCACGGTCGGACCTCAGGATTTCCGCATCACCACACGCGTGGTGCCCGGGCAGCCGTTCTCCTCCTTCCTGGCCACCGCCCACGAATGGGGGCATTCGCTCTACGAGCAGGGCCTGCCCCGCAGCACCGACCACTACTTCCCCTGGCCGCTCGGCGAGGCCACCTCGATGGGGGTGCATGAGAGCCAGTCGCTGTTCTGGGAATGCCGGGTGGCCCGCGGCCGCGCCTTCGCCACCCGTTGGCAGCCGCGCTTCGTGGCCGGCGCCGGCGCAGATCGCTGGGGCGGCATCGATGGCTTCTGGCGCGGGCTGAACCCGATGCGGCCCGGCCCGATTCGTGTGGAAGCCGATGAACTGAGCTACTGCCTGCACATCGTGCTGCGCTTCGAGCTGGAGCTGGCCCTGCTGGAGGGAGGTCTGCCGGTGGCCGACCTGCCCGGTGAATGGAACGGGCGCATGGTGGAACTGCTGGGCCTGCGGCCGGCCAGCGACAGCGAGGGCTGCCTGCAGGACATCCACTGGGCTGAAGGCCTGTTCGGCTACTTCCCTTCCTATGCCCTCGGCCATCTGATCAGCGCCCAGCTGGCCGAGGCGATGGAGCGGCAGATCGGGTCGATCGAGGCACACGTGGCCGCCGGCCAGGAACAGGCGCTGCAGCAGTGGCTGGCGGCCCACGTCTGGCCGCTGGGGCGGGCGGTGAACGGGGAGGAGCTGGTGGAGCAGGTCACGGGGGAGCGTCTCAGCGCCACGCCGTTCCTCACCTATCTGGAAGCCAAGGTGCAGCAGTTGCTGAGCAGCGTCCGCCACTGAGCCGGTGGGAAAGGCAAGGCGAGCGCCTGCGGGGGGCTGGTGGCGCGGCCGTCAGCGTGCGTCGTTAACAGAGGGTGAGGCCGTCAGGGTGCATGGTGATTCGAGGCCGAGTCTGAGGGTGACCTGAGAGCAAGGCCGTTCCCATGCGCCTTCGTGCGAGCCCCTGAGTGAGGCCGGTCTGGGGCACTCCGTAGGATCGGCCGCGCCGCTCGTTTCCCATCGCCATGGCGAACATCGACCATCCGCCCAGCCGCACGATGCTCAACCTGCTGCATGTGCTGCCGGCCTTCGCCGACGAAGCGGAACTGCGGTTGAACACGATCGTCGAGCTCAATTCGATGACGATCAACAAATACGAACTGATCACCGAAACCGGCCATCTCAAACTCGACCGGGTGGGCTACTCCTCCCTGGCCTATCCCTTCGCCTACGGCTGCATCCCCCGCACCTGGGATGAAGACGGGGACCCGCTCGACATCGAGATCGTGGGTGTGACCGAGCCGCTGGTGCCCGGCAGCCTGGTGGAGGCCCGCATCATCGGCATCATGACCTTCGACGACGGCGGCGAAGTGGACGACAAGGTGATCGCCGTGATCGCCGATGACAAGCGCATGGATCACATCACCAGCTACGAGCAGCTGGGCGCCCACTGGCAGAAGGAAACCCACTACTACTGGGAGCACTACAAGGATCTGAAGAAGCCCGGCACCTGCAAAGTGAATGGATTCTTCGGCGTGGAGGAGGCGGTTCGCATCATCAAGGAATGCGAAAAGCGCTATCTCGACACCATCGATGCCAAACTTGTGGGCTGAAGCCCCACGACCGGCACCTGAATGCGCCCGATCCCAATGGTTCTTCCGCACCTTCGCACTCCTGGCGCCTCCACCGGTGGTCTGGTGACCTCCACCGGCGCACTGGTGATCAGCCTGTGCAGCGCCACCCTGCTCGCAGGCACCGCTGCACTGGCACTCCCCACCGCCACCCCGGCAGGTCCGGCCAGCTCGGCGCCGGGCACGGCCACACCGGCACCTGCGGTCGCAGCGCCGGAAGCCACAACACCCACAATCACGGCGCCTGGAACCACCCCGGCAGCCAACAGCCCGGCACCTGGAGCCACCACTGCCCCAGCCACCGCGTCACCCGCCACCCCAACGGCGCAGCCGGTCGTGGCCTCACGGATCGTGCTGCGGCTGGGCAAGCGGGACATCCGGCTTGAGCAGGGCGGCAAGGTGTATGGCCCCTGGCCGGTGGCGATCGGTGATGCCCGCACGCCCACGCCCACCGGCACCTTCCAGGTCACCAACAAGGTGGTCAACCCGATCTACGCCAGCACCAGAACCGGCAAGGTGAAAGGCACCGTCGGGCCGAACGGTCCCCTGGGTGATCGCTGGCTGGGCTTCAAGACCGTCGGTCCCAACCAGTTCGGCATCCACGGCACCCCCAGCGCCTGGGCATGGACGGTCAGCTCCCGCTCGGCGGTCACCAATGGCTGCGTGCGCATGTTCCACGAGCACGTGCGCAAACTCTTCGACCTGGTGGACGTGGGCACCCCGGTGGTGATCACCCGCTGAGCCCACGGGCCAGCGCGAGCGCCATACCATCACGGCTGGCCATGCCTTGAAGCTCATCGGCTCGCAAGCCTGCCCAGGGCACGCCGGCCGGCAGCTTGGCCTGAGGACCATCGTCCTGTTCAAACACAGGCAGCTGGCGCAGACCGTTGGGGTTGAGCTGGTCCTCCAGCTGCGCGAGGGTAGCGCTGGCCGGCAGCCAGATCAGCTCGGCGCGGCGGCAGTCGCTCAGCGGCGCCGCACCCCCCTGGCTGGTGATCACCCGCTGCAGGTCCATCAGCGTGGCCAGCCCCACCACCCAGCCGTCCTGCTCAATCAGCAGACAATGGCCATGGGCCCGCACCAGCTGCGCCAGCGCCTCTGCCGCAGCGGTGGTTCCCGGCAGCACCAGCGGTCTCTCCGGTTCCAGTGCTGCCCGCACCGACAGGCCCGCCAGGCGGGCACGACGTTCCTCTTCCACCGGATCGGGCCCAAGCAGGCCTGGATCGGCCAGGCCATGCCATCGCTCCACCAGCACGGCGCTCAGCCCCGTGGCCGCCATCAGCGGCAGCACGATGCGGATGTCGTGGGTGAGCTCGAACAGCAGCAGCAGGGCCGTGAGCGGCGCCCGGGCACTGCCGGCCAGCACGGCGGCCATGCCCACCATGGCGTAGGCCGGCGGTTCGGCCACTGGCAGGCCGAAGCCGCTTTCGCCCAGCAGCTGGCCGTAGCAGTTGCCCAGCACTGCCCCCAGAAAGAGAGCAGGCGCAAAGCCACCCCCCACAAAGCCGCTGGCATTGCTGAGCCCCGTGGCCAGCAGCTTCACGGCCAGCAGCGCCAGCAGGCTGGTGAAGGCCACACCACCTTCCCTGCCCAGCAGCGCTTCGATCGTGTCGTAACCCACGCCCAGCACCTGCGGGAAACCGAGCGCCATCACCCCCACCCCAAGGCCGCCGAGGGCGTTGACGAGCACGGCAGGCAGGCGCTCCACCCGCCGCTGCACAGCGGCGCTGCGGCCTGCGGCCAGGATGCTCACCAGCGCCCACGACATCAGGCTCGCCACCACCCCAAGGCCCAGGTAGAGGGGCAGCTCCAGGGGGGAGCGCACCTCGTAGGCGGGCAGGCGGAAGATCGGCTGGTCCCCCAGCGACAGTTGCGTGACCAGGGAAGAGGCCACCGCCGCCACCAGCACAGCCCTGAGACTGGGCCGGCCGGGGATGGTGCTGTAGGCCCCCTCGAAGGCGAAGAACACGCCGGCGATCGGCGCCTGGAAACCGGCCGCCAGCCCTGCCGCCACGCCGGCGGCCACCAGTGCCTTCTGGGAATCGGGTGTGAGCCCCCCGCGCAAGCCGAGCCAGAGGCCGATGTTGCCTCCGCTCTCCACACTCGGCCCCTCCGGCCCGAGCGAGGCGCCACTGCCAAGGCTGAGTGAGGCGGCAATCAGGCGCAGCAGCGGCAGGCGCGGCGTCGCCGGCAGGGCGCCATCAGCCATGGCCATCAGGCTCGGCAGGCTGGGGCCCAGATCACGCGCGAGCTGGCGCAGCAGCCCTACACACAGTCCACCCAGCACCGGCGCCAGCAGCACCGGCCAGGAGGTCAACCAACCGGCCAGGCCGCTGGCGGGCACGGGGAGCGGCACCGGCACTGGCGGCAGTGGAGGCGGCGGCAGGAAGCCGATGCCACCGAGACCAATCAGCACCAGCGCCTTCAGCGGGGTGCCGGAGGGGGCGGAGGTGGTGAAGATCTCCGGTGGTGGGGTGGGATCGGGCTGAGCGCTGCCCAGCAGCCCCGTGCCCCACTCCACAAGCGTGCCGAACAGGAAATTATTGATGAAGCCCAGCAGATAGTGGAAGCCCACCACGGCCGCGCCGGTGAGCACCCCCACCAGCGCAGCCCAGGCCAGCAGGCTCCACTGGAAGGGCAGTCCACGGCTGTCACCCTCCCGTGGCTGGGGAGGGCCGGCCGGTTCAAGCCTCGGGCCTGACAGCTGCAAAAATCTCCTCCAGGATTTCGCCCGCCCCTTCACTGCGCAGGGTGTGGGCGAGGGCGATGCCGATGGCCTCCGGCTCGGTTTGATCGCCGCGGGCCTCGTTGCGAAGCAGACGCTGACCGTCGAGGCTGGCCACCATGCCCGTCAGCACCAGCTCGTCACCATCGAAGCGGCTGTTGACCCCGATCGGCACCTGACAGCCACCTTCGAGCTGGCGCAGGAAGGCCCGCTCCGCCAGGCAGCGGCGGGCCGTGGGGAGGTGCTCCAGCACCTTGATCGTTTCGAGCACGGCGGTATCGCCCTCGCGGCATTCGATGCCGAGCGCGCCCTGGCCCACGGCGTGCAGGGAGATCGAAGGGTCGATCAGTTCATGGATGCGGTCAGCCAGCCCGAGCCGGCCCAGGCCGGCGGCGGCCAGAATCAGGCAGTCGTACTGGCCGGCATCCAGCTTTTCCAGCCGGGTGATCACATTGCCGCGCACATCCTTGAAGGTGAGCTGGGGGTAGTGGTGGCGCAGCTGGGCGAGCCGGCGCAGCGAGCTGGTGCCCACCACGCTGCCTTCCGGCAGGGTGGCCAGGCTCTTGTCGGCATGGCGGGCGTGCACCACCAGAGCATCGGCGGGATCCTCCCGCTCGGTGACGCAGCCGAGCATCAGCCCCTCAGGCAGGTTGGTGGGCAGATCCTTGAGGCTGTGGACGGCGATGTCGGCTTGGTCGACCAGCATCTGGGCTTCCAGTTCCTTGGTGAACAAGCCCTTGTCACCGATCTTGGCCAGCGCCACATCAAGGATCTTGTCGCCCTGGGTGGCCATCGCCTCGATGCTGATCTCCAGCGAAGGATGGGCAGCGGAGAGGGCATCCCGCACCCAGTGGGTCTGCACCATCGCCAGCTGGCTGCGGCGGGAGGCAATGCGCAGGGTGGAGCCGGCCATCACGTCAGTCCTCACTTCGGCGTCACGGCCGTTTCACAGCCGCCCAGCCTAAGGACAGGCCGGCCGCAGGCCAGGCGACGTAACAGAGAGCCTGATCCATCAGCGGCAACAGGTCCGGGTCAGGCGAAGAAATCGAGCGGGAACGGGCCCCAGGTGTCTTCCGCTTCGGGCGCCACGCTGCTGTGGCCGGTGATCAGCAGGCCGCAGCCGAGGCCGGATTCCGGACGCAGCAGAAAGTGACCAGTGCGCTGGTTGCCCTTGAGAAACACCGGACCGGCCACAGCGGCGGGATCCCCTGCCTCAGAAGCCAACGCGCCGGTGCCAGGCGCCTGCAGGGGCTCCCAGCCGAGGGCCTTCTCACAGGCGCGCAGCGCCGCCACCGCCTGGGAGGCGGAGGGTGCCATCACCCCGACGGTGAACCATTCACAGGCCGCCAGCCGCTGGTCGAGTTCACTGCGCAGCGCCTGACGGGCCGCGGCAGGGAGCTCCGGCGCCGTACGCAGGCCGCAGAGAGCCGCGAGCGTGCTGAGCGAAGCGGGTGTGGTCAAGGGGTTCGCCCCAGGGAAGGGCCAGTCTGCCGGGGGGCGCAGAACTGGAGGCTCACAGCGCAGATGCTGAACCAGATGAAGCCGACGCAAGCGCCACCCACCATGTCGGTGGGCCAGTGCACCCGGCAGTAGAGGGTGCTGAGCCACACCAGCGCCACCCAGAGCGAGGCACCCACATACAACGGGCGCCGCAGGCGCGGGTAGAGCGAGGAGAGGATCATGCACATGAGGAAATAGAACACCACGGCGCCGGCGGCATGGCCACTGGGAAAACTGCGGCCGATCACCTCCACCAGCCGGTCGGGGGGGCGCGAGCGATCAAACATCGGCTTGAGCCAGCGATCCACGATCAGCAGAATTCCAGCAGTCCCCACCGCCAGCCAGCGCAGCTCGTTCCAAGCCCGCTTGGTGTAAAGGAACACCAGTGCGGCCGCCACCAGCACGGCGGTGAAGCGGGTGCCGCTGAGCTTGTACACGAGCACGAGCAGGGCGCCCGGCTGGGGAGGAATCACCTGGCCCAGCCAGTCGAGGATGGCGATATCGAGCTCAGGGTGCTTCTGGTTCACCATCGTGGCCTCGATCCAGAGCACCAGCCCCAGAGCGATCACGCAGGCCAGCAGCCTGGGGACGCCGAACAGCCGGCACCAGCGGCGGAAGCGGTTCACGAACCGGCGCCGCCGGGGCGGGGCTCTGATCCCTTCACCGCTGCCGGCCCGGGCACGTAACGAAGCAGGCGGTGATTGCCGCGGCTGGCCAGGGTCTGCACCTGCCCCCCCTCCGTGTTGAGGTCCTCGAGCTTGCGCTGTTCGCCGAACACCAGCACGCTGGCCGGCTGGCTGTCCCGCAAGCCCCGACGGGCTCCTTTGACGCTGTCAAAGAACTGCACGGGCCGGCCGCTGTAGAACACCACGCTGTAGCGCATGTAGCCCACCACCAGCAGCGGTTCCTGCGGTCCGGCCAGCTGGCCGGCGAGAACGGCGAGCTCACGCACCGGTTGCTGTCGCTCCCGCTCCATCAACGGGGCAAGTCCTGGCACCACCAGCAGGAGGACGCCGGCAAAGGCCGCCGCATCTGGCAGCCACAGGTGCTGCAGCGGGCCGCGCCGCAGGAGCTGCACCACCATCGCGATCGCCGCCACCGCCAGCAGCCCCCCCAGCAGCATCGGCAACCCGGAGCTGTTGAGGGCCTTGGCAAAGCCGGGATAGGCGGGGTCGGAAGCGGCCCAGCGCGGGGCCACCACGGCGGCAGTGGCCATCACCGCCAACAGCAGCGCATTCAGCCAGCCGAAAAGCTTCTGCCAGCGGTCGGTGGCGGTTAAGGGGGCGGCCGCAGCGGGCAGCGGCTGCCAGAACAACGCCACCAGCAGCGCACCGGCGGGAATCAGGGGAAGGATATATCCGGCGAGCTTGGTGCTGGCGACAGAGAAAAACACCAGCACCACCAGAAACCAGACCAGGCAGAACGGGGCCAACTGGGCGGTGCGGAGTTGCCGGCGCCAGTGGCCCAGTTGCCAATAGCGCAGCCGCACCATGGCCAACGGCAGAAACAGCGACCACGGCAGCAGCAGGATCACGCACCAGGGCAGATAGAAGTACCAAGGGCCGGAATGGCCGTAGAGCACCGAGGTGTAGCGCTGCAGGTTGCTGAAGCCGAAGAAGCCGCCAAGAAAGTCGGCGCCGTTCACCTTTGCAGCTAACACGTACCAGGGACTGCCCACCGCCAGGAACAGCACAGCCATCTGCAGCATCGGCATTTGCCGCAGCACCGTGAACAGCTGGGCCTGGCAGAGCAGGAACACCACAATCACCGCCCCCGGCAGCACCAGACCCACGGGTCCCTTGGCGAGCACCGCAATGGCACTGAACACAGGCATCACCACGTAGCCAACGCGCCGCAGCACGGGCCTGTCCACCTGGCTGTACGCCAGGAAAAAGCCGAACAGCGAGAGCGTGATGGCGCTGGAGAGGAACATGTCGGTGACGGAGCTGCGCCCCCAGCCCACCCAGGCGGGGTTGAGCGCCAGCAACACCGCCCCCAGCCAGGAGCGCCGCAGGCGAGCCGGCGTGGCTTCGCCTTCAGCAAGCAGCCACAGGAGCACGAACCCCGCCACCACCACCAGGCTGGCCATCAGCGCCACCGGCAGCCGGGCAGCCCAGGCGCTGACGCCGAAGAGGCGGAAGCTGAGGGCCACCATCCAGTACCCCCACACCGGATAGTCAAAGAACGGCTCGCCGTTCCAGTGGGGCGTGATCCAGTCGTTGCGCAGCAGCATCTCCCGGCCCACTTCCACAAAGAGGGCTTCGGTCTTGTCCATCAAGCTGAGCGTGCCCAGGTGATTGAAGAAGGCCAGCCAGCAGAGCAGCAGCAGACCGGCGGCAGTCACCAAGGCCAGGCGGGCCGGGCGCGCCTGCAGCGAGGAGATCACGAGCATGCGATCAGGAGGCGGGCTGGGGAAGGAGGGAGCAGCCACCGACGGCGGGACGCCAGAGCGGCGGGACTGGTGAGGCGCTGAGACAGATCGGATTTCAACACATCCAACTGGAGCCGAGAAGGGTCTGAATCGAGGGGAATGAGAGCCAGGGAAATCGAACCAAACGCCATCAGGTCTATGGCGATCAGGTCAATGGCCATCGGGTGCAAGCGGAGGACTTCCGCTCAGGGGGTGTTCCAGACAAAACGCGATGAAGCAGCGTAGTTCCACACAAACACCACGGCAATGCCGGCGATCTGGGCGAAGAGGGTGTCACTCGCCACCCTCGTGTAAAACACACTGGCCAGGCCGATGTTCGCGAGCATCGGCAACGAGGCCACCACCAGAAACTTGACAAGCCCGGCAAACAGAGGGAAACCCTTGAGCCGCAGGTGGCGGAAGGTGAGGGTGTTGTTCACGAGATAATTGCTACAGGCCGAAGCGATCACAGCCGGTGGCAACGAGGCCACAAAGGAGAAGCCCAGCAGGATCAAGAGGTTGGACACCAACAGCTGCACGCCGATCCCGGAAACACCAACCAGGGCAAAACTCACAGCACGCCGTGGAACCATCCGCAGCAGCAACGTGTGGATGATCGAAACGCCGAAGTCCCACAGAACGGAGATGTCCAGCTTGGAGCTTCCGAAGGTGCGGGGCTGGAAAGTGAGCGGGGTTTCTTCGACAATCAGATGCCCGCGGCTGATCGACAGAAGCTCGTAGAGAAATTTGAACCCCTGAGAATCCACCTGCCGGATCATCGGCAGGCAGCGGTCGAGGCGCAGGGCGAAAAAGCCACTCATGAAATCGCTGAGGTGGCGATAGCGGGGCAGGGTGAAACGTGCCAGGCGATTGGCCAGCACCGATCCCCCTTCCCGTTTTTCGCTCAACCCCTTGATGGAAGCCTCTGGGTGAAAGCGGCTGCCGATCACCAGATCGACGTTGCGGGCCAGCAACAGCTCCAGCGCCGCCGCCACCGACGCGGGCTCATGCTGGCCATCACAATCCATCACCACGGCAAGATCGCCGGTGCTGTCCAGCAGGCCTTCTTTGATGGCGCTGGAGAGGCCTGAGCGCCCCACGCGGCGGATGAGGCGCAGGCAAGGCTCCCCATGCGCCAGTTCCTTGACGAAATCAGCCGTTCCATCGGCGGAATCATCGTCAACGACGATCACCTCCAGCTGAAAGCGATCACGCAGAGCCAGCAACTGCTGGAGGATGGGCTGGATGTTCTGCCGCTCGTTGAAGGTGGGCAGAACAATGGTGACCCTCGCTGCCGGGGTAGACCCGGCAGACGCGACGACCGATGCGGGCAAAACGGAGGGAACGCTGACGATTGGAGGTTACTTGATGTACTCCTTCAGCACCCCGTTGCGATTGGGGTGCCGCAGTTTGCGCAGCGCCTTGGCTTCAATCTGGCGAATGCGCTCGCGGGTCACGTCAAAGATCTGACCGATCTCCTCAAGGGTTTTCATCCGGCCATCGTCAAGGCCGTAGCGCAGGCGCAACACATCGCGCTCCCTCGGGCTGAGGGTGGCAAGCACACCTTCGAGATCCTCACGCAGCAGATTCTTGGCCACATCCTGCTCGGGATTCTCGATATCCGCCTCGATGAAATCGCCAAGGCGGGAATCCTCCTCCTTGCCGATCGGAGTTTCCAGGGAGATAGGCAACTGGGCGGATTTGGCGATGAAACGCAGTTTCTCGATCGTCATCTCCATGCTCTCCGCAATCTCCTCTTCGGTAGGTTTGCGGCCGAATTCCTGGCTGAGCACCTTGGTGGTTTTCTTGATGCGGGAAATCGTTTCGTAGAGGTGAACAGGCAAGCGGATGGTGCGGCTCTGATCGGCGATGGCGCGGGTGATCGCCTGACGAATCCACCAGGTGGCGTAGGTGGAGAACTTGTAGCCCTTTTCGTGATCGAACTTCTCAGCGGCACGGATCAGGCCGAGGCTGCCTTCCTGGATCAGATCCTGAAAGGAAAGGCCGCGGTTCATGTACTTCTTGGCGATCGACACCACCAGGCGCAGGTTCGACTGCACCATCTTTTCCTTGGCGCGGCGGCCGAGCATCAGGCGGCGGCGGAACTTCACCAGCGGCATGTCCACCAGCACCGCCCACTCCTTGGTGTCGGGGTAGTGGCCGTTGTCCTGCTCGAACTGGGCGGCAAGCTCCTCGAGGTGGAGAAGGTCGGCGATCTTGCGGGCCAGCTCGATCTCTTCATCGGGGCGCAGCAGGCGGATGCGGCCGATCTCCTGGAGGTAAACCCGGATCGAATCCTCGGTGTACACCCCTTTCGGGCCCACCTTGATGCTGGCCAGAGCCTTGGCGGAAGCCGCCTTGGCCTCCTTCTTGGCCTTGGTGCTGTCGTCGGCCTGGGCGAGCAGCTCGTCGGCGATGCCATCAAGGTCGAGCGACTCGACGTCATCAACGGCGTCCACGGCCTCAGCGTCCTTGACAGGAGCCGCTGCCACCTTGGCGGCTTTGGCCGCCGCCGGCTTGCGGGTGCGGGTGGCCTTGGGCTTGGCTTCGGCCGCCGCCTTGGTGGTGGCTGTCGCTTCACCTTCGGCAGAGGCTGCGGCAGCAGCGGGCTTGGACCTGCTCTTGACAGCCTTCGCGGGTTTGGGCTGGATCAACGTTTCCTCACCGTTGGGCGAGGACACCGCGAGGATGGTGGCAGCAGGAATCTTGGGCTTGGCCGCAGCAGCTGGGCTCATAGGGGGAAGGGCGAAACGGGTTGAAAACGAAGGCTGGGAGAAGCGTTCTGGAGAGGTCGCCCCGTTGGCGTGATGGCATCGACGACAACCAACGTGCCGAGGCCCCGCGGCATTCGCCGAAGTGCCAGGCACGATGGGAAATCGAGCGCCCTAACGAGATGGAACCAGACCGGAAACGACAACGGCGGCGCGAAGGCCAGAGCAGGGCTGTCAGGGGTGGTCGCAGACCCAGCAGCCCTGCGGAGAAAAATCCGTATGGCTGGCTTCAGATCTTCCCTCTGGACGGAACTCTGCCTGGTTCCGACAGCAGCCGTTTGGACTGCTCAACCTGATCACCTTAAGAAACACCCATGGTGTTTGCAAGGCAAACGCAGCAGCTCGTCGTGGCCGATGCACCCGCCCCACCCTCCACGGCAGTGATCTGCTGGCAGGTCTGGGTGGAAGCCGGCCGGGAAGGCCGCATCTTCACCTATGCCAATCCCCAGCATCTTGAGATCGCCGCCGGCGATCTGGTGCGGGTGCCACTGCGTGGACGGCCCCATGTGGGACTGGTGGTGGAGGCGCTCCAGGCCCTTCCGCCCGATCTGCAGGCGGTGCGGCTGCTGGCGATCACCGCCGTGCATCAGCGCGCCGCCGTGGATCCCCTCTGGCAGGAGTTGTTACAGGAGGTGGCCCATCAATGCCACACCACGGTGTTCAAAACGCTCAAATCAGCGCTGCCGTCGGGCTGGCTTGGCCAGTGGCGCCCATCCCAGCCGGCCGGGCCGCGCCCGCTCCAGTGGGTGAGCGCGACGGCGGACGCGGCAGCGGCAAGTCCACGTCAGCAGCAGTTGCTGGAGGCCCTGCACCAGTGCGGGGGCGGGGCCTGGCTGCGCGATGTCTGTGGCGGATGGGGCTTCAGCCGTTCGGTGGTGGAGGGGCTGCGCCGTGGGGGCGGGGTGTGCCTCACAGCCCGTCTGCCGGGCCCGGAGACGGCTGCTCGTGCCCATGGCCTGCCTGGCGGCGACCGCAGCACGCCACGGTCGCTCACCACAGCCCAGCAGCAGGCCCTGGAGGCGATCCTGGCCTCGCCGCCGGGCAGTGAGCTGCTGCTCTGGGGCGTGACCGGCTCGGGCAAAACCGAGGTGTATCTCCAGGCCGCCGCCGCCGCGCTGGCGGCCGGTGAAAGCGTGCTGCTGCTCACCCCTGAGATCGGCCTGATCCCCCAGCTGCTGGATCGCTGCCATGCCCGTTTCGGCGGCGACGTTCTCGAATACCACAGCGGCGTCAGCGACGCCGGGCGGGTCCAGGTGTGGCGCCGCTGCCTGGCGGCCCGGCGAGGCGAGCCGTTACTCGTGGTGGGCACCCGCTCCGCCGTGTTCCTGCCGCTGCAGCCACTCGGTCTGATCGTGCTGGACGAGGAACACGACACCTCGTACAAACAGGACGCTCCCATGCCCTGTTATCACTGCCGCGAAGTGGCGCGGATCCGCTGCCGGAACAGCGGTCGCCTGCTGCTGGGCAGCGCCACCCCCTCCCTGGAAACCTGGCTGGCCTGCCAACCGTCCAGCCTTGGCCACGGGGACGCCGGCAGGCGCCCAGCCACCACCCTGCTGCGGCTGCCTGAGCGCATCGGCGGCGCCCAGACCCCGTCGGTGAGCGTGGTGGACATGCGGCTGGAGCTGGCCGATGGCCACCGGCGCCTGATCAGCCGGGCCCTGATGGAGCGGCTGGAGCAGGTGCAGGAGCGTGGCGAGCAGGCGGTGGTGCTGGTGCCGCGGCGGGGCTATAGCAGCTTCCTCAGCTGCCGCAGCTGCGGTGAAGTGGTGCAGTGCCCCCACTGCGATGTGGCGCTCACCGTGCACCGCCAGCGTGAGGGCCGTGCCTGGCTGCGCTGCCACTGGTGTGACCACCGCCAGGAGATCACCGAGCGCTGCGGCCACTGCGGTTCCACCGCCTTCAAACCCTTCGGCGCCGGCACCCAGCGAGTGATCGAGCAGCTGGAGAAGGAGCTGGAAGGGCTGCGGGTGCTCCGCTTCGACCGCGACACCACCCGCGGCCGTGACGGCCACCGGCGTCTGCTGGCTGCCTTCGCCGCCGGAGACGCTGACGTGCTGGTGGGCACCCAGATGCTGGCGAAGGGCATGGACCTGCCCCGGGTGACGCTGGCGGCGGTGCTGGCGGCTGATGGTCTGCTGCACCGGCCGGATCTGCGCGCCGCGGAACAGTGCCTGCAGCTGCTGCTGCAGCTCGCCGGCCGGGCCGGTCGGGGCGAACGGCCGGGATCCGTGCTGGTGCAGACCTACAGCCCTGACCATCCGGTGATCTGTCACCTGATCGATGGCCACTACGAGCGCTTCCTCGACGAGGAGCTGCGGCTCCGCCGTCAGGCCCGGTTGGTGCCCTTCAGCCGTGCCTGTCTGCTGCGCTTCGCCGGTGACTCCGCCAGCGCCACCGCCACCACCGCCGCCGCGCTGGCGGAGCGGGTGCGCCCGGCGGTGGTGGCGGCAGGCTGGGAGCTGATCGGGCCGGCACCAGCACCGGTGGCGCGGGTGGCCGGTCGGCACCGCTGGCAACTGCTGCTGCACGGGCCGGCCGGCACCCCGTTGCCCCTGGCCGAGGAGCAGGCGCTGCGCCAGGGCCTCGACGGCCGGGTGACGCTCAGCATCGATCCCGATCCGATGGAGCTCTGAGCGGCAGAGCCTCTCGGGGCAGGCAAGCCGCTCCCAGTCACTCTGCGACAGAACCTCTGCACCGGCGCACCTGGAAAGGCGGCGTTGATCAGGCCCCGTCGGCGTCCTGGGGAACGGGCAGCTCGGGCCAGCCGAACCCCGATGACCAGCGCAACCGCTGCAGGGCGAGGGCGGCACAGAGCAGCAGCAGGATCACCATCCCACCCAGGCCCAGCCTGCTCCAGCGCCAGGTGAGCAGCTCCAACCGATTGGCAGCGCCGGTGGCAAGGGGCCAGCGCACACCGGTTCCTTCGCGAGCGGCCGGCCGGGGGGCGGCCTGCCGCACGGCGCTGAGGGAAACCGGACGGAGCACCATCTGGAGATCGAGGCCCGGAACGGCGTCAAGGGGCTGAAGATCGAGCTCCAGCCACAGGTGCTGGCGCACCCCCAGCAGCCAGTTCCGCTCGCTCAGTTCGAGGCGGGGCGGGGGCAGCTCCACACCGATCCGTTCAGCGGCCAGGGCCGTGGTGCGCGCCAGCAGGGCCTGAATCTCCGCCGCCGGCAGGGAGGGGCTGCGCAGCACCTGGCGGGGGCCGTCTCCCTTGAGGCTCAGGCGGGCACCTGGATCGGCCTCCGCCACGGCCGTAGCGAAGCGTTGCTGCCAGGGGAGCTGGCGGCCGGTGTCGCTGCTCCAGACCTGGGTGAGCTGCAGCCGCCCCGGGCCCGGAAACTGCAGCTCCGTGTCCACCCGCAGGCATCCGCTCAGCAGGGTGAGCACCAGCAGCAGCACCAGGGCGACCACGGCGAAACCAAGGGGCTGGCGCGTGGGGCCCACCGGTGGCGGCGGCGGCTCAGGCGGCCCATCGCGGCGCGGCATCCAGCGGCTGGCTGACTTGAGCCGGCCTTCCAGGGGTTCGGCCCCACCCAGGCTCGGCAGGGTGAGGGACCAATTGGCCGGACGCTGCAGCGCCGGGGCATCGAGAATCATCTGCAGATCCCTGGCCTGCAGGCGCAGTTCAGGATCGGTGCTGGCGCGCAGGCTGCGGCAGCAGGCCTGAGCAGCGGCGGTGTCACCCTGGCCGATCCAGGCGGTGACCATCAACAGCCGCAGCTGACCGCCGAACGGGGAACTGGGTGGGTGCTGGTCGGCCAGGGGTTGAAGCAATCGCAGACACTGGCCGTAGTCGCCCCGCTCGAGAGCGCGGCGCGCGCTGAGCAAGGACTCATCCTCCATGGCCAGGCAAGCCGGAGCGGCGGACGGGCGAGGCGGCAATGGCATCCGGCTGGCAGCGACCGACCACCATCGTGCCGATGCCGGCATCGGTGAACACCTCCAGCAGCAGGGCATGGGGGACGCGACCATCAACGATGTGAGCTGCCCCCACCCCCTGGGCCAGGGCGCGGATGCAGCATTCGGTCTTGGGGGTCATGCCACCGGCCACCACGCCGCTGGCAATCAGCTCGCGGGCCTGGGCCAGGGTCAGATGGCGCAACAGCGAGCTGGGATCGTCGCGGTCGGTGAGGATGCCGGGGGTGTCGGTGAGCAGGATCAGCTTTTCGGCCTGCAGGGCAGCGGCCAACTCACCCGCCACCGTGTCGGCGTTGATGTTGTGGGCCTGGCCTTCGGCATTGGCGGCCACACTGGAAATCACCGGGATGTAGCCCGCGTCAAGCAGGGGAGCGAGCACGGCGGGGTTCACGGCGGCCACATCCCCCACCAGTCCGTGGGAGCCACCGCCCCAGGCGCGGGCCTCCACCAGCCTCCCGTCACTGCCGGAGAGCCCCACGGCCCTGCCGCCCAGGCGGTTGAGGCCATTGACGATCTGCTTGTTCACACGGCCCACCAGGACCATCTCCACCACATCCATGGTGTCGGCATCGGTGACGCGCAGGCCGTCACGGAACGTGGGCTTGATCGCCAGCCGGGTCAACCACTCGTTGATTTCCGGGCCGCCGCCGTGCACCACCACCGGCCGCACCCCCACACAGGCGAGCAGGGCCAGATCGCGGAACACCGCCTCCTGCAGCGACTTGTGGGCCATGGCCGCACCGCCGTACTTGACGACCACCCGGCGGCCGGCGAAGCGCTGGATGTAGGGAAGGGCCTCGCTGAGGACGGAGACCCGCAGGCTGTCCTCGGCGCTGATCAAGGGGTCCTGGCTCAATGGACTGCGGGGTGATGGTGGGTGGAGAGACTGAGGAAAGCGGGCCGGGATCGACGGCGCTGGCGGGTACCGGGCTGGACTGGAGTGGACGGGTCCGTGGCCGGGATGGGCTGGTACCGAGCTGTGCCCGGGCGGTGGAACGCCACGGGTTCAGAGCCGTCGGAGGCCCTGGGGAGGTGCGGCGATCAGGGCACAGGCTCGGGGCTGACAGCAGCCGTGGGGAGCAGCGCCAGCTCCAGGAGCGAGGCATCGAGCGGCCGCAACTCGGCCGTGAGGCCCGGGCCGAAGAAACGACCAAGGCGCTCCTGACGTGCCTGCCAACGCTCCAGGCTCACGCCATTGAGACGGAAGCGCAGGATCAGGCCATAAGCACCGCCCTGCTCCAGCTCAGCCACGCTCACCAGCTCGGGCGGGCTGTCCTCGTCCCAGAGCTTGAGGGCTTCGAGGGAGGATTCCAGGTGGGCCTTCTGGCCGTAGCGCCAACGGGTCACGTCCTTGAGCACTTTTCGCAGCGGCTCGCTGGCCGTCTCCTCCCGCAGACGTTGATAGGTGGCCGGGGGGGTGAGCCGTTCGGCAGGCGGCAACTCCGAGGATTTCAGCGCCAGGCCACCCAACAACACAGGGATGCCATAGAAGACACCGGCCAGGCTGATGTTCGGGCTATCGGTGACGTACGCGATCGAACCGATCACGGTGAGCACCGCTCCGAGAATCGTGAGCAGGCTGCCGGGGGAGGTGAGGGCTTGCATGGACCCATCCTCCAGCAAAGCCGTGCAGGATGGAGAGGCAACGCCAGCGATCCGCCTCCATGTCCCTGTCGCCGCCTGCCGACGGCCTCGACCCTGCGGTAGCCGCCAACGTTGATGCCGACCGGGCGGCAGCCTCAGCCAACCCCACTGGAGCCGCACAGGCACCGAGCAACTGGGTGCTGCTCGATCAGCTCACCGAAGACCGGCTCTGGCTGCTGCGTCAGATCGATGCGGGCCGCTGGAGTGAGCTGCGCCTCGATCTGGCAGCCCTGGAGCGCGAACTGGGCCAGATGCTCGACCAGGCCCGCGAGAAGCTGCAGACCGACTGAAACGTCCGGTGGTGGGAGTGGCGACGGCCGTTTGGCCGCCAATCCCCTCATCCGAGCGCATCCGGCCCATTCGTTCAGCAGGGCACGCCCGCTTGCTCCAGTCACGCGCGCAGGTTGGTTCAAGCGTGCCCTCTCTCCTGATCAGAACGGAATGTCGTCTTCCTCCTGGGTGTCAGGCACGAGAGGAGCGGAATTCCAGGTGGGTGTGGCCGGGGCGGGAGCGGCAGGTGGCGGGTTCTGCCGCACCGGCTGGCGCACAGGAGCGGCGGCCCGTGAGGCCCCCATCGGCGCAGGAGCTGGCGCCGGCGCCCTGGATGGGTCGGCGCTTCCGCCAGCACCGACCACAGCTCCGCCGAGGGGATGGAGCCGGGAGAGGGTGAACTCGGCCCGCTTCTCCTTGGTGCCATCCGGGCGGTTCACAGTGTTCATGCGCAGGCGCCCTTCCAGCACCAAGCGCTGGCCCACCTGAACGCGGTTCTGCAGGTCCTGCGCCAGATTGCCGAAGCCCACCACCTTCACCTGGCCGGGCGGGTCATCCGGGCGCAACCCATCGATCTGCACGGCCATCTCCGCCACCGGCGTCTGGTTGTCCTGGGTGTAGCGCACCTGGGGCGCCTCCAGCACCACCCCCTCCAGCAAGCAGTGATTCATCTCTCCGTCCGCACCGGCGGGCCACATCCTGATGCACGGCCGTGAAATGCACCAGCGGGCGCCTGTGGCTGGTCAGCGGCACCGGTGAAGGTCCCTGGCTCGCGGCGGCGCTGCTGGCGAACGGCTGGGAGCTGACCGTCTCCGTGGTGAGCCAAACGGCGGGGCGCGCTTACTCCCCCCACCCCCGGCTGCAGCTGGAGGTGGGCGCGATGCAGGGCAGCGCCGGCATCCAGCGGCACCTGGAGGCGGCGCGCCTCCAGCGGCGCCCCTACCAATGGGTGATCGACGCCAGCCATCCCTTTGCGGTGCAGATCAGCGCTCAGCTGGCGACGACCTGCCAGCCGCTGGGGCAACCGCTGCTGCGGCTGCTGCGGCCGCTGGAGCCGCACCTCGCCCCGCGGCAGACCCTGTTGAGCGATCTGCAGGCCCTGGGGAAGGAAGATCTGCGCGGCCAACGGCTGCTGCTCGCGATCGGTGCTCGCCATCTGGCCACCGCCGCTGCCCATGCCAGCGGGGTGGAGCTCTTCGCACGGGTGCTGCCCACACCCGCGAGCCTGCAGCAGGCGCGGGCAGCGGGGCTGCCGGATGCCCACCTGGCCTGCCTGCGGCCGGCGGGCGGCCCACTGGGGGGGGCGGCCCTCGGCATCGAGCAGGCGCTGCTGCGGCAGTGGCAGATCAGCGCGGTGCTCTGCCGGCAGTCGGGTGGGCACACGGAGCGCGGCTGGCAACAGCTCTGTGCCGCCAGGGATCTGCAGCTGCTGTTGCTGGCGCGCCCCGCCGAACCCCCAGGGGTGGAAGGCTTGCCGCTGGCAGAGCTGCTGGAGAAGCTGGGCCCGCCCCCCCGCTGGCTCTAGCCATGCCACCGCCTTCCAACGACCCTGCCACGGCGCTCACACTGGTGCTCACCACCGAGGCGGACGCCGCCCATGCTGAGCGGCTGGCGCAGGCCCTGCTGGAGGAGCGGCTGGCGGTCTGCGTCAGCCTGCTGCCGATCACCTCGCTCTATCACTGGCAAGGAAGGATGGAGCGCAGCACGGAAGTGCAGCTGCTGATCAAAACCAGCACCACCCAGCTGGAGGCGTTGAGGCGGCGCCTGCACGCATTGCACAGCTATGACACGCCGGAGTGGATCCACTGGCCGGCCCAGACTGAAGGCGCCTATGGCCTGTGGCTGCAGGATGAGCTGGCCGGCTCAGCCCAGATGCAGCCGCACCAGATCCTGCAGGGAGGCCTGGGGTCGGGGTCCCAGCTGGGTGACCACCAGGCCGGCGCAGAGTGAACCCAATCGACCGCAGTCCTCAAGGCTCTGGCCTTGGGTGTAGCCGTGCAGGAAGCCGGCCGCGTAGAGGTCGCCGGCGCCGGTGGTGTCCACCAGGGGACCCAGCTGATACGCCGCAATCGTGTGACTGGTCCCTCCGGCCAGCACCAGCGATCCCTTTTCGCTGCGGGTGAGCGCGGCCACCTTGCAGCAACCACGCACCCGGTCCACCGCCTCCTCAAAGCTGTCGGTGGCATAGAGGGAGCAGATCTCCAGCTCGTTGGCGAAGAGCAGATCCACGTGGCCATCCACCAGTTCGAGGAAGCTGTCGCGGTGGCGCTCCACACAGAAACCGTCGGAGAGGCTGAGGGCCACCTCACCACCATGGGCGCGCACCACCTCGGCAGCGGCGATGAAGGCCCGCTTGGCCGGCTCGGAATCCCAGAGATAGCCCTCCAGGTAGAGCACCTTCGCCTGCCCCACCAGCTCCAGGTCGAGGTCGGCGGGATCGAGCGTCACCGAGGCGCCCAGATAGGTGCACATCGTGCGCTGGGCGTCGGGGGTAACCAGGATCAGACAGCGGGCCGTGGAGGGACCGGACGTGGTGGGGGGCGTCTGGAAGTGAGCTCCCACAGAACGAATGTCGTGGGCGAAGATCCCGCCCAGCTGATCGTTGCGGACACGACCGATGAAACCGGCGCGGCCGCCCAGCTGGGCGATGCCCGCCAAGGTGTTGGCTGCGGATCCGCCTGAGGTTTCAAGGCCAGGGCCAGAGGCGGCGTAGAGGCGATCGGCCTGAGCTTCATCCACCAGCGCCATGGTGCCTTTGGTGAGGCCATGGGCAGCAATGAAGGCATCGTCCGCCTGCACCAGCACATCCACGATGGCGTTGCCGATGCCGACGACATCAAATTGTTTGGGCATCACGCGCTCAACAGGGCCCGCTTGGGACCGTGGATCGGATCCTCCACGACGATCGTCTGGTCACGTTGAGCCCCGAGGGACACGATGGCGATCGGCACCTCCATCAGCTCGGCGAGGAAGCGGAGATAAGCCATTGCCGTGTCCGGCAGCTCCTCAAGCTGGCGGCAGTCAGCGGTGGAGCTTTGCCAGCCGGGCAGCGTTTCGAAGATCGGCTGACAGCGGGCGAAATCCTCGGCACTGCTCGGGAAGTGGTCGATGCGCTCGCCGTTGAGCTCATAGGCCACGCACACCTGGATCTCGTCGAGCTCATCGAGCACATCAAGCTTGGTGATCGCCAGGCAATCGAGGCCGTTCACCTGAACGGCATAGCGGCCGATCACGCCATCGAACCAGCCACAACGGCGGCGCCGGCCGGTGGTGGTGCCGAATTCATGGCCGCGATCGCAGAGGTGATCGTTGAGGCTGCCTTCGAGCTCGGTGGGGAAAGGCCCTTCGCCCACGCGGGTGGTGTAGGCCTTGGCCACACCGATCACACGGTCGATCAACGTGGGGCCCACCCCTGCGCCGATGCAGGCGCCACCGGACACCGGATTGGACGAGGTGACGTAGGGGTAGGTGCCGTGATCAAGGTCGAGCAGGGTGCCTTGGGCCCCCTCGAACAGGATGTTCTTGCGGGCACGGGCGGCCTCGTGGATCGTGCGGGTGCAGTCGACAACGTGGGGCGCCAGCCGCTGGCCATAGGCGGCGTACTCAAGGATCACCTCCTCGGGATCGAGCGGCGGCAGGTCGTAGATGCGCTCCAGGATCAGGTTCTTTTCGGCCAGAGGGGCCAACAGGCGATCCCGCAACCGGTCCACGTCGAGCAGGTCGAGCACCCGGATGCCGTTGCGCTCCGATTTGTCGGCATAGGTGGGGCCGATGCCCCGGCCGGTGGTGCCGATGCGGCGATCGCCGCGGCGCTGCTCCATCGCCTGATCCAGCAGGCGGTGGTAAGGCATGGTCACGTGGGCCGTGGAGGCGAGCTTCAGGCCGGAGATGTCGATGCCGAACGTGGCGAGCATGTCGAGCTCACCGAGCATGACCTTCGGGTCGACCACCGTGCCGGAGCCGATCAGGCACGTGGTGTCGGGATAAAGAATGCCGGAAGGAATGAGGTGCAGTTTGAGCACCTTGTCGTCAACGACGATCGTGTGACCGGCGTTCACACCCCCCTGATACCGCACCACCACATCGGCGGAGCGGCTGAGCAGATCGGTGATCTTTCCCTTGCCTTCGTCACCCCATTGAGCACCGATGACGACGACATTGGCCAAGAAGGAAACAGCGGCCCGAAGCCGCTTCTAAGCACAAACAGAGAGCCTCTCAGATCAGCTGCCCCTTCGTAAACCCCCCAGCGGCATCCGTGATCCCGCCGGGGGTGGTCCGGGCTTCAGGCGCCGCGCACGGCGTTGGTTTCAGCCTTCTTGAGCTCCTTTTCCAGCCGGGCGCGCAACGCGTCGGGCAGCGGGCGGTTGGCGTAGTTGGTGTAGTGGCCCGCCAGCGAATTGACGGCGGTCTGCATGGTGGTGAAGGAGGGCAGGCCGTTCACGTTCGCCCGGGGGCGGTAAAGCGCCATGTAGTCGGAGATCAGGGCGCGGGCGTCGGTCTCGGCCGCGCTGCGGGCGGGGTCGTCCTGCTCCAGGGCGATGGTGCTCAGCAGGCTCTGGGCCACGGTCACGGTGTCGTCCACGTAGACGCCGCTGAGGTTGCCGGTGGCACTGCCGCAGGCCGTGAGCGTGAGGGAGAGGCACAGCGCGACCATCAGGGCCGACGCCATCAGCCGGCGGCCGAGACGTTGGACGGCGAGCAACAAGGGCCGGATGGCGCCTTGGCCTGCTTCGAAACGCCAGGGGTGCGCGGCCATCGGTGCTCCTGATTGAATCGGGAAACTCTATAAGCCGTGCCAGCGAGTTCCCCCCGCACTCAGGCCCCCAGCGCTCAGCAGGAGGGGGCGCCTCTGCCGAGGCGGCCCGCTTCCACCACTGCGATCAGCTGGGCGGGCAGATCAGAGGCGGCCAGCTCCTGCCGTTCGCCGCTGCGGCGCTCCACCAGCTCCACCTGGCCCTGGGCGGCCCCGCGCCCCACCACCACCCGCCAGGGAATGCCGATCAGGTCGGCGTCCTTGAACTTCACACCCGCGCGCTCGGGGCGGTCATCGAGCAACACCTCGATCCCGCCGGCCTCCAGGGCTGCATCGAGTCGCTCGGCCAGTTCCACCTGCACAGACTCCTGCATGTTCGCCACCACCACGATCACTTCGTAGGGAGCGATCGGTAGCGGCCAGCAAATGCCGTTGGCGTCGTGGTGCTGCTCCACCGCCGCCTGGGCCAGCCGTGACACACCGATGCCGTAGCAACCCATCCACAGCGGCTCCTCCACTCCGGCCTCATTGGTGAAGCAGGCATCGAGGGCGCTGGAATACTTGCGGCCCAGCTGGAAGATGTGCCCCACCTCGATGCCACGGCTGGCTTCCAGACGCTGCTCGGAGTCGTGCAGACAACGGTCACCCGGCTGGGCAGCGCGCAGATCCGCAGTGTCGGGCGTGGGCATGGCCTCGCCCCAGCAGGCTCCCACCAGGTGATGGTCGAGGCTGTTGGCGCCGCAGACAAAAGCGCCGAGATCGGCGGCCGACGGATCGGCCAGCCGCAGGAAGCGCTGCTGCCAGCTCGCAGCCCCTTGCAGCAGCGCATCAGGCAGGTGCGGGCCCAGGAACCCCAGCGGCCAGGGCTCAAGCCCTTCCGCCAGCACTTGCTCAGACGTGATCGGCTCGAGGCTCAGCAAGGCGCCTGCATCGGCGCAGCGGCCGGAAACCGCGTTGGAGAGCTTCACAGGATTGAGGGTCTGGTCGCCACGCAGGCTCACCAGCACGGGCAGGGGCCCACCGCTGGCAAAGCGGGCGAGCAGCACCAGCACCTTCACGGTTTGGGAAGGATCGAACCCATGGGCACTGCAGAGCGCCTCGATCGAGCGCTGAGCGGGAGTGGCCAGCAGGGTGGGGGGTGCCGTCGTTGCCAGTGGCACCGCCGGCTCCGCCCGGGAGCAGGCGCGCTCCTGGTTGGCGGCGTAACGGCCATCGGGGCTGGCGAGGATCAGATCTTCGCCGGCATCGGCGGTGACCATGAACTCCTGGCTGGCGGAACCACCGATGGCACCGCTGTCGGCCTCCACCGCCACGGCACGCAAGCCGCAACGCTCGAAGATACGTCGGTAGGCCTGGTCCATCACGCCGTAAGCCGCTTTGAGATCCTGCTCATCGGCGTGGAAGGAATAAGCGTCCTTCATGATGAATTCCCTGCCACGCATCAGCCCGAAACGGGGCCTGATCTCATCGCGGAATTTCGTCTGAATCTGATACAGACAAACCGGCAACTGTCGGTAGGATCGCAACAGATCCGCCGCCAGGGCCGTGATCACTTCCTCGTGGGTGGGGCCCAGGCCAAGCGAACGGTCCTGGCGGTCGAGCAGGTGGAACATGATGCCCTCCCCAGCGGTGTAGCCCTGCCAGCGGCCGCTGCGTTCCCAGAGCTCGCTGGGCTGCAGCTGGGGGAGAAGGGTTTCCAGCGCCCCAGTGGCGTTCATCTCTTCTCGCACAATGGCCGACACCTTCTGCAGCACACGCCACAGCATGGGCAGGTAGGCGTAGATCCCGGAACCGATGCGGCGGATGTAACCAGCACGCAGCAGCAGCCGATGGGAGGGAATCTCCGCCTCCGCAGGATCGTCGCGAAGCGTCACCAGCATCAGGCGGGAGACACGCATCGAGCGAACCGGAGCAGGGGCTGGACGCTATCACCGAGCCCCTCGGCAGGGGCGAGCGGCAAGAACGACGGCGAAAGGCTCGGCGGGAACCCAAACGCCGCGGCGATTTCTGCTACATTCATTTTTGAGTCCCAGTAGTCCAAGGTTTGTCTCATGTCCACACATCCGAAGGGCGCTTTCGGGGGTGGGGTGGCCGGCCCTGGCCCTGGTTCCCCTGCGGTACCCCCACACGCTCAAGACTCCACGCCCCCCGGAGCCCCGTCCTTCAGTGCCGACGCACCCCCGGAAGGTCTGATCACCATCGATGAGGTGCAGCGGGCTCTGAACCGCTCGCGCGCCTCGGTGTATCGCTACACCAACACCGAACCGCGCAATCTCAATCCTCCCTTCAACCCACGGCGCCTCAACCCCGAATACCGCACCGATCAGAAGGAAGCGCTGCTGTTTCACCCCAACGAAGTGGCCAGGTTCGCCCGTGACGTGCTTCGCATCAAGGAAGTCACGGTGGAAGTTCTCAACGCCCCTTCCACCATCACCCAGCAATTGCTGGGATCCATCCTTGACGAACTGCAGGGGATCCGGCGCCTACTTCAGGGCATGGAACGTGCTCCCACCGACCTGAACAGCAAACGGGAGCACATTGAGCAGTCACGGCCGGCAGCCTGATCGCTGCCTCCTGACAGGCGTTCCACACGACGCACGGCAAGCAAAACGAAAAGATGGCATAATCGAGCCAAGATCCATGCCGAAATGGTGGATGAACTCCACCATTTTCGCAGCACACGTTACAGACCTGCCCCAGCAGCGCTGTTCCTGCTCTGGATCTGCCACCCGAGCCCCACGGCGTTTCGGCCTTTCGTGCCGCAATCCTGAGCTCGGGGGGTGTCCCTCAATCCCCGTCCATGGACTCCGCCCAGTCTCGATTTCCAGCCGAAGACCTCCCTTCCACGCTCACTGAATCCGACGCCGACCCCGGCGAGGACCCATTCAGTACGGAATCCCTCCTGTTTTCCAGCTCGGCCGTTGCGGGCGGCTTGATCGGCCTGATGGCCGTGTTCATTCCGTTGATATCCGTGATGGGATCACGGCCTGCAGTCCTGCCCCGCCTGAGCCGTCTGCCAAGCCCACCAGCGCCGCTGCACCACAACCAGGCCCAGCCGCCTTCCTCGGGCATCGGTCCATTGAGCCTGCCCCGAAAGGTTCTGCGCTGAACAGCCCCTCGCTGAGCTTGCTCACCATGGTGCTTCAGCTGGGTGCTCCACCTGGGAAGAGCCGCCAGCTGCTCGCTCACTTCCTGAACGTCCCCACTGGCAGAGCCAAGTCCAGTGGCACGTTGTGCGATGGCAACGCCGCAGATGCTGCCCAATGACGGCGCTCACAGGCGGTGCACTGGCGGTGCTCAGGGGGTCTGCAGTGTCTGTTCTCAGGCCACGCGCTGGAGCAGAAAGCCTTCGTAGTCGAGGGCCTGAAAGATGCGTGCAGGGTCGCCGAAGCCTGCGGCATTCACCAATGCCGTGAGGCGGGCATCGCCGATCGGATGGAGGCCCTGGGTGAGGGGGGCGATCCGGTCGGCATCCAGTTCGAGGCCGCTCACCCTCTGAAAGCCGAGCCAGGCCTCGGTGATCTGCTCCTGGAGGAGCGGCAGGGCCGGCCGCATCAGATCCACCAGCACCAGTTGGCCGCCGGGCCGCAGACAGCGGGCCAAGGCACTCAGGAACGCCAGCTTGGTGCCGTCGTCTGGGAGCGACTGGAGCACGAGCACGGAAAGAGCGCCGGCGAACCCTTGCTCGTTCGTAAGCGCCTCTGCCGTGGTTTGCAGCCAGCGGATCGGGGCAGCCTCGCCGAGGCGCTGCCTTGCGGCGGCGAGCATGGCCGCTGAAGGGTCGATCGCCGTGAGTTGCCAATCGGGGCGTTGGGCAACGGCTTCCACCAGCTCAGCCCCCGTGCCGCATCCGGCCACCAGCACCTCGGCGCCCTCAGGAGCGGCGAGCGGGGAAGCGGCGAGCAAGGCCACAGCCAAGCGCGCCAGGCTGGCGTAGCCCGGGATCAACCGCTGCACCACCAGGTCGTAACCCTCGGGTTCGAGCGGATCGATCAGAGGAGAAACTTCAGCTGACGCCAAGGCCCAGGATCCGTTGTCAGCGATGCTAGGCGGCACCGCCGGCAGGGCAGCCCGTTGGCAATCCCGCGACAGCGACGCCGACCCTGGGAAATGGGCCAACAAGCGTTGCATTCACGGGCAAGGGCCACCGCCTGCAGGTAGGTTGGTCGGCGCCCAGACTCCCTCCCTGCCGTGCCCACGATCCGGTTCGAAAACGAAGGCCAGAACGTCGGTTGCATCGAGGGGGCGAACCTCCGCAAGGCGGCACTCGACGCTGGCATCAACCCCTACAAAGGGTTGAACAACCTCAACAACTGCGGGGGCCTGGGCCAGTGCGGCACCTGCGTCGTCGAGGTGCTGGAGGGCGAGCGCAACCTCTCCCCCCGCAGCGACGTCGAACAGGTGTACCTCTCCGATCGTCCGGCCAACTACCGCCTGAGCTGCCGCACCAGCGTCACGGGGGATGTCACCATCCGCACCCGTCCGGATGCCGCCGTCGGCAAGGGCTCCAACAGTCTGGTTGGTGCGCTCAAGGCCCTCGTCGGCATGAAGTGAGCGTGGGCCTGAGGGTCTACAGCTACGCCGCCTGCTCCACCTGCAGAAAAGCCCTGCGCTGGCTGCAGGAGCAGGGCCTCGACGCCGAGGTGATTGACATCACCCTTCATCCGCCGTCCCTGGAAGAGTTGCGCCGGGCCCTCGCCCAGCTCGAACGCCGCCGCTTGTTCAACACCAGCGGCGTCAGCTATCGCGCCCTGGGCTCCTCCGTGGTGAAAGCCATGGACGACGAAGCCGCGTTGGCCGCACTGGCCTCTGACGGGAAGCTGATCAAGCGGCCCTTCCTGATCAGCGCCAGCGGCACCGTGCTCACGGGCTTTGATCCCCAGCAGTGGCAGACGCTGCTTCGACCGGAGGCACCGGCGGCACCGTGAGCTGATCGAGCTCGCGGATCAGGGCATCGATACCGCTGCGGTTGATCTGGCCCAGATAGGTGAGCTTGAGTTCCTCAAGCAGCGAGCACAACAGGTGCTGACTGCGCGTCACGGCTGGGCCCGATTCGAGGCTGCCGGCCAGCTCTTCCCAGAAACGGTCGAGGGAGCGCTGCATCAGGTCGATCTGGCGGTCGTCCGGGTACTCAAGCCGCCGGCCGGCATTGCGGGACAGCTCCAGGAGGCTGTCCACCATGCCGGAGGACAGCTGGCGGGCGAGCTCCTGCTCCACCTGCAGCAGCGGCTGAAGCTGGCGCAGCGCCTGAGGCACCACGGTCTGCTGCAGGCTCTGCTGAAGGATGTGGCTCAGCAGGGCTCGCAGTTCCGGCGCCAGCCGCGGCATCACGTCGTTGAGCAACAGGGGGCCCCAGATGCGCAACAGCTCCACCAGCTCACGCTCCTCGTTGATCGTCACGGTCTGGTGGCTGCGCAGGGCCCGGATGCGCCGGGGCCAGTGGGGGGAACGGATCAGTCCCTGAGCCCCATCCACCAGCTGCAGGGCCAGCACCTCGAACAGCTCCACGGCCAGCAGCGACACCACTCCCCGGCTCACCACCGCGCGCAGCGGCTCGAAGTTGACGAGGCCGCTCACCTGGAGCCGCTCCACCACGGGAACCAGGCGCAGCCAGCGCCAGAAGGGGAGCAGCAGTGGCAGATCGGTCCAGCGGCGCAGCAGCGCTCCCCCCCAGCTCAGCCCGGGGATGCGCCGCCGCAGCCGGGCGGCGCGCAAGAGAATGTCGAGCAGAAAGACGCTCTGGAACGCCAGCAGATCCAGTCGCCAGAAGTGGTCGGTGGGGCGGCCGTTCTCATCGATTGATCGCCAGTAGTTAGTGGACACCAGCGGCAGCACCTGCTGCTGCCAGAAGCGGCGCTCCGTTTCCCAGGGATGCTGGCGCAGCCAGGCATCGCTCAGCAGCCTTTCGGCAGAGCCTTTGGCGGAATCCAGGTCAGCCTGCTGGCGCAGGCGGTTCTTGATCTTCTCCAGCGTGCCCGCCCCCACCGAAGCCAGGAACGGGTTGTCGTCGATCATCTGCTGGGTGAGCTCCACCTGCCGACGACGCAGCTCCGGCGCGCTCTCACCCGCGGAAAGGGCACGATCGAGCTGCTCGAACGCGGCCAGGTAGGCCTGGGTTTCCCGGTGCGGTTCGATGCCCTTCACCGGGTCGTAGAGGGGGGTGATGTCGGGCAGCAACGGCAGCGGCAGGACCACCGGCAGCGAAGGCAGCGGATAGAGGTTCCGCTGCAGCCAGAAGGTGCGCAGCGGCACGTAGGTGAGGTCGAAGCAGACCCACAGGAGATTGAAGCTGGCCCAGATCGCCACGAAACGGTCCCAGCGGCGCGCCAACGCATTGCTGGCAAAAGGCCGGATCGCATGCCAGCGGGGGCGGACCATGAACACCGAGCGGTTCGGTCAGGGTAGGAACGCGAGGGAACATGGCTGGGCGCTTAAGGTTTCAAGTCGGCCACTTCGCGCCTCCGGCGCCCTCCCTCCGCTGCCCGAACTCTCTTGACCACTGAGGATCTGCCAAGGCCTCCAGAAGCGCCCACGAACCCCGAGCAGCCTTCCCCTCCGCCCAAGGGCCATCGCGGCGGTGAATCCGAGAGCGCCTGGGCCTTCTGGCGCAGCGTCCTGATCACCCTGCTGGTGGCGCTGGGCATCCGCCAGTTTCTGATGGAGGCCCGCTTCATCCCCTCTGGCTCAATGTTGCCGGGGCTGCAGATCAACGACCGGCTGCTGGTGGAAAAGCTGTCGCTGCGGAACCGCGAGCCACGCCGGGGCGAAATCCTGGTGTTCAACTCCCCGTTCCATTTCGATCCGGCTCTGCGAAAGGATCGCAACAGCGGTCCGCTGCGCTGCCTGCTGGTGAACATTCCGCTGGTGGGCTCACTGCCGGGCCTTCAGGAGCCGGCCTGCGATGCCTACATCAAGCGCGTGGTGGCCCTGCCGGGCGAGCGCGTGGCCGTGGATCCCCGCGGGCGGGTGAGCATCAACGGCACGCTGCTCAATGAGCCGTACGTCAAGAATTACTGCCCCGTCGACAGCCAGGGAGCGGGGCCTTGCCGCACCATCAACACCGTGGTACCGGCCGGTTCGGTGCTGGTGCTGGGCGACAACCGCGCCAACAGCTGGGATGGACGCTTCTGGCCCGGCTCCCCCTTCCTGCCCCAGAAAGAGGTGATCGGCCGGGCCTTCTACCGGTTCTGGCCGCTGGATCGCCTGGGTGAGCTCGGCGAAAACGACAAGGCCAGTGGTGCATCAGCGGTTCCGCCGCTGCTCATTCCTGAGGCCCCCGCCACAGCTCCGGCAGCACCCCCACCGCCAGCACCCGGCCAGTGACCGTTTCACCTTCGAAGGGCTGGTTAGCCGCACGCGACGCATAGGGATCGCCTGCCTCCAGGGTTGACGCGGCGGCGGGATCGAACAGCAACCAGCGGCGTGAACCGGGCTCCAGCCTTTCTTCGTCCAGCCCCAGCAACCTGGCGGGGCCCCAGCAGAGACGCTGCCAGAGCGCAGCAGGCGCCCAACCCCGCTGCACCACCAGCTCCTGCCACAGGGCAGGCAACACATGGCGGTGACCAGCCAGCCCGGGGCGGCGCTGATCGAGCGGCAGCAGGCGTTCCTCGGCATCGAGCGGCAGGTGATGCACTGCCACGGCTGTGAGCACCCCGTCGGCGAGGGCCTCGATCAAGGCGTGGCGATCCTCCGGGCTGCCCAGCGAGGGTTCGAGGCGCCAGCCTTCTGCCACCGGATCAAGGCTGCCGCTGTCCGCCACCAGGTGCCACCAGCAGACACTCGCCTGCAGCGGCAGCCCGGAGCTGCGCAACAGGGCCACCCCCGCAGCGGTGGAGAGATTCGCCAGCCGCAGCGGAGCATCGGGCAGAGCGCGGGCCAGCTGCAGCAGGCTCTGCAACGGCAGCGTTTCGCTGAACACGGGATCCGGCGGCCAACCAGCCCGGAGCGCCTCCACGCTCTCGCGCACGAAACCGCCGAGGGTGAGGTCAGGGTCGCGGGGTGAAAGCAACACAGGCAGAGGCCCCGCCTCCGCCAGCCGCAGCCCGCGCTCCAGCAACGCCAGGGGCGGCAGGGCGCCGTCTTCGGCCAGGCCGATGGCGCCGACCGCCGCCAGATCACCATGGGGCGCCAGCTCCTGGCCGCGTCCTCCGCGGCTGAACGCCCCCCAGAGCGGCAGGAGAAAGGGGTCTGGGGCCTGCAACTGCAGCCGCTCCGGACGGTCCCGCCAACTGCCGGCCCGGGGAAGCAAGGCCACGGTGCCATAGCCCGCCGCCGCCGCGGAGGCCACCAGGCTGGTCAGGGTTTCCGCCCGACCAGCGAAGGGCTCCTCCAGGGTGCTGTGGGGATCCACCAAGGCCGGGGCCAGCAGCCAGTCGTGGGCGACCAGCGGCACGAGACCACGATGCTGGGCCTCGCCGGCGGCGGCCTGATCGAAACCGATCAGCACGCCATCATCGAGCAGCACATCGCGGTGGCGCAGGGGCTGATCTGGACCGGCCAGCACCTGCACCTGCGACAGGAAGCGGGCCGCCATCAGAGCGCACCGGCAGCCGTGCGGTCGATCACACCACCGAGGTGGCTGGTGAGGTTGAGGCTGGATACCACCGGCCAGGCGGAAACAGGCCCGCTGACCTGGCGGGCGGGGTAATCGATGACAGTGACGCCACCGTTGCCCTGCTTGATCATCCAGATGTCGGCGGGGCTGAGCCCGAGCAAGGCGCAGAGCAGGGTTTTGTTGACGGCATCGTGGGCCACCACGAGCGCGGTCTCGTCGTCGGAAAGGCAGCGGGCGATCCGCTCCCAGGTGTCGAGCGAACGATCCCAGACCTGCTGAAGATTCTCCCCATCGGGCATCTGAACGGTGTGGGGCGCCCGCTTCCAGTCGGCCAGCAGCTGGGGCCAACCGGCCTCAATCTCCGCCTCCAGCCTGCCCTCCCACTGGCCATGGCCGATCTCCACCAGGCCCTGCAGGCTGGTGAGTGGCACGCCGGGGTGGAGCGCCAGGATCGCTTCGGCGGTCTGGCGTGGCCGCGCCATGGCACTGCTGTAGGCCCGCTGGATCGGCAGCTCGGCCAGGAAACGGCCGGCGGCGGCGGCCTGCTCCTGGCCATGGCCGTTGAGCGGAATGTCGATCTGCCCCTGGAAGCGCCCCTGGCGGTTCCAGTCGGTTTCGCCGTGGCGCACGAGCAGCAGGCGGGGCCCCTCCCCCTTCGGTGGCACCGGCACACCCAGATGGGCGGTGCCATTGAGCGATTCGATCTGCACCTCCACGGTGTGATCGGGGCGTCGGCGCAGATTCAGCACCGAGAGGGAGGCGTTATCCACGCGCAGCCGCTGAAAGTCGCTGGCGGGCAGACCGAGTGCCGCCAGCAGCAGACAGCGCAGGATGGCGTTGTGGGCCACCACGAGCACCGACACGGGCCCATCAGCCGAAGACGTTTCGGCCGCAGGGTCGGTCACCGGCAGATGGCGCTCCAGCAGGCGTTCGAGGAAATCGGCGGCCTGGTCCCTGAGTTCGGGTACCGGCCGGTAGGGCTGGCCGTGGCGGGTCAGTTCGAGGGTGTGGGGGGCCTGGCGCCAGAGCGCGTAGTCGGCAGGAAACCGGTCGCGGATCTCGCGGCTCAGCAGACCGCTCCAGGGGCCCAGATCCACCTCCAGCAGACCGCTGTCCGCCTCGGCGCGCTGTCCGCCGCCATGGGCTTCCAGCAGGGCGGCGGCCGTGGCGCTGGCGCGGCTGAGCGGCGAGGTGTAAGCGGCGGCGATGTCAAGCCCGCGCAGAGCCTCGCCGGTGGCGGTGGCCTGACGAACGCCTTCGCTCGTGAGGGTGGAAAGGTCGTCGCGCCCCTGCACCCGATGCTCGGTGTTGAAGCTGCTCAGCCCGTGACGGACCAGAAGAAGCCGGAGGGGCACAGGGATGGAGCCGCAAGCGAGGCCATCGTATGGGAGGGCTTCAGGGCACAATCGGTGCAAAGACGGGACGTGTTGTGACAACGGCAGGCCCGAGACAACGCATCCCCCCCTGGAAAACGGCGCTGGCCTTCGTCAGCCTGGCCCTCAGCCTGCTGCTCTGGGTCAATGGCCTGGTGGCAAGCCTCACCCGCCCATCGGTTGGCAACGATCTCGGCCGGCGCCAGCTTGAGTTGGCCGCGCTGGCGGCGCCCCAACTGCCCCCCAGCTGGCGTGCCGCCGTGGTGGGCCAGGAGCCAGAAGCCTCACTGCTGGCTGAACTGCAGCGCCAGGCCCAGCTGCCGCCCCTTCCGGACAGCGCCGAAAACGATCAGGACCCCGAGTTTGCCCGCGCCCAGCAGCGCTCCACCCTGTTGACCCGGGCGCTGCTGCTGATCCGTGCGGGCACTCCTGAGGAAGCCCGCCCCCTGCTGGAGCGGCTCGATGACGGCACCGACCCTGGCCAGAGCGCCCTGATCCGGAGCCTGTTGGCGGGCAGCCCAAGAACCGGCGTCGACCCGGTGGCCGCTGCTCTACCGCTGGAGAACCCGCTCCAGCGGCGCCTCACCTGCCAGGCACTGGGCGGGTCTGCAGACCGCTGCGCCCTGCCTGCAGAAGAGCGCCGGGCCAAGGCCCAGCTGCTGGCGGCGAACGCGCTGCCGGCCCTGGCCCTGCTGGCCGGCCTGGCCCTGCTGATGCGAGCGGCCTGGGTACGAGTGAGAACCAAACCGAGCCCGCTGCCGCCGCTGGTGGGACCGGAGCTGGGGGCGGTGGATCTGATCCTGCTGATCTCAGGCGGCTTCGTGCTGCTGGGCGAAGTGCTCACGCCGGTGCTGGTGAGCCCGGTGCTGAAGCAGTTGCTCGACGGGCTGCAGGTGGAACCCTCCCTGGCGAAAGGCCTCACCGTGGTGGCGCTCTACCTCGGCCTCATCGCCGCTCCGCTGGCGATTCTGCTGCTGATGCTGCCCAAGGCCGGACCCGAGGGGGGGTGGCTGCAGTTCCGCTGGCGGCCGCTGGCGCCCACTTTGGCAAGGTCGTTTCAGTATTTTCTGATGGTGCTGCCGCTGGTGAGCTTCGCCGGCTGGCTGCAGCAGCAGATCTGGCCGGATCCCGGTGGCAGCAATCCGCTGCTGGAGATGGTGCTGAACAACCGCAGCAGCCTCGGCCTGCTGTGTTTCGCCTTCACCGCCGTTGTGCTGGCTCCTCTGTTCGAGGAAGTGATCTTTCGTGGTGTGCTGCTGCCGGTGGTGGCCCGCGACCTTGGACCCAGCTGGGGAGTGGTGATCAGTGCCACCATCTTCGCGGTGGCGCACCTGAGTCTTGGGGAGCTTCCCGCCCTGTTCGTGCTGGGCCTGGCCCTGGGCTGGCTGCGGCTCAACAGCGGCCGGTTGAGTGCAAGTGTGTGGCTGCATTCCCTCTGGAACGGCTTCACCTTCACCAACCTGCTTCTGCTGGGAAGCTGACGTCGCCTTGCTGAGCCTGCGCACGCATGGTTCACTGGCGGATCGAGGCACATTTCCGTGGTCGCTGTCCCTTCAGCCGCACCTGCTGCAGCGCCCTCCCTTCACCGGCGCTCCTTTGCCGTCATCCACGGTTCTCTGTCGTCGCGCAAGGTTGCGCGACAAGCTCCAGTTCTCGCCGTGCTTCACAAGGCTGCTGATGGTCTCCTGATCGCCCTTGGCGGCTCGATGATCGGTCTGGCAGCCCTCACGGTCCACTGGCAGAGCCAATGGACCAGGAGCTACCAGGAATTGGAGTCGTCCCAGGTGCTTGAGCACCGCCTGCAGGAATCGGTGGCCCAGTTGGAGCGCCATCACCTGACGGCAGCTCGGCGGCCCGGTCAGTTGATCCCGACGAGCATCCGCCAACTCGTTTATCTGCCCTCGCCATCGGATCACCACAAGGCCGCTGCGCAACTCCCCCTGCTCGGCCAGGTGAACGCCACCATGCTTGACGTCAGCCAGCGCACCGTTCGTCCCGGTTACTGAGGTGGTGCGATCAAGGGGATGGACCGGTTCCGCGCCGTCTGCGCCCATCCGGCGAAACGACCCCCCTGCGCGCGGTGGCCGAAACCGTCGGGTGGTTGCGTTGCAGTCGGTACCGGCAGGACGGCTAGTGGCCGTGTTCCTGCTGCTGGCCGCCGGCCTGGTCGGTCTGTCGATCCGCCTCGCCTGGCTGCAGGTCAAGGAAGGTGACCGGCTGCAGTCGAGGGCGCGCGCCGTTCAGACCCAGCAGGTGGAACCGATCGGCCGCCGCAGGCCGATCGTGGATCGCCAGGGGCGACTGGTGGCTCTCGATGAAGAGCGCTTCACCCTCTGGGCCCATCCCCGCTTTTTCAACTTTCCGGGCGATGACCCGCAATTGGTCCGCACGCCCACCGATGTGGCCCAGAGGCTGGCATCGGTGCTGGCCATGCCGGAAACAGCCCTCGTTCAGGCCATGGGGCCACGCCGCTCAGGGGTGAAACTCGCCACCGAGCTGGATCCGGAAACTGCCCGCCGCGTGCGGGAGCTGGGCATCAGCGGCTTGGATCTTGAGGCCTACCCCCAGCGCATCTATCCCCAGGGGCAGTTGTTCGCCAACGTGGTGGGGTTCCTCAATCTCGAACGGGTGGCCCAGGCGGGCCTTGAGCAGAGCCGCGACAAGGAACTCCGCCGCCACGAGGGCGTGCGCAAGATGCGCCGCGGCGCCGATGGCACCCCTCTGCCGGACGGCATCCAGGCCGGTGCCCTCTACAGCGACGACCTGAGGCTTCAGCTCACCCTCGACGCCAGGCTGCAGCAGGTGGCCCAGCAGGCGCTGGTGAAGCAGATGAAGCAATGGAAGGCGAAACGCGGCGCCGCCATGGTGATGGACGTGCGCAATGGCGAACTGCTGGCGCTGGCCTCCGCCCCCAGCTACGACCCCAACCGGTTCTGGAGCTTCTCGCCGTCCCTCTTCCGGGAGTGGTCGGTGCAGGATCTCTACGAACCGGGGTCCACCTTCAAGCCGATCAACCTGGCGATTGCTTTGCAGGAAAAAGCGATCAAGGCCGATGGAAAAGTGAGCGACAGCGGCCAGCTCACGATCGGCGGCTGGCCGATCTTCAACCACGACCGCAAGGGCAACGGCCTGATCGATTTCCCCACCGTGCTGCAGGTGTCGAGCAACGTGGGCATGGTGCTGGCCATGCGGCAGGTGAAGCCGGTGCAGTTCTGGGAATGGCTGCGCAGGATCGGCATCGACACGACACCGGACACCGACCTGCCGGGAGCCGTCGCCGGTCAGCTCAAGAGCCGGGAGATCTTCACCACCCAACCGATTGAGCCGGCCACCGCGGCCTTTGGCCAGGGCTTCTCGCTCACCCCGCTCAAGCTGCTGCAGCTCCACGCCATGCTCGCCAACGGCGGCCGGCTGGTAAGCCCGCACATCACCCGCGGCCTGCGCTCGGGCGAAGGTCTGGCGGACGCCGCACCACCGGCCCAGGGCCTGCCGGTGCTGGATCCGGCCGTCACCAAGCAGGTGCTGGCCTGGATGGAAACGGTGGTGAAGAGCAGCAGTAGTCCTGGCGTGAAGATGGAGGGGTACCGGATCGGCGGCAAGACCGGCACGGCCCAGAAGGCCCTCAACGGCGTGTACATCGCCGGCGCCCGCATCTGTAGCTTCGTGGCCACGCTGCCGATCGAGGACCCCCGCTACGTGGTGCTGGTGGTGGTGGACGAACCCCAGGGGTCCAATGCCTATGGCTCCACCGTGGCGGTGCCGGTGGCCCGGCAGATCATCGAAGCCCTGCTGGTGCTCGAAAAGGTGGCCCCCAGCGAACCGGCGCGCAATCCCGCTGCGGCTGCAGGCGCTCAAGCTGGAGCTGCTGGCAGGGCCACCCCGGCTCAGGGGGCCGCAACGGTGCGGGGTTGAGCACGGTCAGGAGTGGGCCGCAAAGCTGCTCGGTAGCTTGAGACTCCACGCTTGTGTGTGCAGCCATGGCCAACCTGCTCGATCAACTCGCCGCCATGACCGTGGTGGTGGCGGACACGGGAGAGTTGGAAGCCATCAAGCAGTTCACCCCTCGGGACGCCACCACCAACCCGTCGCTGATCCTGGCGGCGGCCCAGATTCCCCTGTATCAGGGCCTGATCGACGAATCCCTGCAGGCCTCCCGCCAGGTGATCGGCCCCGATGCACCGGCAGAGGCCGTGGTGCTGGAAGCGCTTGATGAAATCTGTGTCACCTTCGGCAAGGAGATCCTGCGCATCGTGCCTGGGCGGGTGTCCACGGAGGTGGATGCGCGGCTCAGCTTCGACACCGCCGCCTCAGTGGCCAAGGCCCGCAAGCTGATCGGCCTCTATGAGGAGGCCGGCATCGGCCGCGAGCGGGTGCTGATCAAGATCGCCTCCACCTGGGAGGGCATCAAGGCCGCAGAGGAGCTGGAGAAAGAAGGCATCCACTGCAACCTCACCCTGCTGTTCAGTTTCACCCAGGCGGTGGCCTGCGCTGAAGCCGGCGTCACCTTGATCTCGCCCTTCGTGGGCCGCATCCTCGACTGGTACAAGCAGGACACCGGCCGTGATCACTACCCGGGCCCGGAAGATCCCGGTGTGATCTCCGTCACCAGCATCTTCAACTACTACAAAACGCACGGCTACACCACGGAAGTGATGGGAGCCAGCTTCCGCAACATCGAGGAGATCATTGAACTCGCCGGCTGCGACCTGCTCACGATCTCCCCCAAGCTGCTCGACCAGTTGCGGCAACGGGAGGGGGTTCTGATCCGGAAGCTCGACGCGGAGGCGCCGGCGGCCTCCGAAGCCAAGCTGCAGCTCGATCGCGCCGGATTCGAGGCCCGCATGGCCAACGACCGCATGGCCAGCGAGAAGCTGGAGGAAGGCATCAGCGGCTTCTGCAAGGCAATCGAAACGCTCGAAGCCCAGCTGGCCCACCGGCTGGCTGAACTGGAGGGTGAAGCCGCCTTCGCCCATGCCGCCCAGGAGATCTTCCTGCTCAACGACATGGATGGCGACGGCTGCATCACCCGCGAGGAATGGCTCGGCAGCGACGCGGTGTTCGACGCGCTCGACACCGACCATGATGGCCGCCTGGTCCCGGAAGACGTCCGTGGCGGCCTCGGTGCACCGCTGGCGCTCTCTCTCTCAGCAACGGCCGCCGGCTGAGGGCGTCCTCGGCTGAAGCAGCCTTGAGCTGAAGGAGTGCTGGGCTGAAGGAGCCCTTAACCTCCGGGGCTCAAACTGGAACCAGTTGCCCACCGGCCATGACCGTTCACGCCCTCGACACGATGCGTGCCCTCGCCTCCCAGGGAGAAGTGTGCGCCTTTGCCGCCGGCGAGCGTATCTTCAGCGCCGGTGATTCCGGCGACTGCATGTTCGGTGTGCTGGAGGGCGTGGTTCAGCTCAGCTGGAACGGCGATGCCGCCCATGAGGAGATCCAGGCGGGCGATGTGTTCGGGGCAGGCGCCCTGGTCACCGGCGATCACCGCCGTTATGGCAACGCCACGGCCTTGAACGACTGCCGCCTCCTGGTGATGAACCGGGAGAAGTTCCTGTTCGCCGTGCAGGAATCGCCCATGTTCGCGATCGAGCTGCTCGGCTCGATCGACGAACGGCTGCGCCACATCAAGGATTCCCTGCGCCGCTGAGCAGCAGCCGGCGGATCACCCGCTGGGCGATGTCGCCGTAGCCCATGTCGCCCGAGAGGATCTGGGCGATGCGCTGCGGCGCCGTGGGGCGCTTGATACCCAGCTGATAGCCCACCCGCGGCACCCGATAGAACACCTGGGCGATGCGGCGCCCCCAGGCCATTGAGCTGCCCCACTCCTTGCGCATGGTGTCGCTGTAGGCGGCCAGGGCTGCGCTGTCGCCCGATAGCCAGCCCTCAATTCCTGCCGCAGCGCGGGTGGCACTCAACAGGGCTGGCCGCAATCCTTCCGCCAGAAAGGGGTCGCAGAGGGAGGCGGCATCACCCACCACCGCCAGGCCATCGCCATGCAGGCGGTGGTGACCATCCCACACCCGCAGCGGCCACTGGCGCCGCACGCCGCTGGCGGCCTCGAAACCAAGGCTGGGCAACAGCCGGGCCAGGGCGGCCTCACCATCGACAAGATCCCGGCCCAGGAAGGTGCCCACCCCCACGCTCACGCCCCCCTCGCGGGGAAACGCCCAGCAGAAGCCGTGGCGCACCAGGCCGAATTCAAAGCGGGCCGTGTCCGGCTCCAGCGCGGCGCCCTCCAGCTCCACCGACAGGGCCGCGGCGTAACGGGGGCGCGGTGACCCCAGCCCCAGAGGAGCGGCGAGGCGCGAACAGGCGCCATCGGCGACCACCACGGCCCTGGCCTGCAGGGCGCCGCCCCGCTCCAGCTGCACCTGCCAGTGCTCCCCCTGCCGCACGATGGCGCTGACGGCAGTGCCGGCCATCAGGTCGGCGCCCGCCGCCACGGCCTGCCGGGCCAGGAAGGCGTCGAGCACGGAGCGGCGCACGATCCAGAACGGCGATGCCCCCGGCAGCTCCGCCAGCACAGGATCTTCCAGGCACCAGGTGAACCGCACCTGTGTGATCACCCGATCCACGGCCGGCCCGAGATCGAAGGGGAACCAGCGCTGCACCGAGGCTGCCATGCCGCCACCGCAGGGCTTGGCGCGCGGCATCTCCGCCGCCTCCAGCAGCTTCACGCGCCAGCCCTTAGCCGCCAGCTGGAAAGCGCTCGCCGCTCCGGCAGCTCCGCTGCCGACGACGATCACATCGGCATCCAGCGGACTCAAACCCGAAGGATGTCGGCTTCCTTCTCCGCCAGGTGCTTCTCAAGCTCGGCAATGAAGCGGTCGGTGAGCTTCTGCACGTTGTCCTGCTGATCGCGGCTCTGATCCTCGGAAAGCTCGCCGTCCTTCTCCTGCTTCTTGAGCTTCTCGATGGCGTCACGGCGCAGATTGCGCAGGGCCACCTTGCCTTCCTCGGCGTAGCGGGAGGCCAGCTTGCAGAAATCCTTGCGGCGCTCTTCGGTGAGCGGCGGGATATTGATGCGGATCACCTTGCCGTCATTGTTGGGGGTGAGGCCCAGATCACTCATGGAGATCGCCTTCTCGATCAAGCCCATCGAACCGGAATCGAAGGGCTGGATCTGGATCGTCTGAGAGTCGGGCGTGGAGATGGTGGCGAGGGAACGCAGGGGGGTATCTGCGCCGTAGTACTCCACGCTGAGCTTGTCGAGCAGGGAGGGGTTGGCCCGGCCGGTGCGAATCGTATTGAAGGTGCGCTGGGTGGCTTCCACCGACTTGCGCATGCTGGCTTCGAGTTCCATGAAGGAGTGGGGTGAGGGGAAGGGCTCAGCGGGCCGGGGTGATGCGGGTGCCGATCGGCTCACCCGCCACGGCGCGACCGATGTTGCCGGCACCGAAGAGATCGAACACCACGATCGGGATGGCGTTGTCCTTGCACAGGGCGATGGCGGTGCTGTCCATGACGGCCAGTTCGCCGCTCAGCACATCCTGGAAGGTGAGGCTCTCGTACCGAACGGCATCCGGGTAGCGGGCGGGATCCTTGTCGTAGACCCCATCCACCTTGGTGGCCTTGAACACCACGTCCGCGTTGATCTCGGCCGCCCGCAGAGCGGCGGTGGTGTCGGTGGTGAAGAAGGGGTTGCCGCAGCCGGCGCCGAACACCACCACCCGCCCTTTCTCCAGGTGGCGGATCGCCCGGCGCCGGATATAGGGCTCGGCCACTTCCTGCATGCCGATCGCCGTCTGCACACGAGTGGGAACACCGGCGCGCTCAAGGGCGTCCTGAAGGGTGATGGCGTTCATCACCGTGGCCAGCATGCCCACGTAATCGGCGGTGGCACGGTCCATGCCTGCCGAGGAACCCTTGAGGCCCCGGAAGATGTTGCCGCCACCCACCACGATCGCCAGTTCGGTGCCGGAAGCCACCACAGCCGCCACATCCGTGGCGATCGACTGGACAATGGCCGGATCTATGCCATAGCCCAGCTCCCCCATCAGCGCTTCCCCGCTGAGTTTGAGCAGGACGCGCTTGAATGCCATCGTTATGAGCGCTCAGCCGCTGCGGACGGCCGAACAGTAGCAAGCATGGCGGTCGCTAGAACTCGATGCCGGCCTGCGCTTTCACACCCTGCTCACGGAAGGGGTGGCGCACCAGGCGCATTTCCGTCACCAGATCCGCCCGTTCGAGCAGCGCCGGCGGCGCCCCACGCCCGGTGAGCGCCACATGGGTGAGCGGTGGCCTTCGGCTCAGCCCATCGAGTACCTGCTCAACAGCGAGATAGCCCAACTTGATGGCTACGTTCACCTCATCAAGAACCACGAGCTTGCGGCCGGCGTCTTCGAGGTAGGTGAGCGATGTCTGCCAGGCCTGCTGCACCAGCGCGCGGTCACGCTCCCGGTCCTGGGTCTCCCAGGTGAATCCCTCTCCCAGGGCGCGCCAGTGCAGCGCCTCACCGAACAGCTCCAGGGCGCGGGCTTCACCCGGCTGCCAACCCCCCTTGATGAACTGCACCACAGCCACCTGCTCGCCGTGCCCCAGGGTGCGCAGCACCAATCCCAGCGCTGCGGTGGTCTTGCCCTTGCCGTCGCCGGTGAACACCAGCACCAGACCCTTCTCCAGGTTGCGCTCCCCCACCCGCTGGCGCTGCACCTCCTGACGCCGCTGCATGCGGCGGCGGTAGGCCTCCCCATCGGCCTCCGGCGCCAGAGCCCCTCCGGGACCCAGGCGGGCCGCTTCTTGATCCAGCGCGCTGGCATCGGGGACTGGGGCGGTGATAGCCAGGTCAGTGGCAGCAAGGGACGTAGGAGTCGGGGTAGTGGGAGTGGAGCTGGCCGTCGAATCGGTGCTGGAGCGGGTCATTGGGTCAGGCCAGGGGGCAGAGGCCAGGGGGTTGCAGCGGCGTAGCAGCGGCACCCCCTGCCGTGAGCAGGACAGGGCCGCATCCTGACCGACTCAGCCGGCACGGTGGCGGGAGAGGGCGGCGTCCACGGCCTGCTGCTGATCGCGGCGCGTGATCCAGTGGTGATAGGTGCGCGTATGGATTGACACCGAGTGCCCCATCATCCGTGCCGCCACCGTGTCGGGCAGGCCGATGTGGATCGTGCGCACGGCCCAGGCATGGCGCAGGTCGTAGGGGGTGATCGGCAACTCGTAACGGCGGAACTGCTCCGCCACCCGCCGCCCCACCTGCTGCAGGGTGGTGGTACGCAGATCGGTGCAGACCGGTGGCAGGGCCCCCGTCTCCAGAGCGAGGCGTGGCAGCTCGAAGCGCTCCACCCAGTCGGGCTGGAACGGCCACACCTGGTGCTCACCGGTTTTGCTGGTGGGAAGCACCCGGATCACCCGATCACCGCCGGGCAGCAGGGCGCTCAGATCGGAGAAGAACACCTCGTGGTTGCGCAGGCCGTAGGTGGCCATCAGGCCATAGGCGAGCCGCCAGCCGGGATTGGGGATCCGCTCCACCAGCTGCTCCACCAGAGCATCACTCGGTAGCTGGCGGAACTGGGCCCGGTGCAGGCCGTAGCCGCCGGCCCTTGCGCTCCAGTCGGCGGGCAGGTCGATCGCCACCACCTCGGCCAGGGCCGCCAGGGCAGTGCCGCACTGCTGGCGGCTGCGGCTGGCGGCGGGGTAGCTCTCCAGCACCTGCAGCAGCAGCTCCCCGTCGAGCCGGGCCCCGGCGGCGCGGGCGGCCAGGCGCCGCACATAGGGCAGATAGGCCGCCGTCCAGGTGGTGCGGGTGCCGGCCGGGTTGCGGCGACGGCGAGGGTCCTCGAAGAACTGGCGCTCGAAACGCTCCAGCGCGGCATCGAGCGCGATGGCCGCCGCACGGGTGACACCGATGCCGCCGGCAGAGGGGTTGGTGGCGGGCCGCCCCGCCGCCGGCGCAGACGGCCAGGTGAAGCGCTGCTGCTGGAGCTCCTGCTGCACGCGGCGCAGTTCACGGCGGGCCTGACGCAGTCCCTCCGCATCGGCGGGCAGCCCCAGGCTGAGCCGTTGCACACGGAAACGCCCGCTGCCCCGCCGGCAGGGCAGCGGGCCGCGCAGGCCGAGGCGCTGGCCGCGTCGCTCCAGCCGCAGGGCGACACCGGCGGCGGCCAGCTGGGCGTTGCCGCACTGGAGTTCAGCGTCGAGCCCCGCCAGGCCCGGTGCGCCGGCCGCTGCAACGCTCACCGCTTGTTCGCTCACCCCCGTTGCCGTTGCTCAGGCAGGTGCCGACGGTATCGGCACGGCCGCGGCCACGCCAGCCGGCGGTGAGCAGCCTCGGGGGGGCAGCGTTACGCTCGGCTGACTTGACGGAATGATCTGGCATGGCCAGGGTCGGCGTATTGCTGCTGAACCTCGGCGGTCCCGAGCGGATCGAGGATGTCGGGCCTTTTCTCTACAACCTGTTTTCCGACCCGGAGATCATCCGGCTGCCGATTCCGGCCCTGCAGAAGCCGCTGGCCTGGTTGATCAGCACCCTGCGCAGCAGTAAGTCGCAGGAGGCCTACCGCTCGATCGGCGGCGGCTCCCCCTTGCGCCGCATCACCGACCAGCAGGCACGGGAGCTGCAGAGCGAGTTGCGCCAGCGCCAGGTGCAGGCCACCACCTACGTGGCCATGCGCTACTGGCACCCGTTCACCGAATCCGCTGTCGCCGACATCAAGGCCGATGCGGTGGATGAGGTGGTGGTGCTGCCGCTTTACCCCCACTTCTCGATCAGCACCAGCGGTTCAAGCTTCCGCGAGCTGCAGCGGCTGCGCCAGGCCGATCCCGCCTTCAGCCGCCTGCCGATCCGATGCATTCGCAGCTGGTACGACCATCCCGGTTATGTGCAGGCGATGGCCGAGTTGATCGCCCGGGAGGTGCAGGAGTGCAACGACCCCACCACCGCCCGCATCTTCTTCAGCGCCCACGGCGTGCCCAAGAGCTATGTGGAGGAGGCCGGCGACCCCTACCAGCAGCACATCGAGGCCTGCACCGACCTGATCATGGCCGAACTGGCCCGTCAGCTCGGCCACAGCAACCCCTTCACCCTCGCCTATCAGAGCCGGGTGGGGCCGGTGGAGTGGCTGCAGCCCTACACCGATCAAGCGCTGGTGGAGCTGGGAGAACAGGGGGTCAAAGAGCTGGTGGTCGTGCCGATCAGCTTCGTGAGCGAACACATCGAGACGCTCGAGGAAATCGACATCGAATACCGGGAGATCGCCACTGAAGCCGGCATCACCACCTTCCGGCGAGTGCCGGCGCTCGACACCTACCCCACCTTCATCCGTGGACTGGCCGACCTGGTGCAGCTGGCCCTGGCCGGGCCGGAGGTGAACCTCGACCAGGCGGCCAGCCTGCCCACCACGGTGAAGCTCTACCCCCAGGAGAAGTGGGTGTGGGGCTGGAACAACAGCTCGGAGGTGTGGAACGGGCGGCTGGCCATGCTGGGCTTCTCCGCCTTCCTGCTGGAATTGCTGAGCGGCAAGGGCCCTCTGCATGCCATCGGGCTGCTCTAATCGCCGGCTGGCGGCCCTTGGCCTGGCCCTGCTGATCGGCCCGGCCACGATTCCGCCGGTTCAGGCGGCGAATGAACGCTGGCGCCTGGGCGTGTTTCCGGTGGTGAACTTCGCTGGGTACACCAGCCACTTCGGCTTTCGCATCGGGCCCGGCGGTGGCCGCGAGCAGCATTCCGGCCTCGACATTGCCGCTCCGCTGGGCTCACCGATCCGCAGCTGGTGGGGAGGCGTGGTGAGTGATGTGATCAACGATGGCCGCTGCGGCATCGGCCTGGTGATCCGCTCCGGCGACTACGACCACATCTATTGCCATCTCGGCGGGCAGGTGAGCGGCGGTCGCTATCAGAGCGGGCGGGTGCTGCTGGCCGCCGGGCAACGGGTCGCGCGCGGCCAGCTGATCGGCCACATCGGCATGACCGGACGCACAACCGGGCCCCATCTTCACTGGGGAATCCGTTACCGGGGCCAATGGCTCGATCCGGCGCGGATCCTGCAGGCGATGGTGCGCAGCCGTCGCAGTGTCGGCGGCGGAGCCCCTGGCCGCTGATTGGAATCGAAACAGTTCACCTCACCGCCGTTGAGCACCTCTTAATGTGAGGCCATCGTGATGTCTGCAGCGACAACCGTGACCCTGACGACCGTCCCCACAGCGGTTGTGTCCGCTTCCCCCCTGCGGCCGATGCCGGCCGTGCCGGGGAGGGTCACCGGCGCTCACGCCCTGATGGATGCCCTGCATCGCCATGGTGTTGAGCACATCTTCGGCTACCCGGGCGGGGCGATCCTGCCCATCTACGACGCCCTTCACCAGGCCGAAAGCCACGGCTGGCTGAAGCACATCCTGGTGCGTCACGAGCAGGGCGGCACCCACGCCGCTGACGCCTACGCCCGTGCCACCGGCCGGGTGGGCGTGTGCTTCGGCACCTCTGGGCCGGGCGCCACCAATCTGGTCACCGGCATCGCCACTGCCCAGATGGATTCAGTGCCGATGGTGGTGATCACCGGGCAGGTGGGCCGGGCTTCGATCGGCACCGATGCCTTCCAGGAAACCGACATCTTCGGCATCACCCTGCCGATCGTGAAGCACTCCTGGGTGGTGCGCGATCCCGCCGATATCGGCCGCATCGTGGCGGAAGCCTTCCTGATCGCGGCCACCGGGCGGCCGGGCCCGGTGCTGATCGATGTGCCCAAGGATGTGGGCCTCGAGGAATTCGATTACGTGCCGGTGGAGCCGGGCAGCTCGGTTCCGGCCGGCTACGCCCTGCCGGTGGCCCCCGACCCTGCGCGCATTCAGCAGGCGCTGGAGCTGATCCGCAAGGCACGCCGTCCGCTGCTGTATGTGGGTGGCGGTGCCGTCAGCGCAGGCGCGCACGGAGCCCTGCGCCGGTTGGCCGAGCGCTTCTCCCTGCCGGTCACCACCACATTGATGGGCAAGGGCGCCTTCGATGAGCGCAATCCACTGGCGGTGGGCATGCTCGGCATGCACGGCACCGCCTATGCCAATTTCGCCGTCACCGAGTGCGATCTGCTGATCGCCGCCGGCGCCCGTTTCGACGACCGGGTCACCGGCCGGCTGGACAGCTTTGCTCCTCGGGCCCAGGTCATCCACATCGACATCGATGCAGCCGAAGTGGGCAAGAACCGGGTGCCGGAGGTGCCGATCGTGGCGGATGTGGGCCTGGCACTTGATGCCCTGCTGGCAGCCTCCAGCGACGAGCCGCCCACCAACCGCACCGAGGCCTGGCTGGAGCGCATCCGCAGCTGGAAGCTCCACTATCCGCTCGTGATCCCTGAACCGGTGGGGGAGATCGCCCCGCAGGAAGTGATGCTGGCCCTGCAGCAGCTCGCTCCCGAGGCGTTCGTCACCACCGATGTGGGCCAGCATCAGATGTGGGCAGCCCAGTTCATGAACACCCCTCCGCGCCACTGGATCAGCAGCAGCGGACTCGGCACCATGGGCTACGGACTGCCAGCCGCCATGGGCGTGCAGGTGGCCTTCCCCGGGGATCAGGTGGTGTGCGTCGCCGGCGACGCCAGCATCCTGATGAACATCCAGGAACTCGGCACCCTCTCCCAGTACGGGCTCCCCGTGAAGGTCGTGATCGTCAACAACGGCTGGCAGGGCATGGTGCGCCAGTGGCAGGAAAGTTTCTACGGCGAGCGCTACTCCGCCTCCGAGATGACCGGCGGCATGCCGAACTTCTCCGCCCTGGCTGAAGCCTTCGGGGTGCGCGGCGTCGACATCACCGACCGCAACCGTCTGTATCAGGATCTGCAGGAGGCCCTGGCCCATCCAGGCCCGGCCGTGGTGAACGTGCAGGTGCGGCGCAACGAGAACTGCTACCCGATGGTTCCCCCCGGTGCCAGCAACGCCCAGATGGTGGGCCTGCCCAGCCATCCGGAGTTGGCGATCGACACCACCCGCGACTGCGGCTCCTGCGGTGCCACCACCGAGAGCGCCCATCTGTTCTGCCCCAGCTGCGGGGCAAAGCTCTGACCTCCCCTGCCCTCCTGACGGGAGGCCACAGCTCCCTAGCCCCCCTGAGCATCGCCAGCGCACTCGGGCCCTGTCTCCCCGTCCGGTCGCAGAAGAAGCTGAGACAGAGACCTCACCGGCACTCCGGCCTTCTGCACGATCCCCTGCAGCGTCTGCTGTGGATTGTTTTTTCTTGCTTGCTGGCCGCGCTGCTCATGGTCACCCTCAGCCCCGCTGCCGCTGAGGCGGCCGAAGTGCTCCAGGTGCGTGGCGCCACGTTGTTGCAGGTGGGCGACCAGAACCGCAGCTACCCGGTGCGGTTGGGATGCGTACAGGTGGACCCTGCCGATGGTGCGGCCGCCACCTCCTGGCTGCGGGAAGCCCTGCCGCGGCGCACGCGCGTGAATCTGCGCCCGCTGGGCACCGCCGATGGCACCCTGCTGGCGCGGGTCACCGTGCTCTCCAGCGGCATCGACCTGGGCACAGGGCTGCAACAGGCCGGTCTGGCCACCCCGCTCGACGCGACAGCCGCGCCACAGGGCTGCCCAGCGGCAGCCGCCTCGGCGGTGTCATGAGCATCAACCGCACCGCCAAAGGGATCGTGCTGGTGCCCAGCCTGCTGCTGGGCGGCGCCTTTCTCGCCGCAGGCACCTGGATGGAGGGGGCAGCCGCCGCCAACCGCCCCCTGGCCTTCACCCTGGGTGGAGTGCTTGTGGCTGCGGGGCTGTTCACCCAGCTGCTTCCGGAAAGCCAGAAGGAAGGCTCAAGCCTCGACGAACCAGAGGGAACAACACCACCAGCGCGGCCCGGCCGCAGCCTGGGCAATCTTGGGGGCAGCACGAACAAGGAGGGGGGAAGCGCGGGCAACCTTGGCGGCACCGCAGCCAAGGATGGCGGTGGAGCACAACCCTCCTAGTGTTCACCGGCTGAATGGAAACCCGCATGTCCCCGGGGAAGTCCGCGTCCGGCTCCGGTGCTGAACCACCTCCTCGCCGCCACCTCTTCTGGATGGGTGCCGGTGTGGTAGCCGCCCTGCTCGGGCTGCAGGGCCTCGCTGCCAGCGCACCGATCCGCAGCGATGTGCTGATGCTGCTCACACCTGAAGGGCTGCTGGCAGGTGTGGGTGACGGCCTGCGCCGCGGCTACGCGCTGGCCATGGAAGAGGCACGCGTCTGCGGGGTGAAGCCGCCCACGCTCCAACTCGGCTGGCTGCCGCCGGAGCAGGACCCGCGCGCGGCGCTCATGGTGCGGCCGCTGCCCGGCTTGCTGATCGCGCCGCCGGCGGTGTCCCTCGTGTCGTATGGGTTGCTGGCGCAGGAGCTGGGCCTCACCGTGCTGCTGCCGCTGCAGCGGGGCAGCTCCCTCAACGGCCTGCCCAGCCTTGCCGGCGCCGACCGGCTCTGGCCGGTGCTGCCGGCGCGCAGCCTGGAGGCCGATCGCCTCGCCAAAGGGCTGATCGAGGAGAAACGCTCACGCGTGATGGTGATCCACGACGGCAGCAGTGAGCAGATCGCCCTGGCCAATCGCTTCGTGGCCTCGTTCAGCGGCGACGGCGGCCGGGTGGTGGGTTATCAGGAGGGAAGCCAGGAGATCGCCGATCCCGATGCCCGCACCATCACCCGCCTGGTGGACGACGTGGACTACTACCGCCCCGAGGCCCTGGTGGTGATGACAGCACCGACCAGCCCGCTGGCCAAGGCGGTGCGAGAAGCGCGCTGGCCTGCGGATCTCACTCTGGTGTGGCCGTTTCCGGCCACGGAACCGCTGGCCAACGCCCAGCTGGGGGTGGATCCGCTCAGCCGCGGGCCCGGCTGGAACCGCTTCGCCGCCGACTTTCAGCGCCGGTACAACTATGTGCCCAGCCTGGTGGAAGCCACCGGGTACGACACCGGCCAGCTGGCGGCCGTGACAGCCCGCCGCCCAGGTGACACCGCGCCGTGGGACATGGCCTGGCTCGACCCCAAGGCACAACCCCGGTCCCTCTGCGCTGCGATCGAAAGCCGGCGGCAGGGCGGTCGCACGGCGCTCAAGGGCGCCGCCAGCCAACTGGATCTGGGCGAAGGCAGCGCACCGAGTGCCGAACTGCGACTGACTCCCCTGCCTGCGGCTGGGAACACCCCCCCTTCCTAGGCTCAAAGGATGAGCGGAGATCGTGATGGGTCAGGCACCTGCGATGGCCAGCCCCGATCTCCTGGTGGTGCCGCTCGCGTCCGTCGGCCTTGACGCCATCGCCCAGGTGGGAGGCAAGAACGCCTCCCTGGGGGAGATGATCCGCCAGCTGGGGCCCCGAGGGGTGGCGGTGCCCGGCGGGTTTGCCACCACGGCGGCGGCCTACCGCCTGCTGCTCGCCCACAACGGACTGGAGGCCCGGCTTGCCGACCTGTTCGATGGCCTCGATGCCAGCGATCTGGCGGCCCTGCAGGCGAGTGGCGCCGCCGCGCGGCAACTCGTGCTGAACGCCAGCCTGCCGCCGCCGCTGGAGGAAGCGATCCGTCAGCACTACCAGCAGCTGAATGTGGATAGTGCCGGTGATCGTGACAGCAGCGCCAGCGACGCGCGCAGCACCGGCACGGGCGGCACTGGCGGTACTGACAGCTCGGTGCCGGTTCCAGTTTCGGTGGCCGTGCGCTCAAGTGCTACCGCTGAAGATCTGCCGGAAGCCAGCTTCGCCGGGCAGCAGGAGAGTTTTCTGAATGTGCAGGGCATCGACGCCCTGCTGACGGCCTGCCGCCGTTGCTACGCCTCACTGTTCACGGATCGGGCCATCTCCTACCGGCAGATCAACGGCTTCGCCCACGACGCGGTGGCTCTGTCGATCGGCGTGCAGACGATGGTGCGCTCCGATCTGGCGGCCTCAGGGGTGATGTTCACCATTGATACCGAGAGTGGCTTCCGTGAGGCGGTGCTGCTCACCGCCGCCTATGGCCTTGGTGAGAACGTGGTGCAGGGGGCAGTGAACCCCGATGAATACCTGATCTTCAAGCCGACCCTGCTGCAGGGGCACGCGCCGATCCTGAGCAGACGGCTCGGCAGCAAGAAGCTGCGCATGGTGTACGCCGAGACGGACACCTGCAACGTGCCGGTGCCGGCGGAAGAGCGTGAACGCTTCGCCATCGACGACGCTGATGTGCTCACCCTGGCCCGCTGGGCCTGCGTGATCGAGGCGCACTACAGCGCCCTGCACGGTGTTCCCACCGCGATGGACATCGAGTGGGCCAAGGATGGCCTCAGCGGCAGGTTGTTCATCCTGCAGGCCCGGCCGGAAACGGTGCAGTCGCGGCGTTCGGGCACCCTGCTGCGACGCTGGCAACTGGATCCCCATCAGGCCGAACTGATCGTGGAGGGGCGGGCGATCGGAGCCTCGGTGAGCAGCGGTGTGGCCCGGGTGCTGGGCAGCGCCGATGCCATCAACCTCTTCGAGCAGGGGGATCTGCTGGTGACAGAGCGCACCGACCCCGACTGGGAGCCGATCCTGCGCAAAGCCAGCGGTGTGATCACCAATCAGGGCGGCCGCACCTGCCATGCGGCGATCATTGCCCGCGAGATGGGGATCACCGCGATCGTGGGCTGTGGCACGGCCACCAGCCGCATCGCCGATGGCGATCTGATCACCGCCAGCTGCTGCGAAGGAGATGCGGGCCGGGTCTATCGCGGCGCGTTGCCCTTTCATGTGGAGGAACAGGAACTCTCCGAGCTGCCTCCTACCCGCACCCGCCTCCTGGTGAATGTGGGCAATCCGGAGCAGGCTTTCCAGCAGGCGGCTCTGCCTGTGGACGGGGTGGGATTGGCCCGGCTGGAGTTCATCATCGCCAACCACATTCAGGTGCATCCGATGGCACTGTTGAAGCCGGAGCTGGTGGCCGATGCCGGTGAACGCGAGGCGATCGCGCAGCGCACCAAGGGGTATGCCCACCCCGCCGATTACTACGTGGACCTGCTCACCCAGGGCATGGCGCGCATCGCCGCCGCCTTCCATCCACGACCGGTGATCCTGCGGTTTTCGGATTTCAAGAGCAACGAATATGCCCGTCTGCTCGGGGGAAGCGGCTTCGAGCCCCACGAGGAGAACCCGATGCTGGGCTGGCGGGGCGCTTCCCGCTACACCGCCGAAGCGTTCCGGGAGGCGTTCGGTCTGGAATGCCAGGCGCTCAAGGCGGTGCGGGAGGCGATGGGGCTCACGAACGTGATCCCGATGGTGCCGTTCTGCCGCACACCGGAGGAAGGCGAGCGGGTGCTTGCCGAGATGGCCCGTCATGGTCTGGTGCGGGGCCGCCACGGCCTGCAGGTGTATGTGATGTGCGAACTGCCCAGCAACGTGATCGGCGCCGAAGCCTTCGCCGAGCACTTCGATGGCTTCTCGATCGGCTCCAACGACCTCACCCAGCTCACCCTTGGGCTGGACCGGGATTCCGCGCTGGTGGCGGATCTGTTCGATGAGCGGCACGCGATCGTCAAGGAGATGATCCGCCTGGCGATCCGCACGGCTCACCGCTGTGGCAGCCGCATCGGCATCTGTGGCCAGGCTCCCAGCGACTACCCCGACTTCGCCCGCTTCCTGGTGGAGGAGGGAATCGATTCGATCAGCCTCAACCCCGATGCGGTGATCACCACACGCCTGCAGGTGGCAGCGATCGAGCAGGAGCTTGGCAAGGGCGCCTGAACGCGCGGGAAGGAGCTCCAGCCGGGACAGCCGGGTTCAGAACAATCAGAGCAGTTCAGAACAGCTGAGCTCAGAACAGCTCGACGGCCTCGCGTTCCAGCAAGCCCGGCTGGCCATCGGCCAGCCAGGGGGCGGACTTTGGCTCCGGTGGCGGCAGTGTGGCCGCAGCGCCGTTGTGGGCAGGCGTTTCGCGCAGCACCGCCACCCGCCGGGACGACTCGCCGCAACTGCGGGGCGTGGGAAAGATCTTGCCGGGATTGGCCCGCCCCAGCGGGTCGAAGGCGCGACGCACCAGCTGCATGGTGTCGAGGTCGTCGTGGGAGAACATCCAATCGAGATAGCAGCGCTTGTCGGCGCCCACACCGTGCTCCCCGGTGATGCTGCCGCCCGCCTCAATGCAGAGCCGCAGGATCTCGGCGCCGAGGGCCTGCACCCTCTCCTGCACGCCAGGCTCGCCTGCGGTGTAAAGGATCAGCGGGTGCAGGTTGCCGTCGCCGGCGTGGAACACATTGGCCACGGGCAGGCCGTAGTGGCGGCTCAACTGCTCGATCGCCGCCAGCACCGAAGGCAGGGCACTGCGCGGCACCACCCCGTCCTGCACGTAATAGGTGGGGGTGATGCGCCCCACCGCCGCGAATGCCGATTTGCGGCCCTTCCACAGTTGGGCACGGTCGGCTTCCTGCTCCGCCTGGCGGATGGAGCGAGCCCCGGCCTCACGGCACAGGTCGCTGGCCAGAGCCACCGCGGCTGCCACTTCCCGCGCCTGGCCGTCGAGCTCGATCAGCAGCACCGCCGCTGCATCGCGCGGATACTCCTCCACCCCGAAGAGGTCGTCGACGGCGTTGATCGTGAAGTTGTCCATGATCTCCATCCCCGCCGGCAGAACCCCGGCGGCCGTGACCCGGCGCACTGCTTCACCGGCTGCCTCCATCGTGACGAAATCGGCCAGCAGCACCTGCACGTTGGGGGTCTGGGGCAACAGGCGCAGGGTGATCGCCGTGGCGATGCCCAGGGTGCCTTCGCTGCCGATGAACACGCCGCGCAGATCCAGACCGGGCAGCTCTGCCAGCGGCCCCCCCAACCGGGTGAGCGTGCCGTCGGGGAGCACCACTTCAAGCTCCAGCACGTGGTTGCTGGTGACGCCGTACTTGAGGCAATGGACGCCACCGGCGTTCTCGGCCACATTGCCGCCGATGCTGCACACCACCTGGCTGGACGGGTCGGGGGCGTAGTAGAAGCCGTCGCCCGCCACCGCGCGGGTGACCCAGCTGTTGATCACCCCGGGCTGCACGGTGATGCGCTGGTTGTCGAGGTCGATCGCCAGCACCGAACGCATGCGGCTGGTGACCACCAGCAGGGCCTCCTGCTCCGCCACGGCGCCGCCTGACAGCCCCGTGCCGCTGCCACGGGCAACGAACGGCACCCCCAGCGCATGGCAGCAGCGCAGGATCGCCGCCACTTGCTCGGTGGTTTCCGGCAACACCGCCAGCGGCGGCTCATGGCGATGCAGGGTGAGACCGTCGCTGTCGTAGGTGAGCAGTTCCTGGCGCCGGGCCACCACGGCACGCGCCGGGAGCAGACGGCGCAGCTGACGTTCGATGGTGGACCAGGGCAGGCTCACGGGGTTTCGGCCTGGATGACGGCCTGGAGGTGGGGACGCTGGGCGGGCAGAGCGGCCGGCAGGCCAGCAGTGATGGGCCTGTGACATCAGGCTCATGGCCCTCGGCCAACAAGACCTTACCGAGCAGAGGCGGCAACCACCGCACTGACACATCTTGAGTCAGGATGGAGATCGGCCGAGCGGCATTGCGCTGTCGCGCCGTTCTCAACCGTCTGCGGATCGCGCCTTGACCTCGGCCCCTGTGTCAGTTCCTGCCCTGAACACCAGCCGTTCCCAGGAACTCTTCGCCGCTGCCCAGAAGCTCATGCCCGGAGGGGTGAGCTCTCCGGTGCGGGCCTTTCGTTCCGTCGGCGGCCAACCGATCGTCTTCGATCGGGTCCAGGGGGCCTACGCCTGGGACGTGGACGGCAACCGCTACATCGATTACATCGGCTCCTGGGGGCCGGCGATCTGCGGCCATGCCCACCCCAAGGTGATCGGCGCGCTGCGCAACGCCCTGGGCAAAGGAACCAGCTTCGGCGCCCCCTGTGCCCTGGAGAACCAGCTGGCCCAGATGGTGGTCGATGCCGTCCCTTCCGTGGAGATGGTGCGGTTCGTGAACTCCGGCACCGAAGCCTGCATGTCGGTGCTGCGGCTGATGCGGGCCTTCACCGGCCGCGAGAAGCTGATCAAGTTCGAGGGCTGCTACCACGGCCACGCCGACATGTTCCTGGTGAAGGCGGGCTCGGGCGTGGCCACGCTCGGCCTGCCCGATTCCCCCGGCGTACCGCGCAGCACCACCGCCAACACGCTCACCGCCCCCTACAACGACCTGGAAGCGGTCAAGCGGCTCTTCGCTGAGAACCCCGGTGAAATCGCCGGGGTGATCCTTGAGCCGGTGGTGGGCAATGCCGGCTTCCTGCCCCCCGAACCCGGTTTCCTGGAGGGTCTGCGCGAGATCACCACCGAAAACGGGGCTCTGCTCACCTTCGATGAAGTGATGACCGGCTTCCGCATCAGCTATGGCGGTGCCCAGGCCCGTTTCGGCATCACCCCCGATCTCACCACGATGGGCAAGGTGATCGGTGGCGGACTGCCTGTGGGCGCCTACGGCGGCCGCGCCGACATCATGGCCATGGTGGCGCCGGCCGGGCCGATGTATCAAGCGGGCACGTTGAGCGGCAACCCGCTGGCGATGACCGCCGGCATCCACACCCTCGAACTGCTGCGCCAGCCAGGCACTTACGAGAAACTTGAGGCCACCACCTCGCGGCTGATCGCCGGCATCCTGGCGGCCGGCAGGGATGCGGGCCTGCCGATCTGCGGCGGCAGCATCAGCGCCATGTTCGGCTTTTTCCTCTGCGACGGGCCGGTGCGCAACTTCGAAGACGCCAAAGCCGCCGACACCGTGCGCTTCGGCAAGCTGCACCGCGCCATGCTTGAGCGCGGCGTCTACCTGGCGCCGAGCGCCTTTGAAGCCGGCTTCACCTCGCTGGCCCACAGCGAGGAGGACATCGACGCCACGCTCGAAGCCTTCCGGGCCGCCTTCGCTGCCATCGCCTGATCGGCATGCATCGGCGCCTTTACCCCTCCGGCCGCCTCCTGCTGGCGATGATCGGGCTCACCATGGGGGTGGCTGGCTGTGAGGCCACCACCTCCGACAAGCCTCTCGATGTCAACAAGGGGGTGCCGGTGGGAGCGGTACTGGCTCTCACCAGCAACGCGAACGTCTACGGGCAGGACCAACAGCTGGGCCTCAAGCTCGCCGAACGCTGGTTCAAGGGAAAGGGTGTGCCGATCCAGCTCACCATCGAGGATGGAGGTGGTGATGAGCAGGCAGCCAGTCAGGCCTTCAATCTCCTGATCGATGCCGGTGTGGTGGCCCTGATCGGTCCCACCCTCTCCCAGCAAGCCTTTGCCGCCGCCCCGATCGCCCAGCGCCGCGGCGTGCCTGTCGTCGCGCCGTCCAACACCGCCAAGGGCATTCCGCAGATCGGCAGCTTCATCAGCCGCGTTTCAGCCTCCAGCGCTGTGATTGCTCCGTTGGCGATCGATGCCGCCTTGAAGAAGGATCCAACGATCCGGCGCACAGCGGTGTTCTTCGCCCAGGACGACGCCTACAGCACCTCTGAAGCCGAGATCTTCCAGAACGCCCTGGTGGCAAAGGGGCTGAAACCGGTCACCGTGCAGCGCACCCAGTTGAACGACCAGGATTTTCAGAACCAGATCACTGCGGCGCTGCGGTTGAAGCCTGATCTGATTGTGATCTCGGCCCAGGCCGTCGATGGCGGCAACCTGATCCGCCAGCTGCGAGAGCTCGGCTACAAAGGCCGCATCGTGGTGGGCAACGGCATGAACACCCCGAACATCTATCCGATCTGCCAGATCTATTGCGACGGGATCCTCATCGCACAGGCGTACAGCCCGGAGCTGGACACAGCCACCAACGCGGCCTTCGTGAAGCTCTTCAAGGAGGCCTCTGGTGGCGCCATTCCCCCCCAGCTCACTGCCCAGGCTTTCACCGCGTATCAGGTCGTGGCCGAAGCGATCACACGGCTGAACCGCCGTTCGCCCATCAACGGCCGGCCGCTAACGGAGGTGCGCCAGGAGCTGATGAAGGAACTGCTGGCCGGTCGCTACGACACACCCTTGGGTGAGATCGCCTTCACCCCAGAGGGCGAAGTGGTTCAGAAGCGCTTCTACGTTGCACAGGTGCAGATGATTCCAGGCGGGCAAAGCGGGCGCTTCGCCTTGCTCGATTGAGCGACACCGTGGATCACCTGCTGCAGGTGCTGCTCAATGGCCTAGCCAGTGGGGCCGTCTATGCCCTCTTTGCCCTCGGGTACACGCTGGTCTTCTCGGTGCTCGGGGTGATCAACTTCGCGCAAGGGGCCCTGTTCACGCTCGGGGCCTATTTCACGTATCTGCTGATCGGCGGCAGCGTGGGCTCCAATGGCCTGCTCGCAGGCGTCCAGCTGCCCTTTGCCCTGCCCTTCTGGCTGGCCCTGCTGCTTGCCGGTGTCGGCGCCGCCGGCATGGGCGTGCTGGTGGAAGCCACCGCTTTTGCACCCTTGCGCCAGCGGCGGGCCGAGCCGCTTCTCTATCTCATCTCCAGCTTGGGCGCTGGGGTCGTGATCGTGAATGTGGTGCAGTTGCTGATGGGCGCCGAAAGCTATTCGATCCCCGCCGCCACCCTGGCAGAGCTGCCGGCCACCATCCGGATCGGAGCAGCCCAGGTGCGCTCCGTGCAACTGCTGCTGATGGCGGTGGCTGCCATCGTGCTCGTCACGCTGACGCTCTGGCTGGAAGGCAGTCGCATGGGCAAGGCTCTGCAGGCCGTCTCGGAAGATCCAGACACCGCCAGGCTGCTGGGCATCAATGCCGGGGCCATGATCCAGCTCGCCTTTGCACTGAGCGGCTTTCTCGCTGGCGTGGCCGGTGGGCTGGTGGGGCTGAGCGTGAGCATCTCCGGGCCGTACTTCGGGATCGGCTTCGGCATCAAGGCCCTCGGGGTTCTGGTGCTTGGCGGCCTGGGCAGTGTGCCCGGAGCGATGCTGGGGGGCCTGGTGGTTGGCCTGGCCGAGGCACTCGTGCCTGCCGACTTTTCCGGCTACAAAGACGGGGTTGCCTATGCCTTCCTGTTCGCGGTGCTGCTGCTTCGGCCCCAGGGGTTGCTGGGCAAAACTCTGATCAGCAAGGTGTGAGCGACCTCTCCCTGCTGGTGCAGATGGGGCTGGGCGCTCTGCTCGCCCTTTCGGTCTACCTGCCGCTGCGTGCGGGTCAACTGTCACTCGCCACCCCGGGCTTCTATGCCATCGGCGGCTATGTGGCCGCACTGCTTTCCACGCGCTGGCCGGCACTGGCCGGCAACGGAGCGCTCTATCCCTTGCCCTCGCTGCTGCTGGAAATGGTCCTGGCGACAGGGTTGGCCACAGGACTGGCGCTGCTGATCGGCCGGCCGGTGCTCCAGCTGCGGGGCATCTATCTGGCGATCGCCACGATCGCCCTCGTGGAGATTCTGCGGGTGGTGAACCTCAACGCCGGCTGGAGTGGTGGTGCGGTGGGCATCTTCGCGATCCCACAACCGTTCAACGGCCCGCAGGGCTATCTGATCTGCACGGCGCTTCTCCTGGCGTTCTGCTGCTGGCTGTGCGCCCGGCTGGAGCAGATGCGCCTGGGACGGGCGATGGCCGCCATGCGGGAGGACGAACTGGCCGCCCGCTGCATGGGCGTGCCCACGGCTCAGGTGGCCTTGAGCGCCTTTGTGCTGAGCGCCGCGATCGCAGCTCTCACCGGGGTGGTGGCCGCCCATTTCCTCAACACCTGGAACGCCCGCCAAGGCAGCTTCGATGCCAGCATCACCACCCTCGCTTTCGTGGTGTTCGGGGGTTCACGCACCTGGCTCGGGCCGGTGCTGGGAGGCCTCTTTCTCACCGCACTGCCGGAACTGCTTCGGCCGGTGGGGGATCTGCGCCTGATCGTGTTCGGTCTGGTGATCCTGGTGGGCCCGATCCTGGCGCCGCAGGGCCTGATCACACCGGAACGGTTGGCGGCCCTGGTTCACGCCCTGCCACTGCCAACGGCCAAAAAAAGCACCTCGGCATGATCGGCACACCACTGCTGGAACTGGAGGCGGTCACCAGGAGTTTTGGCGGGCTGATCGCCGTGAACCGCGTGTCGCTGCAGGTGGAAGCCGGGTCGATCACCGGGCTGATCGGACCGAACGGAGCTGGCAAGACCACTCTTTTCAACCTGATCTCCGGGCTGACGCCCCCCGATGCGGGCCGCATCCTCTGGCACGGTGCCGCCATCGACGGCTTGCCGCCGGAACGGGTGAACCGGCTGGGCATCGCCCGCACCTTTCAGAACCTGCGCCTGTTCGGACCGCTCAGCTGCCTCGACAACGTGCTGGTGGGACTGCACAGCGCCGACAGAGCACCTCTGGTCGGCGCCCTGCTGAACCGGTCTGCTTTCCGCCGCCAGCAGGGCCAGCTGCGTCAGCGAGCCCATGAGCTGCTGGAACTGCTGGAGCTCGATCACCTGGCGCACCAGCCGGCCGACAGCCTCGCCTATGGGCTGCGGCGCCGGCTGGAGATGGCCCGTGCACTGGCCACCGGCCCCAGGTTGCTGCTGCTCGATGAGCCAGCTGCCGGCATGAATCCAGCCGAAAAAGCCACACTCGCCGATCTGATTCAGCGGCTGCGCCAGCACTTCGATCTCACCGTGCTCGTGATCGAGCACCACGTCCCCTTGATGATGCGCCTGTGCGACCGCCTTGCCGTGCTCAACTTCGGGCAGCGGATCGCTGAAGGGACCCCCGCCGAGGTACGCAACGATCCACTGGTGATCGAGGCCTACCTGGGGAGCAACACATGAATCGGGTTCCGCCAGGCGGACCCACGCCGCTGCTGGCCCTGCGGGGGCTCACGGTCCGCTACGGGGCGATCCAGGCCCTCGGCGATGTGAACCTCGAACTCCACAGCGGCGAGCTGGTGGCGCTGCTCGGTGCCAACGGCGCCGGCAAAAGCACCACGCTGCGCGCCATCTCGCGATTGGTGGATGCTGCCGCGGGATCGGTGGAATGGAAGGGTCAGTCCCTCGCCTCGTTGTCCACCGAAGCCACGGTGCGCCTTGGCATCGGCCATTGCCCGGAAGGCCGCCGGGTGCTGGCGCGCCAGAGCGTGGCCACCAATCTGGAACTGGGGGCCTTCCTGCGGCGTGATGCCAAAGCGATCCAAGCCGACCTCGACTGGTGCTACAGCCTGTTTCCGCGCCTTGCTGATCGGCGCCGCCAGCCGGCCGGCAGCCTCTCGGGGGGCGAGCAACAGATGCTGGCGATCGCCCGTTCCCTGATGGGACGGCCGGAATTGCTGATGCTGGATGAGCCAAGCCTTGGACTCGCCCCCAGGCTGGTGGAGGAACTGATGGCGGTGCTCCACACTCTGCACAGCCAGGGCCTCACGATCCTTCTGGTCGAGCAGAACGCCCAAGCGGCCTTGGCGATCGCCGACCGTGGCGTGGTGCTCGAAGCTGGCACAGTGCAATTGCGCGGCTCTGCCGCTGCCTTGCTCGCAGACGACGAACTGCGCGCCAGCTATCTGGGCGCTTGACGGCACGTCAGCACGCGGCCCTGCTCTGTTCTTCGCACCAACGTCCTGGGCGCCTATCCACGCCGATGCGACCTGAATAGGCTGCGACCGTCCGGCCTGCCACCGCCATGCCACGCGAGCGCTTCTTTCTGGAGTTGGAGCCGCCGGCTGAAGCTCTGCGCGGGCGACCCCATGTGGTGATCGTGGGAGGGGGTTTTGCTGGGCTGTCGGCGTGCAAAGCCCTGGCCGGCGCCGATGTTCGCGTGACGCTGATCGACAAGCGCAACTACAACCTGTTCCAACCGCTGCTGTATCAGGTGTCCACCGGGCTGGTGGCTCCGGGGGATGTGACCGTGCCGCTGCGGCTGCTGGTGGGGCGGCAGCGCAACGTGCAGGTGCTGATGGGGGAGGTGAAGGAAATCGATGCCGAGGCGAAGGAGCTGGTGTTCAACGAGCGCCGCTTCAGCTACGACCACCTGATCCTGGCGGCAGGTTCCGGCAGCTCCTACTTCGGCCACGACGAATGGCAGGCGATCGCCCCGCCGATGAAGCAGCTGGAAGACGCCCTGGAGATCCGCGAGCGGCTGCTGCTGGCAATGGAGGAGGCGGAGCAGACGCCCGAGGCGGAGAAGCGGCGCCTGCTGCAGTCGGTGGTGGTGGTGGGGGGCGGACCCACCGGCTGTGAGCTGGCGGGGTCGGTGTCGGAGCTGCTGCGCCACGCCCTGGCCAGGGATTTCCGCCAGCTCGATCCCGAAGACACCCGCATCCTGTTGGTGGATCCCGGCGATCGCCTGCTGCGGGGCATGCATCCTGATCTGGGCGCCGGCGCCAGGCGCTTCCTGGAATCCATCGGCGTGGAGGTGCTGCTGGGGGGCCGGGTGAAGGCGATCGAGCCGGGGCGGGTCACGATCAGCACCGCCGCTGGCGAGCAGGTGCGGGAGGCGGCCACGGTGTGCTGGACGGCGGGGGTGAAGGCGTCCCCACTGGGTGCCCGGCTGGCTGAGGCCACCGGCGTGCCCCTCGACCGGGGCGGCCGGGTGCCGGTGGAGGCGGATTTCTCCGTGCCAGGCCATCCCGAGATCCGAGTGGTGGGTGACCTCTGCGCCTATGCCCCCAGCCCGGGCGCCAGCCCGCTGCCGGGGCTGGCCAGCGTGGCGGTGCAGATGGGCAGCTGGGTGGCCCGTGATCTGCGGGCCGGGCTGGAAGGCCGCCCGCAGGCGCCGTTCCGCTTCGTGGATTTCGGCTCGATGGCGATCCTGGGGCGCCTGCACGCCGAAGCCGACCTGCGCGGCTGGCGCGTGGAAGGCCCGCTGGGCTGGCTGATCTGGGGCGTGGCCCACCTGGGCTTCATGCCCGCCAACGAGAACCGGGTGAGCCTGCTGGTCAAATGGCTGTGGGCGATCGCCGCCCGGCAGCGCGGCTCCCTGCTGATCATGGGAGAACCGCGCTTTGAGGAGGGTGTGCCGGAGGGCTCTGCCGCTACAGACCCGGGCTGCTCTGCATGATGCCGCCATCGGCAAAGATCGTGGTGGCGGTGATGTAGCTGGCGTCGTCGCTGGCGAGGAAAGCCACCACCTTGGCCACCTCTTCCGGCTGGGCCATGCGGCCCAGCGGGATGGCGGCATCCAACTTGGCCATCAGTTCCGGATCCTTCATCGTGGCGTCGTTGATCGGAGTGGCCACGGCCCCCGGACCCACATTCACCAGAGTGATGCCGTGGGGAGCCAGCTCGAGGGCGGCGGTGCGGGTGAGCATGCGCACGCCGCCCTTGGCGAGGCAGTAGGGCGTGTTGTTTGGCATGGGCCAGTCTTCGTGAACCGAGGAGATGTTGATGATGCGGCCGCCGCCGCCCTGGGCAATCATCTGCTTGGCAGCGTACTGGGTGGCGAAGAAAACGCCACGCAGGTTCACATCCAGCACCTTGTCGTAGTCGTCGGGGGTGGTAGTGAGAATGGAGGTGCGCGTTTCGATGCCGGCGTTGTTCACCATCACATCAATGCGCCCGTATTTCGCCACTGCAGCATCCACCAGGCGCTGAAGATCATCCAGCTTTGAAACATCAGCCTGCACACCGAAGCTGCTGCCACCGAACGCGCCGATCTCCCGCTCGATCTCTTCGGTGGCCTCAGGATGGGAGCGGTAGTCGATCACCACCTTGGCGCCGCGGTGCGCCAGGGCTTCCACAATCGCTTTGCCGATGCCGCTGTTGCCGCCGGTCACGATCGCCACCTTGCCGTCAAGCAGCTTGGCCAGGGTGCGGATGGCGTCTGGATTGGTGGTGCTGGTCACGGAATCCATGGGTGACAGGGGCAGCTTTGAAGGTAAGCATGGGCCCAACGGGAAGGGTTGAACGCCGTGGCGAATGTGATTCCATCCACACCCCCGCAGGAGGCCTCCGGCTCAATGCGTTCACTGCTGCTGGGCGCCGCCCTGCTGGTGCTGGCCTTTCTGGCGAACACCGCCCAGAGCGCCTTCGGCAAAGCGCTCGGCAGTGGCATGGGGCCCGTGGCGTTCACCTGGCTCACCTTCGTGATCGCCCTGGCACTGATCCTGCCCTGGGTGCTGTGGCGCGGTGGCCGTGATCTGCGCACGTCCGTGCCACTCCTGCACCTGCTGCGCAGTTGCACCGGGCTGGCGGGGTTCTTTCTGTTCATTACCGCCGCGCGACTGGTGAATCTGGTCAACGCCAATGTGCTGCTGAACACCACGCCGTTGTTCATCCCGCTGCTGGGTCTGCTGGTGCTCGGCCAGCAGGTGCCCAGAGCTCTGTGGGGCTGCCTCGCCATCGGCTTTGCCGGCATGGTGATCGTGGTGCAGCCCAACGCCTCCCTGCTCACCCGCCCCGGCGATCTGCTGGGCCTGGCTGCCGGCCTGCTCTGCGCAGTGGAGTTCCTGGCCGTGAAGCGGCTCGACCGCACCGAGGCGCCGCTCACCCAGATGATCTATTTCCTGCTCATCGGCAGCGTCGGCTCCACCCTGGCGATCCTTGGTCCGCTGCGGCCGGAGGGACAGGCCGGTGCACTGCTCAGCGGGCTGGACACCAGCCAATGGCTCACGGTGCTGGCCTCCGGCGTATGCCTGGCCTGCTTTCAGTTTCTCTTGATCAAGGCTTACACCTATGCCGAACCCGGCGCGATCGGCGCCTTTCAGTATTCGTCGGTGGTGTTCGCCGGCCTGATCGGCTGGATCTGGTTCGCCGAGACGCCCACCCTGGCGGTGTGGGCCGGCACCGCGCTGATCACCCTCGGCGGCGTGCTGAGCATCGTGCTGCAACGCCCTGGGAGCACCGCACAGACTGCTGGCCCCGTGGGCAGCACCGGCAGCACCGGCACATGACGCCCCCCCTGGTCAGCTCTGGCCCCCACATCGAAGCGGTGGCGATCACCTGTGCCAGTGCCGAGCGCAGCGCCGCCTTCTTCTGCGCGTCGCTTGGCTTCATCCGGCTGGCTGAGGAGCGGGTGGAGGGCGGGCCCCAGGCCGCTCTGTTCGGGCTGCCGCAGGGACGGCTGCAACGGGTGCAGCTGGGGCTGGGCGAGGAGCGGCTGGATCTGATCGAAGTGCTCGATCCTGGCCCGGGGCAGCGCCCGGGGCGGCCGCTGCCCCCGGATTCACGCAGCTGTGATCTCTGGTTTCAACACCTCTGCCTGGTCACGGCGGATCTGGCGGCGAGCCACGCCCGGCTGCAGCCCCTGCTGGCCGCTGGCGCAATCACGGCAGTATCAGCGGCCCCGCAGCGGCTGCCCGAGTGGAACACCGCCGCCGCCGGCATCTGGGCCTTCAAGTTCCGTGATCCTGATGGCCACAACCTGGAGCTGCTGCAGTTTCCCGACGGCAAGGGGGATCCCCGCTGGCATCGGTCGCGGCCGGCCGCGGCCGATGAGCTGCTCGGCATCGATCACAGCGCCATCGCCATCGCCGACACCGCCCGCAGCCGTGCCTTCTACAGCAACCTGCTCGGCCTGAAGGCACTGCCCAGCGGCGAAAACAGCGGACTCGAGCAGGACCGGCTCGATGGGCTGAGCGAGGTGCGGGTGCAGATCACGCCCCTGCGCTGCGCGGCAGGCATGGGCATTGAAACCCTCGGCTATCTGACCCCCAACCAGGGGCGCCCGCAACTGATGGATCAGGCGCCGCAGGACCTGGCCCACTGGCAGATCCGCCTGGCGGCCAGCGGCCTTGATCGCATCGCCGCCAGCGCGGCGGCGTTCGGGGGTCGGGTGCTGCCGCCCGGCCTGGTGGCGCTGGAAGCGGGGGCCGGCGGGAGCAGGCGGGCGTTGCGGCTGGCCGATCCCGATGGCCACGAGCTGCTGCTGGTGGAAGCCGCTGGCGTCAGCGCTCCCTGAAGCCCGGCAGCCGCGCAGGCCGCCTTGGTTACGTTGAGGCACCGACGCACGTGAGCTGCCGTGGCCGTGGACATCGTGGAGATCCTGGTACCCATCGGTCCCTCTCCCCTCAGTGAAGCGGTGCTGACGCTGCTGCGGGTGTTCACCGGCATCGCCTTCATCCGCCACGGCTGGCCGAAGCTGCGCAACCTCACCACCTGGGCAACCGCCCTGAAAACACCGCGCTGGCTGTGCTTTCTTTCGGCGTTCTCAATGTGGGCGGGCGGTATCGCCCTGATCCCCGGTCTGCTCACGCCGCTGGCCGCCCTGGCGATTCTGGTGTCGATGGGGTACGCCATGGTGCTGGAGGTTCTAGCGGGCACCCCCTTCATCGCCCCCGACCCCTATCAGATTCCGCCGGGGGATTATGCCGGCCCCATGGGCGTGGGGGAACCGCCCAGCTGGGAAAAGGCCGCCATGTATGTGGTGATGTGCCTGGTGCTGATCGGAGCCGGAGGTGGCGCCCTTTCCCTCGACGGACTCCTGATTCGCGACGCCCTGATGCTCAGCTTCGGCTGACACCGGCCGGATCATCCCTTCAGCCGGGCGATGAGATGGTCGCCCACCCGCAGGGCATTGGCGATGGCGGTGAGCGAGGGATTCACCGCGCCGATGCTGGGGAAGAAGCTGGTGTCCACCACGTAGAGATTGTCGAGCTCGTGGGCTTTGCAATCAAGGTCGAGCACCGAGGTGGTGGGATCGGTGCCGAAGCGGCAGGTGCCGGCCTGGTGGCCCACGGCGGCAATCGCCATGCTGGATTTCACGTAGATCTGCCGCTCCACCAGGTGATTCTTCAGATAGAGAGAATCCAGCAAGCCGCGAAGATGATGCTCAAGCTTGGCGCTGGCCGTTTGATTGTTGGGGGTGTAGGAGAGGGTGATCGCCCCCTCCTTGTTCACGGTGATGCGGTTCTCAGGGTCGGGGAGATCCTCGCTGCTCAGCCAGAAATCCAGTGCATGTTCCGCGATCTGGTCCATGCTCCAGCCGGGCATCAGGAAGGTTTCCAGCGGGGCATAGCCCTTCATGATCGTGCCGCTGGTCTTGCCGGTCATCTGGATGTTGCCCATCGGGTAGGGAAACGCCTCAGAGCCCAGATACCAGTCATTGATCGACACCGTTTTCTGAAACACGGTGGTGTTGGGTTCATGGGCCAGGGCCACGAGGGCCTTGCTGTTGTGGAACATGTAGTTGCGCCCCACCTGCCCCGAGCCATTGGCCAGACCGGCCGGGTGGCGGTCGTTGGCAGACATCAGCAGCAGCCGGGCGCTGTTGGCGGCGCCGCAACTCACCACCACCACATCGGCGGAAAAGCGCATCGGATTGCCATCGCGCAGAAGTTCCACCGCCGTGACCCGCCCACCACTGGCATCGGTGAGCAGCCGCTGCACATGGGCGCGGGTGAGCAGCGACACGTTCGCATCGGCCAAGGCCGGCCGAATGCCCACCACGTCCGCATCGCCCTTGGCATGCACCAGGCACGGAAAGCCATCACAGCGGTTGCACTTGCGGCAACGGCTGAAGGGCAGGTTGGCCTCATCGAGCATCACCCCGCTGGGGGCGTGGAAGGGGCGCAGGCCGGCGGCACGCAGGTCGTCGACCAGCTTCTGCATGCGCGGCTCATGGGCAATCGGCGGGTGGGGATAGGGGGCACTGCGGCGGGGTTCGGTTGGATCTTCCCCCTGCTGGGCATGCACGTGGAACAGTTCTTCGGCGCGCTGGTAATAGGGCTCGAAGACGTCGTAAGGGAGGGGCCAGGCCGGTGAGATGCCGTCGTGGTGAATCAGTTCGCCGAAATCGGCCTCGCGCAGGCGGAAGTGGGCGGCCCCGTACATCTTGGTGGCGCCTCCCACCATGTAGTGGCTGCCGGGCTGAAAGGCCTTGCCGTGCTTGTCGTGCCAGGTGTCCGCAGACACATAGCGACCCTGCTGAAACACCGCTTCGGCGCTCCAGTTCTGCGGTTCCTGGGGGAGCCAGTCGCCGCGTTCCAGCACCAGCACCTTGAGGCCGCTGCCAGCCAGGTGCCGCGCCAGGGTGCCGCCGCCGGCCCCACTGCCGATGATCAACACATCCACGTGGCTGCCATCCGGTGGATTCAGCTGCCCGGCACCAGGCAACGGGGAATGGGTGATCGACGGGTCGATGATCCGGGCCGTTGGGATGGCAGGCATGGCGGAAGGGTGGCGGCGGAACAGAGGGGAAGGCTGAGACAGCTGCTGCGATCAGGGCACTGGATATTGGGAGAGTTGGTTGATCATCTTGCAGACGATCGCACTCCAGCCGGTCTGGTGGCTGGCACCCACCCCACGGCCATTGTCGCCATGGAAATACTCATGAAACTGGATCAGATCACGCCAATGGGGGTTGTGCTGAAACAGATCCACATCCCCGAGGAAGGCGCGCCGGCCCTGGCTGTCACGGCGGAAAAGATTCACCAGCCGCTGCTCCAGCTTCAACGACACATCCCAGAGGCTGAGCCATACGCCGGAGCCGGTGGGGAACTCCACCGTGAAGCTGTCGCCATAGAAATGGCCGAATTTCTGCAGAGATTCGATCAACAGATAGTTGAGCGGCATCCACACCGGCCCACGCCAGTTGGAGTTGCCACCGAACATGGCCACCGGGCTGTCCGCCGGTGAATAGGAGAGGCAATCTGATTCACTGCCTTCGGTGTAGCAGAAGGGTGCGGTTTCATACACCTTCGACAGGGAGCGGATGCCGTAGGGGGACAGGAACTCCGCTTCATCGAACAGCCGCTCACAGATGCGGCGCAGCCGATCTTCCGGCACCAGGGAAAACAGCAGCCGGTCGTTATGGCGCCGGCCTAGGTGCGTTTCCACCCAGGAGGGGGAGGTGCGCTCGTGGGTGTACCACGCCATGCTGTTCTTCACATCCAGCACCGGCAGACGCTCCAGCGTTTCCTGATCGAAACTGGCCACCGCCAGCAGGGGAATCAGGCCCGCAATCGAGCGGCTGCGCAGGAAATCGGTGCTGCCATCAGGCCGCTTGATCACGTCGTAGTAGAAGCCATCCTGTTCATCCCAGTTCAGAAACTCGTTGTCGGTGGGGGTGTTGAGCGTGAGGTTGAGCTGCACGAAGTCGTAGACAAAACGCTCACACAGATCCGCATATTCCGGTTCGCTCACACTCAGCTCCACGCTGATGTTGAGCAGATTCAGGCTCAGCGACGCCATCCAGGCGATGCCATCGCTTTCTCCGATGTGGCTGCCATCGGCGAGCGGAAAGCGCCGGTCGAACACGGCAATGTTATCCAGCCCGAGGAATCCACCCTCAAATACGTTGTCGCCCGAACGATCATTTCGGTTGGCCCACCAGCCGTATTCCAGCAGCAGCTTGCGCAATGCCGCCCGCAGAAAAGGCATGTCCGGTTCACCGTTCTGCTTGCGGTCGATCTGATACACACGCATCGCCGCCCAGGCACCGATCGGTGGGTTCGGATCGGAGAGCGCCCATTCGTAGGCAGGGGTCTGGGCGTTGGGCGCTGTGAAGCGGGGGCTGCGCAGCAACATGCACTGCTCCTTGGCGGTGGCCGGATCGAAGCCGGCGAAGGCCACGGCATGCACCATCAGATCCCACTGGCAGAAATAGGGGTATTCCCATGAATCGGGCATGGAGATCACATCTTCCACATGCAGACGGCGCCAGGCCGCATTGGCGCTCCTGAAGCGCTCCGGCGGCGGCACCGGCTGGCCCGGATCCCCCTCCAGCCAGCGTTTCACGTCCCAGCTGTAGTACTTCTTGCACCACAGCAATCCGGCGGCGCCTGCGAGGTGAATGCGGCGGTCGTCGGCTTCCAGCCCAGGCACGCAGTGCTCGAAGTAGGCCCTCCATTCCTGCTCGCGTGCCTGATGGGTGGCCTCGAACGCCGCGCCGAACGCCGCCGGCTGCTCGCCCGCCCACAGGCGCAGGTCCACCACCCAGGTCTCCCCCGGGGCCAGTGTGCGGCGCAGCAGGCGGGCCGCCTTGGTGCCCCGCTGGGCGGGGTTGATGGCTCCCTCCTCCCCCTCCACCACATACCGGTGAAAGCCGTCCTTCTGATACGGCCGCTGGTTGGGCTGGCGGAACAGGCGCTCGGTGTTGGTCTCGTTGTCGGTGAAGATCCAGGGGCCAGGCTCGGCGCAGGCCAGCCGGTACGACCCGAGGCCAGGCAGCACAGGGGTGCGCAGCAGATCCCCTTCAAGCTCCAGCGGCTGCTCAAGCGCGCCCGCATAGCCCCAGCTCCAGGTGTTGCGCAACCACAGGGTGGGCAGGAGGGTGAGCGGGGCAGGATCGGGGCCTCGGTTGGTGAGTCGCAAGCGGATCAGCAGGTCGTCGGCCGCCGCCTTCGCGTACTCCACCTCCACATCGAAGTAACGGTCGTCGTCGAACAGCCCGGTGTCGACCAGCTCGTATTCCGGGCTGTCGCGCCCGCGCCGCCCGTTCTCGTGGATCAGGTGGTCGTAGGGGAAGCAGCACTGGGGGTACTTGTAGAGCCCCCGCATGAAGCTGTGGGTGGGGGTGTTGGCCAGGTGAAAGGTGTAGTCCTTGATGTCTTCGCCGTGGTTGCCTTCCGGGTTGCCCAGCCCGAAGGGCCGCTCCTTGAGGATGGGATCGAGGCCGTTCCAGAGCGCCACCGAAAAGCAGAGGCGGGCGTGCTCGTCGCAGAGGCCCAACAGGCCGTCCTCCCCCCAGCGGTACACGCGCGAGCGGGCGTGGTCGTGCGGGAAGGAGCGCCAGGCATCCCCGTCGGCGGAGTAGTCCTCCCGCACCGTGCCCCACTGACGATCAGGCAGGTAGCTGCCCCAGAGCGCCCAGGGCACCAGCCCCTGATCCCTTTCGGCCATGCGGCGCCGTTCGGCGAACTCGATGGCGTCGCGGTCGGGCATCAGCGCGTGATCAACACCTGGCCATCCTGGCCGGGTTCGGCGGTTCCGCAGGCCGCTCTGTGCGTTAGCCCACCATCAGGCCGCCGTCTTCACTGAGGCATTCCTGCCAGCTGCGCAGATCGAAGAGCAGTTCCTCGAGTGTGAGCACGGCCAGTTCCTGCTCCAGCGCCCGCTGCAGACGCCGCACCAGAGCCTGGGCCACCTGCTCGCCCGCCAGTGCCGGGTCGCTGGCCGTAGCCGCCGCCGGCCCCAGCGCCGGATCAGCCTGCACGGCTTGCAGCACGGTGGCGACAGGAATCGCCGCCGGTACCCGCCGCAGGCGGTAGCCGCCGCTGCGGCCCCGCCGCGCCTCCACCAGATCAGCCCGCCGCAACTGCAGCAGAAGTTGCTCCAGCATCGGGGCCGGAATCGACTGAGCGGCGGCGATCTGCGTCACCGAGCGCCAGGCGCCCGGCTCCCTGGCCAGCTCCAGCAGCGCCTTGAGCGCCTGCAGGCCGCGGCGCTTGATCAACGCCGCGCCGCCAGACGCTCCAGCACGTTCTCGAGGGTGTAGCCGAACAGGGTGGGATCCGGTTCGGTGGCGTCGATGTCGGCCAGGCCCAGCTCCTGCCAGCGGGCATCGAGCCGGTCTTCGATCGCCGCCGGCCGGCGGAGCGGTTCGCCCCAGTCGTGGCGCTTTTCCGGCCCGACCTTGGTGGTGGCATCGATCGCCAGACGACCGCCCAGCCCCAGACGCTCGCTGGCGAAATCCAGCGTGTCGAACGGGGTGTCCTCCAGCACGAACAGATCACGCTGGGGATCCACCTGGGCACTGATGGCCCAGATCACCTGGCGCGGGTCGCGGATGTTGATCGATTTGTCGACCACCACCACGAACTTGGTGTAGGTGAACTGGGGCAGGACGGTCCAGAAGGCCATCGCCGCCCGCTTCGCCTGGCCTGGATAGGCCTTGTCGATCGAGAGCACAGCCAGCTTGTAGCTGAGCCCTTCCATCGGCAGGAAGAAATCGATGATCTCGGGCACCTGTTGCCGCAGGATCGGCGTGTAGATGCGGTTGAGCGCGATCGCCAGCATCGCCTCCTCCTTCGGCGGGCGGCCGCTGAAGGTGGTGAGGAACACCGGGTTCCGGCGCTGGGTCATGCACTGGAAGCGCACCAGCGGGGACGCCTCGACGCCGCCGTAGAAGCCCATGTGATCACCGAAGGGGCCGTCGGGCAGTTCCTCGCCGGGGGTGATCGTGCCCTCCAGCACCACTTCGCTGTGGCTGGGCACCTCCAGGTTCACTGTTTTGCACTTGGCCAGCCGCACCCCTTCGCCGGCGTAGATGCCGGCGAACAGCCATTCGGAGAGCTGCACAGGGATCGGGGTGGCGGCGGCCATCACCAGCAGGGGGTGCACGCCGATCGCCACGGCCACCTCCAGGGGCTTGCCCATGGCCGCCGCCTTGCGCAGGTGGCGGGCACCGCCACGCACGCTCAGCCAGTGCACCGTCATGGTGTTCACCGACTGGCGCTGCAGCCGGTAGACACCCACGTTGGGCACGCCCGTTTCCGGGTCCTTGGTGATCACCAGGCCGAGCGTGATCACCCCGCCGGCATCGCCGGGCCAGGGGCGCAGCAGCGGCAGGCTGTCGAGATTCACGTCCTCTCCCTTGAACACCTGCTGGTGGCAGGGCGGCAGCAGGTCGAGGTCGGGGCGGGCCTTCACCACATCCCAGAGCACCCCGCCGAAGCGCACCGCCTCGCGCAGCCCCTTCGGCGGCCGGGGCTGCTGCAGCAGGGCCAGCCGCGCGCCGAGATCCTCCAGCTCTTCGGCCGACTCCAGGCCCATGCTCCACACCACCCGCTGCACGGTGCCGAGCAGGTTCACAGCCACCGGCATCGGGCTGCCGATCACGTTCTCGAAGAGCAGGCCGGGGCCCCCGCGGGCCAGCACCCGGTCGGCGATGGCGGCCAGTTCCTGGTCGGGGTCGACGGGGGCTGTGATCCGCCGCAGCTGGCCGCGCTGCTCCAGTAGCGACAGAAAGCCCCGCAGATCTCTGGTGGAACTCCGCGGCAGCGTGGCCGTCATTGAGTGGGTCCTGAGCGTCGCTGCCTACTGTGACGCACGCGACCCGTGCCCTGCGCCGTGCAGATCCATACCTTCCACACCTCCGAAGATGTGCCAGACCGCGGCCCTGGAGCGGCGGCGGCGGGCCCGGATGCGGCCGTGGTGATCGACGTGCTGCGCGCCACCACCACGATCGCCTGGGCACTCCAGAACGGCGCCGAGGCGGTGCAGGCGTTCGCCGATCTCGACAGCCTCAAGGCCGCGGCCGCGGCCTGGCCGGCCGCGCAACGGCTCACAGCCGGCGAACGGGGCGGCGCCCGGGTGGAGGGCTTCGATCTCGGCAACTCCCCCCTGGCCGTCACGCCGGCGCTGGTGGCGGGCAAGCGCATCTTCATGAGCACCACCAACGGCACCCGCTCGCTCGACAAGGTGCGCACTGTGCCCCTACTGCTGACCGCCTGCCTGCCCAACCGCGCGGCAGTGGCGGCGCGGCTGCTGGAGCGGCAGTGCGAACAGGTGTGGATCGTGGGCAGCGGCTGGGAGGGCTCCTACTCGCTGGAAGACACCCTGGCGGCTGGCGCGGTGGCCCAGGCGGCGATGGATGCCGCAGCCGCTGGCGGCCGGTCGGTGGAGGCGGGCAATGACGAGATGGTGGCGGCGCTGGCGCTGTGGCACCAGTGGCGCCACGATCCCGAAGGCTGCCTGCGTACCGCCAGCCATGGCCGGCGGCTGATCGGCCTGGGCGATCACGACGATGATTTCCGCTGCTGCGCCAGCGTGGATTCGCTTGAGATCGTGCCGATGCAGGCCGAGCCAGGCGTACTCAAAGCCAGCTGAAGCCGGCGCCCAGCCCCGTTCCGGTGCCGGAAGGCAGCTCCCTTACAGTTCCGCCGACCTCTTCCCTGCTCATGGTGACGAGCTTCCTGGCCGCTGCTCTGCAACTCACCAGCACGCCCGATCCGGAGTCCAATTTCGCGGCCGCCGAGGAGCTGATCGATCTGGCGGCCCGGCGCGGCGCCGATCTGGTGGGGCTGCCCGAGAACTTCGCCTTCATGGGCAACGACGAGCGGCGGCTGGAGCTGGCGGGCAGCCTGGCCGAACGCTGCAGCCGCTTTCTGGTGACGATGGCGCGGCGCTACCAGGTGACTCTGCTGGGCGGCGGCTATCCGGTGCCGGCTGGGGAGCGGGCCACCTTCAACCGCGCAGAGCTGGTGGGCACCGAAGGCCAGCTGCTGGCCCGCTACGACAAGATCCACCTCTTCGACGTGGATCTTCCCGATGGCAACACCTATCGGGAGTCGGGAACGGTCAAAGCGGGCGATACCTTGCCGCCGGTGGTGGATGTGCCGGGCCTGTGCCGCATCGGACTTTCGATCTGTTACGACGTCCGCTTTCCCGAGCTCTACCGCCACCTAGCCGGTGCTGGTGCCGAACTCATCATGATTCCGGCCGCCTTCACCGCCTTCACCGGCAAGGACCACTGGCAGGTGCTGCTGCAGGCGCGGGCGATCGAGAACACGGCCTACGTGATGGCACCGGCCCAGACCGGCCTGCACTACGGCCGCAGGCAGAGCCATGGCCACGCCCTGGTGATCGACCCATGGGGCACGGTGCTGGCGGATGCGGGAATTTCCCCCGGGCTGGCGGTGGCGCCGGTCGACCCTGATCATGGCCAACGGGTTCGCACCCAGATGCCGAGCCTGAACCACCGCCGTCCTTCGCTGTTCTGACCCTGGGGAAGCCCTGCCCGTCACTGCTCACCACGCTGCGGGCGTCGTGCCGCGCGATCGCCCTCGCCACGCTCGCGCCGTCTGCCCTGCTGCTGGCCTCTCTGCCGGCCCACGCCGCCAGCGCCCTGGCCGCCTGGCGCGTCAGCCGGGATGGGGTGCTTGAGCTGCGCACCTCGCCCTCCATCTCCCTGCAGGCCTTCTACGAAAGCGGCAGGGGCGCCCAGGGTCCTCGGGTGTGGATCGACCTCCCCGGCGCCCCGGTGCGGCCTCGCACCCTGCGCGGCAGCGGCGCCCTGCGCGAGGTGCGCATCGGCAAGCCCGATCCCGGCACTACCCGCCTTGTGCTCGAATTCGCCCCAGGCACCCAGCTCGATCCGCGCAACATGCGCCTGGTGGGCACCGCCCGCGACCGCTGGCGCCTCGAGCTGACCGGGCTGGGCTCCAACCGGCTGATCTCCACCCTCGGCGAAGGCAATGTGGAGGTGGCAGGCGGAGGCTGGGTACGGCCGACTCCCTTCGGCGGCAGCCGCCCCCTCCCCTCCACAGGCGGCATGCCCGCGGTGCCGCGCGGCCGCTTCCGGGTGGTGATCGATCCGGGCCACGGCGGACCCGACCCGGGCGCCGTGGGCATCGGCGGGCTGCGGGAAACCGATGTGGTGCTCGACATCTCGTTGCAGGTGGCCCAGCTGCTGCAGAGCAAGGGTGTGCAGGTGGTGCTGACGCGCACCTCCGAAATCGACGTCGACCTGCCGCCGCGGGTGGCGCTGGCGAACAGCAGCGGTGCCCAGGCCTTCCTCAGCATCCACGCCAACGCCCTGAGCATGGCCCGGCCGGATGTGAACGGCATCGAAACCTTCTACTTCCAGGGCGCTCAGTCGCGGGCGCTGGCGGAGGCCGTGCAGGAGGAGATGCTGCGGGTTTCACCCGGCAGCCCCGACCGCGGCGTCAAGACCGGCCGCTTCTTCGTGATCCGCCGGACGGTGATGCCCGCGGCGCTGGCGGAAACCGGCTTCGTGACAGGCGATCTGGATTCCCCCCGGCTGGCGGATGCGGGACACCGCCAGCGGCTGGCCCAGGCCATCACCCGCGGCATCCTGCGTTACCTGGGGGGCGGATGAGCAAGCGACGCATCGGCCTGCTCGACAGCGGACTCGGCGGCCTGACCGTGCTGCGCCGCCTGGTGGAGCGGCATCCCGACCAGCCCTACATCTACCTGGGCGACACGGCCCGGGTGCCCTATGGCGAGCGCTCCAGGGGGGAGATCCGCTCGATTGCCGCCGAGGTGGTGAGCTGGCTGCAGCTGCAGTCGGTCGATGTGGTGCTGATGGCCTGCAACACCACCCATGCCCTGGCTCTTGATGTGGTGGAGGCCATTGCCGGCCGCGAGGTGCCGGTGCTGGGTCTGATCGACAGTGCTGCCACCGTGGTGCAGGGGGAACGGGTGGGCGTGCTGGCCACGCCGGCCACCGCAGCCAGCGGCGCCTATGGACGCGCCCTGCGCGCCGTGCGTCCGTTCATCAAGGTGGTGGAAGTGGGCTGCCCCGCTTTCGTGCCCCTGATCGAGCGGGGTGATCTCACCGACCCGCAGCTGCGCGAGGCGGCCCACACCTATCTGAAGCCCCTGCTGGCCGCCGATGTGGACACCGTCGTGCTTGGCTGCACCCACTACCCGCTGCTGGAAGACCTGCTGCGGGAGCTGCTGCCCCAGCACGTGGTGCTGGTGGATCCGGCCGAGGCCGCCGTGGCGCGCCTGTCGGTCTGCATCGGCCGAACGCCGGCGCCGGTGCCGCAGCGCTGCGGCCTGCACCCGTCTCCCGCTCTGGCCAGTGGCAGCCGCTTCTGCGTGACCGGCGATCCGGAGGCCTTCGCCCGTGCCGCCATGCCCTGGCTGGGCTGGCGGCCGGTGGTGGAGCAGGTGGCGCTCTCAGCGCCGATCCAGGCCTTCTAGGATCCATCCACTGAGCAGGGGTCATGGCCACGGTCGCGCAATTGCTCCAGCCGGTCGAGAACGACCTCGAAACTCTGCTGAGCGATCTGCGCAGCCTGATCGGCGCCGGCCACCCGATCCTCCAGGCTGCAGCTGAGCACCTCTTTAGTGCCGGTGGCAAACGGATCCGCCCCGGCGTGGTTCTGCTGCTCTCACGGGCTCTCAGCCCTGATGGTGAGCTCTCCAGCCGGCACCGGCGCCTGGCTGAGATCACCGAAATGATTCACACCGCCTCCCTCGTCCACGACGACGTGGTCGATGAGGCCTCCACCCGCCGCGGCGTGGACACGGTCCACAGCCGCTTCAACAATCGCCTGGCGGTGCTGGCGGGCGATTTCCTTTTTGCCCAGGCCAGCTGGCACCTCGCCAACCTCGACGACCTCGATGTGGTGAAGCTGCTCTCGCGCGTGATCATGGACCTAGCCGACGGCGAAGTGCGACAGGGGCTGTTCCGCTACGACACCGGCCAGAGCTTCGAGACCTACCTCGAAAAGAGCTACTGCAAAACTGCCTCGCTGATCGCCAACAGCGCCCGCGCCGCCGGGGTGCTGAGCAACCTGCCGGTCGATCGCCTCGATCAGCTCTACCGCTTCGGCCGCCAGTTGGGCCTGGCCTTCCAGGTGGTCGACGACATCCTCGACTTCACCGGCAGCGATCAGCAACTGGGCAAGCCTGCTGCCAGCGATCTGGCCGCCGGCTACCTCACGGCCCCGGTGCTCTTCGCCCTTGAGGAACGTCCGCCCCTGGCCGGGCTGATCGAGCGAGAGCTCTGCGAACCCGGCGACCTCGATCAGGCGCTGGAGCTGGTGCGGGGCTGCGAAGCGATCCCCCGGTCGCGCGCGCTGGCCGAAGGTTTTGCCCGAGAGGCCGGCGAAGCGCTCCAGTGGCTACCGCCTTCCGCCTCCAGCGACGCCCTCAAGGCCCTGCCGGACTTCGTGCTCAGCCGCCTCTATTGAGCGCGCTTTGCCCAGCTGAGTGGGCTTGCTCCGCCGAATCCCACGGCCGTTTGACCTGCTCTCATGCAATGGCCAGAGCAGGTTGCTGCACGAGGGATGGATCCATTCACCGAGAAGCCAGTTCTCCTTCACACAGGCTGCTTCAAAATCAGGGAGGTGTGAAGATTCAAAGCCACAAGATCTCTCACGTTTTGCTAGCGATTGGCGGGCAGCTTTACCCATGCTGAAAAGGAACCCTCCCATGGACATCAATCAGCACCATTTCGAGCTACAAATCCTCTGACCTCCCCCTCTCAGAGATCCACACCATGAGCGAGGGCAGTCCCTCCAACCAACCCGTGCCCGACCTGAACGCCCAGGATCAGGCCGCGGCGAATGCACTGGGCGCACTGGGAGCCCAGCTCCGTCAAGCACGCGAGGCCAAGGGCATTGCCCTTCCGGAGCTTGCCAAGCGCCTGTTCTTCCGCGAGGAGCAGTTGAACGCGCTTGAAGCCGGCGACCGTGCTGCCCTGCCCGAGCTGGTGTACGTGATTGCCCAAGCGCAGCGCGTGGCCGGGGTGCTCGGGCTGGATGTGGCGCCGTTGTTGCAGCCGCTGCGCAACCTGCAGAAAAGTGGCCTCACCCACCGCTGCCTGGACCCAAGCACCTCAACGACACAGCAGACGGCGCCAGGGTCCGCCAAGACCGCCGCCGCAGGCGTGATGGTCCGTTCCATTGCCGTGATGGCTCTGATTGTGGGCGCTGGATCGGCGCTGGTGTGGGGCTGGCGGCGCTTCGATGCCGGCACCCTCCAGACACGGCTTTCCGCGCAGCCGGCTGCCCCCTCCCCTGCACGGCCCGTGCCCCCGGCCAACGAACCAGCCCCTGCCATGGTTGCCCCGGTGGCCGTGCCGCCAGCTCCTGGCGATCTGCTGCTGAGCAGTAGTGCCCCCAGCTGGCTGGAAGTGCGTCAGATGGGCGGCCCTGCCGGCGAGGAGGTGGTGTTCCGCGGCACCTTCAAGGGGGAGCGCCACTTTCCGCTCGGCGATGGCCTCAAGGTGCTGGCCGGGCGCCCCGACCTGGTGACGGCCCGTCTGGAAGGCAAACCGGCTGAACGCCTCGGTTCGATCGAACAGGTGCAGTGGCGCACCTTCAAGACTTCAGCAGCGGATCCGTCCGCTCCGCCTCCCTGAGCACAAGAAGCCACCCCCCCAAGGGGCACCTCCGCAGGGTTGCTGGGGCGGAGCGGCCTTCATTCCCTTTCCATCGCCACAATCTGATCGCGACCGTTCATCCGGGCCAGTTCTGAGGCTTTTGTTGCCCGCTGGAACAGGCTGGCGAAATCGGTGTCGGTGTCGCTCATGGTGGTGACTCCACCGCTGAGGTGAATCTGCTGCTCGCTGTGGAAGGACGACACACCAATATGGTGGGCGCCCTCCAGCACGCTTTCCGCCAACCAGGTGGCCTGCTCATCGGTGCTGTTGATCAGCAGAATCGCGAATTCCTCGTCGCCCACCCGTCCGATCAGGTCCTGGTCCGCGGCGTGGCTGCGGCAGAGATCGGCCACTTTCACCAGCACCTCATCGCCCACCTTGTGGCCTGAACGGCTGTTGATCATCCGGAAGTTGTCAATGTCGAGAATCACCAACGACAACGGCACCTGGCGCTCCCGCGCATGCCTCAGTTCGAGTTCGCCGAGCTGAAGGAAAAGGCTGCGCCCCAGCAGATGGGTGATCGGGCAATGCAGCGACTGGCGGCGCATCTCGATTTCCCGCATCGCCAATTCAGCAATGCGCTCCAGAAGACGGATCTGCTGATCGCTGGGCTGGCGAGGCTTGCGGTCGATCACGCACAGCGTGCCGAGGTTGTGGCCGTCTTCAGAGGTAAGAGGTGCGCCCGCATAGAAGCGAATCCTGGGCTCCTCCAGCACGAGGGGATTGGTGTTGAAGCGCGGGTCTTCGAGCGCATCGGGCACCACAAGCACGCCGTTGCCGGCGATGGCATGGGCGCAGAAGGCCATCTTGCGCGGTGTCTCGTCGATCTCCAGCCCCTGGCGGGCGATGAACCACTGGCGGTCGGTATCGATCAGGGAGATCAGGCCGATCGGTGTGTCAAGCAACTCAGTGGCCAGCTCCAGCAGGCGATCGAGGTGCGGATCCTTGCGATGATTGAGTAGGTCGTGGCGCTCAAGCGAGCGCAACCGCTGGAGTTCATCGACGGGGACCGGGTAGTCGGGGAAGGGGGACATTGCAAGGCCACGCGCAGACAGCTCCTGCCTCTGTTGTAGCCAGGCCAGGCTGCGTCACGCCCTGAGCCAGTGGGCTTGGCAACCGACTGGTATGCAAAACAGCACCCAAGCGGCTCCCGTAACCTCGGCTCTCCCCCCGGTAGCCGTCGTGCCTCCCCGAACGCGCCGGCTGCGGCCCCTGCCCAGCGCCAGAAGGGCAGCGACCCTGGCCGCCGGTCTCGCCGCTGTTCTGGCGGCCTTGCTGGCGGTTCTGCTGCCCATGCTTCAGTCGGCGCAGGCGGCGACCGGGCCGTCCAGCTACGCCCTGGCCTGGGAGCAACCCTTCAACCGCCCAGATCACTACCCCCTTGATCAGCGTCCTGATCCGGCGCTCTACAAGCCGAACGGCGCCTGGATCGGCCGGCTGATCCTGCCGGAGGCGCGCGCCGCAGATCCCGCCGGTCAGGGTCAAAGCGCCCAGGATCCCGGCGCCGACTGGGTGTGGCTGGAGGTGCAGCACGCGCCTCCCCAGCACGAGAAACTGGTGGGCCAGCGGCTGCGGCTGGGCTGGCAGGAGCGGCCGCTGTTGCAGGCCATGGTGCGCACCGTCAGCACCGACATCCACTTGGATGCGGCGGCCCATGCGGCGATCGCTGCCGGCAACGTGCTGCCGCAGCGGCTCGATGGCCGCCGCGGCGTGGGTCCGCTGCAATCGCTGGCCGGGGCTCGCCCCCACGACGACGTGATCGTGCGGCTGGAGGAGGTGGAGCTCACCACCAGCCCCACCGGCAGCCCCGGCCTGGCGATCGCCCAGCCGCCGGTGCAGATCACCGGGCGCTATGTGGCCCTGGTGCAACTGCTGCAACCAGCCGCCGCCGCCGAGAACCCCGACGGCGATCGCTTCGAGGTGCAGCACTTCGATCGGCGCCAGGGCGGATTCAGCGGCCCGCTGGACGTGGTGCGGATTCCGCGGCAGCCACCTGATCGCGATGGGCGCCGGCTGTTCAACCCGGATGGCCTGGTGGGGGATCCGATCGGCGCCGCCGGCTGGCTGGTGTACGGCGCGCCCGATGCCAGCGGCCTGTTCACGGCCCAGGCACTGCTGCCCCGGGCGCTGCTGCAGCCCCAGGCCGATCAGCTGGTGCAGGGCCGCGGCGCCGGCCTCGACTACGTGCTGCACCGCAACTGGGCCCGCACCCCCGAGCGGAAGGGCCGCTTCTCACGGGTTCAGGTGGGGGGAGAAGGCAGCTGGCAGCTGGGCGAGCGGGGCCTGCTGATCCACAGCTTCGGCGGCATCGGCGGCCCCGCTGGCGAAACGATCGTGGCCGGCACCGTGACCGGTCACTTCGCCTTCGGCGACGCCGAACTGGGGCGCGACCCCTTCAGCGGTGAGCCGCTGTTTGCGCTCCGCTTTCACCAGATCTATGCCAACAACCCCAACGGCATCGTGGCCGGCACCCAGGACTGGAGTGCCTACAGCGGCGATCTGCAGCGGGGCTGGCTGTGGCTGCGACCGATCTCCGATGTGCTGATCCGTCAGGACCTGTTCAGCGACGTGCAGCTCGGCCCCCGCCGCTTCTCCCTGCTCGACGAACTGGGGGTGCAGGCCAACGTGATGATGGCCCGTTACCGCAGCGGCGACGGCACGGGCCTGTCGTCGGTGACGCCGGCCACCTCCTGCGTGCAGGATTCCAGCCAGACCCTCTACATCGCCCTGCAACGGCTGCGCCAGCAGGTGCTGGCCGATCCCGGGCTGATGTCCTGGTGGCGCGCCCATCCCAACGACAGCGACAGCCGGCGCTTCGAGCGGCTGCTGGCCCTGGGCCGGTCACTCGACGACCTGCTCACTCCCTTCGGCATGGTGCGCTCCGACTGGGTGCGCAACGCGGCAGTGGTGGCCGGCGCTGACACGCTCACCAGCGGTGAGCAGCATTTCGTGCGCGGCCAGAGCGTGCGCGATGCCCTGCTGAGCTGGCGTTCGATGCTGCCCCGCCGCGGCCATGACGACATCGCCCGCGTGTTCCTCCAGAACGGCTCGCAGCTGTGGTTCCAACGCACCAACCAGGTGCCGGGCCGCGACCCCGAGCTGCTGCCGCTGGCACCCACGCTGCTGCTCGGCCAGTGGCCCTGGTTGTCGGTGCCGCTGCGGCGGCTCTCCGATGCGGTGAGCACGCCGCTGCTGGGCGGCAATGGGCTGGTGGCGGCGCTGGGAATGCTGCTGTACGCACTGGTGGCCCTGCCACTGGCGCGGCGCAGCGGCCTGCTGCGGCAGGGCTGGCGCTGGCGACCGCTGGGGCCAATGCTGCGCCAGGCGCCGCTGCTGCTGCTGATGCCAGCGCTGGGGGAGGAAGCGGTGTTCCGCGCCGCCCTGCTGCCGGCAGCGGCGATGGAGGGGGTGGGGCCCTGGTCGTCGCTGGCCTGGGGCGCCCTGAGCGTGGGGCTGTTCGTGGCCTACCACCCACTGGCTGGCGCCACCTGGTACCGGCCGGGGCGGCAGCTGTTCCGTGATCCGGCCTTCCTGCTCTCCTGCAGCTGGCTCGGCGCCGTGTGCGCGGGCGTCTTCCTGCTCAGCGGCTCGCTGTGGCCGCCCGTGCTGATCCATTGGCTGGCCGTGACCCTGTGGCTGTGGCCCCTGGGCGGACGCCTGCGGTTGAGGATGGAGGCCCCCAGGCCGGTGGCCCCATGACCCTCGAACGGTTCAAGCAGGCCCTGGCCACATTGATGGAGCAGGCGCCCACCGACCCCCTGGAGCGGGATGAGTTCTTCGAAGTGAACCCGCTGCCCGCCGCCGATGGCCCCTTTGAGGTGGTGGTGGTCGACGAGGAGCAGGGGATCTTCGCGGCGCTCTATCTCGACCGCCTGTTCGAGGAGGAGGAAGCTGAAGGCCAGTACGAGGTTGAAGCGCTGGTGCCCGCCTACCTGCAGGAGGCGTTCGGCCTGGAGCGGCACGACTGGCAGCCCACCGCTCCCTTCGATCTGGGCTGGCGGTCGCGGGAATTTCTCTGGTTTCTGGAATTCCAACTCCCCGGTCTCACGCCGCCCTGTCACAGCGACGCCGTCAGCTGAGTGAAGGCTGGCGCGGGGCGCAGACGGCTTCAGCGCCCCCTGACGATCACCGGCGTGCCACCGCCTGGAGCGGTGCCAGGCAGGGCGGGCACCACCGAGGTCTGACCGTCCCATTTGTCGAGGAACAGCTTGTAGAGCACCTGGTCATCGAGGCTGGAGTTGAGGATCTGGTAGCGCTTGGCCTCCTGATCGGCGATCTTCACTTCGGTCTGGGCGCGCAGCAGCCGCTGCTCGGCGATCTGTTTCTGTTCGATGGCGGCGCGGTATTCCTCGGCGATCTGCAGACCGGTGAGGTCGAGGCCCTGCACGATCACGTAGTTGAACTTGCTGAGTTCTTCCGCCACCTTCTCCTGCACCAGGGCGGAGATGTCGTTCCATTCGGTGGCGATCGTCACCAGCTCGTACTGGGAAAACACCGATTTGAGCGCCTTGAGCAACGAGGGCTGGATCACCCGCGGATAGATCTGGGAGTTATCGGTGGCGATCGTTTCGAACACGCGGGCCGCCTCGCTGGGCTTGATCGCGTACTTCACCGTGGCGGTGGCCTCGATCACCTGCAGATCCTTGGTGAGGGTGGAGAACTGCTCCGGCCGCACCTGGGTGCGCACATCAAAGAACGACGTGGCCTGAATCAAGGGAATCTTGAGGTTGGGGCCTGGGTCGCGCTGGTTGCCGGTCACCTTGCCGAGCGTGGTGACCACGGCGACGTTGCCGGCCGGCACGATGAAGATCGTCTGGGTGAAGAGGATCAGCAGCGCCACGGCGCCGGCGATCAGCAGCTGAAACATGGCGCCCGGGCCATCACCGGCCGGTCGCATCGAGCCTTGCATGGTGGTGGGGCGTGGGGAGTGCGCACCCTAGGGGGAGCCTGTGGCGGGAGTGCGAAGCAGGAAACCGGGATCCCACCGCCAGCAGGATCCCGCCGCCGGCAGGCTGCCAACACCGGCAGGCGCTGAGCAAAGGGAAGCGTTGAACTGAACAACCGCCGATGATGGGCGTCACAGTGCTCCTCCGGTGCCGCGCCCCGTCCCGCTTGGCCTGCTGAGCCTCGTTCCTTGGTCGCTTGCTGTGGCTTCGGCAGTAGGGGCGCCGGCGACCGCAGCTCCTGTGGAGGCGGCTCCTGTGGCCGCCACGTCCGAAACCATCGCCTGGACCGAAGCGGCCCTGACGGACCTGATGGCATCGCAGGGGTGCCGCACCAACAGACTGCCGACAACAGCCGGGGGTCAGCGGGCCCTGAGCCGCTGGAACGCGGCCGCAATACTGCAGGCCTGCCTTCAGCAACTGGCGCCGGCGACAGGCGACCTGCAGCAACTGCAGCACGAGCTCGCCGCCGAACTGGCCGTGTTGCAGGGGCAGCTCGGCAACGAGCAGGCCCGGTTGCGGGCGCTGGAAGCCGCCGCGTTCTCCACCACCACCACCCTCAGCGGCCAGGCCAGCTTCGTGCTGGGCACCAACGCCTTCAGTGGCTCCGCCGCAGGGCTGGTACAGCAGAACCGGCAGGCCTTCGGTGCTGCCAGCTTCAGCTACGACCTGCAGCTCATCGCCGACACCAGCTTCAACGGCAAGGACCTGCTGCGCACCACGCTGCGGGCGGGCAACCTCGCATCCAGCAGCTTCGGTGGCGCCGGGCCCAGCAACCTCTCCACCCTCGCCGCCGCGTTTCAGGAGAACTGCGGCTTCAACGTCAGTAATTGCGGCAACGCGCTGGCGATCGATCGCGCGTTCTATCAGTTCCCCCTGGGGGCGGGCTTCACCGCCACCATCGGCGGCCGCGTCGAGCAGGACGACATGCTCGCCCTCTGGCCCAGCGTCTACCCGGCTTCAGCCGTGCTCGACCTGTTCACCCTGGCCGGGACTCCAGCCGCCTACAGCGAGAACCTGGGGGCAGGCGTGGGCCTGTGGTGGGTCCACCGGGGCTTCAGCATCAGCGCCAACTACGTGGCCGCGAGTGGCAATGCCGGCAATGCGGGCCAGGGGGGTTTCGGCACCGCCAACGCCGGCGCCACCGGCACCGTTCAGGTGGGTTACGGGCACAAGGCCTGGGCCGTGGCGGCGGTGTACACCCGCCTGCAGAACACCAACGGCCTGATCGGTGCCGCCAGCCCCTTCACCACCGCCAGCCTCAGCGTCCCGGGCACCACGGAGGCCTTCGGCCTGAGCGGCTACTGGCAGCCGTCACGGGCGGGCTGGTGGCCCTCGATCAGCGCCGGCTGGGGCCTCAACAGCACCACCTATTCCAGCCGCGGCCTCAGCAGTGGGCTGAGCAACAGTGGCACTGGGGGCAGCAACGGCCTCGTGGCCACCAGCCAGTCGTGGGCGGTGGGCCTCCAGTGGAGCGACGTGCTGGGCAAGGGAAATGTGCTCGGCATGGCCGTGGGGCAACCGATCGTGGCCACGCGGCTGGTCGGCGGCGGCGGCGGCCAGGACAGCAATCTGGTGGCCGAATGGTGGTACAGGCTGCAGGTCAGCGACAGGATTGCCGTGACCCCGGCACTGTTTCTGCTCAGCCGGCCACTCGGCGCTGACACCCCTGCAGGAGAGCAGTTCCGCCAGTTCGGCGCCCTGATCACCACCAGCTTCCAGTTCTGAACCCGACCGGCCAGACCGCACGCCGGCGAATCCACGCGCGACCCACGGCCATGCCCGCCACGCTCACCTTTCACTTCCGCCCCCGCGGCCCCGGGCGCTTCGCGGTGGGGGGCTTCCTCACCCTCTGGCTGGGCGGCTGGGCGGCCGGGGAAGTGTTCGCGCTGTTCACGCTCAGCCGTCTGCTGCGGGAGTGGACCGGGGCCGGCCCGATGGACATGAGCGTGGGGAAGGCCGCAGCGGTGACCGCCTTCCTGCTGCTGTGGGTGAGCCTCTGGACCCTGGGCGGGGTGATGGCGATACGCGAATGGCTGCGTTGTTTCTGGGCCGATGAGCGGCTGGTTGTCACCGACGATGTGCTGACGCTGCACACGCGGCTGGGCCCGTTCGTGCGCCGGCAGCGCATCGGGGTGGGCCAGATCCGCCGCTGCGCGGTGCGCAGCGGCCACCAGCAGCCCAGTGCGCTGGTGGCAGAACTCGAGAACCGGGTCATCGAACTCACGCGGCTGGGCACCGCTGGCGAACGAGAGCAGGCCGCCGCCGCATTGAACGCAGCCTTCGCTCTCGATCCAGCAGCGCCGGCGGATCCGGTGGCCACTGATTTGCCCCAGCCGCTGACGGCCAGGCTGCCGCGTCAATGGCAGGAGCTGGAGGCCGCGTTCTGCGACGCCCCGTTGCTGGTGCCCACGCTCCGCATCCGGCGGCGTCAGACGGCCGTCACGGCCCTGATCACCTTGCTGCTGCTGGCGCTGCTGGGCCTGCTGGGCCGGTCAGCCCTGGCCGACCCATCCCTGTGGCCAGTGGTGGCCTTCCTGGCCCTGCCGGCACTGGGCTGCGGCTGGGGAACGGTCTGGCTGCTGCTGGGCCGGCGCGAGCTGCGCCTGGAGCGCCACCAACTGGTGGTGCAGCGCCGCTTCGGCCGCTCCGTGCGTGAGGTGGCCCAGCTGGACGCCCTGGAGTTGGTGGAGAGCACCGACAGCGACGGGGACCGCTGGTACAAGCTGCAGGGGCTGCGCTCCGAGGGCAAACCCCTCACGCTTGAAAGTGCGATCAGGGATCCCGCCGATCCACGCGCCCTTGGCCATTGGCTGCAGCAGCGCACCCAGATTCCGTACCGCGATGCGATTCCGTCCGAGGGCGAACGGGAGGAGCAGCGGGCGGCCGCCCTGCTGGAGCTCAAGCAGCGACTGGGCGAAACGGGCCGGGCCGGCTCATGGATGCTCAAGCTGGTGGAGCGGATCGAGACAGACAAGAAAAGGCCACCGGCCCCGCCGGCCTGAGCGTGGAGCCGTCCCGGGGCCGCGCCACGGGCATCGCCACCATCACCTGCACCACAGCTCAACCGTTGCACCACCGCTCAACCTTCCCCGCACCTCCGGGTTTCCACAGGCTCAGAGCCGCAGCTCCGCCAACGACTGCAGACAGATCACCTCAGGCGGGTACTGGGCGCAGACCCCATCGTTGGGCAACAGCACATGCACCTGGCAGCCTGCAGCCTGGGCCGAGCAAGCACCGGCGATCGAATCCTCAAAGGCCCAGCAGTCACTGGGGTCGACACCGAGGCGGCGGGCGGCCAGCAGAAAGACATCGGGGGCCGGCTTGCCAGCCAGGAGCTCCGGGTCATCGCCATGTACCCGCCGCTCGATCAGCTGCAGCCAGGGATGGGGCTGACTCTTGAGGGTCACCGCCTCACGGGAGCTGCTGGTGGCCAGGGCCATGGGTATGCCCAGGGCATGGCAACGCTCCACCAGCGCCTGGGCACCCGGCATGGCTGCGGCCTGCGGCAACAGGGCCTCAGCGATCGGCTGGCGCACCTCCAGCAGCTCAGCGTTACTCAGGCAAGGCCCACCGCTCTGATGGATCCACTGGCGCACCTGATCGGCGCAATCGAGGCGCCGGCGACCACGCAGGGCCAGCACTTCCTCCGGCCGGAGACTGCGGCCGAAGTGGGCGGCGGCGGCCTGCCAGGCCTGGGCATGCAGCGGTTCGGTGTCCAGCAGGAGACCGTCGAGATCGAACAGGCAGGCCGCGGGACGGGTCATGGCGCCATCTTCCCAGCTACCAAGACCAGTCGCCCAGGCTGGCGGGGCATCAGGGCCTGCTCAGGTGGAAAGCAGCGGCCCGGCGCTGGGGAAGCGCCGCCGCAGAGGAATCACCTGGGTGATGGATATCGAATGAACGGGCTCAGGCTGCCGCAGCCGGGTTTCGCTACAAACGGCCACGTAATTACCGGGTTGGTTCCTCCACTCGCGCCAGACAATAGGGCTGAGCTCGTGCTTGGAAAGATGCAGCATTCGCTGTAGCTGCCAATGTGGATGTAGCTGCCAGTTGGACGTAACCGCCAATGTGGACGACCTCACCCAGCAGCAGATCTGCAGCTTGGTGAAGAGGAGGTGGAAGCGGAGGTGGTGTATGCGGACGCTGGCCACCAAGGAAATGAGCAACGAGAAGAGATGGAGGACAAGGCCAGCAAGTTTTGGTTCACCATGCGCCCCGGCAAGCGCCGGTCCTTACCGGATACTGCTGGTGGCAAGCTGAAGCCAAGATCATTCCAAAATCAGCGGACATTGCCCGATTCACGACGTGCCACGCACACAACCGTTCAATTTGCACACTTCGCCACCGCTCCTTTTTGCTGTTCGGTTTTGCCCAGAGCTTCCCTAACTAGCAAGGACGAAAGGGGAAGCCACGTCGAGGCTCAATGCGAGAATTTTTTGAAGTCAACGTGGAGCTTCAGTCAAGCCAGCGCAACGACCAGCGCAACGAATGGAGAGTTCGGCGATCAGCAGCCGCGTGTTGCTGGAATCCAGCCCGTGCGACGCCAGAACGGCAACGCCACCCACGGCCGCTTGAATGGGGGGCCCTGGTCCCGATGGCGATGAGCGAGGTCACGATCGAATCCGTGCTGCAGGAAGGCCGGGTGTTCGAGCCCCCCGCTGCCCTCGCTGCCAGCGCCCGGGTCGGCAGCCTCACGGCCTACCGGCAACTGGCAGCGGCAGCGGACACCGACCCGGACGCCTTCTGGGCCGAGCAGGCGCGGGGAGCCCTGCACTGGTTCCAGCCCTTCGAAAGCGTTCTCGACTGGAGCGACCCGCCCTTCGCCCGCTGGTTCGAAGGGGGCACCACGAACGTGGCCTACAACTGCCTCGATCGCCATCTGGATGGCCCCCGCGCCCACAAGACGGCGCTGATCTGGGAGGGGGAACCCGGCGATGAGCGGCGGTTCACCTACGCCGAACTGCACGCCGAGGTGTGCAAGGCCGCCAATGCCCTGCTGGCTCTCGGCATCGGCAAGGGCGATCTGGTGGCGCTCTACATGCCGATGGTGCCGGAAGCGGCCATCGCCATGCTGGCCTGCGCCCGCATCGGCGCTCCCCATTCGGTGGTGTTCGGCGGCTTCTCGGCCGAAGCGCTGCGTGACCGCCTGATCGATGGCCAGGCCAAGGCGGTGATCACCGCCGATGGCGGCTTCCGCAAGGACAAGCCGGTGGCGCTCAAGCCGGCCGTCGACCAGGCCCTCGCCGAAGGCTGCCCCAGCGTGGAGCACGTGCTGGTGGTGAAGCGCACCGGCAGCCCCACCGCCATGACCGAGGGGCGCGACCACTGGTGGCACGACCGGGTGGAGCCGGCCAGCGCCGAGCACATCGCCGAGCCGATGGCCAGCGAAGACCGCCTGTTCGTGCTCTACACCTCAGGCTCCACCGGCAAGCCGAAAGGCATCGTGCACACCACCGCCGGTTACAACCTCTGGGCCCAGATCACCTTCCAGTGGATGTTCGACATCCGCGAGGACGACATCCACTGGTGCACCGCCGACGTGGGCTGGATCACGGGCCACAGCTACATCGTGTACGGGCCGCTCTCGGCCGGTGCCACCACGGTGATGTACGAAGGCGCACCACGGCCCAGCAAGCCTGGCGCCTTCTGGGAAGTGATCCAGAAGCACCGCGTCACGATCTTCTACACGGCGCCCACTGCGATCCGGGCCTTCATGAAGAACGGCCGTGAGGTGCCCGACCAGTACGACATGAGCTCCCTGCGCATCCTCGGCACCGTGGGCGAACCGATCAACCCGGAAGCCTGGATGTGGTACCGAGAGGTGATCGGCCATGGCCGCTGCCCGGTGGTGGACACCTGGTGGCAGACCGAGACCGGCGGGGTGATGATCAGCCCCCTGCCGGGTGCCACACCCACCAAACCAGGCTCCGCCACCCTGCCCATGCCCGGCATCGTGGCCGATGTGGTGGACATGGATGGCAACAGTGCTGATGTGGATGAGGGGGGCTACCTGGCCGTGCGGCGCCCCTGGCCAGGGATGCTGCGCACCATCCACGGCGATCCGGAACGCTTCCGCAAAACCTATTGGGAAGCGATCCGGCCGGCGGACGGCAGCTGGGTCTACTTCGCCGGGGACGGCGCCCGCCGTGATGCCGACGGTTATTTCTGGGTAATGGGCCGCGTCGATGACGTGATCAACGTGTCTGGGCACCGGCTGGGCACGATGGAGATCGAATCCGCCCTGGTGAGCCATCCGGCCGTGGCCGAAGCCGCCGTGGTGGGTCGGCCCGACGACCTCAAGGGCGAAGGAATCGTGGCCTTCGTGACCCTGGATGCGGGCACCAGCGGCGACGAGGCCCTGATCGCCGCGCTGAAGCGCCACGTGGGCGCCGAGATCGGCCCGATCGCCCGCCCCGACGAGATCCGCTTCACCGATGCCCTGCCCAAGACCCGCAGCGGCAAGATCATGCGCCGCATCCTGCGCGCCCTGGCGGCCGGTGAAGAGGTGAGCGGCGACACCAGCACCCTGGAAGACCGCTCCGTGCTGGATGCCCTGCGGGTCTGAGGACCACACCGGAACCCCGACATGCGGATCCCCAGTAACCGGGAGGAATCCCTGGCCATCCTCGCCGCCATGGCGGATGTGGGCGGCTGCGGCGGAGAACTGCCGCCGGCCGCGGCGACCGCGGTGGCGGCGGCCGGCCACTGGATCTTCCGGCTCGGGGCTGAAGGACTGCCACGCCCGCTTCCACCCACCAGCCCGGAGCTGCTGGCCGCAGCCCTGCAGCCGGCGGCCCTGCGCGTGGAGGCGATCCGCTTCCTCACGGTGATGGCCTTCCTCGGCGACCGGCTGGATCCGGGGCGCATCGAGCGGGTGCTGGCCTACGCGGCGGCTCTCGGCATCCACACCGCCTCGATGGAGGAGATTGCCGCTGCCGCCCAGGGGCACCTGCAGGAGGCGCTGGCACTGATGGCCCGCAACAACCTCAGCTCCCTGACGGGCTCCCCCTGGAGCCCGGAGGCGGACATCGCCGCCTGGCTGCAGCCGTACCAGGGAGAAGGGGCGGATCCGGCCCTGGCGGCGCGGTACCGGGCACTGGGCACACTCCCGCACGACCGGCTCGGGCGTGCCTTCCACGACCACTTCCAGCGCAACGGCTACGCCATGCCGGGGGAGCCGGGGGCTCTCAACGAACGCTTCACCACCCCCCACGACACCTGCCACGTGCTCACCGGCTACGACACCACGCCCCACGGCGAAATCCTGGTGTCCACCTTCACCGCCGCGATGCATCCGCGGCATCCGATCTCCGGTCACGTGCTGCCGGCGATCTTCTCCTGGCATCTCGACACCCAGCTCAACGACGTGGCCCGATCAGCGCACGGGGCGCTGGATCCTGAGGCGTTCTGGCACGCCTGGGCGCAGGGGGAGGCCATGCCCCTCGATCTCTTTGCTCCGAGCTGGGACTTCTGGGCCTGGGTGGAGCAGCCTCTCGCTCAGCTGCGGGAGTCCTGGCTGGTCGGGCCCAGCCACCAGTCGGTGAGCTGATCGGCCAGCCGATCGATCTGCCGCTGCCGGGCCGGATCATCGGCCCAGGCTCCCAGCAGGTTCTGACGCAGGCCGGCGCTGGCGGGAGTGAGGTGATCGCCAGGCCGCTCCAGCAGGGTGGAGGCGTCATCAGGCCGCTGTTGCAGCACGCCGATCAGCCGCCGGCTCTGGTCGAGCGCATCGGTGCCGAAGCGGATCAGCAGGTTGCGCGGCTGGCGGTAGTGCAGGCCCACCAGCCGCAGGGTCTCCTCCGGCGAGGGGCTGAACTCCGTGCGCAGGCCCAGCCGGGGGGCGAGGTCGGCGAGCAGGGGGATGGAGCGATCGGCGGAGAAGTTGTTGAAGCTCATCGCCACCAGGCCGCGACACCCCCGGCCGCCATCGGGCGCCAGCAGGTGCAGCTTGCAGCCCAGGCTGTGGCCGAGCCGCAGCACCGGCAATGAGGCCGGGGCGGAGCTAGCGACAGCGCCTGTGGCCATGGCAGTGCCAGAACCGGTGGCCGTGGCCGTGCTGCGGGCTGAGCGGAAGCAACGCCAGGCCTCGGTGGCCTGCGCCTGGTGATCGAAGCCGGGCACGTAGCTCCAGGCGCGCACCAGCAGCCCCCGCAGCGCCAGCGCCTCCAGCAGGCGCCGGTAGCTGAGCTGGGGACTGGCGGCCAGCACCGTGCCGCCGATGAACTCCACCACGCCGACGGGCGGAACCTGCGCGCCACCGGGAAAGGCTTCAGCGGTGGGCGGGGCGAGCCTCCAGAGCGGGCCCTGCTGCTGCCAGCGGCTCATGGGTCGGCCCGGTGAGGCTGCACGGGCGCGTCCACTCAGGCGACCGTCAGCCGCCGTAGCGCCGTGAGGGCCTCACGGGCATGGGCGGCCCCATCGAGCAGGTTGTTGAACATGTGTCGCACCACGCCATCGCCATCGATCACGTAGGTGACACGGCCCGGCAGCAGGTTGAGCAAAGCGCCGGGCACACCGAAGGCCTGGCGCAGGGCATTGCCCTGATCCACCAGCAGGGGATAGGTGAGCCGGTGGCGGGCGGCAAAGCGGCTATGGCTGCCGGCGTCATCACCGCTGACGCCCCAGACCACGGCGCCAAGGGCGACCAGTTCGGCCTCGATGTCGCGGAAGGCGCAGGCTTCGGCGGTGCAACCCGGGGTGTCGTCCTTGGGATAGAAGAACAGCACCAGCGGCCGGCCGCCGAGCTGGTCGCTGCGGCGCTCCACCCCGTCCTGGTCGGTCAGGGCGATCAAAGGGATCGGATCACCCACCTGAAGGGCACGGGCCACGCACGCCATTGCAACTGGACCGACCCTAGGAACGCGGCCCACTGGCGCGGGACGGCTGCGGGCTGGGAACATGGCAGCAACCTGGGCATGGCCAGGGTCATCCGCCGCAGGCCATCGATCGATGGCACCCGCCCCGCAGCGTCCCTCCCGATAGCAGAACCGCCGATGGAATCAGCGCCGATGGGGTCGAGCCACGACCCGGCCGCTGGCCCGCAGGCCCCCGGCGGCTGGGAGCAGGTGAGCCTGCTGGATCTCGTTGCAGCCGCCCCGGTGGGCACCGCTGCCGGTCCACCGCCGCCGAGCTCTGCCGCAGAGCGCCCCAGCACGGCCAAGCCACGCCTCAGCCTGCCGCCCCTGGCCGCCACCACGGATCCCCTGGCGGCAGCGGAGCGGCCGGCCGGTGCTGCGGCAGGCTGCCCCACCCAGCTGCTGATCCTCGACACCGAAACCACCGGGCTGGACCCACAGCATGACCACTGCATCGAGGTCGGGGCCATCCTTTTCCATGTCCCCACCCGCGCCGTTCTCAGCCAGCTCTCCTTCCTGCTTCCCTGCGAAAGCAATCCGGCTGCGCCGATCAACGGGATCCTCGCTGCCGTCACCCGGCTGAGCCAACCGTGGGACAACGCGCTCGCGTACTTCCGCGCGTTGGTGGAGGCCGCCGATGTGATCGTGGCCCACAACGCCAGCTTCGACCGCCAGTGGTTCGGGCGGGGCGTGTTGCCCGCACTGGCGAAACCCTGGCTGTGCAGCATGGAAGATCTGCGCTGGCCGTCGGAGCGGCAGCTGCGGGCGACTCCGTCGGTGCGGGATCTGGCGCTGGCCTACGGGGTGCCAGTGTGGGCCGCGCACCGGGCCCTCACCGACTGCATCTACCTGGCCCAGGTGTTTTCCCGCTGCGACGACCTGGAGGAGCTGCTGCTGGCAGGCCTGGAGCCACGGCGTCTGTACCGGGCCCAGCTGCCCTACGAGCAGCGCCACCGCGCCCGGCAGGCCGGCTTCCGCTGGAACGACCCCATCCCCAAAGCCTGGACCCGGCGCCTGAGCGAGCGGGAAGCAGCGGGCCTGGGCTTTCCCGTGGCACCCGTGGAACCCCTCGCTGGCAGCAGCAGCGGCAGCCCGATCGCCCACCCGATCAACAGCACCGCCGCCTGACCCGCCGCAACCCCGTCGAGCGCCAGTCAATCGGCGAGCAGTGTGCGTGGCAAAGCGGAAGTCTCCTGTTGCGTTCGCCCAATCAGGCCAACGCCCACACAAGCTGGTGAAAGAGCACTGTGATCGGATGTCCATTCCCCGGTTGCTTGAGGGCGCCGGCCCGCCGGTGCCGAAACGGTGGCAACTGCGCCGCTGGCAACGGGCCCGCACCTGGGCTCGGCTGGTGCGCGAGGCCGAAGCGCTCTGGCATGTGGATGTACGCGACCTGCGGCGCCTCGGCGCCCTGGAGCTCGACCAGCTGCTGCATGAAGTTCCTCCTTCGCTGCGCCCGCGTGTGAACCGCTGGCTGGGGGGCTACCGGGCCCGCACCCGCCTGAACTGAGCCGGGCCAGGAGCAGGGTCTCGGCACAGGATCGGCAGGGCCCTGGCAGAACTGCGGCGGATGATGACCAAGCCCTAACCGTCGCTTAATCCTCCCCCCGTGCCGCTCTGCGCAGAGTGAGGCGCTCGGTACCCTTCTCCATGCCCTGGCGATCCACCCCCCCTTGCCGCCCCGCGCAGCACTCCGGGACCAGCGGCGGGAGAGGCGCGCGCAGCGGCATAGCGCTCTGCCTGCTTGCCGCGCTGGTGGGAGGCTCCGTGACCCTCCCTTCCGCTGAAGCCTCCGCTCCCTCACCCCCCAAAGGCGGAACGATCCGGATCAGCGGCTCCAGCACGGTCTTCCCGATCACCGGCGGCGTGATCCGCGCCTTCCGTGGCACGAGCGCCGGCGCCAATGTGCGCTTTGAGCTGCTGGAAACGGGCACCAGTGCAGGCTTCCGCGATTTCTGCTCCGGCAAGGTGCAGATCAGCAACGCGTCGCGGCCGATCAACAGCGAAGAGCTGAAGACGTGCACCGCCCGGGGGGTCAACTTCATCGAACTGCCGATCGCCTTCGACGCGCTCACCGTGGCGGTGAACCCGCGCAACACCTGGGCGAAGGCCATCAGCACCGCGGAGTTGTCGCGGTTATGGCGCCGCAGCGCCGAAGGCAAGATCATGCGCTGGAACCAGGTGAATGCCGCCTGGCCAGCCACACCGATCCGCCTCTGTGGACCCGGCAAGGATTCGGGCACCTTCGACTACTTCAACAAGGCGATCAACGGCAACGCCAGCGATTCCCGCCGTGATTACACAAGCAGCGAAGATGATGCCGTGGTGGTGAACTGCATCGCCAAGGATCCGCAAGCCCTCGGCTACCTCGGCTTTGGCTGGTATGCCTCCAACACCAACAAGCTCCGGGCCCTGGCCGTGAATGGCCGCAAGGGACTGGTGAGCCCTTCGGTGGTGAACGTCCAGAACGAGCGCTACAGCCCGCTGTCACGGCCGTTGTTCATTTACATCAACGACAGCATGTTGCGCGGGCAGGATGATGTGCGGCGCTTCGTGAAGTTCTACCTGCAGAAAGGCCCGCAATATGTGAAGCAGGCCCGCTTCGTGCCATTGCCGGATGCCACCTACCGACTGGTGGAAACCAAGCTCTACCGCAATGTGCTCGGCACCTCCTTCGGTGGAGACCTGCCGGTGGGGCTCACGATCGGCCAGGCCCTGGCGCGCAGCTTCAGCCAGCTGCGCCAACCGGTGGCCCGCTGAGGTCGGGGGCGCTGGCGCCGGAACGCCGGCGGCCAGCGTGCTGCCCCATGCCCCGGGGCATGGCCCAGAAGGCAGCTGCCAGCCGCCATCACCGCTGAAATGCCAACCCTTGCGCTGCTCCGATGATCGGTTTGCTCTGGGAACGCCGCGCACAGGTCGGCTGGTGTCTGCTGATTCAGGCCGCCGTGCTCGCCACAGGGGTGGGGCTGGAGCAATGGCTGCAACCACCGGCCCCTTTCCCTGGCGGCACCACGACCGCTAGAACGCAGGGATGACCCGACTCGATCCAGGCCGGTTGCGTTCCAGACGCCTGGGCGAACGGCCGGGTCAGCTTCCCAGCCAGTTATTCATCCATGGCGGCAGGGCGCCGACGCGCCTGTCGGTGCTGTGTTTCCACCCCTCGGGCCTGGAAGAACGGGACGGGCTGCAGCTCGACGAGCTGAACGTGCTGCTGGAGCGCGGCCTGCCCCTGTGGGTGCGGGTGCAGGGCATGGGCAACCAGGCGATGATCCGCTCGGTGCTCGACCGGCTCGGCGTGCCGGAGCACTTTCAGACGCCATTGCTGGATCTGCCCCAACGACCACGGGTCGACTCCTCCGGCGACATGGTGCTGGCCGTGCTGCACCGCCTCAGCTTTGCCGACACGCCCGACCGCCTGATCGGCGAGCAGATCGGGCTGCTGTTGCTGCCCACACTGCTGATCAGCATCGAGGAGGTGCCCAAGCCCAGCTCCTTTCCAGAACTCACGCACTGGCTGTCGTGCCTGGATCCCGCTCCAGCCAAGGAAGATCTCGACGACATCCTCCACTTCCTGATCGACGAGTTACTGGATTCCTTGTTTCCGCTGTTGGAGCAACTCTCGGAGTTGCTGGAGCAATTGGAGGAAGCGGCATTGATGCGGCCCAAACCCACACTGCTCAACCGTGCTTACACGGCCAGGAACACCCTGCGTGACATCCGGGGTCAGGTGTGGCCCCTGCGCCACCAGATCATGGTGCTGCTGCGTCAGAACCAGCGCCTGCTCGGACCCGATGCCCTGCATGGCTTCCAGGACATGGAACAACGGGTGGGGCTGATCTTTGAAGCGTGTGAATTAGTGCGGCGCCAATGCGACTCCGTGACGGAGGCCTACATGGCCAGCATCAGCAACCGCATGAACCAGGTAATGAAAACACTCACCATCGTTTCCACCATCTTTGCTCCACTCACCTTCATCGCTGGGATCTACGGCATGAACTTTGTCAACATGCCGGAACTCCAGTGGCGCTTTGGCTACGCTGCAGTTGTGATGTTCATGCTGCTGGTGGCTGCCTTGCAGAGCTACTGGCTGTGGCGCCGCGGCTGGTTCCAGGACTGGACAACCGGCCGGCGTTGAACGGCGTTGACAAGCAAGCTCCCGCCCCGTGATGAACAGCGTGAGGACCACCGTGATGAAGAGCGTGATGGGTGACGTGATGGATGCCGAGATCAACACCATGAAGAACAACAGGACGGAAAGACCCACAACCGACGACGAGTCCGGCAGCTCGCCGGATGAACGTGACAACACCGCCGACGCAGACGGTGCTGCTGTCGAGGTGCAGCCGCTAAGCAGCAGTGGCGCCCATGCCGCCCTGCTGATCCAGCGCCAGACCCGCCGGCTGGGCAAGCTGCAACCGGACGTGCTCGCCGACCACGATCCCGAACCCCTGCATCAGCTGCGGGTGAGCCTCAGGCGCCTGCGCACGGTGCTGCAGCAGTTCGCCCCGGCCCTGGTGTTGCCCGACACGATCAGCGATCGGCGCATGGCCAAGGTGGCGCGCCACACCGGCCTCACCCGCGACCTGGACGTGCTGCAGCAGCGCCTGCACGGCAGCTTGATCCCCCTGCTGCCGGCAGAGGAGCAGAAAGCCCTGCGGCCGGTGCTGAAACGGCTGAAGCGGGAACGGCGGCAGGCCTTCGAGGGGCTGGAGGAGGCGCTGCGCAGTGGCCCTTACCTGAAGCTGCTGGCACGTCTGCACCACTGGCAAGCCCAGCCGCGCTTCACCCCGCTGGGGAAGCAGCCACTGCGCAGCTGGCTGCTCGAATGGCAGGCAACGGCCTCCGCCAGCCTGTTTCTGCATGACGGCTGGTTCGCCACCGATCCGCACGATCCGGCTCTGCACGAACTGCGCAAGCGTCTCAAGGCCCTGCGCTACACCCTCGAGCCTCTCGAAGAGGTGGTGGGTCCGGCCCTGAGCCACTGGATCGCTCCACTGCGCCAGGCCCAGGATCACCTGGGCGAACTGCACGACCTGCAGGTGCTCAGTGAAGGCCTGTTCGATCCGCAGCGTCCCGGCCAGCCGGAGATCAGCCTGCCCGCGCTGCAGGCGGAGATCGCCCGGGCGCAGGCGCAGCAGTGGCGCGGCTGGCGGGAGCTGGCCGGCACGCTGCACGGCGCCGCCGCCCGCCAGGAGCTCCAGGCCACCCTGCTCGATGCCAGCCGCCTGCCCGCGGCCTGAGGAAAGAGCCTGAGGAGAGAGTTAGATGTTCGCTTAGCAAGCAAGCCGGTGGCTGTGCCTGAAGCCGGTGGCTACGGCCGCAGCTGGCGGTCGCGAGAGAGGAGCTGGCCGAATGGCCAAAAAAAAGCCGGCCTGATGGCCGGCGGTAGAAGAACGTTCGTGTCGCTGTTGGTGGGCCCTGAGGCTGGTTCAACGACAGAACGGAGGTGGACCGATCGGAGCGGCGGGATTTGAACCCACGACCCCCACTACCCCAAAGTGGTGCGCTACCAAGCTGCGCTACGCCCCGGCGAGATGGAAACTATCACAGCTCCGGTGGCAGCCAGCGCTCCCAGTGCTTGGTGCGTTTGAGCCGCCGCAACACCCGGGCGTTGAGCTGTTCACGGCGGGCACCGGCATAGCCCCACAGCCGCAGCCGGCGCGCCGTGTGGCGCAGTTCCGCCAGGGAGAGCGAGGCAAGCCGCAGCTCCGGCACACGCCGCCAGGCGCTGGCCCGCACGGGCATCGGGTCGCCAGCCGAGGCCCCAGGCAGGCCCAGCAGCGCTCCCCCGGCCATCCACTCCGGCACCAGAACGAACAGGACTGCCAGCAGTCCATAGAGCTCCACGAGGCCGCGGGGGAGGGGGTGAAGCTTGCGCTTGCCCTGGGGCTCGCCTGGGGGATCGACCACGCTCAGATCACGCTGCCGTTGGCCCGGGGCACGCGAGGCTCCAGCCCGGGGGCGGGGGTGCTTCGCGATGGCGGCGCCTCCTTCCACAGCAGCGGCGCCTCCGGCGCCGGGTTGAGCTTGCCGTACCAGAACACCAGGGCAAACACCAGGCCCAGGGTGCAGAGCAGTGACACGATCACTGTGCGGTCGGAGAGGGAACCCATCGGTGTCAGGCCTGATCGGTGCGGAAGCAGGAGAAGCGCTGCGGCAGGCGCTCCACAGTGAGCTCATCGCCTCTGAGGATCAACCGCAGGTTGTCGTCGCCGTAGCGCACCCCCGGCAGCGGCGAGGTTTCCCGGAACAAGGTGGCGCGGGAACCGCCGCTGATCAGTGAGGCCTGAGCGTCATTGCGCTCCACTACGAGGCGTCCCTGGTTGCGGCAGAGAAAACTCTCGCGGATCTCGTAGTGCTCCCACCAAGGGGAGCTCATCGCCAGAACCGGCGGCATCAACGGAACCACAACGGTGGCGCTGAGGCCGGCGGCCAGGAGGCTGGCAGCGGATCTGGCAGCGGGTCCGGTCGTCATCGGGAAGAACCAGTGTGGAAGCGAAGGGTCGAGGAGGGCCGCCGAACCGCTCGGGGCGGCCCAGAGGCTGGGTCAAAGGCGGATCGGCTCGTTGGAGCTGCGCAGCACGCAGTGCTGCACCGACCAGTCGTACTGCGCCCAGACCTCAGGCGCCAGCAGGAAGTTGCCGCCGGCAAAGGCGGTGAGCCGCACACCGCTGGGGCGGGCGGAGCAGTAAGGGCGGCTGCCGGGGCGGGCCAGGTACTGCTGGTGGTGGGTTTCGGCGAAATAGAAGGGCTTATGGATCAGGATCTCGGTGGTGATCGCCGGGAAGCCGGCGGCGCTGAGTTGCTCCTGGTAGTGCCGGCGGCTGGCCTCGGCCAGCGTCAGCTGCTCGGACGTGGTGCAGAGGATCGCCGAGCGGTACTGGCTGCCGGTGTCATTGCCCTGGGCCAGGCCCTGGGTGGGGTCGTGGCATTCCCAGAAGAGCTTGAGCAGATCAGCGAAATCGACCCGCCGGGTGTCCCACACCACCCGCACCACCTCGGTGTGGGCGGTGCGGCCGGAGCACACCTCCTCGTAGGTGGGGTTGGGGGTATGGCCGGCGGCATAGCCCACGGCCGTAGTGACCACGCCGGGCAGGCGCCAGAAGCCCTTTTCCGCGCCCCAGAAACAGCCGCAGCCGAAGCTGGCCTCCTGTTCATGGGCCTGCAGCGGTGCCTGCAGCGGTGTGCCCAGCACCACGTGCCGTTCGGCGGTGGGGATCGGCGTGGCCCGACCGGGTAGGGCCTCCGTGGCGGAAACGATCCGCTGCTTTGGGCTGCTGGTGCCGGTCGTGAAGAGTCCGAACAACGGGTCGTTGGAAGCTGAACGGAGCCTAGGCAGGGGTTTCCGTGTCCGCCGCCGGCTGCAGGGCGATGTGGTTCAGCAGCGTGGTGGTGAACGCAAACAGCAGGAAGGGCAGCGACAGCACCAGGATCACGCCCACACCCACCAGGGCGAAGATCGGCTTGCTGGAGCCCATCAAGGCGAGCCCTGCCGCCAGGCTCACGAAAATCACCACCATCCAGGCCAGCACCTGCCCGTAGATGTCGCCGAAGGTGAGGGTGCAGCGCAGGTTGTAGCCCTTGAGGGGATCCATGACGACGAGGGAACGGTTGGCGGCCGGGAGATCCCGGCCCCCAGCTAAGCCGCCCCGGGGCAGGTTGTCTGCTCCGTTCAACAACTCGTTTTGGTTCTGCCAGCTGCAGCTGAGCGTCTCGGTTCAGGCCAACTGGAGCTGAACTTCCGCCTGCTGCCGTTCCCACAAGCGCCGGTAGGTGCCGGGCAGGGCCAGCAGCTCCTCGTGGTGGCCCTGCTGCACCAGGCGCCCGTCTTCCAGCACCAGCACGCGGTCGCAGGCGGCGGCGGCCGAGAGCTGGTGGCTGATCATCACGATCGTGCGGCCGTGCTGGGCACGGATCGACTGCAGGATCGCCGCCGCCGTGTTGTTGTCCACGCTGGCGAGGGCGTCATCAAGCACAAGCAGGGGGCAATCCACCAGCAGCGCCCGGCCCAGCGCCGCGCGTTGGCGCTGGCCACCGCTCAAGGTGATGCCACGCTCCCCCACCAGCGTGCCGTAGCCATCGGGAAAGCCACGGATGTCGCCTTCCAGCCGCGCCTCGCGGGCCGCTTCCTCCACCTGCTCAAGGCTGGCGTCGGGGTCGCCGTAGCGAAGGTTGTCGGCCAGGGTGGCGGTGAACAGATAGCCCTCCTGGGGCACCAGGGCCACCTGGGCGCGCAGGTCTGCCAGCGACAGAGCCGTGACATCGACGCCATCGATGAACAGCTGCCCGGACGGCACCTCCGCCATGCGGCCTAAGGCCCGGGCCAGGGTGGTTTTGCCGCAGCCTACCGGGCCCACCACCGCCACCAGTTCGCCGGGGGCGATGCGGAAGCTCACGTCGCTCAAGGCCTCGCGGTGGGCGTCGTCGTAGCGGACCGTGAGACCGCGGGCCTCCACCGCCCCCTGGCGCTCACGGGCGGGAGGCACCGGATCGGCCGGGGATTCCACCCGTGGCCGGCGGCCGAGCAGTTCCTCCACCCGCTCCAGGCTCACCTGGCCGGTCTGGAAGGTGTTGAGGGTGAAGCCGAGCAGGGCGGTGGGGAACACCAGCCGCTCCACGAACAGGATCAGGGCCACCAGGTTGCCGATGCTGAGGCGGCCGCTTTCCAGCTGGCCGCTGCCGATCGCCAACAGCAGCAGCAGGCTGATCGAGGAGATGCCTTCCAGCAGCGGGAACAGGGTGCTGCGGGTGCGGGAGAGGGCCAGGGCCGAGTCGCGGTAGCGGCCGTTGCGTTCGCCGAAGGCCGTCTGTTCGTGCACCTCCTGGCCGTAGATCTTGATGGCGCTGATGCCGGAAAGGTCTTCCTGGATCAGGTCGCTGAGGCTGGCCAGGCACTCCTGCTGGCGCCGCTGCTGCCGCATCATGCGGCCGCCGAACAGACGCACCACCATCAGCATCAAGGGGTACAGACCCACCGCCGCCAGCGTGAGCAGCGGGTCGATCATCAGCATCGCCGGCAGGGTGAGCGCGTAGGCGAGGGCCGTGTTGGTGAGGCTCAGCACGGCGAAACCGAGCAGGCGTCGCACGTTCTCCACATCGCTGGTGGAGCGGCTGATCACCTCGCCGCTGCCGGTGGTCTGCACCCAGCCGGGCTCCTGGCGCAGCATGTGGTCGAACACCCGCTGGCGCAGGCTGGCCTCCACCTGGCGCCCCACGCCGAACACCAGCAGGCGTGAAACCAGCCGCGCCACCCCCATCAGCGAGGCCAGCAGCACGATCCAGCCGGCCTGCCTCAGCACGTAGGACACGGCGAAACCGTCCTGCAGGTCGTCGATGATCCCGCGCACCATCAGCGGGATGGCCACGCTCAGCAGGTTCACCACCACCAGGGCCAGCACACCGCCGAGCAGCACCCGCCGGTGGGGGCGCAGATAGCGCCAGATCAGACCCAGGCGAATGGCGGCCATGGCGGGGGGTGGAATGGCTCCAACCTACGGATCGCGCCGGCCGGGCGAGAGTGGCAGGCCTTCGAGCCGGGCCCCGCGGAGATCAGCACCCCGGCCCGCCCACACCGCCGCCCGCACTGCCTCACACAGCGCCGCACACAGCGCCTCACCCTGCCCCGAACACACCCCTACCCATGCCGTCACCCGAGAGCCAGTCACATCCTTTGTATGGCACCGATCGCCAGGTGGTGGACGGCCTGCTGGCCAGCGACCAACCCGGCGACGGCCAGCTGGTGGATCTGGCCCGCCTGCTGAACCGCTACGACGGCTTTCCCGGCGCCGAGGATCTGCGCGCCGATCTCACCAAGACCCTGGCCCACTGGGGCCTTAACCGCGAGGAGCTGCACCGCCGCACGCGGGCGTTGTGGGAAGGCGGCTACCGGCCCGGCCCGGTTGCGGCCGCCGAGGGCCAGGCGGTGGGCAGCGGCTTCGACACCGCCGCGCAGGACACGCCCTGAACGACAGGAATCGGTCTCAGTGTGCTCCGATGATCAGCGGATTTGCGTTTCTCAGGTGATAGTGGAAGCGTCCCCATCACCTGGCCCGGCGTGTCCTGCACCCGGGCTTTTTTTCTGGCCGGGCGCCCTTTCCCCGCAACCAGGCCACCACGTCTCAGGCTCGATGCGTTCCCCCCTTTCCTGGCCCCAGCTGCTCGAAACCCTGCTGCAGGGCCAGCCGCTGGCCGATGCCGATGCCACCGCCCTGATGGAGGGCTGGATCGCCGCGGCGATCGAACCGGAACTCACCGGTGCGCTACTGGCGGCCCTGCGCAGCAAGGGGGTCAGCGGCGGGGAACTGGCGGCCATGGCCGCGGTGCTGCGCGAGGCGGCACCCCTGCCCTGCCCCCGCCCCGATCTTCCCCTGGTGGATACCTGCGGCACCGGCGGGGACGGGGCCGACAGCTTCAACATCTCCACGGCGGTGGCCTTCGTGGCGGCGGCCTGCGGTGCCACCGTGGCCAAGCACGGCAACCGCAGCGCCAGCGGCAAGGTGGGCTCCGCCGATGTGCTGGAGGCGCTGGGGCTCAACCTCAAGGCGCCGGCCGCCACCGTGGTGGGGGCACTGCCGCAGAGCGGTGTCACCTTTCTGTTCGCGCCCGGCTGGCATCCGGCCTTGGTGGGGCTGGCACCGATCCGCCGCCGTCTGGGCGTGCGCACGGTGTTCAACCTGCTCGGCCCGCTGGTGAATCCGCTGCGGCCGGAAGCCCAGGTGCTGGGCGTGGCCCGCGCCGACCTGCTCGATCCAATGGCCGATGCCCTCTGCCGCCTCGGCCTGGAGCGGGCGGTGGTGGTGCACGGCCATGGCGGTCTCGATGAGGCCTCGCTGTCCGGTCCGAGCGAGCTGCGCCTGGTGGAGCAGGGGCAGATCCGCTCGCTCTGCCTCGATCCCACCGCCCTGGGGCTGGCCGAAGCGCCGATCGAGGCGCTGGCCGGCGGCGATGTGGCGACCAACCAGCGCATCCTGGCGGCGGTGTTGCAGGGGGAGGGCAGCAGCGCCCAGCGCGACGTGGTGGCGCTGAACACGGCGCTGGTGCTCTGGGCCGCTGCCAGGGCCGAGAGCGTGGAGGACGGCCTGGCGCAGGCGCTGGCGGCGCTGGCGGGCCCGGCCCCGTGGCAGCGGCTCGAGGACCTGCGTGCAGTCCTGGCGCAGGAGGATGATCAAACCAGCGCTACCCCTGCCCCTTGACCGCCCCCTCCGCCGCCCTGCTCGTGCTCGCCGATGGCACCGTGCTGCGGGGCACGGCCTTCGGTGCGGTGGGCACCACCATCGGTGAGGTGGTGTTCAACACCGGCATGACCGGCTATCAGGAGGTGATCACCGACCCCAGCTACGCGGGCCAGCTGGTCACCTTCACCTACCCGGAGCTCGGCAACACCGGCGTCAACGCCGACGACCGTGAGGCCGATACCCCGCAGGTGCGCGGCGTGATCGCCCGCCAGCTGGCGCCGGTGGCCAGCAGCTGGCGCTCCGAAGGCCTGCTGGCCGACTGGCTGGCGGAACACGGCGTGGTGGGCATCGCCGGCGTGGACACCCGCGCGCTGGTGCGCCACCTGCGCGAGCGGGGTGCCATGAACGGCGCGATCAGCAGCGATGGCACCAGCGCCGCCGCCCTGCTGGAGCAGGTGCGCCGGAGCCCCTCGATGGAGGGCCTGAACCTGGCGGAAATCGTCAGCACACCCACCAGCTACGTGTGGCAGCAGCTCTGCGGCGCCGGCTTCGATCAGCGCCAGCAGGTGGCGCCGGCTGAGCCCTACCGGGTGGTAGCGATCGACTTCGGCATCAAGCGGGCGATCCTGGAGCGGCTCAGCGCCCACGGCTGCACGGTCACGGTGCTGCCTGCGGGCGCCAGCCTCGACGAGGTGCTGGCCCAAGAGCCGGAGGGGGTGTTCCTCTCCAACGGGCCCGGAGATCCGGCCGCCGTGCAGAGCGGCATCCGGCTGGCGGCGGGGCTGATCGAGCAACCCAGCCTGCCGGTGTTCGGCATCTGTCTGGGCCACCAGATCCTCGGCCTGGCCCTCGGGGGCAGCACCTACAAGCTCGGCTACGGCCACCGCGGCCTCAACCATCCCTGCGGCGGCCATGGGGTGGTGGAAATCACCAGCCAGAACCACGGCTTCGCCTTGGCGGCCGCCTCGCTGGATGCGGCACAGGTGGAAATCACCCATACCAACCTCAACGACAACACGGTGGCGGCCCTGCGCCATCGCCAGCGGCCCGTGTTCGGCGTGCAGTACCACCCGGAAGCCAGTCCTGGCCCCCACGACGCCGACCACCACTTCGGCCGCTTCGTGGCCCTGATGGCCGAACGCCGCGCCTGATCGACCGGCGGGTGTTCCGGTTTTGTGTGCGAGCGGTCTGGCCCTTGCCATCGCTCACTACACTTCGGTCGCTCGTTTCGCATCGAGGGCTGGGGCGATTCCAGAACTGCATCGACTGACCGTTTCCTTACGGGGCGGCTGTGAGCGTCGCGAAAACTGCCTGCTGTGCAGTTTCACGGGCCAGCTGGACGCCTATTCCGACAAGCAGTTCAAGGAGTTCATCACCGAACAGATGGGCAGCAGCAAGCTGCCGCTGCTCCTGGATCTCACCCACATCGATTTCATCGACTCCTCCGGCCTCGGCGTGCTGGTGCAGCTGGCGAAGCAATGCACCGAATCAGACATCCACTTCGTGGTGGTGGGCAACGCCCGCGTCATCCAGACCGTGAAACTGGTGCGTCTGGAAGGCTTCCTGCACCTGCAGCCCGATCTGGAAACGGCACTGGGTGCCCTTGCCGCCGCCTGATTCCGAGGCCGTCCGCTGGCTGATGCGCCTGCAACCGGCGGAGGCCGAGGCGCTGGGGCCCCTGCAGCTCGCCTGGCTGGGCGATGCGGTGTGGGAACTGCATCATCGTCTGCGCCACTGCCGCAGCCCCGGCCGCAGCGATGCCCTGCACAGGGCCGTGGTGGAGGAAGTGCGCGCCGATGCCCAGGCGCGGGCACTGGAGCGGCTCGACCCGCTGCTGGAGCCGGAGGAGCGGGAATGGGTGCGGCGTGGCCGCAACAAAGCCGGCCGTGGTCCTCGCCGGGGAGATGCGGGACGCTACGGACAGGCCACAGGGTTTGAGACAATGGTGGGCTGGCTCTTTTTACGGAATCCCGGACGGCTCGCCCAGCTGCTGGATCATCTGGAACAGACCGACCCCTGACCCCTTGCCTCCGTACCCATGAACCAACGTTTCGAGCGCCGCCGGCCCAATGGCGCAGGCGGGGGCAGCGATCGGCCCGGAGCAGGCCCGCGCGGCGCGCGGCCGTCCCGTCCAGGCGAAGGGCGGCCTGAGCGCCGCGGTCCGGCCCCGGAGCGTGGCGGCCGCGAAGCCCCCGACCGGGGCGGTGAGGAATGGCGCAAGCAGCGGCGTGAGCGCGTGCAGCGCCCCGCCGGCGAAGGCCGCCCGGCCCGGGTGATCAGTTCGCGCCCCGCCGGTCGCCGGCCGGAAGCGGGAGCGGCACCGGCCGAGGGGGGTGGCGCCCGCTTCGGTGGCGGTGGTGCACGGTTCGGCGGCGGCAGTGGTGCCGGCGGCGGTGCGCGCTTCGGTGGCGCTGGTGGCGGCGCCCGCTTTGGTGGTGGTGCCCGCTTCGGCCCCCGTCGTGGCACGGACGATCGCGCCGGGGGTGAGCGGCGCTTTGGCGAGCGGCCCGGTGGGGAGCGACCTGCAGGTGATCGGCCCTCTGTGGACCGCCCAGCCGGCGATCGGCCCTCCAGCGACCGCCCTGGCGGCGATCGGCCCTCGGGCGCCCGCCCGTTCAGTGAGCGCCGCTTCGGCGATCGCAGGCCGGAAGGTCGTCCCTCCTTCGGTGGCCGTCCCTCTTTCGGCGGCCGTCCTTCCTTCGGTGGCCGCCCCACGGGCCGGCCGCCCTTCCGCAAGCCCCCCTTCTCCGCCCCCCGGCCCGATGGCCCCGGCGCTTCCGGTGGGTTGTTCGTCGACCGTGGTGCCAGCGAGCCGCCCGCAACGGGCGAATCGGAACGCTTCGGCGCCGAACCGGCCGATGATCTGATCTGGGGACGCCATCCCGCCCAGGCCGCGCTGGAGAGCGACCGGCCGATTCACCGCATCTGGTGCACCCCTGAGCTGCGCTTCGCTCCCCGCTTCCTGCAGCTGCTGCGCGAAGCCAAGGCCGGTGGGGTGCTGGTGGAGGAGGTCACCTGGGCCCGCCTCGGCCAGCTCACCGGTGGAGCGGTGCACCAGGGGATCGTGCTGCAGGTCGCCGCCGCCGAGACCCTCGATCTCGGCACCTTGATCGACGGTTGCCGCGGCATCGGCGAACCGCCCCTGCTGATGGCGGTGGACGGACTCACCGATCCCCACAACCTCGGCGCGATCGTGCGCAGCGCCGAAGCCCTTGGCGCCCATGGCCTGGTGCTGCCGCAGCGCCGCAATGCGGGCCTCACCGGCTCGGTGGCCAAGGTGGCCGCCGGCGCCCTGGAGCACCTGCCCGTGGCCCGGGTGGTGAACCTGAACCGCTCGCTGGAACAGCTCAAGGAGGAGGGATACCGGGTGGTGGGCCTGGCTGAAGAAGGCACGGTAAGCCTCACGGAAGCCGATCTCGACGGCCCGCTGGTGGTGGTCACCGGCTCGGAGAGCCAGGGGCTTTCGATGCTCACCCGCAAGCACTGCGACCAGCTCATCCGCATTCCGCTGCGAGGTGCCACGCCCAGCCTGAACGCCTCGGTGGCCACGGCCCTGTTGCTCTATGAGGTAGCCCGCCGCGGCTGGATGCAGGCGATCACCGGCAATGCCCCGGCTCCGCGCATCGTGCGTCCGCAGCTGCCGAGCAAGGCGGCAGCCAGCAACGCAGAAGCAGTCCCGGCGGCGGTTGAACAACCGGCCGCCGTTGCTGAGGGCCCGGGCGATGCGCTTCTTGCCGATGAGGGGCTGCTGACCGCTGATCAGGAGCTGCCTGTGGATGGGCTCCTGGCTGTGGATGAGGGGTTGATCGTCGAAGAGGAGGGGATGCTCATCGTCGAAGAACTCTTGGTCGAAGAGGGGTTGATCGTCGTTGAAGAACAGCGCGTCGATGGGGAGTTCCCCGTGGATGAGGAGTTGCGCATTGATGGGGAGCTGATGCTGGAGGAGGCAGTGGCTGCGTACGACTCCCTCGCCGGCATCGACCCGGAGCAGGTGCAGGAACCCGCAGAGGACGCGGTGCCCGCGGCCCACAACGAGCCCGCAGCCGTTGTGGAGCCTGGAACCAGCAGCGAATCCACCACTGCCCCAGCACCTCCTTCAGAGCCTCTGGAGCTCACCCTGGAGCTCTCGCCGACCAGCCCCACGGGCTTTCAGGGGGACATCCAGCTCTGAGTCCGACGGTGCACACCATTCGGGAAAAACGGCTATGGACGGCCCCATGCGAGGGCACAATGGGTCGGTACGAAAAGCCTGAATGGACGCCCTGATCCGGCCTTTGCGCAGCCTGGCGAACGGTCTGGGGATGGCATGGTGGGCGCGGGTGGAAACCCACGATCCCAACGTCATCTATTGGTTCGGCCCGTTCATGCGGCGCCAGGAGCTGGAAGTGGAGCTGGAGCACTTTCTCGCCGATCTTCAGGCAGAGGCACCCGGCGGGCTGAGCCATGAAATCCTCCGCACCCACCGGGGCGAACCCCTCACCGACGTCCAGGAGCCCGGCTGATAGCGTCCCAGCAGCAACGATGGGCTTGGGATGGGGATCGCCGAATGGCGTGAGCGGCTGCAGAGCGGAGACGTGTCCGCCCGTGAGCTCACCGATCACCACCTAGCCCGCATCGACGCGGTGGATCCCACCGTGCATGCCTACCTGGAGGTGACTGCCGAACGGGCCCGCGCCGATGCCGATCGCATCGATGCCGCCCGCGCCGCCGGCGAGGCCCTGCCGCCACTGGCCGGCATCCCCCTGGCGATCAAGGACAACCTCTGCACCAAGGGCATCGCCACCACCTGCTCCAGCCGCATGCTTGAGCACTTCGTTCCGCCGTACGAATCCACCGTCACCGAACGGCTGTGGCAGGCCGGCGCGGTGCTGCTGGGCAAAACGAACCTCGACGAGTTCGCCATGGGCAGCTCGACCGAAACCTCCGCCTTCGGCCCGAGCCGCAACCCCTGGGACCCCGAACGGGTGCCGGGCGGCAGCTCCGGCGGCAGCGCGGCGGCGGTGGCCGCCGGTGAAGCGGTGGCGGCCCTCGGCTCCGACACCGGCGGCTCGATCCGCCAGCCTGCTGCTTTCTGCGGCGTGGTGGGGCTCAAGCCCACCTACGGCCGGGTGAGCCGCTGGGGGCTGGTGGCCTTCGCCAGCTCGCTCGATCAGGTGGGCCCGTTCAGCACCAGCGTGGCCGATGCCGCCGAGCTTCTGCAGGTGATCGCCGGCGCCGACCCCCGCGATGGCACCTGCCTGCAGGCCCCCGTGCCGGATTACCGGGCCGCGCTGCGGCAACCCATCGCCGGTCTGCGCGTGGGTCTCGTGCGCGAATGCTTTGAACAGGAGGGGTTGGATCCCCAGGTGAAGGCGTCGGTGCTGGCGGCCGCCGCCCAGCTGGAGGCCCTCGGCTGCGAGCTGGTGGAGGTGAGCTGCCCCCGCTTCAACGACGGCATCGCCACCTATTACGTGATCGCCCCGTCAGAGGCGTCGGCGAACCTGGCCCGCTACGACGGTGTGAAGTACGGCTTCCGCTCCGAGCAGGCCGGCAGCCTGGCGGAGATGACCGCCCGCAGCCGCGCCGAAGGCTTCGGCGACGAGGTGCAGCGCCGCATCCTGATCGGCACCTACGCCCTCTCCGCCGGCTACGTGGATGCCTTTTACAAGAAGGCCCAGCAGGTGCGCACCCTGATCCGTCGCGACTTCGACGCCGCCTTCGGCAAGGTGGACGTGCTGCTCACCCCCACCTCACCCACCACCGCCTTCCGCTTCGGCGCCCACGCCGACGACCCGTTGGCGATGTACCTGGCCGACCTGCTCACGATTCCGGCCAACATGGCGGGCCTGCCGGCAATTTCCTTGCCCTGCGGCTTCGACGCCGACGGCCTGCCGATCGGTCTGCAGCTGATCACCGGCGTGCTGGAGGAGCCGCGCCTGCTGCAGGTGGCTCACCACTACGAACAGGCGGCGCGGGTGATGGACAGCCGGCCAGAGGCGGCCCTGGTGGCCTGAGCCGGCGATGCCTTAACAGGGAACTGAACGCCAGATCTAGTGGTGTGCCCGTAGGGTAAGCACACCCCGTAGTGGTTCAGCCACCCCACGCCCTTGGCTTTCGTTCCGCTCCACAACCACAGCGACTACAGCCTGCTGGACGGGGCCAGCCAGTTGCCGCAGATGGTGGAGCGCGCGGTGGAGCTGGGCATGCCGGCCCTCGCCCTCACCGACCACGGCGTGATGTATGGCGCGATCGAACTGCTGAAGCTGTGCCGCAAGGCCGGCATCAAGCCGATCATCGGCAATGAGATGTATGTGATCAACGGCTCGATCGAGGATCCGCAGCCGAAGAAAGAACGCCGCTACCACCTGGTGGTGCTCGCCAAGAACGACACCGGCTACCGCAACCTGGTGAAGCTCACCAGCATCAGCCATCTGCGCGGCATGCGGGGTCGGGGCATCTTTGCCCGCGCCTGCATCGACAAACAACTACTGCAGCAGTACAGCGAAGGGCTGATTGTGGCCACCGCCTGCCTCGGCGGTGAGATCCCCCAGGCGATTCTGCGCGGCCGCCCGGATGTGGCGCGGGATGTGGCCCGTTGGTATCAGGAGCTGTTCGGGGAGGATTTCTACCTGGAAATCCAGGATCACGGCTCCCCGGAAGACCGGATCGTGAACGTGGAGATCGTGCGCATCGCCGCCGAACTCGGCATCGAGCTGATTGCCACCAATGACGCCCACTACCTCACCAGCGGTGACGTGGAAGCGCACGACGCCCTGCTCTGCGTGCTCACCGGCAAGCTGGTCACCGACGAAAAGCGCCTGCGGTACACCGGCACGGAATACATCAAGAGCGAGGCGGAAATGGGCCGCCTGTTCGCCGATCATCTCGATGCCGCCGTGGTGGCCCGTGCCATCGCCAACACGGCCGTGGTGGCAGGGAAGGTGGAGGCCTACGACATCCTCGGCCGCCAGCAGATGCCGTGCTTCCCGATCCCCGATGGCCACACGGCGGTGAGCTATCTGCGCGAGGTGAGTGAGCAGGGGCTGCGCCAGCGGCTGGGGCTCGCGGCCGCCGAGCCGTTCACGCCGCTCTATGGCGAGCGGCTGGCCTTCGAGCTGCGTGTGATGGAGCAGATGGGCTTCCCCACCTACTTCCTGGTGGTGTGGGATTACATCCGCTACGCCCGTGAGCAGGGTATCCCGGTGGGCCCGGGCCGGGGCTCGGCGGCCGGCTCGCTGGTGGCCTATGCCCTTGGCATCACGGCGCTCGATCCGGTGGAGCACGGCTTGCTGTTTGAGCGCTTCCTCAACCCCGAACGCAAGTCGATGCCGGACATCGACACCGACTTCTGCATCGAGCGGCGCGGCGAGGTGATCGAGTACGTCACCCGGCGCTATGGCGACGACAAGGTGGCGCAGATCATCACCTTCAACCGCATGACCTCCAAGGCGGTGCTGAAGGATGTGGCGCGCGTGCTCGACATCCCCTACGGCGACGCCGACCGGCTGGCCAAGTTGATTCCGGTGGTGAGGGGCAAACCGGCCAAGCTCGCCGAGATGATCGGGCCAGACTCACCGGCGCCGGAGTTCCGCGAAAAGTATGAAAACGACGCCAGTGTGCGCCGCTGGGTGGACATGGCCCGCCGCATCGAAGGCACCAACAAAACCTTCGGTGTGCATGCCGCCGGTGTGGTGATTGCCGCCGAACCGCTTGATTCGCTGGTGCCGCTGCAGCGCAACAACGACGGCCAGGTGATCACCCAGTACTTCATGGAAGATGTGGAGGCGATGGGGCTGCTGAAGATGGACTTCCTCGGCCTCAAGAACCTCACCATGATCGAAAAGACGGTGGATCTGGTGGAGCGGGGCAGCGGTGAACGCATCGACCCCGATGCCCTGCCTGCCAATGACCCCGGCACCTATGAACTGCTGGCCCGCGGTGATCTGGAGGGCATCTTTCAGCTGGAATCCAGCGGCATGCGCCAGATCGTGCGCGATCTCAAGCCCTCGTCCTTGGAAGACATCTCCTCGATCCTGGCGCTCTACCGCCCCGGCCCGCTGGATGCCGGCCTGATCCCCAAATTCATCAACCGCAAGCACGGCCGCGAAGCGATCGATTTCGCCTGCCCTGCCCTGGAGCCGATCCTGAAGGAAACCTACGGGATCATGGTGTATCAGGAGCAGATCATGCGGATCGCGCAAGATCTGGCCGGCTATTCGCTGGGGGAAGCGGATCTGCTGCGCCGCGCCATGGGCAAGAAGAAGGTGTCGGAGATGCAGAAGCACAGCAGCCAGTTCGTGGAAGGGGCCACGGCCCGCGGCGTGAACAGTGCGGTGGCGGAAAAGCTGTTCGAGCAGATGGTGCTGTTCGCTGAATACTGCTTCAACAAGAGCCATTCCACCGCCTATGGGGCGGTGACGTATCAAACCGCCTATCTCAAAGCGCATTACCCGGTGGCCTACATGGCCGCCCTGCTCACCGTCAACGCCAGCAGCACCGACAAGGTGCAGCGTTACATCGCCAACTGCCAATCGATGGGCATCGAGGTGATGCCGCCCGATGTGAATGCCTCGGGCATCGACTTCACCCCCACCGGCGATCGCATCCTGTTCGGTCTCTCGGCGGTGCGCAACCTCGGCGATGGCGCCATCCGTCAGCTGCTGGAGGCCCGCCAGACAGATGGGCCCTTTGCGTCGCTCGCCGATCTCTGCGATCGCATCCCCACCAACCTGATGAACCGGCGGGCGCTCGAATCGCTGATCCACTGCGGCGCCCTCGATGCGCTGGAGCCCAACGCCAACCGCGCCCAGCTGATGGCGGATCTCGATCTCGTGCTGGATTGGGCAGGCTCGCGCGCCCGCGACCGGGCCAGTGGACAGGGAAACCTGTTCGATCTGTTGGCCGCCCCACCCGCCGATGGCGGCGCTGGGGGCGCTGGGGGCGCTGGGGGCGCTGGGGGCGCTGATCACAGCATGGCGCCCAAAGCTGCCCCTGTGGCCGACTATCCGCCGAAGGAAAAGTTGAGGCTGGAAAAGGAGCTGGTGGGCTTCTATCTCTCCGATCACCCGCTGCGGCAACTCGCGCAGCCGATCCGGCTGCTCTCACCGATCGGCCTGGCCACGCTCGAGGAGCAGGCCGACAAGGCGCGCGTGAGTGTGGTGGCGATGGTGCCGGAGATCCGCAATGTCACCACCCGCAAAGGCGACCGCATGGCGGTGCTGCAGATCGAAGACCTCACCGGCACTGCCGAAGCGGTGGTGTTTCCAAAAACCTTCGCCCGGCTCTGCGATCACCTGATGGTGGATGCACGTCTGCTGATCTGGGCCTCGGTGGATCGACGCGACGACCGGGTGCAGCTGATCGTGGACGATTGCCGCGCCATCGACGATCTGCAGCTGCTGCTGGTGGAACTGGAGGCTGAGCAGGCCGCCGACATTGCCGTGCAGCATCAGCTGCGCGAGTGCCTAGTGCGGCACCGGCCGGAGCAGGACGAAGCGGGGGTGAGGGTGCCGGTGGTGGCACTGGTGAAGCTGC